>Ga0180219_1000316_pt1 | contig 44647 bp, 41 predicted proteins | sample eDN3rd30CBELigMG_FD_151338 | JGI IMG/M metagenome (GOLD analysis project Ga0180219, IMG submission 151338) | Enriched Miracle-Growth compost microbial communities from Emeryville, California, USA - eDNA 3rd pass 30_C BE-Lig MG (version 2)... ... | reverse complement strand
AAGCGCAAAATGGCGAAAATACATAATCAGATTTAGCGATGTTAGCACCCTGCCATGCCCGAGCTCCCAGAAGTTGAAACCACACGTCGCGGAATTGCGACGGTCATGCCCGGCCAGCCGCTGCGCCGCCTGCTGGTGCACGAACCGCGGATGCGCTGGCCGGTGCCCCCCGACCTGTCCGCCCGCGTGGCCGGCCAGACCGTGCGAAGCTGCGAACGGCGCGGCAAATACCTGCTGCTGAACTTCGACCACGGCACCATGATCATCCACCTGGGCATGTCCGGTTCGCTGCGCAGCGCGCCGCCGGACGAGCCCCGGCGCAAGCATGACCACATCGAATGGATATTCGATCATGCCCGCTTCCTGCTGCACGATCCGCGCCGCTTCGGCGCCGTGCTCTGGCACGACAGCCGCGAAGGCCCCCTGCTGGCGCACCCCCTGCTGGCCAGGCTGGGGGTAGAGCCGTTCGGCCCCGACCTCGTTCCGGCTTTCCTGCATGCGCAGCTGCGCGGCAAGCGCGTGGCCATCAAGCAGGCCCTTCTGGCGGGCAACATCGTGGTCGGCGTGGGCAATATCTATGCCTCGGAAGCGCTGTTTCGCGCCCGCATCCACCCTTCCACCCCCGCGGGCCGCCTGTCGCTCCAGCGCTGCGAGCGGCTGTGCGAAGCCATCAAGGCCACGCTGCAAGACGCCCTGGCATCGGGCGGCAGCACGCTGCGCGACTATGTCAACGCCACGGGCCAGCCAGGCGCTTATTTCGAGATACACGCGGCCGTGTACGACCGCGAGAAGCAGCCCTGCAGGGTGTGCGCCACGCCCATCCGCCGCATCGTGCAAGGCCAGCGGGCCACGTATTACTGCCCGGGCTGCCAGCGGCGCTAGGCGCCGGGCGCTTGCGCGCCCGCCACGAAATCTTCAGCCCGAATGGCCCAGGCGGGCCGACACTTCGTTCGCCTGCTCCATCAGCACGCGCGCCGGCTTGCCCTCTCGGGAAGTGTCCAGTTCGTCGTTCCAGCCCAGAATGGTCAATGCGCCAGCCAGCTCGCCCTCGTGATTGAAGACCGGGCAGGCCAGTGCCCCGATGCGCGGCAGCAAGCCCCCTTGCGTAATGCCGAAACCATCCTTGCGAACCTGAGCCCGGATCCGCTCGATCTGTTTTGCCGAGACAGTTTCTCCCGCTCCATGTTCACTCTCGAGCACCGGCCTGAGGGTCGCATCGGGAAGCCAGCTTAGAAATACCGAACCCGTGGCCGAACCCAGCAGGGGCAGCACCAGCCCCAGGCGAACCTCCACCGTAACGGCATGCACGCCCTCAAGATATTTCACAATGGTGGTGCCATGGCTTCCCCACACCGAGAAGAAGCAGCTTTCTCCTGTTTGATCGCGTAGTTGCCGCAAGGCTTCGCTGGCGGCCTCGACCAAGTCAAGGCGACGCAGGGCGGTCAGCCCCAATTGCAGGGAATATTGGCCCAGTTCGTACTGGCTGGTGGCGGGGTTCCTGCGCACAAGGCCGGTCCGGACCAAGCTGACCAGATAGTGATGCGCAGCGGCAGTGCTCAATTGTGCCGACGCCGCGATTTCCTTCAGCGCCACCGGCTGGCCCGCCATTTCCACGATACGCAGCAGATTGATCGCCGTCTCGACCGAGGCAATGCCCTTCTGGGGCTTTTCCTGCTCATCGGCCAGGGCCGGGGCGCGCGTGGTTGAAGCGCTTCGCAAGCGCCCGGATATGGGCAGTGTTTTAGGGCTCGGAGACATATGGATCCTATCGAACGGATAACTGCATCCATTCTAGTAAATTCACTTGACACTGTTAAGCACAAGAATTAACTTATAACTATGTTAAGCGCATTTAATTGAATAAAACGGAGTGCACACATGGCGATGAGCGGATTTCTTTACAACAGCTGGTATGTAGCCGCCTGGGATCACGAAATCGTCACCGGCCAATTGCTCAGCCGCAAGATCCTCGGCCAGAACATCTGTTTCTACCGAAGCGAAGAAGGCAAGGTGGTGGCCCTGGAGGACCGCTGCTGTCATCGCTGGGCGCCGCTGTCGCTGGGGCGCCAGGAAGGCAACGCCATCCGGTGCATGTACCACGGCCTCAAGTTCGACCCGCAGGGGGCTTGCATCGAAATACCCGGGCAGGCGCAAATACCCGACAAGGCCCGCGTGCGCAGCTATCCGGTCGTCCAAAGCAAGCGCTGGGTATGGATCTGGATGGGCGATGCCGACAAGGCCGATCCCACGCTCATTCCCGACACCTTCTCGCTCGAAAGCCCCGAATGGCGCATGAAGCCGGGCTATATGCACTACCAGGCCAACTACCTCTATATCATCGACAACCTGCTCGACTTCTCACATCTCACCTTCGTCCATCCCGACACATTGGGTGGCACAGAGGCGCTGGCGGGGCAACGGCCCGCCATACGCCGCATGGAACGCGGCGTGAACGTCGAACGCTGGGTTCTTGACGACCAGCCCGCCCCTTTCCATAAGAAGGTAGGGCAGTTTCCCGGCGATGTGGACCGCTGGTACATCTATGACTTCTGGGTGCCTGGCGTATTGCTGATGGATTCGGGCGTCCAGGCGGCCCGCACCGGTGCGCGCGAAGGCAAGCGCCACGACGCGCTCGAGTTTCGCAGCTGCCAGGCCCTGACGCCCGAAACCGAGACCACGACACATTATTTCTGGGCCGTGCCGCACAACTTCGCCCTTGACGACGCCTCGGTCACCGACAGCATTTATCAAAGCGTAGTCACGGCTTTCGAGGAAGACCGCCGCATGATCGAGGCGCAGCAGCGCATCGTCGACACGGCTCCCGAAGGAGACATGGTGGCCATCGTGGCGGACGCGGCCCTGATGCAGTTCCGCTCCATTCTTCAGCGCATGATGCACGACGAGCGTACAAAAGGAGGCATGCATGACATGGCTACGTAATGGTTGGTATGCGGCCATGTGGTCGCAGGATTTGGCGCCCGGCACGCCGGTGCGACGCACCCTGCTCGGCGACGACATGGTGCTGATCCGGACGCCCGACGGTTCGGTCTCCGCCCTGCAAGACCGATGTCCGCACCGCTTCGCCCCCCTGCATCTGGGCACCATATGCGGCGACGGGCGCACCTTGCGCTGCAACTACCATGGCCTGGAGTTCGACATGCAGGGCCGATGTGTCCGCAATCCCCACGGCGATGGCCGCAAGCCCGCCGCCCTGCGGGTCCGCAGCTACACGGCGGTGGAAAAACACACGGTGATCTGGGTGTGGCCGGGCGAGCGCGAGCCCGATCTGTCGGCCATTCCCGACTACTCCTTGCTTGACCGTGCCGACCCGGGCGTAACCAGCGTGCGCGACCACCTGGAGATGAATGTGGACTATCGGCTGGTGGTCGACAATCTGCTCGATCTCAGCCACGTTTCTTTCCTGCACGACGGCATATTGGGCAATGCGCAGACGGTGGATGCGGAAATAGATCTGCAGGAAAACGGCCAAAGCCTTACGGTCAGCCGCTACATGCCCAACGTGCCCCCGCCCGGCCTCTTCGACATGCTGTTTCGAAGGGATGGCAAGCCCGTCGACCTATGGGCATCGATGCGGTGGTCGGCGCCCTGTAACCTGCTGAACGATGCCGGGGTCAAGGCCGTGGGCGAAGCGCGCGAGCATGGCACGGGCATCTACGGCATTCATCTTCTGACACCGCAGACCGAGCGCAGCACGCTGTATCACTTCGTCGCCATACGCCAGAACCCCTTGCCATTTCCAGAGGCCGAAAAAGAAGCCATAGGCCGCAAACTGGGCGAGTTGCGCCGCTACGCTTTTGCGGAGCAGGACGAACCCATGATACGGGGCCAGCAGCGCGCCATCGATCGCGCCCGCGAACCCCTTTCGCCGACGCTGCTTTCCATAGACGTCGGTCCCGTACGCTATCGGCGCATGCTCGATCGCCTGATCGAACAGGAAGGAGCCTTACCCGGGGTTGAAGCACAAGCCCCATCCACTTAGAACGATGACCCGGCAACCGGGCAAACACTCAATAAATCGTACCGGAGACAATCATGAAACTGGCTTTCGCCGCACTACTGCTTTCATCCACCCTGGGCGCAACGACCACCGCGTCCGCCCAGATCAAGATAGGCATTACCGTATCCGCAACCGGCCCCGCCGCTTCATTGGGCGTAGTCGAAAAAAACACGCTGCAGCTGCTGCCGTCAACGGTGGCCGGACAGTCGGTTCAGTACATCATGCTGGACGACGCGTCGGACACCACGACGGCGGTGAAAAATGTACGCAAGCTCGTCAATGACGACAAGGTGGACGCGCTGATCGGCTCCACGACAACGCCCAATTCGATCGCCATCACCGAGGTTGCCGCAGAGACGGGCACGCCCTTGATGGCCATGGGGGCCGGCTCGGCCATCATTGCGCCCATGGACGACAAGAAGAAGTGGGTGTTCAAGGCCGTGCAGAACGATGCCATGATGGTGGAGGCCATCGTCGAGCACATGGTGCGCACGGGCATCAAGAGTGTCGGCTACATCGGTTTTTCGGACGCCACGGGCGAGGGGTACTGGCACGCGCTCAAGCCGCTCGCCGAAGCCAGCAAGCTGAAGATCGCCGCCAGCGAGCGCTTTCAGCGCACCGACACCAGCGTCACCGGCCAGGCGCTCAGGCTCATAGCCGCAAAGCCCGACGCCATACTGATCGCGGCGTCCGGCACGCCGGCGGCGCTGCCCCAGAAAGCCCTCAAGGAACGCGGCTACAGCGGCCGCATCTACCAGACACACGGCGTCGCCAACAATGATTTCCTGCGCGTATGCGGCAAGGATTGCGAAGGCACTTATCTTCCCATCGGGCCCTTGCTGGTGGCCGAGCAGCTTCCCGACAGCCCCGCAAAGAAACAGTCGCTGGACATCATTTCCCGCTATGAACAGGCCTATGGCAAGGGCACCATCACCACCTTCATCTCGAACGCCTACGACAGCTACCTGCTGCTGGAACACGCCATACCCGTCGCCCTGAAGAAGGCGATCCCGGGCACCCCCGAGTTTCGCTCCGCCTTGCGGGACGCGCTGGAGGCCACTCGCGATTTCAGCGGCACGCAGGGGGTATACAACATGACACCCGACGATCACGTGGGTCTTGATGACCGCGCTCGCGTCATCGTGCGGATCCACGACGGGAAATGGCTTGTGGACCAATAGCCCCCTTCTCGCGCGATGATAATATTCCATCAAGGAAGCAACCCCACGGACGTTCCACCGGGAGACCCGCCATGACTTCCCTGCAGTACCAGACCGGCTTCGGCAACGACTGGGCCAGCGAGGCGCTGCCCGGGGCCCTGCCCGCCGGGCGCAATTCACCCCAGGCGTGTCCGTACGGGCTCTATGCGGAACAGCTTTCGGGCACGGCCTTCACAGCCCCGCGCTCAGAGAACCGGCGCTCATGGCTGTACCGCATCCGGCCCGCGGCGGCTGGGCAAAGCGCTTTCGCACCCTACGAGCAGCAGGGCTGGGCCAGCCGCTTCCACGAAGCGCCCACCCCGCCCGAACCGCTGCGCTGGAGCCCTCCGAGCCTGCCCAAGGCGCCCACCGACTTTGTGGATGGCGTCCGTAGTTGGGCCGGAAACGGCAGCCCCGACGAGCTTTCGGGCGTTGCCATACACATGTACGCCATCAACGCCGGCATGCAGGCCCGACACTTCTACAATGCCGACGGCGAACTGATGTTCGTGCCGCAGCAGGGCCGCCTGCGGCTTGCCACCGAGCTGGGCCTCATCGACGTGGCGCCCACCGAGATCGCCGTCATTCCCCGCGGCATTCGCTTCCGCGTCATGCTGCACGACGACTCGGCCCAGGGATATCTGCTTGAAAACTACGGCGCCCCCCTGCGACTGCCCGAGCTGGGGCCGATAGGCTCCAACTGCCTGGCCAATGCCCGCGATTTCCAGACGCCCGTGGCATGGTACGAAGACCTCGAGGGCGAGTTCGAAGTAGTCGCCAAGTTCGGCGGCCGCCTGTGGCGCTCATCTCTCGATCATTCGCCGCTCGACGTGGTGGCCTGGCATGGCACGCATGCGCCCTACAAGTACGACCTTACCCGCTTCAACGCGGTGGGCTCCATCAGCTTCGACCATCCCGACCCAAGCATCTTCACGGTGCTGACCTCGCCCTCCGACACCCCCGGCACCGCCAACGTGGATTTCGTGGTCTTCCCGCCCCGCGTGCTGGTCATGGAAGGCACCTTCCGCCCGCCCTGGTTCCACCGCAATGTGGCGAGCGAATTCATGGGCCTGATCCAGGGCGTGTACGACGCCAAGACGGAAGGCTTTCTTCCAGGAGGCGCCAGCCTTCACAATTGCATGTCGGCACACGGCCCCGACGCCGATACGGTCGCCAAGGCGCTGGCCCTCGACACCGGCAAACCGCAATATCTGCGCGATTCCCTGGCCTTCATGTTCGAAACACGACGCATCATCCGCCCCACCGCCCAGGCGTTGGGCTCGCCGCTGCTGCAAGATGATTACCTGCAATGCTGGCAGGGCCTGCCCAAGCGCTTCGATCCACAGCGGCCATGACGCCGCCTTGCCCGGCCACACACCGCGACCCCCACGCGGGACCACATACGGAGACATCATGACCGCGCTGAACGAAACCCACGAAGCGGGCCTGAAAAGCTGGGTCGAATCGGCCAACGAGCATGATTGCCGCTTCCCGATACAGAACCTGCCCTACGCTATATACCAGCCCGCCGATGGCGACGATTTTCGCGTGGGGGTGGCCATTGGCCGCCAGATACTCGATCTGCGCGCCCTGGCGGCGCTGCAGCCGTTTTGCGGCGCGGCCTCGCAGGCGCTGGATGCCTGCCAGGGCGATTCGCTCAATGCCTTGATGGCCTTAAGCGCCGAGCACTGGTCGGCATTGCGGCTTGCACTGTCGCGCGCGCTGCGTGCCGGGTCGGCCCACCAGGCAAAGCTGCAGCCGCTGCTAAGCGAACATGCCACGGCCCGCTTCTCGCTGCCCGCGCAGATAGGCGACTACACCGACTTCTACATCTCGCTGCATCACGCCACGGCGGTGGGCAGCCTTTTCCGGCCCGACAACCCCCTGCTGCCCAACTACAAATGGGTGCCCATCGGCTACCACGGCAGGGCCTCCAGCATCAATGTGTCGGGCAGCGACTTTCTGCGGCCCCTGGGGCAGACCCGGCCCCTGCCCGACGCCCCAACGCCCGCGTTCGGCCCCAGCCAGCGCCTCGACTACGAGTTGGAGCTGGGCATCTTCGTGGGTGGCGGAAACGCGCAGGGGCGCCGCATCGACATGGACGAGGCCGAATCCCACGTGTTCGGGCTTTGCATATTGAACGACTGGTCGGCGCGCGACCTGCAGGCCTGGGAATACCAGCCGCTGGGGCCCTTCCTGGCCAAGAACTTTGCCAGCACGATTTCGCCCTGGGTGGTCACGCTGGAAGCCCTGGCGCCCTTTCGCGTGCCGTTCAGCCGCGCGGCGGACGATCCGCAGCCCATGCCCTACCTGGCCTCGGAACACAACTCGGCGGCAGGCGCCATCGACATCCAGCTCGAGGTCGCGTTAAGCACGCGCAAGTCGCGCGCGGCCCGGCACGAGCCGCACGTGCTGGCACGCAGCAATTTCAAGGAAGCGTACTGGAGCATTGCCCAACTGATCACCCACCACACCGTCAACGGCTGCAACCTGCGGCCCGGCGACCTGCTGGGAACAGGCACGCTATCGGGCCCCGCTGCGGGCCAAGAGGGCTCTTTACTGGAAACCACCCGGGGCGGCAAGCAATGCGTGTCGCTGCCCTGGGGAGAAGACCGCTACTTTCTCGAGGACTACGACCGCGTCATCATGCACGCCTACTGCCACAAAGAAGGCTACCCCTCGATAGGATTCGGCGACTGCGCGGCCACCGTGCTGCCGGCCGGCTGAACGATCAAGGCTTGCCGGCGGGCCCGAGCACTTTGCCCGGGTTCATCAGGCCTTGCGGATCGAGCGCCTGCTTGATCCGGTGCATCAGCGCCATTTCGACGGGGTCTTTGTAGCGCGGCAAGACATCGCGCTTCAGCTGCCCTACGCCATGCTCGGCGCTGATCGAGCCGCCCAGCGTGTGCACATTGCCGTGTACGATTTCATAGACGGCGTCCTGGCTGGACAGCAGTTCGTCTTCGGTAAAGGCCTGGCCGCGCGCCACGTTGTAGTGCAGGTTGCCGTCGCCCAGATGGCCGAAGATCACGTGCTCGATGCCCGGGAAGCGGGCCTGCAGGGCGGCATTGGTGGCATCGATGAAGGACGACATTCTGGATACGGGCACCGACACGTCGTGCTTGATGCTTTTGCCGGCGTCTTTTTCGGCCAGGGGTATGCTTTCACGCAGGTGCCACAACGCCTTGCTTTGGGCGATGTTCTCGGCAATGACGGCATCGGCCACCAGGCCGGCCTCGAAGGCTTCGCCCACAATGGCCTCGAAGCGTTCGCGTGCATGTTCGGCGCTTTCGCTGTCGGAGATTTCAAGCAGGGCATACCAGGGCATGGCCGCCGAATCGCCCTCGAAAGGCAGCCTTTGCTGCGGATATTGCCGGTTGACCAGATGCAGGCAAAAGCCGGCGATCAGCTCGAAGCCCGTGAGGGACGCAGCAAAGCCACGGCGCGCCATCGAAAGCAGGGCCACCGCGTCTTCGACCGAGTTCAGGGCCACCAGGGCCGTGCACTGGGCCACGGGCAGGGGATAAAGCTTGAGCGTGGCTGCGGTAATGATGCCCAGGGTGCCTTCGCTGCCAATGTACAGGTTGCGCAGGTCGTAGCCGGTGTTGTCCTTGCGCAGGCCGCGCAGGCCGTGCCAAATGTCGCCTTCGGGGGTGACGACCTCGAGCCCCAGCACCAGTTCGCGCGCATTGCCGTAGCGCAGCACCTGCGTGCCCCCGGCGTTGGTGGCCAGGTTGCCCCCTATGGTGCAACTGCCCTCGGCTGCCAGGCTAAGCGGAAAAAGCCGTTGCGCGTCGCGCGCCGCCTGCTGCACCTGTTGCAATATGCAGCCCGCCTCGACTTCCATGGTGTCGTTGTCGGTGTCGATGCTTCGAATGCGGTTGAGACGCGCAAGCGAAAGCACGAGCGCCGTGCCGCTTGAATCGGGCGTGGCCGCCCCGCAAAGGCCCGTATTGCCCCCTTGCGGCACAATGGGCACCTTGTTTGCCGCGCACCACTTGACGACCTGGGCCACTTCCTGGGTGCTGCCGGGCCGGGCTACGGCCAGCGCCTGGCCGCGATAGCGCCCGCGCCAGTCTTCGACATAAGAAGCGGCCTCGGCCCCGGTGATTACGTTGGCCGGCCCCAGGATTTGAACGAGGTCATTCAGTTGCGTCATTGCTTGCCTTGAATTGCACCATATTCCAGGTTGACTTTATAGAGCAGAGTTTGATAACGGAAACGTTTGGAAAAAGCAGGTGGCCGCCTCGAAATCGTGACTCAAGGGTCGAAATTCAGCACTGCCGAGGAACCAGTCATAATCACTTCCTTCAAGGCGCATGCTGGTAACAAGCGGTGCACCGTGAAATAGTGCGTCGCCGTTCTCTTCTGGCTAATAAAACTTTCCGATAACGAATGGAGGGCCCCTGCACGGCTGGCCTCAACGGTGCCTTTCATTAGCAGCCAGGCGCCCAGCCCCGCTCCCCATAGGTTCAAGTAGTGCACGGCAACCGCTTCCCGCTTGTCAGGCTCGCCGGCGTCCAAAGACAGCATCCATTGCGTCGTTGCTCTCAAAGCATCAAGCGCGCGTGCCACGATCGGCTCACAGCCTCGAACCGCTTCGACATCTTTATATGCCTCTAGATCACCATACATTTGGTCCAGCAGATACATTGCCGTTTCGCCACCGTCACGTACGACTTTTCGAAACACTAGGTCCTTGGCCTGAACCCCTGTCGTGCCCTCGTATATTGTATGGACGCGCGCTTCTCTGAAATATTGCGATGCTCTACTTTCATAGACGTAACCGGCCCCCCCAGCTATCTGCACGCCAGTAGATGCTGTTGCAAACCCATTCTCGGTAACCCACGCTTTCACTATCGGCGTCAGGAAATCAAGCAGCTTTGCGTACTTCTGTCGTTCTTGCTCGCCAGGCTGATGTTGGGCACGCTCTGCAACAGACGCGGTGTAATAGACCATGGCGCGCATAGCGTCAACGCTTGCGTGCATATCCAGCACCATGCGCCGCACGTCGGGGTGACGAATGATGGCGCAAGGTGTGCCTTGACTATCGACACCCTGCACTCGCTCTTGGGCGTAATCTAGCGCTGCCTGATAGGCGGCTTCGGCCGAGGCCAAACCAAACACCGAAATATTCAATCGGGCTCTGTTCAGGACCTTGAACATGTGCTCCAAACCATGATCCTCTTCGCCTAGCAACTCGCCGGTGGCGCCATGTTCTTCACCGAAAACCATGGTGGCGGTCGGACTAGCATGAACCCCGATTTTTGCTTCCAGCGCTACGCAACGGACATCATTTCTTTCACCAAGGCTACCGTCTTCAAACACACTGAATTTAGGAACGATGTACAGCGACAGACCCTTGCTTCCATGCTTTCCAGAGGGGCTACGGGCAAGCACGAAGTGCAGAATGTTCTCGCACAGTTCGTGATCTCCGTACGTTATGAAGCACTTGCTACCCTTGATCCGGTATTCCCAGGCGTCGATATGTTCGGCCTTCGTCCGCAATGCTCCCAGGTCTGTACCCGCCTGGGGTTCAGTAATCGCCAGCGTCGCGGTCCAGCGACCGCTCACCAAAGCCGGAAGATACAACGCCTTTTGCCTTTCCGTTCCCAGGCTGGCCAACAGCGCCACCACACCAGGGAAAGGCATGAGGCCAAGACAAAAGGCAACATTCGCGCTGTTGAACATCTCAGAAACCGCCACGCTGACAGGAATAGGCAGGCCCTGGCCACCTATCTCTGTCGGAAAATGTACCGTATTCCAGCCCAACCCCACAAAGCGCTGATATGCATCTTGCCACCCCGGAGGCGTGTGCACGTGGCCGTTCCTCAAGTGGCTGCCCTTCCGATCACCCACAACGTCTAAAGGCGCCAGGACTTGAGTCGCGAAGCGCCCCGCTTCGTTGACAACATCCGAGATGACGTCCGGATTCCGTTCCTCGACGCTTGGCAATCGAAGCAGCTCCGGCAACTCAGCCCATACGTCAAGAGCAAAGCGAATTTCTTCATAGCGCGGAGTAAAAATCTTCAAGTGAGGACTCCAATGAATTCGAGCAAGCAGTTCAATGCTTTCTATCCTGCATTTGCGCTTTTCCCATGTCGGACAGAGTGGCCCGATCAAGCTTTCCTACTGCCGTGCGCGGCAAAGTCTGTACAAAATGTACTGCCGCCGGAATTTTGTAGCGAACGAGATGTTCCTGACAGTACGTGAGAATCTCACTTTCTGTCATGACGATACCAGGATCCAGAACCAGAAAAGCGCATAGGACTTCACCGCGGTAAGGATGACTCACGCCGACCACGCCGCAATCCCGGACGCAGGGCAACGCAAACAGCACTTCCTCGATCTCTCGAGGGTACACATTGAAGCCGCCCACAATCACCATTTCTTTCTGACGCCCCCGGATGAATAGATACCCCTCGTCGTCCAACTCGCCCAGATCTCCCGTATGCAACCAGCCTTCCCGAATAGCAGCACTTGTTTCATCGGGGAGATTGCGGTAGCCAGCCATCAACTGCGGCCCCTTTGCCCTAACTTCTCCGATTTCGTGGCTTCCCAGTACTTCTGCGCGATCGTCGGGAGTAACGATCTGCACCGTTGTGTGCGGTGCGGCGACTCCAACGGAGCCAGCCTTACGTACTCCGTACCGCGGGTTAAATGTCAAGATGGGCGACGACTCGGTCAGACCGTAGCCCTCCAGAATGGGAGCCCCCGTTATGCTTTGCCACTTCTGAAGCACTTCCAGAGGTAGCGGCGCCGAACCAGAAAAGCTGGCCGAAAGCGTTGAGAAATCTCTATGCTCAAATTCGGGGTGTCCTACCAGGGCGTAATAGATTGAAGGTGCGCCCGCGAACAGAGTGATGCGTTCGCGCTCGATGGCCTCGAACACCAACTCCGGCTTGAAGCGAGGCAGTATTATCAGGGCGCTCCCGCTGGAGAGCGCCGGGTAAAGTGCCATGGCAGTCGCATAGGCATGATAGAGGGGCGTTACGCACAGAATCCGCTCCCGGCCCTGGCTCATAGGAATGAGCGCTTCACGCTGCAAGACGTTCACCGCGACATTGGCGTGAGTCAGTATCACACCTTTTGAACGTCCTGTAGTTCCGCCCGTATATTGCAACTTGGCCGCACCCGCCAGATCGGGGAGCGGCAGAGTTGGCGAGGGCACACTTGCCGCTTGCTGGGGCAGGTCAGGCAACAGCATAGCGGGCTTCCTTCCCATAGAATCAAGCAGTGTGCCCACCCTGGCGTATTGAGCGTCTCCACACAACACGACCAGCACATCAGCGTCAATCAAGATTGCACCAAGCTCTCTTTCCGTATATTCGGGGTTGAGAGGCACTGCCTGCATCCCGGCGGCATACACTGCATACATGGAAATTACTATCGCCGGACCGTTGGACATGACGATGGCTACGCGGTCTCCGCGAGACCCCAGCTTACTTAATTTACTTGCCAGACATATGATTTCGTTCGCAAGCTCGCGATAGGTCAAGCGAGCGTCGCCGAATACCACCGCCTCATTGTCGGGGAATCGATTGACCGACTCCTGAAGCATATGTACGACAGTCGGGACTTCCCCGTTCGTTGCATCGAAGCTGACGGTTACGTTGCCCACCTGCCCCTCCTTTGAGCTCGATCTAGGATTTAGTCTCTTTCTTCGAGCTAGGGCTGGATGTTGGCTCGTTTACGCCGATACCCCCCAAGCAAACATACTTCAGCTCTAGGAAATCGTCGATACCGTGATGCGATCCTTCGCGCCCCAGGCCGGAAGCCTTCACCCCGCCGAAGGGAGCCTCTGCTGTAGATATCAAGCCCGTATTGACCCCTACCATTCCATACTCCAGCGCCTCTGCCACGCGAAACACTCTAGCCATGTCTCGCGCATAGAAATAGGAGGCCAAACCATACTTGGTGTCGTTTGCCCGAGCGATTACGTCTGCCTCGTTCTGAAAGCGCAGCAGGGGTGCCACAGGACCGAAGATTTCTTCTTTGGCCACCTTCATTTCCGGCGTGACTTCAGTGAGCACGGTGGCCTCAAAATAGTTGCCGCCCAATGCAGACCGCCCGCCCCCGATCAATGCCCGGGCGCCATGAGACAGGGCGTCATTTATATATGCTTGCACCTGCTCAACGGCAGCCGCATCGATCAGCGGGCCCAACTGGACATCAGGATCAAGACCGTTTCCTGTACGAAGCTTGGCTACCGCTGCGGCAAACCGTTCGGCAAACTCGTTATAGATGTTCTCTTGTACATAAATGCGGTTGGCGCATACACAAGTTTGTCCGTTATTCCGAAATTTTGCGACCAGTGCTCCCTGCACTGCGGCATCAAGGTCGGCATCATCAAAGACGATGAAAGGGGCATTTCCCCCAAGCTCCAACCCTAACTTTTTGATAGTAGGAGCGCACTGACGATATAGCTCTATTCCTATTTCGGTGGAGCCAGTGAATGTAAGCTTGCGTACGATTGGACTGCGGGTAAGTACGTCGCCGATCTCACCTGCTGCCCCTGTCACGACACTAAACAATCCCGAAGGTAGGCCGGCCTCTTGTGCAAGCGCCGCTAAAGCGATAGCTGAAAATGGCGTCTGGGAGGCAGGTTTCAAGACCACGGCGCATCCGGCAGCCAATGCGGGCGCGACTTTGCGAGTGACCATGGCATTTGGGAAGTTCCAGGGCGTAATCGCTGCAACCACACCGACAGGCTGCTTCAGTATCATTAACCTTACATCTTCCCGATGTCCAGGCACGGTTTCACCATATACGCGGCGACCCTCCTGTGCAAACCATTCAATAAAGCTGGCCCCATATTCGATTTCCGCCATCGCCTCTGCCAAGGGCTTTCCTTGCTCTCGGGTCAAGAGTTCAGCAAGGTCTTCGCGTGAAGCCATAATGAGCTCGTACCAGCGATGCATGATACTTGCGCGATGCTGCGCAGTTTTCCTTGCCCACTGAGCCTGCGCCTTACGAGCCGACTCAAGCGCCGCATTCACACGCATAGCTTCCAGGCGTGGCACGTAGCCAACCAGCTCTCCGGTAGCCGGATTGTCAACTCTAATGCTTTTCCCGGTTGCGTCTGCCTCGATCCATTCATCGGCTACCAAGGCTGCTTCACGAAACCAGTGCTTGTTCGAATCCACCAAATCTCTCCGCTTTAACTCCATCGGCCACGGGATTAGCCCGTGCTTAACTTAGCCGTCAATGCAAATAAGTACCGCCGTCGACCACCAATGTCTGTCCGGTAATAAATGACGAGTCATTTGACGCAAAGAATGCAACGGCACCCACCACGTCTTCGGGATATTGCTCCCGCTGGATTGAACGTCCATGCAAAGATATTTCACGAGATCGACTCATCTGGCCTTCGTTATCCAACACTGCCGGGCTCAACGTAAAGCCTGGAGCCACAGCATTGATCAATATGTTTTTTGCCCCCAACTCCTTCGCGAGGCTCTTCGTCATTGCTAAGACAGCGCCCTTACTAGACACGTAATGCAACAGATACGGAATGCCTTTGAACGCTGCAGCTGAGGCGATGTTAATAATTCGTCCTCCCCCATTTTTTTCCATATGGGGCACGACACTGCGACACAATCTGAAAATGCCCACAACGTTAACGTCGTATACGTTCATCCACTCTGCCGGATCAATTTCGTCAAACGAGCGGGGAGGTATGCCAGTTGCGATTCCGGCATTGTTCACCAGTACGTCAATGGTTCCGAATAGACCAAGCGTCTGCTCAATAGTCTGTCGAATGGAATCCTCGGAGCGTACATCCATTTCAACGCCCAGAACGCGCTTCTCGGACGGATCCAATTCCGTCGCAACTTGCCGGGCATTCTTAAGATCGGCGATTACAACGTTCGCCCCCCTTTCATAGAATGTCTGGGACATGCCTTTTCCGATGCCTGCGGCCCCACCCGTAACGATGACCGTTTTGCCTTTCATGCACATATTCGAAGGACTGCTCATAAATACTCCCAGATATTTTTCTGTCCAATTTCACGAGGATCGTCGTTGTATTCTTGGGAAACGCCATCCTTCAAGATAAAAAGCCGATCAACTATGCCTACCATCGATATGATGTTTTGCTCAACGATTAGAATCGTGATGCCTTGCTCCCTGCATAAAGACTCGACCGTCGTCATCAGTTGGCTAACCATATGCGGCGCCAAACCCGTCGTCGGCTCGTCCAACAGCAGAACCGTCGGCGGTAGAACAAGCCCAATAGCTATCGCCACCATCCGTTGCTCACCGCCACTCATCGAACCTGCCAACTGAGTCCGGCGTTCTGCCAACCGAGGAAATAGCGTGAATAGGAGATCGAGCCGCTCCTGCAAACTAGTATTCTTGGCGCGGTGTCCAGCTACTCCGAACGCTGTCTCCAGGTTCTCCAGTACAGTTAAATTGGGGAAAACGTTACGTTCCTGAGGAACGTAAGAGATACCATTAAGCCGCCGTTCCAGCGGTGGCATCCCTGACAAAGACAAGCCTTGATATTGAAGCTCGCCAGAAACGGGGGCCAACAAGCCAGCAATAACTTTCATTGTCGTAGTTTTGCCTGAGCCATTTGGACCGATCAGACCCACGACCTCTCGCCTACCAAGTGCTATCGAAACATCGCGTAAGACAGGCACCCCACCGTATCCTGCGCTCACGCCCTTCATCGAAATACAGGTTTGATCCATGCCTCAATGTCCCAGATATAGTTCAATGACTTTCGCGTCCTGCAGTACTTCGTCGGTAGGCCCCTCGCGGAAGATTTGCCCTTGATGAAGGAACACCACGCGGTCTGCCAGTTCTTTTACCAGGGCAAGGTTATGCTCTACGAATACGATTGTTTTGCCTGCCTGCGAAAGTTGCCGCATACAGTTTCGAACCTTGTCAACCAGATCGGGTTCAAGCCCTGCACACAATTCATCAAACAAAAGCACCGAAGCTTTGGTAGCCAGCACTTGCGCCAGCATCAGCAACTTCTGTTCGCCGTAGCTCAGGTTGTCGGCCTTGCTTTCCCATTTCTCGATAATGGAGCTTAAGGCAGGCACATCAAGCTCGGAGAGACCACCCTTGTCGGGCCCGGAACCAATGCCCAACGCGCGACAGACTGAAGGGAACAGCCTTTCATCGCTAGGCCCGGTGCTTGCCAGCCGAATGCTCCTGGCAACTGAGAAAGAATGAAATACGCGCGGGTGCTGAAAAGTACGCATGAAACCCACCGCGACTCGCTCATGCATGGATTTGGCCGTAACGTCCAGGCCATTGACGTAAACCTGCCCTTGGTCGGCAGGGAACACTCCGGCCATTATGTTGATTAATGTTGATTTCCCTGCACCGTTCGATCCGACCAAGGCAGTGATGGTCCCAGGCGAAACGTTGAACGAAACCCCATTCAACACACGGATTCCAGAAAAATTCTTGTGAACTTGCTTGACGGCTAAAGCCCCGGCGGGCGCGTGCATAGTGTGTGCCATTGTTATTTCTTCTTTGTAGGGGTTCTTCCAAATAGTCCTTGCGGGCGAAAGTACACCACTGACACAAGCAGCACCCCATATACCAACTGGCGTGCCGGCGCGGCGGTTGTCGCAGACAAAGGCAGAAACTTCAATAGTTCAGGCAGAAAGCAAAGTATTACCGCCGCCACCAGGGGGCCATACAGCGTGCCGGCGCCGCCAAACATTACGATCAGAAGGGTGAAAATTGAAACGCCTACATCAAAGCTCAAAGGGTCTATGTACCCGGAGTAATGGGCAAAGAAAGAGCCAGCTGCGGCCGCGATGGCACTGGACAACGCAACGGCCGCCAGCTTGGCCCGCGCAACATGCTTTCCCAGCGATGCGGCTCCCAGCTCGTCATCGCGAATGGCCTGCAGCAGCGAACCGAAGGGGGTAGCTGCCAGGCGCAAAAGGAAGATCAGAATCAACAGCGCCACCGCCATCGTAAAAATGGCAAAGCCGGCCTTGCTGAAGGCATGCCCCAGGAGTGTGTATGGCGCGATACCTGCAATGCCGGCGTCCCCGCCGGTTACTTCTCGCCAGTTCTGAACGAGAACAGTAAATACCATTTGAACCGCGATGGTAATTATCAAAAAATAAATGCCCTTGATGCGAACAGCGGGAAAAGCAATGAGCATGCTTGCAACTGCCGCGACAATCATCCCCACGATCTGACAGAAGAACGGAGAGAAGCCGTGGCCCATCAGCAGGGCGGTAGAGTAGGCGCCGATACCAAAGAACACGGCGGATGCCAGCGACATCAGACCGGCTAACCCGACCAGAATATCCAGAGATAGGGCTAACATCCCGAATATGGCTGCGGTGGTAACGAGATATAAGACGTAGTCCATGAGTTGACTCAGATTAGTGGCTATTCAACGAGGCTTTCCGAACAGCCCCCAGGGACGAAACAGCAGAACAGCGTACAGCAACGTGAACGTCATGAACTCTCGCCAACCCGCCGCGAAGAACCAGACCATAATGCTTTCTGCTACGCCCACGATCATGCCGGCCAGCAAGGCCCCAGGAAGAGATCCTCTGCCGCCGATGATTGCGACAATGGCTGCCATCAGGACTATATGAATTACCTCGTAGGGTTCCAAGCCACGGCTATACAGATACACGAAGGATGCCGGGGCGGCCAATGCTGCGGCTAACGCTGCGACGATCATTGCGATTCGCCCCGTGCTGATTCCGAGCGCAAGCGACAAGTCGGTGTTCTCGGCCACCGCGCGCATCTGCTTGCCCGTTTGTGCATACTTGATGAACAGGAACAACGCCAGGAATATAAGCAGGACCGCGCCCACGACAATCAGAGAGAATGAATCCAATATGTAGCCGCTGGTGGGGAAAATGGGGGTACGCAGCGAAAATGAATCGAGCATTACCCCCTCGGGCCCGAAAATGAGGGTAACAATATATTCAAGGCAGATGAGGATACCGAGCGAAATTGTCAGCATCCCCATCTCGCCCGCGCCTCGTTCCAGCATCTTGTGATACGCGAAGTGCTGGATCAGCAGACCCAGGATCACCGCCACACCCATCGCCCACACCAATGACAACCAGACGGGAAGCCCCCATAGCCCTACGGCGACAAACCCCGCATAACCGGCAGCAATAATTACGCCACCGTGGGCAAGATGGATGATTCCGCCCAGCCACCATAGCAAGGAAAATCCGATGGCTACGAGTGCATATAAGGCTCCGGTCGTGATCCCGTCTGTCAACAAGTTAATCAATAAGGTCGACTGATCCATGGAATTCGAACTACCTATTCAACGAGATCGGTAATTTTTACGAATTCGCCGCCTTTCAGGGCTTTCAACGACGTTGGGCGAACTACGCTACCGTCCGAGTAATCGAAACGGTAGGTTCCTGCAGCGCCGGTGTACTGCGGAACATGCTCGACCAGGTACTTTCGAAAGGACTTTCCAGTGACTTCGGTGCCTTGCTCTGCCAGGGCGTCAGCCACCTGCTTGTAGATGTAGATAAGATCGTAGTGATTGGCCTGATGCACGTTCGGAGTTCGGCCGAACCTTTCTTTGAAGGCCTCGACAAATGCCTTGGTTTTGGGTTGCTGGCTATCGACTTCGAAAGACGGTGATGCATAGAAGGCGTTTTCACCCAAGTCGCCCAAGGCCTTGACTTCAGGGTCTTCAAAGGCGCCATAGCTCAAGAACTTACCTTTGTAGCCCAGCTCGCGACTCTGACGCACAATCTGCGCAGACTGGCGCCCCACCGACCCAGTAATGTAGATGGCGTCGGGCTTGGTAGCGAGCAACCTTAACAAGATAGGGCGAAAATTGGACTCGTCTTGCTGGTGCACCTCTTCGCCAGCGAACTCGCCTCCAAGCTTGCTCCATTCGGTTTTAACAGACTGGGCAAGTGCAGTACCCAAATCGCTTACTACCGTCATGAGCGCCAGACGCTTGACGCCAAGATGGTCTTTGGCGTACGGCAGAATCAGACGAACGGTTTCATCATCGAACATCCAGGTTGACTGAAAGTACGGAGAGATACCCCGAACAGCCGGCGACGCAGTGCTGGCGGAAATGAGCATAACCTCAGCGCTTTGAGCCAGCGGCGCAACTGCAGAAACCACGGAAGTCCAGCCGGTAATCACCACTTCGCTCTTCTCGAGGTCTACCAGCCTTTTGAATCCCGCGATACTTACACGGGCAGTAGCCTGGCTGTCTTCCGGCAGCAGCTTTATCGGACGGCCACCGGCTCCATTATGCTTGCTGTTGATCTCGTCCACCGCAAGCACACTGCCCTGCATCATCATTTCGCCCAACTTTCCGGCTCCGCCCGTTAGCGGCATGAGAAAGCCAATGTTGCGAGGTTCGTCTGGTGCGGCGTGCACCGTAGCGCCCAGCCCCAAAGCGGCAACGCACGATAAGGCCGCCAGAAGTTTCGTGCCCTTTGCAATTTTCATCATTTGTCTCCCGTCATTATTGTCTGCCTCAAAAACCACACTACGACCACACTACGCGAACAGCGCATCTAAGCAGCCGTTACGTATATACATGCATACATATAAGTAATATAATGCCCAGTATAATTGTTGTCAACCTACAACTCCACCTGAATTGCCTCCTGACTCGCGCCTGTTAACGCATCAAGCGATGCTCAACTGCAGATACTATGTTTTCTGACAAACTACCTATCACCTACCAGTTAGCCCAGCACTTACGCCGAGAAATTATCCGCGGGGCCTACCCGCCGGGCTTCAAACTTCCCACAGAATTGCAGCTAGCCTCTGATTTCAAGATAAGCGTCATCACCGTTCAACGAGCCTTGAAGATACTGGAAGAAGAGAAACTCATAACTCGAAAGCGTGGCCGAGGCACATTTGTCTCCGAACTTCCGTCGCACCTCAGTGGTGCCAAGTCGTTGTCGACTCTTGACATGATGTTCTCGGACGAGTTCAGTAATGAAACCGAGATCCTCGAGCGTAAAGTTATCCCCACACCTGAACGCCTTTCCAACGTATTCGCCGAGGATGAGTTGATGCTTATTCAGCGACTGGTTAAATCGAATGGGACCCCTATCAGCTTTACGAATCACTATATCGTTCCAGAGTATGGAAAGCGCATCTCCGTTGCTCAACTCAAACGCTATCCCATGTTTCGAATACTGCGCGAAAAGCTGGACGTCTCTCTGCAGAATGTCGAAATACACATCGAAGCGATCGCCGCGCCCATGAACGTCTCACAAAGACTCAAAATATCCACGATGGAGCCGGTTCTGTTTTTCACTGCTCTTCTTTATGAAGAGGGCGGACGATTGATCGACATACCTGAAATTTATTTCTGCGGAAATCGGCACAAGTTTTCTTTCGACATCGATTTGAATAGCGAGACCAAAAAATTCACGAATTAAGCTTTGCTTTGCCACGTAGAGAATTTATTGTCGCGTTAGGAGAGATACGTTCAGGATCCGTCATTAACTCAATTACCGACATGGCGGGCTGACTCAAAGCCCTAATCAATGCAGGCCGGAACAACTCGGTAGAATCGACACGCTCTGCATGAGCACCGTACGATTGAGCCATCATCACGAAATCCGGATTGCTCAATGCTGTGCCTATCACCCGTTCTGGGTAGGCTGCCTCTTGGTGCATTCTGATCGTGCCGAATATTCCGTTATTGACAACAATGAAAATGGGGTTCAGGTTGTATAACCGGGCCGTAGCCAGCTCTTGCGAGCTCATCATGAAGCAACCATCACCCGATACTGCGACAACGGCTCGATTCGGATAAATGACTTTAGCGGCCACGGCTGCGGGCACGCCATAACCCATCGCACCATTGATCGGAGCCAGTTGCGTTCCGTACCTTCGATATGTGAAATAACGGTGCAGCCAGGCCGTATAGTTGCCCGCGCCATTGCACACAATGGCATCCTCGGGTAATGTTTCGCAAAGAATTTGAATCACGCGAGCCAGATCCAGACCCGGTCCACTTTCTTCGCCCGGTTGGCTATGAGCCACATACTCTTGATGCGCATTTTTCGCCCACTCGCCCCATTCTGGTCGCGGCGACAGTTCTTCGTACCCAGAAAGCGCCTGCATAAATTCGCTCATCCCCGAAACGATACCTAAAGCCGGTTGATACACTTTGCCGATCTCTAGCGCATCCGGATGCACATGAACCAGCTGCTGCTTTGGATTGGGCGATTCAATCAGGCTGTAGCCTCCCGATGTCGCTTCGCTGAGCCGATCGCCCAGAACCAATAGCAAACTGGCTTCGCGTACCCGTTCTGCCAGCTTGGGATTGATCGCCAATCCGACATGTCCTGCATACATAGGGTGCGTATTGTTGAAATGGTCCTGGCGCCTGAATGCCGTGCAGACCGGTATATTCATACGAACGGCGAACCGCTCGAGCTGTTTCATTGAGTCGCCCGACCAAGTACTGCCGCCTACGATGATCAGAGGCTTCTCGGCACGCTTCAGCATGAGCCCAAGTCGCTGCAAATCACCCGGAGAAGGCCACGCCTGCGTCACTTCGATGCACCGGGCATCACTGACAGTGACCTCATCGACCAACATATCTTCAGGCAAGGCGATTACAACCGGCCCGGGGCGGCCAGAGCAGGCCGTATGAAACGCACGCGCCACAATCTCAGGAATCCGGCCGGCGTCTTCGACCTGAGTGACCCATTTCGCCAACGAGCCAAACATTTGTCGATAATCTATTTCCTGAAACGCCTCTTTCTCGGAAGCGTCGCGCCGCACCTGGCCGATGAAGAGTATCAACGGAGTACTATCCTGCATGGCAGTGTGTACGCCGATGCTTGCATGCGTCGCACCTGGACCTCGTGTTACGAAACAGATGCCGGGCTTGCCCGTAAGCTTGCCATACGCCTCGGCCATATTGCAGGCACCCGCCTCGTGCCGCGTGACTATCAGTTCAATGTCATCTGCATCATGAAACGCATCGAGGACCGCCAAATAGCTCTCGCCCGGTACACAAAAAACTTTGTCAGCACCTTGCACAAGCAATTGATCGACAAGGGTCTGGGCGCCAGTTCTAGACTTCGACATAGTGGTCATTCAGAAAAACACCGTGAGATTCTTTGAGGGGAGTACGGTTCGGTCAATGACCGCAAAGCGGTCGAATACCGCCCATTGATCTTCAGCCCGACGTATGCGGTCGGTGCGCTGGCCAATAAACAGGTTCTCCTCGCGCTGAAGGCGGGTTTGGTAGATGATCATATTGCTTACAACCACCAACGCATCACCCTCTTCCTTGATCTCTATTGGATCTATGAAGTACCGCAGTCTGGAAGGCGGGGTTTCCGTCCACGCCCTTTTGCTCTTCGCGCGCGCTACGCGCAGCTTCAGCGTTTCGAAACTGTCGTCGTACAGCATCAAGTCGGTGGAATTTGAAAGAGAGCCTGCGCGGTGGTCGGTTACTGATACCAGCGGGGCGCGATAGCGCAAGTCATCGGAAAAAATGTTTAGCCATTTTTCATACTCCAGTTCCTGCAGCAACGAAGTCTCGAACGATTGAAAGCTTTTGACCTGAAAGTACAAGTCCATATCACAGAGGACGCTCATTACTTCTTCTCCATTAAGCTGCGCCACTGGCGGTAGTATTCGCGTTGATTCACCTCGCTCCAGTACCAACCCGTTCGTCCTGGCAAACCATCGCCAAATTTGTCGGCCACGAGCTCCTCTTTTCCCAGCCCCATTTGATAGTTAAATGACTGCTTGGAAGCGACATGTCCCGCGATACTGTCTGAGATTTCAGCCCAGATTTCACCGTCCTCAACTTCGAACATACCGCTAGGGCCAAATGAAAGTATGAACTCGCGCCGTATTTCCTCTTTCAATTCCGGCGCCAGATTCTTATCGACGAAACACATTGCGTGGCTCTCTGTTAGTTGAGGGCCCCGAGGATGCGACATCCGGATCATTCGAAACTTCACGCTATCCAGAATTGACATATTCGGAAAGACGGTAGCGTGCCCCATAGGGATGAACTGATTGGCAGGGTTATTCTGTGTCGCAAGCTTTGCGCGCATATCGTCTATATATTTGGCGTAGGCGGAAGATCCAACCTTTCCAGCCCCGAATCCATCTTGCTCCGACCCAAACCCATGACCACCGCGCAAAGAAATCTGGAAGCCCTGCTTTTTGGGCCGGGTGCGGTACCCTATGTCCATGACCGATGCGTGCGTCGTGGCGACATGATATGAGTCGCCCAGAAAGTTCTCAGCAGGCAATTTCCAGTTGACAGGTATCTCCCATTTCTGAACTCCCGCTATCATTTCAACCCCGCCTTCACTGCGGTTGACAACGCGGTCCAGGTAGATGGCCATCTCTCCCAGATAATCAGTCAGGCTACCGGCATTGGGGTTCCATGTCGCGAAGATAAGACCTCCGAAGGTCTCTAACTGCGCCACTTCCCGCAAGCCCCACTGGCCCATGTCAAGCGATTCGTAGTATGCCTCCCGATAACCCGGAACCCCTACCAGGTCTCCTTTGGATGAGAAGCACCAACCATGATACGGGCATGTGAACGCCGGGGCGTTTCCTTTGTCGGTACGGCTGACCTTCATGCCTCGATGCGTGCAGAAGTTCAGGAACGCCCGGATCTTTCCTTCGGCCCGTGTGACGATCACTGAGTCTGAGCCCATGTAAGTCGTGAAGAAGTCGTGCTCATTTGGCAGCTGGCTTTCGTGTCCCAAATACAGCCACGATGTCGCAAATATATTCTCCAGCTCCCTCTGATAGATATCGGGGTCGGTGAAAATTTTATTGTGCACCAACCCTTGTTCGGGCTGCACTAGCGCCAAGTAATCCCGTTCTTTGTTCGGAATCTCCATTTTGTTTCTCCACATTTCAGTCTATTTGCGTGCCAAAAATGACACCACCGCAACCTGTTTCCCATTCCGGCACTGACTCATAGAACACCACTTCGGCCGGCCCACCGCCGCTCGCACCCAGAGCAGTCATCCATTGGCGTATTTCCCACGCACCAAAGCCGGCCCCATCCAGCTTTTCATTGCTCCAATCAAGCACGCTCTCTGGGTGAGGTGAGGCGAGACTGCTCAGGAGTTCCAGATCGAACTTGGTATCAATATCGCCGGCTTCGGGCGCGCCGGGCGAATGCGACAAGCCACCGGTACCTACCACGGCAATTCGCAGATCGGACCTTTGCGCCACGCCCCGCAGAAAGCTTCCGAACTCATGACAGCGCCTCAACGTGGGAAGAGGCGGAACCATGCAATTCTGCAGAATGGGCACCAGAGGTATGTCGTAATCCGGCGTCAGGAACTTGAGGGGAACCGCGATGCCATGCTCGATAACAACATTCTCTGCAAATGCCGGATCGAATCGATGCTCGTATGCCTGTGCCACGATGAATTGGCCAAGCTCGCGTGCTCCTTGTGCGTGAAATGGGTCGATCTTTATCCACTTCTCGACGGGACCCGAGTATTTATCAGCCACTCCGACACAAAAGGCCGGCATCCGATCCAGGAAAAGGTTGTGGAAATGATCCGAGCTCACCACCACAAGCACGTCCGGCCGGCTCTGCCTGAGCCGTTCGCCTATTGTTGCCATTCCCGCGTATACACGCTCCTTCACTTCAGACGACGCATGATCGGCATAACCCGTGATGTGTGGCGCATGACTCATTGCGGCGGAAAACACTATTTCACCCATGGCTACCCCTAACTACGCAACGTGCGTTCGCCCGCCAACGACCGCAGCGTTGCTCGGTATCGCTCGGGCGGCAGATTAAAGAAACGGCCCATAGGCGCAAGCAATAATGGATGCACGCCGTAACGCCAAAGTGCCCGCAGGTCCTTATCAGACATGGCCTTACGTTCCTGCTCGTTCAGCCCATGGCTTAACATATGCGCCTGTGGATTCAACAGAAAGCCGTCCTGCATTTCAGGTTCGTTTTTGAGTCTGTATAAATACAGCTGCAAGTCGTAAAGTGCCATTCCTGACTCCTACAGCAGACTTCGCACGTTGCCGCCATCGACGGACAATATCGACCCGGTTATGTATGACGCCCTCTCGGAAGAAAGAAACACCACCGCATCAGCAACTTCTTCTGGTCGACCAAATCGCTTCAAAGGAACCTCTGAAGACGATCGGGCAAGACGTTCCTCAAGTACCCCGCCGTGGGCACGCTCAACCTGGAGAAACCGCTCCGTCATAATCCGGCCCGGACACACAATATTGAAGCGGATGCCGCTTTCTCCGTATTCGGACGCCAAGGTTTTCATTACTCCAGCGACAGCAGGGCGCACTCCATTGGATAATGCCAGTCCCGGAATGGGCTGCTTGATCGACGTCGACTGAATCGAAACTACAGCCCCCCGGCCCATTTTCTGCATGCCAGGAATGACCTCACGAATCATTCTCACGACCGACAAATGTGCCCATTCGAAGGCCCGGAGCCAAGCGCTATCATCATGCAAGCTGAATGCGCCTGGTGACGGCCCTAATGAATTGGCGACCAGTATTTCGACAGGCCCGACATCCTTCCGCACCGCTTGAAAGAATTCGGAAATTGATTCTGGATCGGTTAAGTCGGCAGGTCGCGTATAAGGACGTCTTCCCGTCAGCGCTTCTATTTCGTCAGCTAATTCTGATAGATGCTTTTCGTGTCTGGAGAATGTCGCAATACGCACCCCCTCTTTTGCCAACGCATGAACACAAGCGCGACCAATGCCCGATGACCCTGCCGACACGACAGCCAGACGCCCCGCAATTCCGAGATCCATGTGGCGTCACTCCACGTATCCCAATGCGCGCAGCTGACTGGTAATGGCCTGTTGTTCCGCCTTCGTCGGTGCCGGCATGGGGTCCCTGGTGATGTAGTTTTCCAGAACACCCATTTCATGCAGGGCGTACTTGACTCGGCTCACCATCTTCAGCATGGGTCGTGCAAACAGCAGATCGACCAGCGCCTCGTGGCTATCATGAATTTGCCGGGCTGCATTCAGATCATTGCTCTGAATAAGGTCATACATTTCAATAATTTTCTTTGCCATGACCATATGCAGCACCAGAAGCGTTCCATCGCATCCGGTGGCAAAATTCTGAAAAAGACAGTTGTCGTTTCCACTTAGAACCGTGGTGCCTCGGCCGAGTTTTCGCAGTGCCTTGAAGTTTTTTTCAAAGCCCTGAGGCGTCCACATGGTGTCTTTGATAGCAACAACGTTATCGACCTCACAAATGGCCCGCACGACCTCGGGTGTGTAGTTAATGCCGGACAGCGGCCCCGCCATAAAGTAAATTACGGGAATCTCGATTGACGACGCCACATCGGCTGTGTATTGCTTGGCTACCTCGGGCACCGTATCCACGCCCCGTGCAAATCCAATAGAACCCAACAACAAGATCGCGGCCGCGCCGGCTTGCTCAGCCTCTTTAGCCATGCGAACAGCAACTTCGTTGGTATAAGGTACCGGTACTATGCCTTGGACTGCTACCTTTCCACGAGAGCGAGCTTCTTCGACTGCGACTTTCAATACATGCATCCGCTCTGCTTCCGTCAAGGCATCTACTTCGCCCGCATTGGCGTTGACCACGACCCCATCTATGCCGTCGACGTCGAGCATGAAGTGACACACCCTTCGGAACGCATCTTCGTCTATATCACCATTGCCTTTAAAAGGCACAACCAAAGCGGCGAAATGACGCCCAATATCCAAGCCCGCCATGTATTAACTCCTATACACATAAGTACGATAGTAGATTTTCAACAATGATACTTATATGTTTGAGGATATGTCAACAGCAGAGTGAACGAACGTTACCCGTGGAATAAGCTGAGCCAGACGGGTAGAAGATGGAGTCGTGCTGGTAACACGCTTCGCCATCCAAAGAAACACTGAGAAAACACTTCAGATAAAAAGGGCTGCTTTACACAAAAGCAGCCCTTTCTTCATCTCTGGCCCGGTAATCCCCCCGTTTTTAGCAGTAAGCGGCAGTAGAATCAGTTGAATATTTACTGGCTAATTTTTGTTTGGGGGTGATGTCGCAGAATAGGAGGCAACATGTTTGTACCTTTCAAGGGGCGCATCGTGGCGGCGACCACCGGAGATATCAACGCAGCGCTCGAATCAGGCCAGTTACGCGCCGATCTTTACTACCGCCTGCAGAATGCTCAAGTCACCCTTCCTGCTCTACGCGAACGAATAGCAGATATCATTCCATTGGCAGAAAAATTCTTGGACGCTTATGGTTCCAAGAATCCGTTAGCTCCCTTCTCGCTTTCTGAGGCAGCGAAAAGGACTCTCATCACGCATCAGTGGCCAGGTAATGTGCGTGAACTTATAAATAGAATTGTGCCAGCGTGCTCATTAGCCGAGAAATCCGTACTCGATGCCAGCGACATATTCCCCGATATGTCTCAGCAACCGGCCACACCGCCCTCTCTCTCTTGTGCACGCGCAAACGCTGAACGAGAAGAGATTGAGAGGGCGATCGCTGAGTGCGGTGGAAGAGTAGGTGAAGCGGCAAAACGGCTTGGTGTATCACGGACTACGTTGTGGAAGCGGCGGCGTGAAGTATGGAAATAAAGTCTGTCGATTTTTGCTCTACGAACTAACACTTCGGAGAATTGACGCAAAGTCTGTCGCCCTGTACCAATTTGGTGACACCTTAATGTGAAATTGAACGAAAGTCCGTCGACCGCTCAAGGGGACCTGATCGTGAAGCAGGCAGTAACTACACCCCCAGGTATCGCGTCAGCAGCTGGGCCTGGCTAGACAGCGTGGCGCTATCACGCTGCTCGACCACCTTGCCTTTTTCCAGCACGATGCAACGGTCGGTGTGCGCCAATACCTTGCGGTAGTTGCGATCGACGATCAGAGTTGCCACCCCGGTTTCACGGATCGATTCAATAATGCGCCAGATCTCGGCGATGATCAGCGGCGCCAGTCCTTCGGTGGCCTCATCCAGAATGAGAACGTCGGGGTTGGTCATGAGGGCACGGCCAATGGCCAGCATTTGCTGCTCGCCACCGGACAGCTGTTGGCCGCCATGGCCCAGTCTTTCGGTAAGCCGGGGGAAGGTTTCCAATACGCGCTCGTACGTCCAGTCTTTGCGTCCGTTGTAGCCGGAGCGGGCGGCGACCAGCAGGTTTTCACGGACATCAAGATTAGGAAAAATACCGCGCCCTTCGGGCACGTAGGCCACCCCCAGGCGCGCCACCTGATGCGGCTGGGTGCGCGTGTTGTCGCGGCCCCGGATCACAATCTTGCCCTGGGCCGGTGGCAAGTGGCCCATGACGGTGCGAATGAGCGTGGTTTTGCCCATGCCGTTGCGGCCCAGCAGCCCGATGGATTCGCCTGCCTCGATGCGCAGGTCGATGCCGTGCAGAACGTGACTGGCGCCGTAGTAAGTATGCAGCCCGGAGGCTTCGATCAGCGCGCTCATTCGTCGTCTCCGAGGTAGGCGGTTTGTACGAGGGGGTCGGCCTTGATGCTGGCCGGGTCGCCATGCGCAATCACGGCGCCGTTGACCATGACCGTGATTTCGTCAGAGATGCGAAACACGGCATCCATGTCGTGCTCGACCAGAAGTATGGCGTGTTGAGCTTTTAGCGAATCAAGCAAATTAAGCATGCGATCCGTTTCTTCGGAACCCATGCCGGCCAGGGGTTCGTCGAGCAACAGCACGGCGGGGTGGGTGGACAAGCTCATGGCGATTTCCAGCTGGCGCTTGCCCCCATGCGAGAGCAGGCCGGCAACTTGGTTGCTGAACTGAGTCAGGCCCGCCAGTTCCAGCGCACGGTCGGCGGCCTCGTTGCTTTGCTTGCAGCGACTGGACGGCAGCCAGCTCCAGAAGTGCTGATGATTAGCCTGGGCGGTCAGGCGGCAGTTCTCGTGTACGGTCAGCGACGGAAAAATCGTGGTGCGCTGATAGCTGCGCCCCATGCCGGCACGCGCACGGCGCGGCTGCGGCCAGGCCGTGATGTTTTCCTGGTTCATGAAGATGGTGCCTTCGTTGGGCGGCAACTCGCCCGACAGCACGCTAACCAAGGTGGACTTGCCTGCACCATTGGTGCCAATGACCGCGTGTACGGCGCCGCGCTTGAGCTCAAGCGAGACGTTGTCGATGGCCGTCAGGCCACCGAAGCGGCGTGTGATGTTCTGAGCCGATAATAAGGTTTGCGTCATGGTACTGCCTTTACTGGGCCGAAGCCGGCGTGATGGACTTGGCGCGGCGGCGGTGGCGCAGTTGTTCGGGAAGCCCTGCCAAGCCTTGGGGCAGGACGGTGACCAGGGCGATGATGGCCAGGCCAAAGGTAAGGTGCCAGCGGGCGGCAAAATCGCCGAACAGTGCATGCGATTGAAAAACCTCTTGCAGCAGCGTGAGCGCGATGGCGCCCAAAATGGCCCCCCACAGGCGACCCATGCCCCCCAGAATCACCATTAACAGCACCAGGCCGGATTGATCCCAAGCGAGAAGTTCAGGGTTGACGTAGCCGTCTTTGGCCGCATACAAAAACCCCGCCACACCGGCCAGACCGCAACCGATGATATACGCGGTGAGCTTGTACTTGAAGGTGGAAAACCCGGCCGCACGCATGCGCTGTTCGTTTACCCGGATGCCGGTCAGCGCGGCGCCAAAGCGCGAGCGCATCAACAGCGACAAGAACAGCCAGGTAAGCAGCATGCAGGCCAGCGTAAACACATAGAACACAAACTGGTCGTCTATATTAAGCAGCACCCAATCGCCCAGCCGGATTTCGGGGCGGAAATACAGATAGATGCCGTCGGTGCCCCCGCCCAGGGCCGTATCGTGAAACACGTAATAGGCCATCTGGGCAAAGGCCAGGGTCACCATGATGAAATACACCCCCTTGGTGCGCAGCGCCAGCGCCCCGGTGACGGCCGCGTAGACCATGCTGGCCAGCACCGCACCGGGCAGCAGCCACAGCATATTGCCCGCGCCCGATTCGGGCGACAGCAGGGTGACAAAATACGCCGCAATGCCAAAAAAGGCCGAGTGACCCAGGCTGACCAGGCCGGTGCAACCGACCAGCAACTGCAGACTGAGCGCAAACAGCGCGTAGATCATGATCTTGATGACCAGGCTCAGATAATAGGTGGAGGCGAACGAGGGCAAAGACAGCACCACCGCCAGCAGCACCAGCAACAAAATGGCACGAAGAACGAAACGCATGCGGGGAGCCTTGATTAATGTTTGAAGAGCCCTTCGGGCTTGAACAGGAGAATAGCGGCCATCAACAGGTACACCATGACGCCGGCGGCGGCCGGGAAGAAGACTTGTCCGAACGTATCGACAAAGCCCACCAGCATGGCGGCCAAGAAGGCGCCCTTGATCGAACCGATGCCGCCAATGACCACCACCACAAAGCAGATGATAATGACCGCATTGCCCATGCCCGGATACACCGAGGACACCGGGGCGGCGATGGCCCCGGCCAGCGCCGCCAGCGCCACGCCGATGGCGAACACGATGCGGAACAGGCGGTTGATGTCGATGCCCAGCGAGTTGATCATTTCGCGGTTGCTGGCCCCGGCCCGAATCATCATGCCCAGGCGGGTTCGGGTTAAGACCCAGAACATCAGCAGGCCGACCACAATACACATGGCCGAGATGAACAGCCGGTAGACCGGGTAGGTCATGACGTCGCCCAGCTTGATGGAACTGGCCAGCCAGCCGGGAACCGGCACGCCGTGCACGTCGTTGCCCACGATGATGCTGCGAAGCTCTTCAAAGACCAGGATCAGGCCGTAGGTCATGAGCACTTGCTGCAAGTGCTCGCGGTGGTACAAATAGCTGTAAAAAGCCCATTCCAGAAAGTAGCCCAACAGGGTGGCCAGCAGCACGCACACCAGTACGGTGACGACAAACCCGCCGCCCAGGTACTGGGCCACCAGGGGCTGCAAGGCAAAGGCCATATAGGCCCCGACCATGTAAAAGGCGCCATGGGCAAGATTGATAATGCCCATGATGCCGAAAATAAGGGTCAGGCCGCTGGCGACCAGAAAAAGCAACAAGCCGTATTGCACGGCATTAAGACACTGGATCAGGAAGATGGCCGGGTCCACGAGGATTCCTTCGATTCAACGGAACATCCGGTGCGCACAAGAGCGGCGCACCGGATGGGTACAGATTTACAGCTTGCAGCCGCGAGCTGGATCGGCCAGTTTTTCGACAGCGACCTTCACAACTTTGTTCTCGTCGCCTTCAACTTTGCGCAAGTACATGTCTTGCACGGGGTTACCCGCCTTGGACAAGGTGAACTCGCCGCGAGGGCTGTCGATCTTGGCATTGCGCATGGCTTCGCGCATGGCGTCTTTCTTGCTGACGTCGCCATTAACGGCCTTCAGGCCCGCGTCAAGCATCTGCGCAGCGTCGTAGCCTTGAACTGCGTAGACATCAAGCGACCAGTCAGGAAAGTTCTCTTTATAGCTAGCACGGAACGCGTTATCTCGAGGGGTATTAAGTCCGTCTGCATAGTGCAACGTGTTTAACAGACCCTGCGCCGATTCGCCTTGCGCTTCAAGGGTGCCTTCGGTGAGGAAACCGGCCCCCAGCAAAGGGATGGAATCCTTCAGACCGGTCGCCGCGTAGTCTTGCGTGAACTTGACGGCGCCACCGCCTGCAAAGAAGGTGTAGACCGCGTCGGGCTTGATGGACGCGATTTCGGTCAGCAGAGGCTGGAACTCTACAGTGGGGAACGGCAGGGTCAGGTCTTTGATGATCTTACCGCCGGCCTTTTCAAACGACTCTTTGAATCCGTTCACTGACTCTTTGCCGGCAGCATAATTCCAAGTAATCGTGACGACATTTTTATAGCCTTCTTCTGCAGCAACTACGCCCATGGCGTAACCGGGCTGCCAGTTCGAAAACGACGTACGAAAAACGTTCTTGCTGCACAGCGGCCCGGTGAGGGCATCGGCCCCCGCCGTAGGAATAATGAGCGTGGTGTCGGTATCGTTGGCGGCCTTGGCCAATGCCATGGCCACGCCCGAGTGTACGGTGCCAATCAGGATGTCAACCTGATCGCGCTTGATCAGGCGGTTGGCATTGTCGGGGCCCTTCGAGGGGTTGGACTCGTCGTCCACCTTGAAAAACTGGAGCTCTTGGCCCGCCAGCTTACCGCCCTGTTCTTTTACATAAAGCATGAAGCCATTCTCGACCGTCTGTCCGTTCTGTCCGAATGTGCCACTGTAAGGAAGCATAAAGCCAATTTTTATCGGGTTGGCTGAAGCTAGCGAAACCGTAGAAAGTAGTACCGCCGCGCTGATGCTCTGAATGAATTTCATTTGTCTACTCCAATCATTAATTTTTACCGCTATTAGTTAAGTGCCAATGTATAATCTTTGCTTGAATTTTTTCGCGTTTCTCGGACAGCCCGATGAAGATCTAACAGGCTCTTTACCTGACATTGAATATTTTTCCAATTGCTAATGAGCGACTCGCCGAAAATTTCGCGGACCGTGAAACCTACGATAAATTGATCGATATACCCTCCTTTCAGGATTGGTCTGGTAGCTTTGCAACCTGCTCAACTTGTGCGAATAACCCTACGCGCTGACGAGTTTTATCCTCGAGCTGCTTTCGCAATCCGATCAACATATAAGTAGGTGGGACTCCCTACGCCAACCGCTTTAGTGCTAGAGTGATTTAGAGATTCTTCGGCGTCTCAGGTCTCTGATCGCCGTACTTTTCTGTCGCGTCGCAACTGGGCGCGGATGTGTTCGAAATAATTACCGAGGTCGGTGTTGACCGGTTGACGTGCAGAGAGAACAAATCAGGACGTGTGTAATGCCCAGCAAAGTCGTGGACAAGCTTTGGTACCAACGTGGAATTCAAATCTACCTCGGCATACACAATACCTTCAGGTTGATCAAGTGGCTTTGTTAGTATTTGTCCACTAGGCCCCACGATTGAAGCGCACCCCCCGCCTTTACAGCGCTCTAAAAACGCTAGTTCTTCCCCCGAAGCTTGGTACGCTTCGATGGTTGCATCGTCCAACACACCGCAGGCGTTTATCACGTAACAACCCATGGAGTACGCTAAACCACGACTCACTGCCGACACAATTTCGGACAACTCTAATGCGGGAGATACGAAAGCCGGCCAAGCAGCAACGTGGACCATTGGGTACTGATCTAGCAATGTCGCGACGGCAAGCGGGTTGGCGTTTTCAGTACAGATCATCGCGCTGACTTTACCAATAGGCGTTGGATAGGCTGTCAATGTGTCTCCGCCCCCACCGGTATGAACTAGGCGCTCGCCAACAGTTGGCATTATTTTTTGATGCTTTCCGAGGATTTCGCCGTCTGGACCAATGAACAATTGGGTATTGAACATGGTGCCTGTTGTCTGAGCACGCTTCTCGCAGATTCCGATTACAGCGGTAATGCCGGCATCACGACACGCTTGACTTAAGCGGTCGGTTGCGTCGCTGGGTATCACAACTGCATTTTGGAAAAGCGTGCGTGCTAACGCCATACTTCTCATTCCGGTTGCAGGTAGAACGGTATACCACGATGGATGGGCAGGAATAAATCCCTCCGGAAACCCTATCAAGTCGGCCCCTGATCGACCTGCCTCCTCAATCAGCTGACAGGCTTTCTCGATGCTGGCATCGCGATCAAGATGGACCGAAGCCGCCTGAACTGCTGCCAATTTAATAGTGGCTAGTTTGTCACTCATGTTTTTCCTTAGTTTTTACTTATATCCGCCTCAGCATCCAAGTAATGTCGTTGAAGTCAATCTTCACATTGCGGACAGTCCACCATCCACCATGAGCGTGGTGCCAGTTATGAAAGACGATTCATCCGACGCAAGCCACAAAATGGGCCATGCGATCTCATCAGGAGAGGCCCACCTTCCCAGCAGCGATGTATCGCTTCGCTCGCTCTTGAGCTCGTGGAGGTCTTTTCCGACACTCGAAGCTTTCGAAATATGGAATTCAGTCAGCGTGGATCCCGGACATACAGCATTAACTCGAACGCCATGTGCAGCTTCTTCATGGGCTAATGTACGCGTCAATGCCAGCTGAGCGGCCTTCGTCGCGTCATAAACGCCCATTCCTTTGCGCCCAACCACGGCGTAACACGAAGCGACGTTTACTATGCTTCCCCTCCCTGACTCACGTAATGCAGGAAGGGCGTGACGACAGAAGTTGGCTCCCCCAGTTAAGTTCACTTGAACCATTGCCGCCCACTCCTGAGGCGTTGCATCGGCCAAAGCTGTGTAGGTACGCATCGCCGCATTGTTCACCAGAATGTCTAGTTGGCCATTGACACGCAACGCATGAAGCACCGCCGCTTCAGCCACATCAACGTCTGCGACGTTTCCTTCAAAGTAGGACACTCGCGCCGCAGGATACTTAGCATTGATAGCTTTTACGGTTTTCTCCAGGACATCAATGTTCATATCGACAAGGGTGACAGCCGCACCCTCAGCACAAAACAGTTGCGCACAAGCCGCACCAATCCCGGCACCGCCCCCTGTAATTAGTGCCGCTTTATTATCTAGTCGAGCCATTTCGGACGCGCCTTCCAAAAGTGAAGATTGAATTGGCTAAATCGAATACACCGGCTGGTCTGTACCGTCAGCCAGATGCTCTCGCGCCCACTCCACCGGATCAGCTGCTCGGTCCAGGAGCACACCAGCAGCGCGAACATGTTGAGCAGATACGTCTAGGGCCGGCGGCTCTTCCCCGTTTTCAACAGCAATTAGTGCGTCATGGAGCATCCGCCGCGCCATCACTATGGCTCGGTCTGTCGGTAGCAACCGCTCCGCTTCGCGATTCTGGATTGGCCCCATACTTTCCTGCAAAGATGCGTCCTGCATCGCAAAGCCAAAAACACCACTGTACGACCGCTTTTCCTGCTGCGCTTTACGGTCAATTAAGTAGTCGTTATCTTTGTTCGCCTTAGGCCGCAGCGAGCCTTCTTCATACTCAACATGTATCCCTTTACCCTGCTCGAGCTCTCTACGCTCTTCATCTGAAAGAGCTTTGTTCGGGTGAAAGTTCACACTCCAGACCCAGCAGTTATGGTCATCAACGGGTACAAAGATATGCCCAGCCAAGGAATGCTCGCCGAAAGGCGGAATTAGAGTAAACCACGGGAAAAGCCACTGAGTAATCCTCCAATAATAGGAGTCTGGCTCACCGTTTCTTCGCCCAAACAATGTGAGGCCAACTGGCATCTGTTCGATATTAAATACGACATTTCCATCGGCCTTAATGTAGTCCAAAGCCTTGGTTCCCTTATGCATAGGGTCGATATCCACCTCATACCGATGCACGTAAGAAACGTGAGCGGTGTCTATTCCCCCCTCCATCGCCTGCAGGTAATTACATTCCTGCAAACGACGAGAAACGTATACCTGGCTTTCCGGGAGCGTGACCCACTCCAGCTCGACCGGTGCGGGCATCTTGTCCTTGGGTCCCATATAGGCCCACACAATCCCGCCTCGTTCGACGCACGGATACGATTTGATATGCATTTGCGCACAGGCTTTGGGCGCCGAGGGTACATCGACGCATCGCCCATTACGATCAAATTTGACACCATGATAAGCACAACGAATCCCGTTTTCTTCATTGCGTCCGAAGAAAAGCGAGGCGCCACGATGAGAGCAATGCTCATCAATAATTCCGGCCTTTCCATCGGTGTCGCGAAAAGCCAAAAGATCCTCGCTTAATACCCGAACGCGCACGGGAGCGCCGTCTGATTCAATCTCATCAGATTTCAGCATGGGAACCCAGTAGCGACGCATCAGGTCTCCCATACGCGTGCCGGGCCCGGTCCTCACCAATGCTTCTGCCATTTCTTTGTTCATGAGCGAATTTCTTCCTTGAAAACTAAAACCGAAAATTGTCCGTCTGTTGAGATTACAGTCCATTGTACGGATACGCCGGTTGGTGTCAAGAGTTTGTTCCAAATTTTTGTGCTGGTCGCCAGCCGCTGAAGAGCCCGGTCGAGCCGGTCACGGCAGGAAACGCATTTGGCCGACAGTAAGGTCCTAACCAAAACAGGGGCACGGGAAAAAGCTCGATACGTGTTCGTACGCGATACCAGTCAATGCGACCACGCCCTGTTCGATACGTCATGACTACAATGGCCGAGGTGGGGCGGCGCACTGAAAAATTGAGCTTCCGCGTACTGATACGTAAGGACGTTGCATATACACTTTTCTGTATCTGATCTATAGTCCGGGACGATGGAGAGTTGCCTAGCGGCCAGATGCACGTGGCTTTGCGCCACCTGCGCCCCTCTAGAATGAGAACAAATCGTTATTCGGACCCGATGACTGCGCAGGCCACGGCCCGAGTGGGTTAGCTGAATCGGGAGTGGAAATACGCGTGCGCTGCTACCTTTGCTTAGTTGCCTGCGAGGTCATGTGTCGAACTATTTGCGGGCACCTTACGTTGCTTTGTAATTTGGCGGTTCCAGTCAAAATCCGTCGAATAGAATTGCTGTATAGAAGGAAAACAAGTTCATGACGTCAGAGAAATCCGGCGAAGGAGTTAGAGCAGTTGAGCGCGCACTCGATATTCTTGTAGCGTTCACCGCCGCTGACTATGAGTTAACTGCATCAGAACTGCTTAAGCGCGTCAAATTAAGCAGGCCAACACTGTACCGTTTGCTTTACACGTTGGAGCAAAGCGGTTTCGTAATCTCGGTTGGCGAGCCGCAAAAATTTCGCCTCGGTCCCGCTGTTGCACATTTAGCCCACGTCTGGTCATCAAGCTTAGATCTGAGCGAATTCGCCAAGCCCATCATGGAACGCATTCAGGAACAAACCGGAGAGACCGTCGCGCTTTTCATCCCGCAAGGCGCTTATCGAATTTGTATAAACGAGCTTCCTAGTGCTCAACCGTTGAGCTTTAAGCGTGGTATCGGTTATCGCGAGCGAATAATATTTGGTGCAAGCGGCCGTGCAATATTGGCGTTTTCAGACGTCGACAAGGAGTTTCTACGCAGCATCGCAGATGGCACCGACATCGACCTGAAACAATATACTCAGGAGCTTGAGCGAATACGTAAACGTGGCTATGCCGTCAGCAATGAAGAACTTATTCAAGGTGCGGTTGCCATAGCAGCACCATTCTTTGACGGATCCGGACAGGCGGCCGGCTCGATCGGGATCTTCGGACCAAGCGTACGACTGGGTTCTGCAGAGGTCGAACGATGGGGCCACTTACTCTCTACGGAGGCGAAGGCTATGTCAAAGGCTCTTGGCGCCAAATAGAATGGCTAGGTGTTCAAGTCACTCGGATTTCTAAGCAAGCAGGTCATTAGCCGGCAGGTACGTAAGAATCAGCCGATTGATAACTGAATCTGGGTTCGCATATTAGAGCTACACGCCTCGATGCACAAGGACGCTTACTATGACTGTAGAACTTCTATACCATTCAAACAAGGTCGCCGCATCGGACCGTGTCTCCATTTGGAGCGAAGTCGTTTGGAAGAGCTATGTCCCATTAGCTATCAAAGTCCCGGAAAGATCCAATTTTATCGGGAAGGTCGCAAGCAGCCATCTAGGAAACGTACGCATAGTCACATCGGGCTCACGGGCGCAACAGATTTCGCGGACTCCGAATTTAATTGCGCTAGATGCTGAAGAGTACTTGATGTTAGGCTTACAGCTCCGAGGCACATCTGTTGTTGAGCAACAGGAAAGGCAAGCGCTTTTGCATCGAGGCGACTTTGTTTTCTGGGACACACGAAGACCGTACAACATAATCTTTCCAAGCAATTGGGAAATGGCCGTGTTCCAGTTTCCTCGTAATGCCTTCGGCTTCGACAACCACTTAATAGACTCAATTGTCGCTTTGACTTCGTGTGGTAACACTGCCATGTCACGCGTTGCCGCAGCTTTGCTGATGAGCATTGCACAAGACGCGCGAACGTCATCTTTCGAAGACAAAAATGCCTTGCTTGATCACGCGATGGGGGTACTGACATTATCCGTCGATCATCGACCTCATGAGGGAGAACCCGCGGTCACTTACAATCAACTGTTGTTTCGGCGGATAGAAACCTACATCTTGGATAATTTGAAAACCCCCTGTCTCCGGGTCGCCGATATCGCACGTGAGAACGGGTTAACAACTTCCCAACTTTACCGGATATTTCAACAGCGTGATCTAACCATCATTGACTACGTTCGAAGGAAGCGCCTCCATAAAATTAAAGAAGACCTCGCCAACCCGCGCTCAAGAAATCTGACCATCGCAGCCATCGCAATAAGGTGGGGATTTACCGATATACCTCATTTCAACCGTGTGTTCAAAAATTATTATGGGGTCTCCCCCAAGCAATTTCGCGCAATACAAAGTAAACACGCCGGAAACGAGCCCTGACTTAAAGTGGTGTTAAATAATCTGTATCGAGGTGGCATGAGGCTCTGAATGGGACGCGAAAGCCAGTAAACGACAATATCAGAAATAAGAAACGACAATTATCAATTACTTTCCCCGCTAAAGTATTTGTCACTCCCTATCAAAAAATTTCTTAGGAGGTGACTCTCATGGTTACTTACACCAATAAGTTCAAGGCGGCAACGGTACAGGCTGAGCCTATATGGTTTGACGCAGATGCCACCGTCGAAAAGGCGGTCAGTCTAATCGAAGAGGCGGCGCGTAATGGTGCAGAAATCATCGCGTTTCCCGAGGTATTCATTCCTGGGTACCCCTACCATATTTGGGTCGATAGCCCTTTCGCAGGCATGGCGAAGTATGCCACTCAGTACCATCAACAATCATTATCCCTGGATAGCCCGCTCATCGGCCGACTCCAGGACGTGGCGGAGAATCAGAAAATAACGGTTGTTATGGGATTCAGCGAGCGGGACGGCGGTAGTCTTTATATGAGTCAAATAATCATAAATGAACAGGGGGATATAGTCGCTCATCGCCGAAAACTCAAGCCTACTCATGTTGAGCGAAGCGTTTTTGGGGAAGGGGACGGTTCCGACATCGCTGTATATGACTTACCGCTAGGCCGGGTAGGCGCGCTCAATTGTTGGGAGCATTTTCAAACTCCGACGAAATACGCAATGTACGCGATGCATGAGCAAATTCATATAGCAGCTTGGCCGGGCATGTCACTGTACCAACCACATGTCCACGCATTCAGTTCGGATGCCCAGCTTATAGCAACGCAAATGTACGCAATGGAAGGACAAACCTTTGTATTGTGCGCTACCCAGGTGGTTGGAAAAAAAGCACATGAGTTTTTCTGCACCAATGAAACTCACGAAGCCTTAATTGGCTACGGTGGGGGATTCGCCACCATATTTGGTCCTGACGGACGGGAGTTAGCCGAAAGATTACCTCCCGACGCCGAGGGAATACTCTATGCGGATATTGACTTGGCAGAGATAGCCATGGCTAAGCAAGCGGCGGATCCCGTGGGGCATTATTCGAGACGCGACGTATTCTCTTTGCAGTTCAACAATCAGTCTCTTACTCCCATCAAGCAATTGCGCGATCTAAACCGGCGCTCCAGAGTCGGGGCACTTGAATCCGTATCTGAGCAGAAGGTTGCCGCGGTGACCTTCGACGCCAGTCCTCGCGCGTTGCAGATACAAGATTCTGACGGCTCTGACCTGGTAGTAGAAAAGACGCAGAGAAACGAAGCTGGTTGATAGCGAACTTGAAATTGCAGGCTTGGGAAATCGAGCAGCTTTTGTACGGCAGCTCGACGTCAGCATCCACTCCAGCCATACCGCCCATGCCTGCAATTTTTCTGTAAGCGTTCGGCGAAAATTCTACCTTTAATACCGTTCCTTTTCTGAGGGGATTACCCAAGCATTTTCTCTAGGTAAGGTCTGAACAAGTCCATCGAACCTGTCAGAATAATGGTTATCGATATCAGCCCGATCAGGAACACCCCGATGAGCCAATTGAGTTTTTCCGAGGCCGAATACGCCGGCAAGCGTAAACAAACGCGACGCGAGAAGTTTCTTGCGCAGATGGAGCGCGCGGTGCCCTGGAAGGTGTTTGCTGACCTGGTCGAACCGCATTACCCCAAACCTGGCAACGGACGTCGGCCTTACCCGCTGGAGACAATGCTGCGCATTTACTTCATGCAACTGTGGTTCTCGCTGTCGGACCCCGGCATGGAAGAAGCGCTGTACGACATCGCTTCGATGCGCCAGTTTGCCAAGCTCTCGCTCACGCGCGGCAGCATCCCGGATGAAACCACGATCTTGAACTTTCGCCATCTGCTTGAGAGGCACGGCATCGCCAACGACGCACTTGAGGCGGTCAACCTGTTGTTGCAGGATCAAGGTATTCAGGTTCGCAAGGGCACGATTGTGGATGCCACGATCATCGAGGCGCCCAGTTCGACCAAGAACGCCGCCGGCGCTCGTGACCCCGAGATGCACCAGACCAAGAAAGGCAACCAATGGCATTTTGGTATGAAGGCACACATCGGCGTGGACTTGCACAGTGGACTGGTGCACACCGTGGTGGGTACCGCGGCTAACGCACACGACGTCACCCAAGCGGCAGCGTTGCTGCATGGCGACGAGGAATTGGTTCTGAGCGATGCCGGTTAAGATTGGGCTCCGAGAGGAAGACGTGGCCGGTGTGCTGAGCCTGGCCGATGGCGCGCAGACATCGCATGGTGGCCTGCAGCACGAACACCTTGGACTTTGGTTCACGAAACAGCCCCACGCCAAACAGAGAACGGCAATTCCAGCCTTCCCGCCCCTTGTTGACCAACAGGATGAACTGCTTCTCCGAGCCTTCAGTATCCAGCCGGTTGAACTCACGGATGTCGTCGTTGGTGGTGATTTTGCTATCGCCTACATTAACCAAAATCCGCGATGCGGGAATGCCGTACTTGAGCAGCGCACGCTCAACCGCAGGTTTTAATTCTCCCATCAACTCGTCGACAGTAGTGGCAAAGAAAGCCAGCTTGGGCAGCAAACCTTCCGGGCGCAAATCGCCCGTTTCTTTGAGAAAGGTCTCGACCGCGATATCAACAAACTCATCATTGCGTGTGTTGGCGTATGCCCACTAACCAGACAGGGTGTGCCTCAATGGATGCAGACATAAGAAGCCGGGCTTGGTTGCCTGATCATGAAGCAATCAGAGCAGACCCAGAACCCGGCGCAAAGAACAATTCCGCTTCACTTAAATATTGCGGCCTTCGAAAACAAAATCACGATATTTAAGCAATATATCAGCCAAATTAAGCTATTTTTTGAAGAAATTAGGAGAAATTATCAATCGACAGACTTTATTCCCTTTCGACAGACTTTATTTCTCCTCTTCAGCGGCGAGGTTAGTCTATATTCACCTACTCCACCGTCACGCTCTTAGCCAGATTCCGCGGCTTATCCACATCAGTCCCCCGCGCACACGCCGTGTGATAAGCCAGCAACTGCAGCGGAATCGTATGCAGCAGCGGCGAGAGCTTGCCGTAATGCTCGGGCATGCGAATGACATGCATGCCTTCTTCGCTGGCGATCCTGGTGTCGGCATCGGCGAACACGTACAGTTCGCCGCCGCGGGCGCGCACTTCCTGCATGTTGGACTTGAGCTTTTCAAGCAGTTCGTCGCGCGGGGCGATGGTAACCACGGGCATGTGCTCGGTGACCAAAGCCAGGGGGCCGTGCTTGAGTTCGCCGGCGGGGTAGGCTTCGGCGTGGATGTAGCTGATCTCTTTGAGCTTGAGGGCGCCTTCGAGGGCGATGGGGTAATGCATGCCCCGCCCCAGGAACAGGGCGTTTTCCTTGGCGGCGAAGCGGTCGGCCCAGGCCATGATCTGCGGCTCTAGCGCCAGCACGGCCTGGATGGCAACGGGCAGGTGGCGCAGGGCCTTCAGGCCCTCGGCCTCTTGCTCGTCGGTAAGCCGGCCCTTTGATTGCGCCAGGGCCAGGGTAAGCAGGTACAGGGCGGTCAGCTGGGTGGTAAAGGCCTTGGTGGAAGCCACGCCGATTTCAACGCCGGCGCGGGTGATGTAGTTCAGCTTGCACTCGCGCACCATGGCGCTGGTGGATACGTTGCAGATGGTCAGCGTGTTTTCCATGCCCAGGCCGCGGGCGTGCTTGAGGGCGGCCAGGGTGTCGGCGGTTTCGCCCGACTGGGAGATGGTCACCACCAGGCTGCGCGGGTTAGGCACGCTGTCGCGATAGCGGTATTCGCTGGCGATCTCTACATTGACGGGTATCTTGGCGATGGATTCGATCCAGTACTTGGCGGTAAGCCCGGCGTAATAGCTGGTGCCGCAGGCCAGTATGAGCAGGTTGTCGATTTCCTTGAAGACTTTGTAGGCCTGGTCGCCAAACAGTTCGGGGGTGATGGACTCGATGTCTTGCAGGGTGTCGGCCACGGCGCGGGGCTGCTCGAAGATCTCTTTCTGCATGTAGTGACGATAGGGGCCCAGCTCGGCGGCGGCGGTGTGCGAATGCACGGTGTGTACGTCGCGCTCTACTTGGCGGCCCTGGCCGTCGACAATCCACACGCGCGCCAGTTGCAGGTCGACCACGTCGCCGTCCTCAAGATAGATGATCTGGTCGGTGGTGCCGGCCAGCGCCAGCGCGTCGGAAGCCAGGAAGTTTTCGTCTTGGCCGCGGCCCACCACCAGGGGCGAGCCCTGCCGGGCGCCCACGACACGGTGGGGCTCGTCGCGGCAGAACACGGCAATGGCGTAGGCGCCCTCTAAACGCTGCGTGGCCTGCTGCACGGCGGCAAACAGATCGCCGTCGTAGTTGTGGTCGATAAGATGGGCGATTACTTCAGTGTCGGTCTGGCTTTCGAACTCGTAGCCGGCGGCGCGCAGTTCGCTGCGCAGTTCGTCGTGGTTTTCGATGATGCCGTTGTGTACCAGGGCGATGCGCGGCTCGCCGCGGTTCTGGCCCGAGAAATGGGGATGGGCGTTGTGGGTGGCCGGCGCGCCGTGGGTGGCCCAGCGGGTATGGGCGATGCCGGTGAAGCCGGCCAGCTGTTCTTGCTGGATCTCGCGCTCGAGCTCGGCCACGCGCTGGGTGCTGCGCGTGCGGCGCAAGGCGCCGTCCACGTATACGGCCACGCCGCAGGAGTCATAGCCGCGGTATTCGAGGCGCTTGAGGCCCTCGACCAGAATGGGGGTGACGTCGCGCTGGGCGACGGCTCCGACGATGCCGCACATATGAACCTCCGATTAAGTTTCCTATCGGCGCATTATGCCCGGGCCCATTTGAAATTTGATTTCCTTATTATCAAATATATGAAAGATGATTTACTTACAGAGTCGTTATAAAATATTCTTTCTTAAAACTTATACACAAGAAATAAATGAAAAGCACCCAGCCATCGCGGATCGAGCTTGATGAGCTGGACAGACGCATTCTGGAACAGTTGCAAGCCGACTGCGCGCTGACCAACCAGGAATTGGCAAGCCGGGTACACGCTTCGCCCCCCACCTGCCTGCGGCGGGTGCGGCGTCTTGTGGAAGCCGGCGTGATCGAACGGCAGGTAGCCATACTGGCGCCCGAGAAGCTGGGCAGCACGCTTACCGCCATCATAGAAATCACACTTGATGTGCAGGCGGCCGAAAGCCTGGACAGTTTCGAGCGCAGCCTGGTCGACGAACCGGCGGTGCTGCAGTGCTACCGCGTCTCGCCGGGGCCCGACTTTGTGGTGGTGGCGCAAGTGCCCGACATGCCGGCCTATCATGCGCTGGTGCGGCGCGCCTTTACTGCGCAGGCGAATGTGCGCAACGTGCGCACATTCTTTTCCGTACACAGGTCCAAGTTCGAAACGCGAATCGATGTGTCGGGGCCCGACGGCTCAGCGGCTTGAACCCGGCTGCAGCAGGCGCTGAAACTGGGCCAGGTAGCGGCGGCCCATCTCTGTAACGTCGTGCTCGGCGCGCACATAGTCGTAGGCGCGCTGCGTACACTGCCGGCGAAACGCCTCATCGTCCAGGCAGCGCGCCATGCCCTGCGCCAAGGCGTGGGCGTCGCCCGTAGGGCACAGCACACCGCGGCCATCGGCCAGGCTTTCCTTCAGGCCGCCTGCATCAGTGGAAACCACCGGCACGCGCTGCAGGAAGGCGTCCAGCACACTGCTGCCCAGGGCCTCTTCACGCGAACTCATGACGAAGACATCGAAGACACTGTAGAAATCCTCGACACCCTTGCGAAAGCCAGCAAAGAGATAAATGTCTTGCAGACCAAGGCGCTGCACTTCGGCATGGGCTTCGGCTTCACGGCTGCCGCCGGCTCCGAAGTGCACGAAGACAAAGTCGTTGCGCAAGCGCGCCAGCTCGCCCACGGCGCGTATCAGGGTAAGCGGATCTTTGTCGCTGACCAGGGCGGCAGAAGTGGCCAACACCTTTTTGCCACGCAAACCCAGCTCGTCACGCAGTCTTTCCACGCTGGAGCGGTCGATTTCATGCGGCTCGACGGCGCTGCGGATGATGACGGGCTCTATGCCCAGCCGGCGCGGCTCGGC
>Ga0180219_1000315_pt1 | contig 44783 bp, 37 predicted proteins | sample eDN3rd30CBELigMG_FD_151338 | JGI IMG/M metagenome (GOLD analysis project Ga0180219, IMG submission 151338) | Enriched Miracle-Growth compost microbial communities from Emeryville, California, USA - eDNA 3rd pass 30_C BE-Lig MG (version 2)... ... | reverse complement strand
CGTGGGCGATACTGGGATCGAACCAGTGACCTCTTCCGTGTCAGGGAAGCGCGCTACCGCTGCGCCAATCGCCCGTGTTCTGTTGTGTTGCATGCTCGCCGTGATGATCTCTGCGAGGTGACGACCGGATTCGAACCGGTGTACACGGCTTTGCAGGCCGTTGCCTCGCCTCTCGGCCACGCCACCGTGGTGCCCTACGTCTCGCAAAGCTCGCCGGAGGGACCGAAGCCTTACGGCCGAGCGGATGACGAGATTCGAACTCGCGACCCTCACCTTGGCAAGGTGATGCGCTACCACTGCGCCACATCCGCGTGCCCCGGTTTCCCGGTGCCCGACTACGTTACCCGATCGCGAGGACGCTCGCCAAACTGTGACGGCGAGTCGCGGCGACCCGGTTGTGGCAAGATGGACAGGCCCTGCGCAGCAGGGGCGATTGGCGCAGTTGGTAGCGCGCTTCGTTCACACCGAAGAGGTCGTCGGTTCGAGTCCGGCATCGCCCACCGGGCTCAGCCATCCGTACGCGCCCGTGGCGCGAGCATGAGACGCGTCCCCGCTCGCACCAGCATCAGACACGCGATGAGCGCGGTGACCTGGAAGAATCCGCCCAGCCGGACGGCTCCCCCGAAGACGAGCGCGGTCAACTCGAGCACGAGCAGCTTGCTGCCGCCCATCGCCAGCAGGAGGCACGCGATGCCCGCGACCCGGACCATGATGCTCCCGGTTGTGCGGATCCGGCCGACGATCCAGGTCTTGACCCGGACGACGACCTCCAGGACCACTTTGAACAGCACCGCGGTGAGCAGCGCCAGCAGGAAGGACTCGGAGATGACCTCGGGGAAGAGCTGGATGAAGACGCCGAGCACCACGAGGTAGGCGAACACGTCGACCAGATCGATCGCGCGCACCCGGAGCCCGCCCCTCCCGCGCCCGGACTCGCCGTCGACCCGGCTCATCCGCGCGCGTTCGCGTCGATGAATGCCCGTACCTCGGCGGCGTCCGAGGTCTCCTGGAGATAGACGACCGAGTCGCCGCGGGCCGGATCGCGGAACGCGACGAGCGGGCCGTCCGCGCCCTGGTGCACCCAGCCGGCGTCGGCGAGCGACTGCGCGTAGCCGGGCAGCGCGTTCGCACGGGCGAGGCAGCGCAGCTGCAGGAAGCTCGTGACGCAGTACTGGGCGCTCGTCCCCGGGTCAGGCGCCTGCCCGGGCGTGCCGGTGTCCCACGGCACCGCGACCGCGTCCGGCTCGATGCCCGGCACGACGTCGGCGGTGCCGGCCGCTCCCCCGCCGGAGACGCCGGCGTCCCGAGCCGGCCCGTCGAGGATCGCTCGGATGATGAGCTCGGGGGCACGGCCCTCGTAGTCGCCCGTCGAGACGAGGTGCAGCGTCCAGGCCGGGTGATCGGGGTGGACGTAGGTCCAGATGTCCTGACCCACGACCTCGACCTGCTCGTCGTAGCGCGACCAGCCCGCCGACTCGAGGGTCGCGACGTACGAGGCGAGCATCGCCTCGAAGTCCGAGCCTCCCCCGAGCCACGCCTCGCAGGAGACGCCTGCGAGCCAGAGGTCGCAGCCGCTGCGCCCCTCCCAGCCGGGCGCCTGGGGCAGCACCACCCGCGAGTCCCAGGCCGGACCCGCGGGATCCGGCGTCATCGCGTTCCGCGCCTCGGTCGCGATGCGCACCTGCTCCTGGAACGCGTCGAAGTCCGTCGTCGTCTCGTAGACGTCCGGCTCCGGGCCGCTGCACGCGGCGAGCACCGGCGACATGACGAACGCGATGGCGAGCCCTGTCACCAGGACCCGCCATCGCGTTGCGCGCATGCGGGAAACGCTAGCGCCCGATCAGTCGACCAGCGCGTAGCCCTCCTCGCCGTGGACCGCGACGTCGACGCCCGCGATCTCGTCCTCGTTCTTGACCCGGAAGCCGATCGTCTTCTCGATCGCGAAGCCGATGATCCAGGCGACCACGAAGGAGTAGATCGCGACCGCGAGCGAGGCGATGACCTGCAGCAGCAGCTGCTCGCCGTTGCCGCCGTAGACGAGGCCCGTGCCGACCGCGAAGAATCCGAGGTACCAGCAGCCGATGAAGCCGCCGATCATGTGGATCCCCACGACGTCGAGCGAGTCGTCGAAGCCGAGCTTGAACTTGAGCTCGATCGCGAGGGCGCACAGCGCACCCGCGACGATGCCGAGGACGAGCGCCCAGCCAGGCTCGAGGTTCGCGCAGGACGGCGTGATCGCGACGAGACCGGCGACGGCGCCCGATGCGGCGCCGACCGAGGTCGCCTTGCCGTCCTTGATCTTCTCGATGATGATCCAGCCGAGGATCGCGGCCGCGGTAGCGCCGATCGTGTTGACGACGATGAGGCCGGCGGAGGAGTCCGGTCCGAGCAGCGAGAAGGTGCCCTCGGCGCCCGCGTTGAAGCCGAACCAGCCGAACCAGAGGATCGACGCGCCGAGCAGCGTGAGCGGCACGTTGTGCGGCTTGTGTGCGCCCTTGGCGAAGCCGACGCGCTTGCCGAGCACGAGGGCGAGGGCGAGCGCCGCGGCACCGGCGTTGATGTGGACGGCGGTGCCGCCCGCGTAGTCGATGACGCTCGCGTCGAAGCCGAGGTTCGCGCCGAGGTTGAGGATCCAGCCGTCACCCCAGACCCACGCCGCGACCGGGAAGTAGACGAGCGTCGCCCAGAGGCCCGCGAAGATGAGCCACGAGCCGAACTTCGCGCGGTCCGCGATCGCGCCCGAGATGAGCGCGGTCGTGATGATCGCGAAGGTCGCGCCGAACGCGGCGCCGATCAGCGTCTCGGCGTCGAGGCCCGCGAGGGCGAAGTGCTCGGTGAAGGGGTTGCCGGAGAACGCGAATCCGCCCTCGTCCGCCCCGAGGCTCATGTTCCAGCCGTAGAGGATCCAGAGCACGGCGATGAGTCCCATCGCGCCGAAGCTCATCATCATCATGCTGACGACGGACTTGGCCTTGACCAGTCCGCCGTAGAAGAAGGCGACGCCTGGGGTCATGAAGACGACGAGCGCGGTCGCCGCTATCGACCAGGCGAAATTTCCACTGTCCATGGAGTCCGTAAACCTCTCGTGTTGTTGCGGTGAGGACGTCCCGCCCCGCTCGGGCGCGACACGCCGCTGCGTGACGCGTGTCAGTCTCGCGAGCGCACGTTTCGCGAACCGTCGAGTTGTGTTTCGCGGCTGTTACGAGTTCAGGGCGTTCTCTCAGGCTGCGACGAGCGCCTCGATCACGAGCAGCGTCGTGATCGTGACGAGCGCGAGGAACGCGATGCAGCTGCCCGCGAGCACCCACGGCCACACGGGCGGGCGGTTGCGAGGGAACTGCGCGTGCTGCGGTCGGTAGTCCGGGTCGAACGCGATCGCGTCGGGCAGCCGCTCGGCGATCGGCATCGACGACGCGAAGTGGTCGGTCCACCTCGCCCCGTCCCAGTAGCGCAGGCGTCCGGGATGCTGGCCGTCGTCGTACCAGCCGGGCGCTGCCGTGCTCATGGACAGCACGCTACTCCGCCCGTCGGAGCGCTAGTCGAGCGTGCCGCTCGTGAGCGCGACGAGGCGGGAGATCGCCCGCAGATACTTCTTCCGGTAGCCGCCGGCGAGCATGTCCGCGGGGAAGATCTCGTCGAGCGGGGTGCCGCTCGCGACGATCCGCACCCGCGCGTCATAGAGGCGGTCGACGAACGCGACGAAGCGCAGCGCGTCGGTCTGGTTGTGGAACTCGTGGACGCCCGTGATGCCGACGGCGCTGAGGCCCGTGACGAGCGCCACGTAGTTGGCGGGGTGCACCTGCGCGAGGTGGTCGAGGATCGCGTCGAAGGGGTCGAACGTGACGTTGCCCTCGATGTGCTCGAGCACGGCCGCGACGTCGTGGGTCTCCACGGCGTGCTCGCCCGTGTCGCGGCGGCGGTAGTCGAGGCCGTCGATCCGCACCGTCTGGAATCGGGAGGCGAGCGCGTCGATCTCGCGGAGGAAGTCCTGGGCGGCGAAGCGCCCCTCCCCGAGCGCCTGCGGCGGGGTGTTGCTCGTCGCGGCGATGCGGGTGCCGGTCATGGCGAGCTCGCCGAGCACCCGGTTCATGAGCCGCGTGTCGCCCGGGTCGTCGAGCTCGAACTCGTCGATGCACAGCAGCTTCGTGCCGCGCAGCAGTTCGACGGCGTTCTGGAATCCGAGCGCCCCGACGAGTGCCGTGTACTCGATGAAGGTGCCGAAGTACTTGCGGCCCTTCGTCGCGTGCCAGAGCGCGGCGAGGAGGTGCGTCTTGCCGACGCCGAAGCCGCCGTCGAGGTAGATGCCGGGCTTCGCCGGCTCCGCCTTCTTGCGGAACCAGCCGCCACCGCTCGGACCGCCCTGCATGAAGGTGCGCACGACCTCGACGGCCGCGGCCTGCGACGGATAGTCGGGGTCGGGCCGGTAGTTGTCGAGCGAGGCGCCCTCGAACTGGCGCGGCGGCTCGAGCTGCTGCAGCAGCTGCTCCCCCGTGAGCCTCGGGAAGCGCGTCGTGATGCTCAGTGCGCCCTCGATCGTCACCAGGAGAGCCTACCGGCCGTGCGCGGGGCTCGATCGCGGGTCAGTCGCGGCTGAGCCACTCTCCGATCAGCGACTCGTAGCGTGACGGGTCGGAGTTCCATGCCCGGATGTGCCCGGCACCGGGGAACTCGGCGTACTCGACGAGGTCGGGCCTGGCCTCCTCGAACCACCGCGCGACCGCGACGGGCGTCGTCGGATCCTCGTCGCCCTGGAGCAGCAGGATCGGATGCGAGAGCCGGCCGGCGAAGCCGCGCACGGACAGCTCGCCGAGCGGGATCGGCGCGTCGAGGCCGATGGCCCGCGCGGTCACGGCGCCCTTGAGGATGCCCTCGGCCATCGGGCCGATCGGCGGCGGGTATCTCGAGAGCCGCACGTAGGCGGCGAGGATCGCGTGCCAGTCGAGCGCGGGCGAGTCGAGGACGACCCGGTCGACGCGGGCCGCGAGCCCCGAGCGCAGCAGGGTCTGCAGCACGGTGCCCCCGCCCATCGACCAGCCGGCGAGCACGATGCGCTCGGCGCCGCGGTCGAGCGCGAACCGGATCGCGGCCTCCACATCGCGCCACTCGGTGGCCCCGAGGTGGAACTTGGCGTCGGGCGCGTCCGGGGCGCCCACGTCGTTGCGGTAGCTGATGACGAGGCTCGACCAGCCCGCCGCCCGGACCGCCGGCACCGCGCGGAGCGGCTCGAGCCGGTTCGAGCGCCAGCCGTGCACGAGGATGACGGTGTCGCGCCACGGCGTGGTTTCCTCGCCGGGAATGAACCAGGCCGGCATGGGGCCGACCTCGCTCGGCACGAGCACGTGCTCGTAGGGCAGACCGGCGGCCGCGGGGTCGCGCCAGTAGGAGCCGGTGAGCCGGCAGGGCATCCCGGCAGTCGGCCGGCCGAACTCGACGAGGTCGACGCGGCGGGTCACGGTGGCGCGCGTCTGCGCGACGACCTCCCCGACCCGCAGATAGCCGCGGTCGTCGTCGAACCACATGCCGAACCGCCCCGGACGCGCCGCCTCCCGATAGCGTTCGATCGTCACGGTGTCCCCCGAGAACGCGACGATGCGGCTCGGGCGGTCGGGTCGGCGCGCGCGCCGCACGAGCTGCCCGGCGTAGGCGAACGCCATGGCGCCGAGCCCTGCTGCCGCGGCGCCGGCGAGCACACCGGCCGTCGCGATCACGGTCCTCGTACGCATGCGCGCTCCCTCCGGCGGCGCGCCTCGGTGCGCGCGTTCGGCTCGAATCGTAGTCTGGCCGGGTGACCGACTCGTCCGTGCACCCGTCGGACCGCTGGGCCGCAGCGCTCGCGTCCCTCGAGGAGGCGCGCCCGCGCGAGGACCTGCGGCTCGAGGAGATCGCGGCGCCGACGGGGCTCGCCCCGCACGCGCAGGCCTACGCGGCCGACGTGCAGCCGCCGCAGCACGGCATCGACACGGAGCTCGGCACGGGACGCTTCATCATCCTCCACGACCTCGACATGCCCGAGGCATGGGGCGGCGACTTCCGGGTGGTCTGCTACGCGCAGGCGCCCCTCGAGCGCGACATCGGCTCGGACCCGCTCCTGCCGGAGGTCGCCTGGTCGTGGCTCGTCGACGCGCTGCGGGGCCGCGGCGCGCGCTATCACTCGGCGAGCGGCACCGCGACGACGATCCTCTCCACCGGATTCGGCGGCCTCGCCGACCAGGGTCACGGGGCGCAGCTCGAACTGCGCGCGTCGTGGACGCCGGTGGATCTCGATCTCGGGCGGCAGCTGGAGGCATGGGGCGACTTCCTCTGCCTGCTCGCGGGCCTGCCGCCGTCCACCGACGGCGTCGCCCTGCTCGGCCCGCGTCGGAGCGCTCGTGGCCGCTGAGCCGGAGGCAGTCGCACCGGGCTCGGCGCGGCACGCGATCGAGGATCGCAGGGAGTTCCTCGACGCGGTCGACGCGATCCGCGAGGGCGATGGCCCCGTCGCGATCGACGCCGAGCGCGCGTCGGGCTTCCGCTACTCGCAGCGCGCCTACCTGATCCAGGTGTTCCGCCGTGGCGCCGGATCCTTCCTCTTCGACCCGCCCGCGATCGGCGGCGACCTGCACGAGCTCGGCGACGCGGTCGAGCACCAGCACGGCGAGTGGATCATCCACGCCGCCTCGCAGGACCTCACGTGCCTGCGCGAGGTCGGCATCGAGCCGCACTCGCTCTTCGACACGGAGCTCGCGGCGCGCCTCCTCGGCATGGACCGAGTCGGGCTCGGCCCCGTCGTCGAGGAGCTGCTCGGCATCCACCTCGCGAAGGCGCACTCGGCGGTCGACTGGTCGACTCGGCCGCTGCGCGACGAATGGCTCGAGTACGCGGCGCTCGACGTCGAGCTCCTCGTCGACGTCCGAGACGTGCTCGCGCGGCGGCTCGACGAGGCGGGCAAGTCCGACTTCGCCGCCCAGGAGTTCGCCGCGACGTTGACCCGCGACTTCAATCCGCCGCGCACCGATCCCTGGCGCCGGATGAGCGACCTCCACACGGTGCGCGGCCAGCGCGGTCTCGCCGTCGCCCGCGAGCTCTGGCTCGCCCGAGACGAGCTCGCCCGCGAGACCGACATCGCGCCGGGCCGGCTCGTCCCCGACAAGTCGCTCGCGGCCGCCGCTCGGGCCCTGCCGGCCTCCAAGCGCGAGCTCGCCGAGATGAAGGACTTCAACGGGCGCGCGAGCCGCAGTCAGATCGACCGCTGGTGGGCGGCGATCGAGCGCGGCCGCACGACCGACGACCTGCCCCTCGTGCGCGTCCCCGGCGACGCGCTGCCGCCGATCCGCGCCTGGGCGGACCGCAACCCGGAGGCCGCCGCGCGCATCGCCCCCGCACGCGAGGCGATCGCGGATCTCGCCGAGGAGCTCGCGATCCCGGTCGAGAACCTCCTGACCCCCGACTACCTGCGCCGAGTCGCCTGGTCGCCGCCCGAGCCGGCCTCGCCCGAGGCGATTGGAGAGGCGCTCCAAGCGCTCGGCGCCAGACCCTGGCAGATTGCTCTTACGGCACAACGAATCGCCGATTCGTTTAGCGCGGCCTAACATCGGATCGGAGCCGCTTCGCTCCCGATTCGCATCCTGGAGGCATTGTGGCCGAGCGCACCGAAGTCGTGTTCGTCGATGGGGCCCGCACCCCGTTCGGACGGGCCGGCGAGAAGGGCCAGTACTGGAACACCCGGGCCGACGACCTCGTCGTCAAGGCGATGGTCGGCCTGCTCGAACGCCATCCCGAGCTGCCGAAGGACCGCATCGAGGAGGTCGCGATCGCCGCGACGACCCAGGTCGGCGACCAGGCGCTCACGATCGGCCGCAGCGCCGCGATCCTCGCGGGCCTGCCGAAGAGCGTGCCCGGCTACGCGATCGACCGGATGTGCTCCGGCGCGATGACGGCCGTCACCAACGTGTCCGGGGCGATCGCGTGCGGCGCCATCGACGTCGCGATCGCCGGAGGCGTCGAGCACATGGGACGCCACCCCCTCGACGGCGCATTCGTCGACCCGAACCCGCGCTTCGTCGCCGAGGGCCTCGTGAGCCCCGACGCCCTCAACATGGGCGTCACCGCCGAACGGCTCCACGACCGCTTCCCGCAGCTGACGAAGGAGCGCGCCGACGCCTACGCGGTCGGCTCGCAGCGAAAGACCGCCGAGGCCTACGCCGCGGGCAAGATCCAGCCCGACCTCGTGCCCGTCGCGATCCGCTCGGAGGCCGGCTGGGGCCTCGCGACGACCGACGAGGGCATGCGACCCGAGACGACGCTCGAAGGGCTCCGCGAGCTGCGCACCCCCTTCCGCCCGCACGGCCGGGTGACCGCCGCGACTTCCTCCCCCCTCACCGACGGCGCGACCGTCTCGCTCATCGCCTCCGCGGGCGCCGCCCGCGAGCTCGGCCTGCCGGCGAAGATGAAGCTCGTCAGCTTCGCGTTCGCCGGCGTCGAGCCCGAGGTCATGGGCCTCGGCCCGGTGCCGTCGACCGAGAAGGCGCTGCGCAAGGCCGGGCTGACGATCGAGGACATCGGCCTCTTCGAGCTCAACGAGGCGTTCGCCGTCCAGGTGCTCTCGCTCCTGGACCACTTCGGCATCCCCGACGACGACCCGCGCGTCAACCCCTGGGGCGGCGCGATCGCCGTCGGGCACCCGCTCGCCGCGTCCGGCGTGCGGCTCATGATGCAGCTGGCCCGCCAGTTCGAGGAGCACCCCGAGGTCCGCTACGGGCTCACCGCCATGTGCGTCGGCCTCGGGCAGGGCGGCTCGGTCATCTGGGAGAACCCCCACTTCGACGGAAAGAAGAACTGAACGTGGCGAAGCAGACGAAGGTCTCCGACCAGTACGCCGGCATCGACTTCTCCTCGCTCGTCGCGTCGAGCGACGACGAGGTCGTCACCCACTCGTACGTCCGCGACGTCGTGCTGCGAAGCGGCAGGACGCTCGCGCTCATCACGATCGACAACGGGCGCGACCACACCCGGCCGAACACGCTCGGCCCCGTCAGCCTGCTCGAGCTGAACGGCGTGCTCGACGAGCTCACCGCGCGCGCCGAGCGGGGCGAGATCGACGCGGTCGCGGTGACCGGCAAGCCGTACATCCTCGCGGCGGGCGCCGACCTGTCGAAGATCGAGCTGCTCGCCGACCGCGAGAGCGCGCTGCGGATCGCGCAGCTCGGCCACTACGTCTACGCGAAGCTGACCGAGGTGGGCGTGCCGTCGTTCGCGTTCATCAACGGCCTCGCGCTCGGCGGCGGGCTCGAGATCGCGCTCAACTGCGACTACCGGACGATCGACTCCTCGGCGGCCGCCGTCGCGCTCCCTGAGGTCTTCCTCGGCATCATCCCCGGCTGGGGCGGCGCCTATCTGCTGCCGAACCTCATCGGGATCGAGAACGCGATCGAGGTCGTCATCTCCAACCCCCTCAAGCAGAACCGCACGCTGCGGCCCGCGCAGGTCAAGGAGCTCGGCATCGCCGACGCGATCTTCCCGCCGGTCAGCTACCTGGAGGACTCGCTGGACTGGGCCGATGGCGTTCTGTCGGGCCGCATCAAGGTCGACCGGCCGAACCAGCCGGGCACGATCGAGAAGACCGTCAAGTGGCCGATCGCGATCAAGGTCGCGCGCAAGACGCTCGAGCAGCGCATCGGCACCGTCCCGAAGTCGCCGTACGCAGCGCTCGAGCTGCTCGCCGCGGCGCCGAAGCGCTCGAAGGCGGAGGGCTTCGCCGCCGAGGACGAGGTGCTAGCCGACCTCATCTCGGGCGACCAGTTCCGCGCCTCGATCTACGCCTTCAACCTCGTGCAGCGGCGCGGCAAGCGCCCCGTCGGCGCGCCGGACGAGGAGCTCGCACAGAAGGTGACCAAGGTCGGCATCGTCGGCGCGGGGCTCATGGCGCAGCAGTTCGCGCTGCTGTTCGTGCGCCGGCTCCAGGTGCCGGTCGTCATGACCGACCTCGACCAGGCGCGGATCGACAAGGGCATCGCCTACATCCACGGCGAGCTCGACAAGCTGCACGCGAAGGGGCGCCTCGCCTCCGACGATCTCAACAAGCTCAAGGGGCTCGTCACCGGCACGACCGACAAGACCGACTTCGCCGACGCGGACTGGGTCATCGAGGCCGTCTTCGAGGAGACCTCCGTCAAGCAGCAGGTCTTCGCCGACGTCGAGCAGTACGTGCGCGAGGACGCGATCCTCGCGACGAACACGTCGTCGCTCTCGGTCGACGAGATCGGCGCGAAGCTGAAGCATCCCGAGCGACTCGTCGGCTTCCACTTCTTCAACCCCGTCGCGGTCATGCCGCTCGTCGAGGTCGTCGATGCGCCGAAGACGTCCGAGGCGGCGCTCGCGACCGCCGTCGCCGTCGCCGCGAAGCTCAAGAAGACCGCGGTCATCACGAAGGACGGCACGGGGTTCGTCGTCAACCGGCTGCTCACCCGCCTCTTCTCCGACGCGATGGAGGCCGTCGAGGCGGGCACCCCCTTCGAGACGGTCGTCGAGGCGCAGCAGCCCTTCGGCTTCCCCATGGACCCGTTCGTGCTCCTCGACCTCGTCGGGCTCAAGGTCGGCCAGCACGTGCTCGACACGCACGCCGCCGCGTTCCCGGACCGCTACAAGGCCTCCGCGGCGCTCGCGGAGCTCGCCGACCGTGCCGCTCAGGGCGAGGGCGCCCTCGTCGACAAGGACGACAAGGGCAACCCGAAGGGCGTCTCGAAGCTCGCGCGCGAGGTCGTGGCGAGGCACGTGAAGCCCGGCTCGAAGCCGTTCACCGCCGAGGAGCTGCGCCGCAAGATCGAGGACGGGCTCGCCGACGAGGCGCACCGCATCCTCCAGGAGGGCATCGTGACGGCGCCCGAGGACATCGACCTCGCCGTCATCACCGGAGCCGGCTGGCCGTTCCAGATGGGCGGCGTCACCCCGTACCTCGACCGCGTCGGCGCCTCCGAGCGCGTCTTCGGCGACACCTTCCACCACCCCGTTATCAAGGGCGTCTCCTAGCCTGGTGAGCACGTTTGTCGGCTGTGGGCACCGATTTCGACGCTCCCGCCCGACAAACGTGCTCACGGAAGCGCATCGGCGACGCGCCCTGCGGGACGATCCTCCGCAGGTGAGGCCGCGCACTGCGCCAGGATGGGTCGCATGAGTCGACCCTCGCCCCGTGAATACGCGCCGGCCGCCTTCTCCGCAGGCGAGGTGATCGCCGGCGGCGCACTGACCCTCGGCGCCTACCTCGTCGTGTCCTACCTCTGGTTCTGGATAGTCACCGTCGTCGTGATGAACGCCTCCGCCGTCAGCTTCGACGCGCTTGGCGGCGGCTGGGTCTGGGCCTACATGGTGTGGATCTACAGCGCGATGACGGCGCTGCCCGCCGCGATCATCGGCACCGCGACCGCGGCGCTCGTGGGACGCGCGATGCAGCACCGCGCGTCGTACCCGCAGCACCTCATCGCGCAGGGACTGCACGCCTACGTGATCGGCGCCCTCGCGACCGTCGTCTGCCTGTTCGTCAACCAGGCGGCGACCGACCCGGGAGGCGTCGCGAACTACGCGCTCCTGTGGGGCGGACCGGCGGCCGCGTTCTCGGCGCTCATCGGCTGGCGTTCGATCGTCGCGATCGCTCGCCGCCGGGACCGCAAGCGCGGGATCGTCGCCGCTGGCGCGGGTGAGGCTCCCGCCGACACAGCCGTGTCCGAGACGCCGTAGCGCGGTCCTCAGACCTCGGGGATGTCGATCGCCTCCGTGATGACCCGGCCCTCGTCGGACGGGAGCGGCCGCGCGACCGGCAGCCGCTGACCGAGCACCTGAGCGGTCACATCCCGCGCGATCGCCTGCGCCGTGAGACCCGTCTGCTCGAGGATGAACTCGCGCGAGCCGTGGTCGAGGAACTCGTCGGGCAGCCCCCGCTCGTCGACGCCCGTGTCGACGCCGGCGGCGCGCAGGTCCTGTCGGATCCGCGTGCCGATGCCGCCGACGCGGATGCCGTCCTCGAGCGTCACGACGAGACGGTGCGCGCCCGCGAGCTCGACGATCGACGCCGGCACCGGCACGATCCAGCGCGGGTCGACCACCGTCGCGCCGATCCCCTGCTGCGCGAGCCGCTCGGCGACCTCGAGCCCGAGCTTCGCGAACGCGCCGACTGCGACGATGAGCACATCGCGGTGCGCCGCCTCCCGGAGCACGTCGACGCCGTCGGGGGTGCGGCGCTGCGCGGGGATCTCCTGGATCGCCGAGCCCTTCGGGAAGCGCACCACCGTCGGCGCGTCGCGCACCGCGACGGCCTCCCGCAACTCTTCGCGGAGCGTCACGGCGTCGCGCGGCGACGCGATCCGGATGCCCGGGACGACCTGCAGCACCGCGAGATCCCACACGCCGTGATGCGAGGGGCCGTCGGGGCCCGTGACGCCCGCCCGGTCGAGCACGAAGGTGACGCCCGCCTTGTGCAGCGCGACGTCCATGACGATCTGGTCGAAGGCGCGGTTCGCGAACGTCGCGTACATCGCGACGACGGGATGCATGCCGCCGAACGCGAGCCCCGCGGCCGAGGTGACCGCGTGCTGCTCCGCGATGCCGACATCCAGAACGCGATCGGGATAGCGTTCTGCGAACTTCGCGAGGCCCGTGGGCCGCAGCATCGCCGCGGTCACGCCGACGACGTCAGGTCGCTCGCGGGCGATGTCGAGGATCTCGTCCGAGAACACGCTCGTCCAGCTCGGCGAGCTGGGCCGGTCGAGCGCCTCCCCCGTCTCGGGGTCGAACTGGCCGACCGCATGGAACTGGTCGGCGGCGTCCTGGACCGCGGGGTCGAAGCCTCGCCCCTTCTCCGTGATCGCGTGCACGATGACGGGCGCGCCGTAGTCCTTCGCGCGACGCAGCGCGCCGGTCAGCGCCGCGAGGTCGTGGCCGTTGACCGGCCCGAGGTACTTGATGTCGAGGTTCGAGTAGAGCTCGCGGTTGTTGATGAGCCGCGACAGGAAGCCGTGGGTCGCGCCCCGGATGCCGCGGTAGAGCGCGCGCCCGGGGGCGCCGAAGAAGTGGAAGAAGCGCTGCGTGCTGAAGTAGAGGCGGCGATAGCCGCGCCGGGTGCGCACGTCGGTGAGGAAGCGCGCCATGCCGCCGATGGTCGGCGCGTACGAGCGGCCGTTGTCGTTGACGACGATGACGAGCCGGCGCGCGTTGTCGTCGGAGATGTTGTTGAGCGCCTCCCACGTCATGCCGCCGGTGAGCGCACCGTCGCCGACGACCGCGACGACCGCCCGATCGGATTGGCCCGACAGCTCGAAGGCGCGCGAGATGCCGTCCGCCCAGGACAGCGACGAGGAGGCGTGCGACGACTCGACGATGTCGTGCTCGGACTCCGAGCGCTGCGGGTAGCCCGCGAGCCCGCCCTCCTGACGCAGCCGCGAGAAGTCCTGCCGGCCGGTGAGCAGCTTGTGGACGTAGGACTGGTGCCCCGTGTCGAAGACGATCGCATCGCGCGGCGAGTCGAAGACCCGGTGGATCGCGAGCGTGAGCTCGACGACGCCGAGATTCGGCCCGATGTGCCCGCCCGTGCGGGAGATCTCGCGGACGAGGAAGTCGCGGATCTCCTGCGCGAGCTCCTCGAGCTGCGCGTCGGAGAGCGCGTCGAGGTCCCGCGGACCGCGGATCGACTCGAGCAGGCTCACACCCGCAAGCCTAAGCCGTGGCGCCGTGAGGTCCCGGGATGCCGCGTGGTTCCGCCCCAGCGCAAGGGCGATGGGTGGCACCCGTACTGGGGGCGAGCACGCCCTGTCCGGACCGCGTGAGGCGCGCCTACCCTTTGCGCATGTCGCGAACCCGAAGCGCCATCGCGATCGTCGGCGCGTCCGCACTCCTGCTCGCGGGATGCGTCCCGGCCGCGCCGAGTGCGGGTGGCGCGCCGAGCGCGTCCGCGACCCCGGGGGTCGGCTTCGGGGAGCGGGCGCGAGACCTGCCGACCGCGATGGCCACCCTCGGCAGCGATCCCTCGGACGGCTGGATCGTGCTCGTGTACGCGGATGCCGCCGTGGACATCGAGTTCATGGCGGTCAACGACCTCTCCGAGATGCTCGCGGCGACGGCGCCGAATGTCACGGTCGTCGCGCTCATCGATCGGCTCGAGCCCGGGCACCCGGCTGAGGCGCCGGCCGGCTGCGATTCGCCGGGCGCCTGCTGGGACCCCACGCAGGACACGGTGCCCGGCGTCCCCGAGGAGCCCGACGGCGGGGGCCAGCTGATCCGGATCGAGGGCGGCGAGGGGCTACTCGCCGCGAGCCTGCCGGACATCGACCTGGCCGACCCCGCGGTGCTCGAGGAGTTCGTCGCCGGCGGGCTGCGCGCGTACCCGAACCGGAAGTCCGCACTCGTCGCGATCGACCACGGCAACGGCTGGTCGGGATTCGTCTGGGACGACGACTCCGTGCGCCTCACGGGCCTCGATCACCTGACCGTACCCGGCGCCCGGGACGCCATCGCGGCAGGACTTCAGCGCGCGGGCCACGGACCGCTCGACATCATCGGCTTCGACGCCTGCCTGATGGCCGGGGTGGAGGTCGGATACGAGTTCCGCACCGTCGCCGACCGGATGATCGCGTCCGCGGAGCTCGAGAGCGCCTGGTTCGGCTGGGACTGGGGGTTCCTCGACCGGATCACCGCCGGGACGAGTCCCGATGACTTCGGCCGGGCGGCCGTGGAGGCGTTCGGCCACTTCTGGAACTCGCCACCCGACTGGATCCGCCCCTACTTCTCGACCCAGACCCTCGGGTTCTTCGATCTGACGCGCTTCACGAACCTGATGGGCGAGCTCGCGTATCTCGGGGCCTGGGGCGCCATCGCCGACCGGCTCACCGACGTGGGCGCGCCGCAGGACGGCGGGAGCGTGCAGATCGCCGTCGCGGCGTCGAACGCGTGGGGATACGGCCGCGACGCGAATCCACTGCAGGACGCCGGCGCGATCGACCTCGGCTCGCTCTACGCGCACCTCGTGGCCGGGCCGGCGGGCGGTTACGCCGATTCCGCGCAAGCGCTCGGCGACGTGCTCGATGCGGTGACGATCGCCTCGTACACGCAGCCGGCACTCCCGCGGGAGGCGATCGGGCTGTCGGTCTTCCTCCCGCCGACCCGGGAGTCGTTCAACAGCGGGTTCAACAGCCTCGACGTCTACCGCACGCTGGATCTCACGATCGACGGACAGGCGCTGTGGGCGGACTTCCTCGACGGCATGTACGACCGGCTCGAGGAGATCCCGATCCCGACGCCGTTCGATCAGGGCGAGGTGCGCGCGACGCTCGACGGGTCGACCATCCGCGTCACGGCCCCCTTCTCCCGTCGTGGCCTGGTGCTACGCGGCTCCGGAAGCATCGCGACACTCGTCGACGGCGAGCCGACCGTCGTGTCGCAGTTCCCGCTCGACCTCGCCGGCTCACCGCTGAGCGGGTCGGTCCCGGCTGCCTATGCGACGCTGTCCGACGGCCCGAACGAGGTCTTCGCGACCTTCCAGTGGCGACCCGACCAGTCGCTCCTCGTCCTGCCCGCCGTGTACCAGCGCCCCGACGGCAGTGCCACGGGGGCGAAGCTCGTCTTCGATACGGCCGGCCGCCTCGTCGCGACCCTCGTCGATCCGGGGACCGGGGTGCCCGTCGAGGGAGAACTCGCGGCCGACGGTCTCCTCTACCCCCTGCGCGCCGTTCGACAGGACGACGGCCGGCTGTCCTGGGTGCCGGCCGAGCTGCCGCTCGCCGCCGACCCGGCCTGGCTGGCGCTCGGGTTCTACGCGCTCCCCATCGACGAGGTCGCGACCGCGGAGGTCGAACTCCAGGTCGCGAACGGGCAGTCGTTCGTCTCCAGCACGCGGATCGCGGGCTGACGCCGCTCAGGCGACGAGCGACCTGAGGACGTACTGGAGGATGCCGCCGTTGCGGTAGTAGTCGGCCTCACCGGGTGTGTCGATGCGCACGACGGCGTCGAACTCGACCGGCTGCTTCCCCTCGGGCGAGAACTCGCTCGGCTCGGCGACGACGCGCACCGTCTTCGGCGTGACGCCCTCGTTGAGCTGCTCGAGGCCGATGATCGAGACGATCTCGGTCCCGTCGAGCCCGAGCGACTCCCAGCTCTCCCCCGCGGGGAACTGCAGCGGGACGACGCCCATGCCGATGAGGTTGCTGCGGTGGATGCGCTCGAAGCTCTCCGTGATGACCGCCTTGACACCGAGGAGGCTCGTGCCCTTCGCCGCCCAGTCGCGTGACGATCCGGAGCCGTACTCCTTGCCGCCGAAGACGACGAGCGGCGTGCCCTGCGCCTGGTAGTTCTGGCACGCGTCGTAGATGAAGGACTGCGGACCGCCCGGCTGGGTGAAGTCGCGGGTGTAGCCGCCCTCGACGACCGCGCCGTCGTTGACGGCACTGACGAGCAGGTTCTTGAGCCGGATGTTCGCGAACGTGCCCCGGATCATGACCTCGTGGTTGCCGCGGCGCGAGCCGTACGAGTTGTAGTCCTTGCGCTCGACGCCGTGCGCGTCGAGGTACTGCGCCGCTGGCGTGCCCGCCTTGATGTTGCCCGCCGGGCTGATGTGGTCGGTCGTGACCGAGTCGCCCAGGGTCGCCATGACGCGCGCGCCCCGGATGTCCGAGACGGGGGTGAGCTCCATCGTCATCCCGTCGAAGTACGGGGGCTTGCGCACGTAGGTCGACTGCTCGTCCCATTCGAAGATGGGTCCGGTCGGCGTCGGCAGGTTGCGCCACCGGTCGTCGCCGTCGAAGACGGTCGCGTACTGCGCGATGAACTGGTCGCGCGAGATCGACGAGTCGATGATCTCCTGCACCTCGTCCGGCGCGGGCCAGATGTCGCGCAGGTAGACGTCGTTGCCGTCCGCGTCCTTGCCGAGGCTGTCGTTCTCGAAGTCGAAGTGCATCGAGCCGGCGAGCGCGTAGGCGACGACGAGCGGCGGCGACGCGAGGTAGTTCATCTTCACATCGGGGCTGATGCGGCCCTCGAAGTTGCGATTGCCCGACAGGACGGCGGTGACCGCGAGGTCATGCTCGTTGACGGCCGCCGAGACCTCCTCGATGAGGGGACCCGAGTTGCCGATGCAGATCGTGCAGCCGTAGCCGACGGTGTAGAAGCCGAGGCCCTCGAGCGACTTGTCGAGGCCGGACTTCTCGTAGTAGTCGGTGACGACCTTCGAGCCGGGGCCGAGCGTGGTCTTGACCCAGGGCTTGCGGGTCAGGCCCTTGTCGACGGCCTTCTTCGCGAGCAGGCCCGCGGCGATCATGACCGACGGGTTCGACGTGTTCGTGCACGAGGTGATCGCGGCGAGGGTCACCGCGCCGTGGTCGAGCACGTACTTGCGTCCCTCGGGCGACGTGACCGGGATCGGGTTCGACACGGGGGCGGGGCCGCCCGAGGAGATGCACACGTCGCGCGTGTCGATGTCCTCCTCGCCGGGGACCGCACCGGGGTCGGAGGCCGGGAAGGAGTGCTTGCCCTCGAGATCGACGATGTCGTCCGAAGTGGTGGGGCTCGCGTAGTTGACGATGTCCCGCTCGAACTGCGCCTTCGCGTCGGAGAGCAGGATGCGGTCCTGCGGGCGCTTCGGGCCGGCGATCGAGGGGACGACGGTGCCGAGGTCGAGCTCCATGTACTCGCTGAACGACGGCTCGTTCGCCGCGTCGTGCCAGAGCGACTGCTCCTTCGCATAGGCCTCGACGAGGGCGACCGCCTGCTCGTCGCGACCGGTCAGCCGCAGGTAGTCGAGCGTGACGTCGTCGATCGGGAACATCGCCGCGGTCGAGCCGAACTCGGGTGACATGTTGCCGATCGTCGCGCGGTTCGCGAGCGGCACGGAGGCGACGCCCTCGCCGTAGAACTCGACGAACTTCCCGACGACGCCGTGCTGGCGCAGCATGTCGGTGATCGTGAGGACGACGTCGGTCGCGGTCACCCCGGCCGGGATCTCACCGGAGAGCTTGAAGCCGACGACGCGCGGAATGAGCATCGAGACGGGCTGGCCGAGCATGGCCGCCTCGGCCTCGATGCCGCCGACGCCCCAGCCGAGGACGCCGAGGCCGTTGACCATCGTCGTGTGCGAGTCGGTGCCGACGCAGGTGTCGGGGTAGGCGCGCAGCACGCCGTCGACGGTGCGGTCGTAGATGACCTTCGCGAGGTGCTCGATGTTGACCTGGTGGACGATGCCGGTGCCGGGCGGGACGACCTTGAAGTCGTCGAACGCCGTCTGTCCCCAGCGCAGGAACTGGTAGCGCTCGCCGTTTCGCTCGTACTCGATCTCGACGTTGCGCTCGAGCGCGTTCTCCGTGCCGAACAGGTCGGCGATGACGGAATGGTCGATGACCATCTCGGCGGGCGACAGCGGGTTGATCCGGTTCGGGTCGCCGCCGAGCGCGGTGACCGCCTCGCGCATCGTCGCGAGGTCGACGATGCAGGGCACGCCGGTGAAGTCCTGCATGACGACGCGGGCGGGGGTGAACTGGATCTCGGTGTCGGGCTCCGCGCTCGGATCCCAGGCGCCGAGCGCCTCGATCTGGGCCTTCGTGACGTTCGCGCCGTCCTCGGTGCGCAGCAGGTTCTCGAGCAGCACCTTGAGCGAGAACGGGAGTCGCTGGTAGCCGGGGACCGTGTCGATCCGGAAGATCTCGTAGTCCGTTCCTCCGACGGTGAGGGTGGACTGCGCGCCGAAACTGTTGACAGACATGCCCTAATCCTAGTTCGCCGGCGAGGGGTCGGAATCCGCCCCGCCCGGGGACGGCGCGGCCTGCGCGTCCTTCGGCCGGCGCAGCAGCAGCCAGCTGAACCAGAGCACGACCGCGTAGAGCGGGACGCCCATGACGAGCTTGACGACGGCGAGCGCCTCGGTCTGCTCGGCGAGGTAGAGCGGCAGCTCGACCGCGAGCCGCGCGGCGAAGAGCCCCGCCCAGATCCAGGTCGCGGCGGTCGCGCCGCCGCGCGTGCGGCGGTTGCGCCGCCAGCCGGACAGGTCGCCGGTCAGCGCGCCGAGGATCAGGCCGACGAGGGGCCAGCGGGCGATGAGCGAGGCGAGCGTCAGCACGAGCATGACGACGTTGATCCACAGGCCCGGCAGGAAGTTCTCGTTCGCGCTGCCCGTCAGCAGCACCGCGGCCGCCGAGACGGCGACGAGGAGCAGGCCCCCGAGCGCCGACATGAGCGGGCCGCGCTGCACGAGCCGGATGACGACGAACGCGATCGAGACGGCGAGCGGGGCGATCACCGACATCCACGGCGACTTGGTGACGGCGAAGACGATGAGGAAGACGAGGCCCGGCAGGATCGACTCGATGATCCCGCGCACCCCGCCGAGCGCGGCGAGCAGCGCGGCCGCGGTCGGCGTCTCCCCCGGCGCGACGGCGCCGAGACCGCGCTTCGGGTCGCTCACGTCGCGGACGGCGCGCCCGGCTGGACGGGCATCTGCAGCGGGATGAGGTCGCGGGGCGGCATGGGCGTCGTGCCGCGCACGACGACGATCGAGCGGAACAGCTCCTCGATCTCGGCGGCCGCCTCCCGGTCGGTCGCGCCCTTACCGGCGATGACGCCGCGCAGGAACCAACGCGGGCCGTCCACGCCGATGAACCGTGCGAGCCGCATCCCCTGCTGGCCCTCGACGGTCACCGGGATCTCCGCGAAGATCTCGGGACCGAAGGGCCCGCTCACCGTCTTCGCGCGCGCGCCCTGCGAGGCGAGCTGCTCCATGATCTGACCGCGGATCTCATGCCAGAGGCCGCTCGAGCGCGGCGCCGCGAACGGCTGCACCTGGAGGGTCGAGCCGTGGTACTCGAGGCCGACGGCGACGACGCGCTTGGACTGCTCCTCGACCTCGAGCCGCAGGTGCAGGTCGGTCCGCGGGACGATCTTGACGCCGCCGAGGTCCACGTAGGGGCGCACCCCGGACACCTCGGCCGCGTCGAAGGGGCCCTTCGCCTCGCGGTCGGCCGGTGCCGACTTCGGGGTCGGCTCCTCCTCGGCCGCCGCGGGGACGTCCACCTCGGACATGGCGTTCTCGTCGCTCATCGCGCTCCTCCGGACTGTGCCGATCCCAACCCTGTCGATCCCAACCCCGTCGAACCGAATCCGCCCTCGCCCCGGTGACTGCCCGGCAGCGTCTCGACCCTGATGAACTCGGCGCGGGACACGGGCATGACGATGAGCTGCGCGATGCGGTCGCCGACCGCGATCTCGAACGGCTCATCGAGGTCGGTGTTCAGCAGCGTCACCCGCAGCTCCCCCCGGTAGCCCGCGTCGACGGTGCCGGGCGAGTTGACGATCGTGATGCCGCGCTTGGACGCGAGACCGCTGCGCGGGACGACGAACGCGACGTAGCCATCCGGGAGGGCGATCGACACGCCTGTGCCGACCGTCGCCCGGCGGCCGGGGGCGATCGTGAGCGCCTCGGCCGAGTGCAGGTCGGCGCCCGCGTCGCCGGGGTGCGCGTAGGCGGGGGTCTCCCCCGATGCGATCAGGACGGGTACCTCTTGCGACACGCCTTGAAGGTTAGTGCAGTTGAATGGGCGCATGCCGGATGCACCGGCGCCGAGCAGGCGCACCGAGACCATTGCCTACCGCGAGCGGCTGACGCCCGGCCCCTGGCTGTTCGTCGCATGCGGGCTGCTCGTGCCGGCAGGCCTGCTCGCGTTCCTGCCGATCGACGTGACCGTGGGGATCATCGTCGCGATCGCGCTGTACGCGGCCGCCGTCGCGTTCCTGCTGCTGACGACGCCGACGATCGAGGTCTCCGACTCCGAGCTGCGCGCCGGCCGCGCGAGCCTGCCGCGCGAGTTCGTCGGCGAGGCGACCGCGCTGCACGGGCAGGACGCCTTCATCGCCCGGGGCCAGCAGCTCGACGCGCGCGCCTTCACGCTGCTGCGGGGCTTCGTCAAGGACGTCGTGCGCGTCGAGAACACCGATCCGCAGGACCCGGCGCCCTACTGGGTGATCAGCTCCCGCCACGCGGACCGGCTCGCGGCGGCGCTCACCCGCTGAGCCGCTGCGCGGCGCCGAGGATCTCGGACGCGTCTAGGCCGCGCACTCCGCGCAGACGGGGCCGCCGAGCTTCTTGTCCTTCGCGACCGCGAGCTGCGATCGGTGCTTGACGAGGAAGCAGCTCACGCAGGTGAACTCGTCGGCCTGCTCGGGCAGCACGACGACGTCGAGATCGACATCGGACAGGTCCGCGCCCGCGAGTTCGAAGCTGCCCGGGTTGTCCGCGTCGTCCGCGTCGATCGACGCGCTCGCCGCATCCGGAACGCGCTCCTTGAGCGCCTCGATCGACTCGCTGTCGTCGTCGGTCTTCCGGGGAGCGTCGTAGTCGGTCGCCATGCTAGATCCAGTCCTTGATTGCCGAGGGGGGCCGAACGGCGGCGACAGTCTGCATCAATCGGATATGGAACGCAAACCGGGCGCCATGCCTCCCGCAATCCGGCCGAACCCGCGGCACGCCCGCGATATTCCCCGGGTTCGGCCGGGAGCCGTGCCACTATTCCCGCAGGCGCCGTGATACGGCGAGGAGGGTGTTTCCCCATGGAAGAACTGCACATCGTCGGGGTCGAGGACGGCGCGCTCGTGCTCACCGGCTCCGACGGCGATCGCTACACGCTCGCGATCGACGAATCGCTCCACGCCCGCATCCGGCAGTCCATCCCCGCAGACCCCGGCGCGGCGCGCAAGCTGAGCCCCAAGGAGATCCAGGCGCACATCCGCGGCGGCATGTCGGCGGTCGACGTCGCCCAGATCACGGGCGCCCCGCTCGAGTACATCGAGCGCTTCGAGGGCCCCGTCATGGCCGAACGCGAGTACGTCGTCGAGTCGGCGCTCGCGATCCCCGTCCACATGGCCGCCGCGGACCCGCTCGCCCAGGCCACGACGTTCGGCGACGCGATCCTCGAGCGCCTCCACATCCTCGACGCCGAGGCCGAGCGTTGGAGCGCGTGGAAGGAGTCGGGCGGCTGGGTCGTCAAGCTCGGCTACATGCTCGGTGCGATCGAGCACGACGCCCGCTGGCACTTCGACCCGAAGCGGCAGACGCTCTCCCCGATCAACGCGGAGGCCGTCGGACTCTCCCGCCAGGAGCCCGGGCACCAGCCCGAGGCGCCGCGCCTGCGCGCCGTCGTGCCGCTGCGCGGCGAGGACGAGGCGCCCGCCCAGCCCGAGCGCTTCGACTCCGACGCGTTCGCCGTCGACCCGTCGACGTTGCTCGACAGCGGCCCGGTCCTCGCCCCCATCGGCAGCCGGCCCGCGCCCAGGCAGCAGGGGGGTCAGGACCAGACGGCCGACCTGCTGGAGGCGCTCCGACGGCGCCGCGGCGAGCGCGAGGCGCCGTCGTACGACGACGAGCCGGTGGTGACGAGCGCCTCGATGCACGTCGTCGAGCTCGACATCGACCTGGACATCGACGATGAGCCGGCTGCGCCCGAGACGGCCCCGAAGCAGCGCACCGGCGGCTTCGGCGCGCGCAAGGGCCGCGCCCCGATGCCGAGCTGGGACGAGATCGTCTTCGGCGCGCGCTCGGAGGACGACGACCTCGCCTGAGGGACGGACAGTCGGCGCCTACGCGTAGGCGCCGAATCTGAGCAGCGGCACGCGGGTCTCCGCCTCCGTCCACGAGCCGTGCTGGCCGACCATGCGGCCCGCCCGCCCCGCGAAGGCCTCCTCCGTGTAGTACGCGACGCTCTTGCGCGCCGCGACGAGGACATCGCCGATCCGGCCCGCCACCGCAGGGTCGACCGGACCGAACCAGCCCGCGTCGATCGCGTTCTGCCGCGGCGCGACCCACGCCTCCCCGCCGACCGTCTCGTGCCAGCGCGCGGCGAGCGCCACCGGGTCCGCACCCGGCGCCGCGTGCAGGTGCAGCAGCCGGTGCTCGCCGGCGAGCGCTGCGACGCCGTCCCACAGCGGCGACGCGTCCGCGATGACGACCCGACCGCGCTCGGCGACGTCGAGCACGCCGTGGTCGGCCGTGACGAGGAGCCCGGCCCGCGGCCCCAGGCCCGCGACGACGCCGGCGACGGCCGCGTCGACCCGCTCCAGCGCGTGCACCCAGGCGTCCGACTCCCAGCCGTGCTCGTGCGCCGCCATGTCGAGCTCCGCGACGTACGCGTAGGCGATGCCGCGCCACGAGCGGTCGGCGAGCGCATCGCCGAGCGCCTCGAGCCGCTGCTCGATCGTGCGGCCGGGCACGTAGCGGGCCCCGCGCAGCACCGCGCCCGTGAAGCCCGAGTCCCGATAGCGCTCGGCGCCGAACGCGATCGCCTCGAGCCCCTGCGCGCGCGCCGTCTCGAAGAGGGTCGGCGCGCGCTGCCAGTCCGGTGGCAGCAGACCCTCGTCCCAGCCGCGCAGCTGGTTGACGACGAGCCCCGTCTCGGGCACGAGCGCGGTGTAGCCGACGATGCCGTGGGAGCCCGGTCCGACGCCGGTCGTCAGCGTCGCGAGGGCCGCGGCCGTCGTCGTCGGGGTCCCGGTCGCGATGACATCGGCCCGCGTGCGCATCGCGTCGGCGAGCGTCCGGGCGTGCCCCGCGCGGGCGCGCAGATTGTCCGCGCCGAGCCCGTCGACGAGGAGGACCGCGGCGCGGTCGACGCCGGAAAGCGCGAGCCTCGTCGGCGCACCGGAGACCGCGGCGAGCGAATCGCGGAGCACATCGGCAAGGCTCGCAGCGCTGTCCGACGGCCCGGGTAGCATGACGCCGATCCTATGACTGCCGCAGCCGACACCCTCGTCCCCGGGCCCGAAGACGAGCGCATCGAGGACATCGATGTCGCGACCGAGATGCAGGGCTCCTTCCTCGAGTACGCCTACTCGGTCATCTACGCGCGCGCGCTGCCGGATGCCCGGGACGGCCTCAAGCCGGTGCAGCGGCGCATCCTCTACCAGATGACGGAGATGGGCCTGCGGCCCGACCGCGGCCACGTCAAGAGCGGCCGAGTCGTCGGCGATGTCATGGGCCGCCTCCACCCGCACGGCGACTCGTCGATCTACGATGCGATGGTCCGCCTCGCGCAGGACTTCGCGATGCGCGTGCCGCTCGTCGACGGGCACGGCAACTTCGGCTCCCTCGACGACGGCCCCGCCGCCTACCGCTACACCGAGGCGCGGCTCACCGCCGCCGCGATGGCGATGACCGAGGGGCTCGACGAGGACGTCGTCGACTTCGTGCCGAACTACGACAACCAGATCATGCAGCCCGCGGTGCTGCCCGCCGCCTACCCGAACCTGCTCGTCAACGGCGCGAGCGGCATCGCCGTCGGCATGGCGACGAACATGGCGCCGCACAACCTCATCGAGGTCGTCGCCGCCGCGAAGCACCTCCTCGAGCATCCCGACGCGAGCCTCGCCGAGCTCATGCGCTTCGTGCCCGGCCCCGATCTGCCGACCGGCGGCTCCATCCTCGGCCTCGAAGGCATCAGGGACGCCTACGAGACGGGACGCGGCTCCTTCAAGATGCGCGCGAAGGTGTCGATCGACACGTCGGGCCGGCGCGCGTCGCTCGTCGTGACCGAGCTGCCCTACCTGGTCGGCACCGAGAAGGTCATCGAGCGGATCAAGGACGGCGTCGGCTCGAAGCGGATCCAGGGCATCTCGAACGTCTCCGACCTCACCGATCGCAAGCACGGCCTCCGGCTCGTCATCGAGATCAAGTCCGGCTTCAGCGCGCAGGCGGTGCTCGAGCAGCTCTACCGGGCGACGCCGCTCGAGGAGTCGTTCTCCATCAACAACGTGGCCCTCGTCGAGGGCGGCCCGCAGACGCTCGGCCTGCGCCAGCTGCTCCAGGTCTACCTCGACCACCGGATCGAGGTCGTGCGGCGGCGCAGCGCCTTCCGCCTCGGCAAGCGCCGCGACCGCCTGCACCTCGTCGACGGCCTGCTCATCGCGATCCTCGACATCGACGAGGTCATCCAGGTGATCCGCACCTCGGACGACTCGGACGAGGCGCGGTCCCGGCTCATCAGCGTCTTCGACCTCTCCGAGGCGCAGGCCGAGTACATCCTCGAGCTGCGCCTGCGCCGGCTCACGAAGTTCTCCCGAGTCGAGCTGGAGGCAGAACGCGATTCGCTCGCGGCCGAGATCGCGGCGCTCGAGGAGATCCTCGCGAACCGGTCCCGGCTCGTCGCGCTCGTCGAGCAGGAGCTCGACGAGACGGCCGAGCGGCTGGGCACGCCGCGCCGCACGGTGCTGCTGTCATCGGCCTCTGCCCCGGGAAGCTCCCTGACCGGCCCCTCGGCCGGCTCCGGGACCGGAGCGTCGAAGGGCCGCGCGAGCAGCGCCCCGGCCTCGCTCGAGGTCCCCGACTCCCCCTGCGAGGTCGTGCTCTCGGCGACGGGCCGGATGATCCGCGTCGATCAGAGCGACGGCCTCGAGACGCCGCGCTCGACCCGCCGCGGCAAGCATGACGGCGTCCGCTCGCGGATCGCGACGACCGCGCGGGCCGACCTCGGCGCCGTGACGAGCGCCGGACGCCTCGTCCGCTTCACCGCGGCGGACCTGCCGAGCGTCCCCTCGACGTCCGCGCTGCTGTCCGCGGGCGTGCGCGTGTCGAACTATCTCGAGCTCGAGCGCGGTGAGGAGGTCCTCGGGCTCGTCGACCTCGCCTCGACGGATCCCGTGGCCATCGGCACCGCGGAGGGGGTCGTGAAGCGGGTCGCCGCGGGCGCCTGGCCCGCGAAGCCCGCATTCGAGGTCATCGGGCTCAAGGACGGCGACCGCGTCGTCGGCGTCGGTCAGGGGCCGGACACGGCGGAGCTCGTCTTCATCACCTCCGGCGCGCAGCTCCTGCACTTCGCCGCCTCGCAGGTGCGTCCGCAGGGGCTCGCCGCCGGCGGGATGGCGGGCATCAACCTCTCGGGCAAGGACCGCGTCGCGTTCTTCGGCCTCGTCGACACGCCGGATGAGGCGGTCGTCGTGACGATCTCCGCGCCCGATGAGACGCTCGCCGGGACCGATCCGGGGCGCGCGAAGGTCTCGCGCTTCGCGGAGTTCCCCGGGAAGGGCCGCGCGACGGGCGGCGTGCGCGCGCACGCCTTCCTCAAGGGCGAGTCCGCGCTCTCGCTCGCCTGGGCGGGACCCGGCCCGGCGCTCGCGAACGGCGCCGACGGGTCGATCCGCGAGCTGCCCGCGGCCGGTGCGAAGCGCGACGCGTCGGGCACCGCCCTCGACGCCGTCGTCGGCGCGATCGGCGAGGCGCTCTGACGGCGCCCGTCGTCAGCGCTCGCGGACGCTCTCGTCGACCATGGCGGAGCCCATCAGCACGATCCAGCGGTTCGCGTCGTCGATGCTGATCTCGAGCGGCTCGCCCGTCGTCGTCTCGAGCCGGAGCCACGTCGTGTCGTCGCTGCCGTAGCGCACGAGGCCCGCGGAGAACTTCGTGTCCTCAATCGATGCCGTGCCGCCATCCGCGGAATGGATGATGCGCCGCGCCTTGAGCTCGGTGACCCGTCGCAGCCCGCGATGCACTCGCGCTCCCCGCGTGTCGTCGTGCACGCTGACGCACCAGGGCGGACACGGCGAAGCCGTGTCATCGAGGACGTCGTCGTCGGCCAAGACCACCTACCGGGTACGTACTGCCGCCACCCCTGAACGGGTGACATGCTCCCGACACGGTACACGATGCCCGCTCGGGCCCTCACCTCCGCCTCAGGCGTCGACCCTGGCCCGGTCGAATCCCTCGCCGGCGACGATGAGCTCCTTGCGCCCCGCGACGTCGTTGCCCATGAGGACCTCGAAGATGGCCTCCGCTGCGGCCCCGTCCTCGACGCGCATCCGGCGCAGGGTGCGGCCGCGGCGGTCCATCGTCGTCGTCGCGAGCTGATCGGCGTCCATCTCGCCGAGGCCCTTGTAGCGCTGGATCGGGTCCTGGTAGTGCTTCCCGGACTTCCGCAGGCCCGCGATGACGGTCTGCAGCTCCGTCTCCGAGTAGGTGTAGACGATGTCGTTCGGCTTGGAGCCCGGATTCTGCACCACGACCCGGTGCAGCGGCGGCACCGCCGCGTAGACGCGGCCGTCCTCCAGCAGCGGGCGCATGTACTTGTGAAAGAGGGTCAGCAGCAGCGTGCGGATGTGGGCGCCGTCGACGTCGGCGTCCGACATGATGATGACCTTGCCGTAGCGAGCCGCGTCGAGCTCGAAGGAGCGGCCCGAGCCGGCCCCGATGACCTGGATGATCGCCGCGCACTCCGCGTTCGAGAGCATGTCGGAGATCGACGCCTTCTGGACGTTGAGGATCTTGCCGCGGATCGGCAACAGCGCCTGGTACTCGGAGTCGCGCGCGAGCTTCGCGGTGCCGAGCGCGGAGTCGCCCTCGACGATGAACAGCTCGCTGCGCGCGACGTCGCTGGACCGGCAGTCGACGAGCTTCGCCGGCAGCGTCGAGGACTCGAGCGCGTTCTTGCGCCGCTGGGTCTCCTTGTGCGCCCGCGCCGACAGCCGCGCCTTCATCTCCGCGACGACCTTGTCGAGCACGAGCGCCGTCTGCGCCTTGTCGTCGCGCTTGGACGAGTCGAAGCGCGCCTGGAGGCCCTCGGTGAGCACGCTCGAGACGATCTGGCGCACCGCCGGCGTCCCGAGCACCTCCTTGGTCTGCCCCTCGAACTGCGGCTCCGGGAGGCGGACCGTCAGGACGGCGGTCAGGCCCGCGAGCACGTCGTCCTTGTCGAGCTTGTCGCTGCCGAGCTTGAGGCGCCGGGACTGCTTGTCCGCCGCCGAGCGCATGAAGCGCAGCAGTCCCTGCTCGAACCCGGTCGTGTGGGTGCCGCCCTTCGGCGTCGAGATGATGTTCACGAACGACCTGACGACGCTGTCGTAGCCGGTGCCCCAGCGCAGCGCGATGTCGACCTGGCACTCCCGCTCCATCTCGCGCGAGACCATGTGCCCCGCCTCGTCGAGCACGGGCACCGTCTCCGTGAAGCGCCCCGTGCCCTGGATCCGCCAGGTGTCGGTGACCGCGGCGTCCGGCGCGAGGTGGTCGGCGAACTCGCTGATCCCGCCCGCGAAGTGGAAGCTCTCGCGCTGCGGTCCGTCGGCGGCCGTCTCGTCGACGAGGTCGAGGCGCAGGTCGGGGACGAGGAACGCGGTCTGGCGCAGCCGGTCGGTCAGCTCGGCCGGCTGGAACGCCGCGCCCTTCGTGAAGATCTGCGGGTCGGCCCAGTAGCGCACCCGCGTCCCGGTCACGCCCTTCGCGACCTTGCCGATGACGCGCAGCTCACTCGAGTCGTCGAACGGCGTGAAGGGGGCGTCGGGACGCGGCCCGCCGGTGCCGTCCGCGAAGACACCGGGCTCGCCCCGGTGGAACGACATCGCCCAGGTCTTCCCGTCGCGGTCCACCTCGACGTCGAGGCGCTCCGAGAGCGCGTTGACGACCGAGGCGCCGACGCCGTGGAGCCCCCCGGAGGACGCGTAGGAGCCGCTGCCGAACTTGCCGCCCGCGTGCAGCTTCGTGAAGACGACCTCGACGCCGGACAGCCCCGTCTTCGGCTCGACGTCGACGGGGATGCCGCGGCCCCGGTCACGGACCTCGACCGAGGCGTCCTGATGCAGCAGCACCTCGATCGCCCGGCCCTCACCGGCGAGCGCCTCGTCCACCGAGTTATCGATGATCTCCCAGAGACAGTGCATGAGGCCCCGGGAGTCGGTCGAGCCGATGTACATGCCCGGGCGCTTGCGCACCGCCTCGAGCCCCTCGAGGACCGACAGATGCCTCGCCGAATACTCCGTCGCCACGCTTCGAGCCTAGGCGCGACCGCCGACCCCGCCCGTGAGCGAAACGGCTCAGGTCGAGCCCCGTCCGATCCACTTGTCGACGACCGGCGCCTCGTACGAGGCGATCGCCGCGAGGAGCGCGTCGAGATCGCGTTCTACGATGAGCATCTCGCGATGCACCGGCTTGACGAACTGCTCGTCGACCGTGCGATCCAGGAACTCGGCGAGGCCGTCGTAGTAGCCGTCGACGTTGTAGAGCGCGCACGGCTTGCGGTGGTGGCCGAGCTGCGCCCACGTCCACACCTCGAAGAGCTCCTCGAGCGTCCCCGCGCCGCCCGGCAGCGCGATGAAGCCGTCGGAGAGCTCCGCCATGAGCGCCTTGCGCTCGTGCATCGAGCCGACGACGCGCAGATCGCTGAGGCCCGGGTGCCCGATCTCCTTGTCCATGAGCGACTGCGGCATGACGCCGATGACCTCCCCGCCGCCCGCCTGGGCCGCGTCTGCGAGCACGCCCATGAGCCCCACCGAGGCACCGCCGTAGACGACGCCGATGCCGCGGCTCGCCAGCGCGCCGCCGAGCGCGCGGGCAGCCGCAGCGTAGGCGGGCCGTCGCCCCGAGCTCGAACCGGAGAAGACGCACAGCCGCATGCCACGAGCCTAGGCAACTGGCGCGGCTAAGCCGTGAGCGAAACGATGACGCGTCTGGCACGGACTCGCAGCCTTCGTGTGTTTACATCTAGGCACCGAGATTCACCGGAGCACCGACTGGAGAGCCAAGGAGCGGGACATGACTCAGATCGCAGACGGCATCACGACCGAGCAGAACGCGACCCATGAGCTCTCCGCGCTCGACCGCTGCGACTCGTGCGGCGCGCAGGCGTACGTCCGGGTGACGCTCGCCTCCGGCGTGCTCTACTTCTGCGCCCACCACGGGACGAAGTTCCGCGACAAGCTCTCCGACTCCGCCCTCGCCTGGCACGACGAGTCGAGCCGCCTGCTCGCCGACGCGGCGGTCTGAGAGACCCGCGGGCCGAATAGCCGCCGACGCCGCCGTCTGAGAGACCCGCGGGTCGAGTAGCCGCGGTACGCGGCGTATCGAGACCTAGACTTCCCGGGTGAAGCGCGTCAAGTACTACCTGGCCCGGCTTCGCAGCCTCGACACCACGAACATGCGGCGGGTCGCGGGCGAGATCGCCCGTCGCACGGGACGCTCCCGCCTGTCGATCCTCATCGACATGGTGCGCTGTTCGATCAAGTACGGCGCGGGCTACCTCGACTACGAGGAGTACGAGTTCTATCTGCTCGACGCGCACGAGCGCGCGACGTTCATGACGAGCACCCACTTCGATCGCATCGCGGCGCGCCACAACGAGCCCGAGTACCGCCACCTCCTCGCCGACAAGGCCGAGTTCAACGCGCTCTTCGAGCGCTACCTCGGCCGCGAGTGGCTCGACGCCCGGACCGCGACGCCCGAGCAGATCGCGGCGTTCCTCAAGCGTCACCCCGTCGTCATGGTCAAGCAGCCCGACTCGGTGCACGGGCACGGCGTCTCGCGACGCGCCGCGTCCGACGTGACCGACCCCGCGGCGTTCCGCGACGAGCTCATCGCGAGCGGGCACATCCTCATCGAGGAGTTCATCACCCAGCATCCCGAGCTCGCGGCGCTGGCACCCCGCAGCGTCAACACGCTGCGCGTCATCACGTTCTTCGACGGCGAGCGGCTGCACGTCCTCGCGGCCGCGCTGAAGCTCGGCAACGACGCCGACGTCGACAACTTCGGCTCGGGCGGGATGTACACGATCCTCGACGACGAGGGGGTCGCGCGATACCCCGCGTTCGACATCCTCTCGCGCACCTATGCGGAGCATCCCGTGACGGGCAGGCCCATCGTCGGCTTCCGCGTGCCGCGCTACGACGAGATCATCCGCACCCTCGAGGAGGCGGCGCGCATCGTCCCCCAGGTCCGCTTCGTCGGCTGGGACGTCGCCGTGCTGCCCGACGGGGTCGCGATCGTCGAGGGCAACTGGAACACGGGCGGCTTCCAGATGAAGCCGAGCCTCACTGGGGTCAAGACGGGCCTCATGCCGCGCTTCCGCGAGGTCATCGACTTCTGACCGTTCCCCTTCCGCTTTTCAGGAGTCGGGGCGGGTACGCGTGCAATGCGCACGCGAAGGCCCCCGGACTCCTGAAAAGCGGAAGGGGACGGTCAGTCGGGCGGGGGCTGGCCGAGGCGGGCGGCGAGCGACGCGCGGGCGCGGCGGGCGAGGTCGTCGACGTGCTCGTGCCGGGCGTCATGGCGGTAGGCCTCGACGAGGCCACGGCGCGCGAGGCCACCGCGGATGAACGCGTCGGCGAGGACCGGGTTCTTCGGCAGGATCGGCCCGTGGGCGTGCGTGCCGTACGCGACGCCGACCTCGGCGCCCTCCGGCCCGCCGGTCGAGTCCGGCCACGGCCCCGACTCGATCGTGCCGAGCGCCTGCGCCGCATCCTCGAGGACCACGCGCTGCTGGAGGTTCACGAAGCCGTGCAGAACGCCATGCCGCGGCGAGCGGAACGCGATCGGTCCCGACACGAGCGAGTCGAGCGCGGCCGCGCGGCCCTGGAACACGCCGAGCCCATCCCGGACGCTATCCTCGCCCGGCAGCCGCACCTCGTCGGCGCTCAGCGCGTACCCGCTCGCGACCGCGAGGTACGCGGTGCCGGCCGCCACCCAGTCGCGCAGCCGATCGCGTTCTGCCGCCAGCCCGGGGAGCGCATCGCGCTGCGCCGGGATCGAGCCGCCGCCGAGGAGGACGAAGTCGGGCGCCTGCTGCGGCCAGGCGTCGCCCGCGTCGAGGCGGATCACCTCGACGTCGATGCCCGACCATTTGAGGCGCCGGCGCAGCGCGAGGACGTTGCCGCTGTCGCCGTTCTGGTCGAAGTGGCCCGGGAGCACGTCGAGGATCGTGACCGCGCTCATGAGGCCCGCTCCGTGTCGGCCTCGTAGAGCGCGAGGTGGCGGCGCGTGCGCCGCATGCCGTCCGCGGAGAAGAACACCGTCTTGACCCCGTGCTCGGGCTCGGGGAGCGCGAGGAAGGCGTCGACGGCGTCCTCGACGTCCTCGACGATCTCGTCGACCGGGATGCCCTCGTAGGCGAGCTTCATGGCCATCTCGTAGGCCTGGAGGCCCGCGAGGACGCGCACGCGCTCGACGCGGCCCCAGTCGATCGGCCACAGCATCGCCGGGTCGGGGATGTCCTTGCCCGCGATGACCATGACCTGGTCGAGTCCCGGTTCGAGGTCGTCGAGGTTGACCTGCGTGGAGGGCGGGCTCTTCGCGAGATAGAACGCGATGCGCTTGCCCCGCACGAGCGCCTGCTCCCCGCGGGCCCACATCGAGGTCGACTCGCCGAGCGCGCCGATCGCCGTCGCGGGGTCGAACGCCTCGCCGAGCACGACGCGCGCCGCCTCGATCGCGGCGGCCGAGTCGACGGCGAGGTGGATGCCCTTGGACGGCAGCCGTACGTCGAGGACGGCGCCCGCGTGCGGTCCGGAGGCGCCGAGTTCGATCGAGGCCCGATCGCCCTGATACGAGGTGACGAGGGTGGTGCCCGGGTCGTCGGTCCGCGGCGCGTCGAGGCCGAACGCCGGTGCCGAGCCGAGCCCGTGCGGCAGCGTCTCGAGGACGGAGTCGGCGACGCCGAACGTACGGATATCCGCCGGTCCTTGGGCTCGGAGGGCGGCTGCGATCCCCCGCAGGTGCGGATCCTCGCGACCCAGTACGACGGTCCCGGTCGTCGCGCGGGCGGCGCGCTCCATGTAGCCGGCCGCGACGTCGGGCGAGCCCCAGCGGTGCAGCTGGTCGAGCATGACGTTGAGCAGCACCGTCACGTCCGCGGGCGCCTGCTCGAGCGTGAGCGCGGCGTAGCCCTCGTCCATCTCCATGACGGCGACGTCGCGCCGGAAGCGCCCGCGCCAGTCGACGACGGTGATGAGATCGCTGAGCATGCCGCGCGTGATGTTGCCCGCCCGCTCGTTCGTGAACAGGTCGACGCCGTGCGCCCGCAGGATCGCGGCGAGCATCTTCGTCGTCGTGCCCTTGCCGTTGGATCCGGTGACGACGACGAGGCGCGGCTGGCGCAGGATGCGGCCGAGCAGACCGGGCGAGATGCGTTCGACGACCCGACCGGGGATCGCCGTCCCCCCGCCGGGGCGCACGAGCAGGACGGCCCGCCTGGTCAGCCTGCCGATCGCGATCGCCAGGACGTCTCGGAGCATGCTTCGCGGTCTCGCGGCCTACTCGAGGTAATCCCGCAGCGCCTGCGACCTCGAGGGGTGGCGGAGCTTCGCCATCGTCTTCGACTCGATCTGGCGGATGCGCTCGCGCGTGACGCCGAAGGTGTCGCCGATCTGGTCGAGGGTCTTGGGCTGTCCGTCGCCGAGGCCGAAGCGCATCCGGATGACGCCGGCCTCGCGCTCCGATAGGGAGTCGAGGAGCTGCTCGAGCTGCTTCTGCAGCATCGTGAAGCCGACCGCGTCGGCCGGCACGACCGCCTCGGTGTCCTCGATGAGGTCGCCGAACTCGCTGTCGCCGTCCTCGCCGAGCGGGGTGTGCAGCGAGATCGGCTCACGGCCGTACTTCTGGACCTCGATGACCTTCTCGGGGGTCATGTCGAGCTCGCGGCTGAGCTCCTCGGGCGTGGGCTCGCGACCGAGGTCCTGCAGCATCTGGCGCTGGACGCGCGCGAGCTTGTTGATGACCTCGACCATGTGGACGGGGATGCGGATCGTGCGCGCCTGGTCGGCCATCGCGCGGGTGATCGCCTGGCGGATCCACCACGTCGCGTAGGTGGAGAACTTGAAGCCCTTGGTGTAGTCGAACTTCTCGACCGCACGGATGAGTCCGAGGTTGCCCTCCTGGATGAGGTCGAGGAACTGCATGCCGCGGCCCGTGTAGCGCTTCGCGAGGCTGACGACGAGTCGCAGGTTCGCGCCGAGCAGGTGCGACTTGGCGCGCTGCCCGTCCTTCGCGACCATCGTGAGCTCGCGGCCGAGCTTCGAGCGGATCTCGTCCGCCTTCATCTTCGACAGCTTCTCCTCGGCGAAGAGGCCCGCTTCGATGCGCATCGCGAGCTCGACCTCTTCGGCGGCGTTGAGCAGCGCGACCTTGCCGATCTGCTTGAGGTAGTCCTTGACGGGGTCGGCGGTCGCTCCGGTGATCTGCGTCGACTGGAGCGGGACGTCGTCCTCGTCGTCGACGAGGCTCAGCCGGATCGCGCCGGTCGGGAGCTCCTCGTCCTTGCCGGTCGACGCCGTCTCATCGTCGTCGTCGGAGTCCGCGTCGGCATCCGCGTCCCCGTCGGCGGCCGCGTCGGCCTCCTCGGGCGCCTCCGCGGCGGCCTCTTCGTCGTCCTCGGCCGGCTCGACGGCCTCATCGTCCTCGTCCTCGAGCTCCGCGTCGTCGCCGGCGGGCGCCGTGGCCTTCTTGCCGCGGGGACCGGTGGTCTTGGCGACGGGCTTCGCGGCAGGCTTGCGCGCGGGCTTGGCGGCGTCCGCCGCGGGGTCCGCGGCCTTCGTCGGGGCGGCCTTCGCCGGCGCGGTCTTGGTCGCAGCAGCAGTCGCCGGCTTGGCGGGCGCCTTCGCGGGCGCGGCTGCCTTGCTCACGGCGGCCTTCACCGTCGCGCCGGCGGTCGTCTTCGCGGTCGCGGTCTTCGCCGCGGCGGTCGTCTTCGCAGTCGTCTCGGGCTTCGCCTTCGTCTCGGGCTCAGCGGTCTTCGTGGTCGTCCTCGCCATCCTTCATCCTCCAGGTGTCGCGGGCACGAGTAAGACCCTTGTCAAGTCCTGCGCCGCGCGAGATGCACGACCACAGGACGGCCTGACAGGGTCTGGTCGTCTATTCTCTCACACCCGTGCCTGTGCTCGATCCCGCCGCGCCGCGCCGCCGCCAGGCCCTCGCGATCGACAGCCAGAGGGGCGCGATCGTGATGCCCTCCTCCTCCCGGAGGGTGCGCCGCAGGCGGATGCGCAGCCGGATGACCATCGCGACGCCGAGCCCGATGACCGGGAATTGGGCGAGGAACGCGATGCGGAAGGAGTCGAGCGAGTACAGGGCTGCGACCGGGTCCACGGCCCCCCGATCGCGCAGCACGTCCAGGAGCACCCCGACGAGGAACATGATGACGAAGCAGGCGAGGAATCCGCCGACGTTGACGACGCCGTTCGCCGAGCCCTGCGAGCGCGCCGGGTTGTACGTCCGCGCGTAGTCGAAGCCGATCATGCTGCCGGGGCCGCCGACGGTCATGCAGGCGATGAGCACGATGAGCAGCCACAGCGGCGGCGCGCCCGGCCAGGCGAGCACGGCGATCCAGCACGCGACGATCGCACCGATGGTGCCGAGCGTGATGTTGCTGCGGCGCAGCGGATAGCGCGCCGAGAGGATGCCGAGGATCGGCCCGACGATGGCCGACAGCACGACGGTGCCGACGAAGAGCAGCGTCGCCGTCGTCGGACTGAGCCCGACCGCGACGGTCAGATACGGGAAGCCCCACAGCAGCAGGAACATCGTCAGGCTCGGCTGCAGCGTGAAATGGGTCCAGAAGCCCATCTGGGTGCCCGGGCGCCGCAGCGCCTCCAGCAGGTGCGAGAGCGTCTGGCTGAAGCCCATCCGGTGCGGGTGGAACGGGTTCGGCGGCGTGCCCGCCGTCGCCGTGACGACGAGCACGGCGAGGCCGCCGAGCACCGACAGCGCCGCCGCCGAGACGAAGGCGGGCAGCCAGCCGGGGCCGTGCAGCAGGATGATGAACGGGAAGGCGGAGAGCACCTGCCCGATCTGCCCGACCTGGGCGAAGATCTGCGTCATGATCGGCGCCCGGCGCGCGGGGAACCACATCGCGATGATGCGGATGCCCGCGGTGAACGTCATCGCGTCGCCCGCGCCGACGAGCATCCGCCCGACGACCGCGAGCCCGAAGTCCTCCGTCACGCCGACGAGCGTCTGCCCGAGCGCCATGACGCCGGCGCCGATCAGGATCGGCGTACGCGGGCCGAGCCGGTCGATCATGACCCCGACGGGGATCTGCAGCACGGCGTAGACGATGATCTGGGCGACCGAGAGGAACGACAGCACCGTCGCCGCGACCTCGAAGCGCGCGGTCGCCTCGACCGCGGCGACGCCGAGCGACGAGCGCTGCAGCACCGCTGCCATGTAGACGAGACACACCGCCGCGAAGACCGCGTAGGGGCGCCAGCCCCTCACGAGAGGGTTCCGGAATCTCCCTCGTCCCGCCGGAAGGCGAGGAACTTCTGCAGCTCCTCCGCGATCTCGTCCGCCGTCGGCAGGCCGCCCTTGCTGTCGGTGAGCGGGGACGGCAGCGGGTTGTCCTCCATATAGGAGTCGTGGCGCTGCTCGAGCGACTCGATGAGCCGCCGCAGCTCGTCGTTGCTCGTGACCTGCTCCTCGATCCGGCCGAGCAGCTCGCGTCCCTCCTCGCGCAGCGCGTCGGTCGGGAAGATGAGCCCGGTCGCCGCGGTGATCGACTCGAGCGCCGTGACGGCGGCCGTCGGATACGTCGTGTCCCCGAGGTAGTGCGGCACGAGCAGCACGAATCCCGTGACCGCGTGCCCCGTCTCCTGCAGCCGGTACTCGAGGAGGTGCATCGCGGTCGCGGGCAGCTGCGTCGTGGGCCGCCAGATCGACATCGACTCGGTGAGCTCGGCGCGGTTGCCGCTCACGGTCGCGCGGATCGGGCGGGTGTGCGGGACGGGCATGGGGATCGCGTGCACCCAGGTGGTGCGGGCGACGCCGAGCCGGTCGATGAGTCCGAGCACCGCGGCGGTGAACCGCTCCCACTGCAGGTCGGGCTCGTAGCCGGTCAGCAGCAGGAAGGGCTTGTCGAGCTCGTCGCGCAGCAGGTGGATCCCCAGCTCGTGCGGTCGGAACTCGGTCAGCTGCGTCTGATCGAACGTCATGACGGGGCGCCTGGAGCGGTAGTCGAGCAGCTCGTCGTTCTCGAAGCGGATGATCTCCTCGCCGGAGAGCTCGTCGAGGAGGTGCTCGCCGAGCTGGGTGACGACGCTGCCGGCGTCGGCGAACCCGGTCAGTCCGGCGATCAGATCGAGGCCGCGCGGGACCGCGTCGAGGTCGCCGACGACCTCGTAGAGCTCTTCCGGATCGCGCACCGTTTCAGCCTACGCGGGCGCGTCGGGCGCTTCGCCGCGCCGCGCACGCTGTGGGCGAACACCGCCCGATCGCGCGCTCCTAGGATTGATGTCGTGACGCACCCGGAGCTCGCAATCACGACCGCCGCACCCGCCGAGGCCGAGGGTGACGTTCTCGTCATCGCGGTCGCGAAGGGGCCCGACGGGCCGCTCGTGCTCCCGGAGGGCGCGTTCCCGGTGCTCCAGACGATCGCGGTGGGGCTCGGCGCGACGGGCGCCGCGGACGAGCTGACCCGCGTGCCGTCCTCCGACGGCATCGCGGCGGCGAGCGTCGCGCTCATCGGCGTCGGATCGGACGAACGCGATGCGAACGCGCTGCGGCGCGCTGCGGGCGCGGCCGCCCGCCAGCTGCGCGGGACGGACTCCGTCGTCCTCGGCCTGCCCTTCGAGGGCGACGCCGAGGCGACCGCGCTGCTCGAGGGCGCGGCGATCGGCGCGTACGCGTTCGACGGATACCGCTCGAAGCCGGACCCGAGATCGGCACCGCCCACCACGATCGCGCTCGCCGGCGCCGGCGGGGTCGCCGAGCAGGCGCTCGCCGCGGCGCGGGCGACCGCCGACGGTGTCCGGCTCGTGCGCGACCTCGTCAACACGCCCGCCAACGACCTCTACCCCGAGACGCTCGCCGCGCGAGCGCTCGCGGAGGTCGACGCGGCGGCGCAGTCGGGCGCCCCGATCGCCGCGCGGGTGCTCGAGCCGGCCGAGCTCGCGGCGGAGGGCTACACCGGGATCCTCGCGGTCGGCCAGGGCTCGATCCACCCGCCGCGCCTCGTCGTCGTCGAGTACCGGCCCGAAGGGGCGACGTCGCATCTCGCGCTCGTCGGCAAGGGCATCACCTTCGACACCGGCGGGCTCTCACTCAAGCCCGCGGCGTCGATGGTCGGCATGAAGTACGACATGACGGGAGCCGCGACCGTGCTCGGCGCGACGCTCGCGGCCGCGCGGCTCGGCGTGCGCACGAGCATCACCGCCTACCTGTGCATCGCGGAGAACATGATCGGCAGCAACGCGACGCGGCCGAACGACGTCATCAGGATCAAGGGCGGCACGAGCGTCGAGGTGCTCAACACCGACGCCGAGGGCCGCCTCGTGCTCGCCGACGGCCTCGTCGCCGCGAGCGAGCTGCGCCCCGACGCGATCGTCGACGTCGCGACGCTCACGGGCGCCGCGCGCAACGCCTTCGGCTTCCGCACCGTGCCGGTCATGGGCGAGCCGGAGCTCACCGACCGCATCGTCGCCGCGGCCGCCCGCGTCGGCGAGGACTTCTGGCGCGTGCCGCTCGGCTCCGAGTGGCGGCCGCAGCTCAAGTCCGACGTCGCCGACCTCGCGAACGTCAAGATGGGCGCCGCCGTCGGCGGGATGTTCATCGCGGGCGCCTTCCTCCAGGAGTTCATCGGCACCGCCTCCGACGAGCAGGGCGCGCCGAGGATCCCGTGGACGCACCTCGACATCGCCGGCCCGGCGAACAACGAGGGCGGCGCCTACGGCTACACCGCCGCCGGCACCACCGGCGTCGCCGTCCGGGCGCTCGTCGCGCTCGCCGCAGACCTCGCGCCGGGCGAGTAGGGTTGTCCGGGGCAATCGCCGAAACGCTTCACGAGAGCTAAGGAATACCGAAAAGTGGCAGAGCAGACCTTCGACCTCGTAGTCCTCGGCGGCGGCAGCGGCGGATACGCCGCGGCGCTGCGGGCGACCGAACTCGGGATGAGCGTCGCGCTCGTCGAGAAGGACAAGGTCGGGGGCACCTGTCTGCACGTCGGCTGCATCCCGACGAAGGCCCTCCTGCACGCCGCCGAGATCGCCGACTCGACCCGCGACGCGGCGAAGTTCGGCGTCACGGCCGAGTTCCAGGGCGTCGACGTCCCCGGCGTCCTCGCGTACAAGGACGAGGTCATCCAGTCCAAGTGGAAGGGCCTGCAGGGACTGCTCAAGGCCCGCGGCATCACGACGATCGCGGGCGAGGGCAAGCTCGTCGCCCCGCACACCGTCCAGGTCGGCGCCGACACCTACACGGGCAAGAACGTCGTCCTCGCGACCGGCTCCTACACCCGCACCATCCCGGGACTCGAGCTCGGCGGGCGGATCATCGGCTCGGAGCAGGCGCTGCAGCTCGACTTCGTGCCGCAGAAGGCGATCGTCCTCGGCGGCGGCGTCATCGGCGTCGAGTTCTCCTCCGTCTGGAAGTCGTGGGGCGCGGACGTCACGATCATCGAGGCGCTCCCGCACCTCGTGCCCAACGAGGACGAGTCGATCTCGAAGCAGTTCGAGCGCGCGTTCCGCAAGCGCGGCATCGACTTCAAGGTCGGCGTGCGCTTCCAGTCGGCGACGCAGGACGACAACGGCGTGACGGTCACGCTCGAGAACGGCGAGACGCTCCAGGGCGACATCCTCCTCGTCGCGGTGGGCCGCGGTCCGGTGACCGCGGGTCTCGGCTTCGAGGAGGCCGGCGTCACGATCGACCGCGGCTTCGTCATCACCGACGAGCGCCTCGCGACCGGCGTCCCCGGCCTCTACGCCGTCGGCGACATCGTCCCCGGCCTCCAGCTCGCGCACCGCGGGTTCCAGCAGGGCATCTTCGTCGCGGAGGAGATCGCGGGCCTGAAGCCCGTCGTCATCTCCGACGTCAACATCCCGAAGGTCACCTACTCCGACCCCGAGGTCGCGTCGATCGGCCTCAGCGAGGCGAAGGCGGTCGAGGCGCACGGCGCCGACGCGATCGCGACCTACGACTACAACCTCGCCGGCAACGGCAAGAGCCACATCCTGCACACCTCCGGGTCGATCAAGGTCGTCCGGCTCAAGGACGGTCCGGTCCTCGGCGTGCACATGATCGGCGCGCGCGTCGGCGAGCTCATCGGAGAGGCCCAGCTCGCGGTCAACTGGGAGGCGTACCCCGAGGACATCGCGCCCCTCATCCACGCGCACCCGACCCAGAACGAAGCCCTCGGCGAGGCCTTCCTCGCCCTTGCAGGCAAGCCCCTGCACGCGATCTGAACGTCCCTTTGAGAAGGAGCACAGCACCATGAGCGACGTCGTCCTGCCGGCCCTCGGCGAGAGCGTCACGGAAGGCACCATCACCCGGTGGCTCAAGCAGGTCGGCGACACCGTCGCCGTCGACGAGCCCCTCGTCGAGATCTCGACCGACAAGGTCGACACCGAGATCCCGTCGCCCTTCGGGGGCGTGCTGCAGGAGATCCTCGTCGCCGAGGACGAGACCGCCGAGGTCGGCGCGGTGCTCGCCCGCATCGGCGACGCCGGCGAGGCGCCCGCCGCCGCACCGGCGGCCCCGGCTGCCGAGCCCGAGCCTGCGGCACCGGCGCCCGCTGCGGAGCCCGCGCCCGCCCCGCCGGTCTCCGCCCCGGCTCCCGAGCCGGTGGCCGCTCCCCCGGCCCCGCCTGTCGCGCCGGCGGCCCCTGTCGCACCGGCGGCCACCACCGAGCCTGCGGCGCCCGCTCCGACCCCTGCGGCGGCTCCTGCCGCGGAGGCGGTCGAGTCCGTCGGATACCTGACGCCCATCGTGCGCAAGCTCGCCGGCGACCTCGGCGTCTCGATCGACTCGGTCAAGGGCACGGGCGTCGGCGGACGCATCACCAAGGAGGACGTGCTCGCGGCGGCGGCACCCGCCACCGCGCCTGCGGCGGCTCCCGCGGCGGCACCGGCCGCCGCGCCCGCGGAGGTCTCCGCGCTGCGCGGCACCTCGGCCCCGATGTCGCGCCTGCGCAAGGTCGTCGCGGATCGCGCCGTCCTGTCGATGAACTCGACGGCGCAACTCACGACGGTCGTCGAGGTCGACGTCACGGCGATCGCGCAGTACCGCGACCGGATCAAGGCCGACTTCCTCGCGAAGACCGGCCAGAAGCTGTCGTTCCTGCCGTTCTTCGCCGTCGCGGCGACGGAGGCGCTCGCCGCCTACCCGATCATCAACGCGACCGTCGAGGGCGACAGCATCGTCTACCCCGCCTCCGAGAACGTCTCGATCGCGGTCGACACCGAGCGAGGCCTGCTCACCCCCGTGGTGCGCGACGCGCTCGGCAAGTCGGTCGCGCAGTGGGCCGCCGAGATCGCCGATCTCGCGAACCGCACGCGCAGCAACCAGCTCAAGCCCGACGAGCTCTCCGGCGGCACGTTCACCCTGACGAACACGGGCTCGCGCGGCGCGCTCTTCGACACGCCGATCGTGTTCCTCCCCCAGTCCGCGATCCTCGGCACCGGGATCGTCACGAAGCGCCCCGCGGTCGTCGAGGTCGACGGCACCGAGGCCATCGCGGTCCGGTCGTTCGTCTACCTCGCGCTGTCCTACGACCACCGGATCATCGACGGCGCCGACGCCGCCCGCTACCTCTCGGCGGTCAAGGACCGGCTGGAGGCGGGCGACTTCGCCGCGGACCTGGGGATCTGAGCCGCACGCTCAGTCCTCGGCCACGACGAGGTCGCGCAGTCGCCAGCCCGTGAGGGTGCGCTCGATGAGCGCGTCCTCGACTCCTGCGACGGTGTCGAGCCGGAGCAGGACGACGTCCCCGTAGTCATCGACGACCGTCGCCGCGGATGCGTCGGGCCTGAGCCCCAGCACGGCCGACACCGGATCGAGCGCGATCACCGCGGTGGTGGGCGTCGAAGTGGGCCGCGAGCTCGCGATCGGAAGCGCCTCCGCCGTCGACGCGGCCGTCCCCGGACCCTGGGCGTCTGGCTGCGCCGGCAGGAGCGCCGCCGCGGCGGCGAGCCCGAGCGCGGCACCGACGGCGGGGACCCAGAACCTCGCCCGCACGCGTCCGAGCCGTGATCGCAGCCCGGCCGGCAGGCGGATGCCCGCGAGCCTGCTCGTCGAGCGCCGCACGATCGAGCCGATCGCGGCCGCAGGACTCGTGCGCACCGCGGACACCCGCGCTCGCCCGGCCTGGCGCTGCGGCGCCGGCGGTTCGGCGGCCCGACGGTCCGCCGCCGGCAGTCCGAGCCGGACCGGTCGCGGCTGCGCAGCGGCCAGGAGCCGCTCCGCGAACGCGGCGAGCGATCCCGGCGCGGACAGATCGGTCTCCGCGAGCTCCCCGAGCAGCCTGCCCATCGCGTCCGCGTCGTCCGGCACCGCGCCGAGCACGGCGTCCGCGAGGGCCCGGAACGCTGCCCGGTCGCCCGCCCCGCCGGCGTGCGGATCAGGCCCTGCGCCGACGATCGCGTTCTCGAATCCGACGAGGACCGGCGCGCCGCGCTCGTCGAGCTCGACCGCGGCGACCGACACGGCCCCGTGCACGACGCCGACCGCGGCGAGACGCTCCAGCGTCTCGACGATCGGGACGAGGACCGTGACCGCCTCGCCGAGCTCGAGATCCCTCGCGAGCACCTCGGCGAGCGGGACGCCGCCGCCCGCGAGCTCGAGGAGCAGGAGCCCGTCGGGCCCCTCGCGCACCTCCTCGAGCCGCACGACGTGCTCGCCTCGCGCTCGCCAGAGCGCAGCCGAGACGCGCAGCACGTCCGCACCGGCGAGTCCGATCGTCGTCATCCGACCACCCTGCCCCGCCGGCGCCGCCGAGCGCCCTGGGACATCGCCCGAATGGGGACGGATCAGGTGCTGGAGGCGCTGTGGAGGACCGGACGATCGCGCATCCGGTGCCTCCTAGAATGGAGCGCATGGCCCGCACCAAGACCGCCAAGGCCCCCAAGGAACCCGGTCGCCTCGCACAGATGTGGACGGTCCTCAAGATGACCGTCCGCGAGGACCCGACCTCGCTCTGGATCTTCCTCGCGGTCGGCCTCGCGCCGGTCCTCCTCGCCGTGCTCGTCGGCGTGCTGCTCTTCCGCGACAACATCCTCGGCCTCGTCCTCGTCATCATCGCGGGGGTGCTGCTCGGCCTGCTGTTCTTCCTCATCGTGCTCGGGCGCCGCGCCGAACGCGCCGCGTACTCCCGCATCGCCGGCCAGGCCGGCGCGGTGAGCGCCGTCATCGAGAACTCGCTGCGCGGCGGCTGGACCGGCGACTCGATGCCGGTCGGCATCAACCCCAAGACGCAGGACGCGGTCTACCGCATCGTCGGCAAGGGCGGCGTCGCGCTCATCGCGGAAGGCCCGTCGAGCCGCACCCAGCGCCTCGTCGACGAGCAGCGCCGCATCATCCAGCGCACCATCCCGAACGTCACCATCCACGTCATGCGCGTCGGCCCCGACGAGGACGCCGTCGCGCTGCACCGCATCCCCGCGACGCTGCGCAAGTACAAGAACGTGCTGCGCCGCGCCGAAGTGCGCTCGATCGTGAGCCGCCTCAACTCCCTCCAGCGCGACAAGGGCCTGCCCATCCCCAAGGGGATGGACCCGACCCGCGTGCGCGCGCCGCGCCCGCGCTGACGCCGCGCCAGGAGCAAGGGCGGTGCGGGGCTCGCGCGTGTAACACCGCCGAAACACCAGCCCAATACGCTCGTGTCGGCTGATGCCTCAGCCGCCTCACGCATCGATGGAGTCCCACCAATGTCCAAGCCCCTGTTCAAGGACGCGTCAGAGGTCCTGAAGTTCATCAAGGACACCGACGTCAAGTTCGTCGACATCCGGTTCACCGACCTCCCCGGAGTGCAGCAGCACTTCAACATCCCGGCCGCGACGGTCGACGAGGACTTCTTCACGGTGGGCCAGCTGTTCGACGGGTCCTCGATCCGCGGCTTCCAGTCGATCAACGAATCCGACCTGCAGCTCATCCCCGACATCTCGACCGCCTACGTCGACCCGTTCCGCACCGAGCGCACGCTCATCCTCGTCTTCGACATCTTCAACCCGCGCAACGGCGAGATCTACCACCGCGACCCCCGCCAGGTCGCCAAGAAGGCCGAGAAGTACCTCGCGTCCACGGGCATCGCCGACACCGCGTTCTTCGCCCCCGAGGCCGAGTTCTTCATCTTCGACGACGTCCGCTACGAGGTGAAGCAGAACAAGTCGTTCTACGAGGTCGACTCCTCCGAGGCCGCCTGGAACTCCGGCCGCGTCGAGGAAGGCGGCAACCTCGCCAACAAGACCCCGTACAAGGGCGGCTACTTCCCCGTCACGCCGGTCGACCAGCACGCCGACATGCGCGACGACATCGTCCTCAAGCTCATGCAGGTCGGCCTCGAGGTCGAGCGCTCGCACCACGAGGTCGGCACCGCCGGCCAGGGCGAGATCAACTACAAGTTCGACACGCTCGTCTCCTCCGCCGACGACATCCTCAAGTTCAAGTACATCGTCAAGAACACCGCGCTCGAGTGGGGCAAGGTCGCGACCTTCATGCCGAAGCCGCTGAGCGGCGACAACGGCTCGGGCATGCACACCCACCAGTCGCTGTGGAACGACGGCAAGCCGCTGTTCTACGACGAGGCCGGCTACGGCGGGCTCTCCGACATCGCCCGCTGGTACATCGGCGGCATCCTCAAGCACGGCCCGTCGCTCGCCGCGTTCACGAACCCGACCGTCAACTCGTACCACCGGCTCGTCCCCGGCTTCGAGGCGCCCGTCAACCTCGTCTACTCGGCCGGCAACCGCTCCGCCTCGATCCGCATCCCGATCACCGGCACCAACCCGAAGGCCAAGCGCATCGAGTTCCGCGCGCCCGACTCCTCCGGGAACCCGTACCTCGCGTTCGCCGCGCAGCTGCTCGCCGGCATCGACGGCGTCCTCAACAAGATCGAGCCGCACGAGCCGATCGACAAGGACCTGTACGAGCTTCCCCCCGAGGAGGCGAAGGGCATCCCGCAGTTGCCGGGCTCGCTCGACGCCGCGCTCGACGCGCTCGAGGCCGACCATGAGTACCTGCTCGCCGGCGGCGTCTTCACCCAGGACCTCATCGAGACCTGGATCGAGTACAAGCGGGAGAAGGAGCTGCTCGCCTTCGCGCAGCGCCCGCACCCCTACGAGTACGAGCT
>Ga0180219_1000314_pt1 | contig 45094 bp, 41 predicted proteins | sample eDN3rd30CBELigMG_FD_151338 | JGI IMG/M metagenome (GOLD analysis project Ga0180219, IMG submission 151338) | Enriched Miracle-Growth compost microbial communities from Emeryville, California, USA - eDNA 3rd pass 30_C BE-Lig MG (version 2)... ... | reverse complement strand
CGCGCGCTCACGCTGGTGTAACAGTGGCAGTTACGGGCATTGCGGGCCCAGGTGGCGGATCCAATGAAAAGCCCGTCGGGCTTGTTCACATCGCATCGGCGCGAAAAGGCTACCCGACCCTTCATCGCGAATGTCGTTTCGGTCCAAAAACCAGAGCTGAAATCCGCCACGCGACAGTTCTCGCCGCACTGGACCTCGTTCTGGAAAACCTTCGATAGTCTGAAGCATATACTTTTACCTGTCGTGCCCTATCCTTGTCTTTGATTAGAGCACCGACCTGATGCAATCAGATCGAAATGCGCTCTGGAGCAAGGAGAACATGCAATGCGTTTCGACGGTAAGGTGGCAATCGTTACAGGTGGAGCAAGCGGTATCGGCGAAGCGACTGTTCGGGCTTTTGTTCGCGAGGGAGCAAATGTCGTTATTGCGGATTATTCGGAGCATGGTCAGCAACTGGCCAACGAGCTTGCAGGCGGCACCGAGCGGGCATTATTCGTCAAAACCGATGTGACTGATACGAAAGCCGTGCAAGCCCTGATTGCCAAAACCGTCGAAACCTACGGCCGCCTCGACATCATGTTCGCCAATGCAGGTATCGCCGCTGACGGCCCGATAGACGAACTGGATGAATCTGCATGGCAGAAAACCATCGATATCAACCTCACCGGCGTCTATCTTTGCGATAAATACGCCATTGATCAAATGCGCTCGCAAGGCGGCGGCGTGATCGTGAACTGCGGCTCAATTCATAGTCACGTCGGGAAATCAGGTGTCACCGCTTATGCTGCAGCAAAGGGTGGTGTAAAACTGCTGACCCAGACACTTGCCATTGATTACGGTGCTCAAAACATCCGGGTCAACGCGGTCTGCCCCGGCTATATCGATACGCCGCTTCTCAAGGATATTCCGGATGACAAAAAGCAGGCGCTTGTGACCTTGCATCCTATAGGTCGTCTTGGCCGCGCCGAAGAAGTAGCCAGCGTTGTGCTTTTCCTGGCAAGCGACGAAGCTTCCTTCGTCACTGGAGCATCCATATTGGTGGATGGCGGCTATACGGCGCAATAAAAGTACATCCTGAAAAGTCTGAAACGGTTTCGGGATGTGAGTGAGAAGAAAAAAGCGCCGGGGAAACCGGGGCTTTTCTCAGGCCGGACCGTAGATCTGGTCGGCCCGCTTTTCGAAGGCTTCAGAAAACTTCTTGAAAGCGAGGTCGAACATCGTACCCATAAGAAGGCCAAGGGTACGACTCTTGAACTCATAATCGATGAAAAACTCGACATCGCATTCGCTTCCCTCGCCTACCGGTTTGAAGGTCCAGCGATTATCGAGGTAGCGAAACGGCCCGTCGAGATATTTCACATCGATGACATTTTCCTTGGGTTTCAGCAGCACCTGACTGGTGAATGTCTCGCGTATAAGTTTGTAACCAACCGTCATGTCGGCAATGAGAAGAGCCTTGCCGTCACGCTCCTTGCGGGAGCGAACAGACAAAGCCTCGCACATCGGCAGAAACTGCGGATATTTCTCAACATCAGCAACAAGGCCGAACATTTGATCTGCCCGGTGATGCACCCGCCTGACGGTCGTAAACTGCGGCATTTCCTATCTCAGGCCCGCGCAGCAATCTGCGTCTCGCGCGCGGCCCTCAGCTTGGCGAAATCATCGCCAGCGTGATGCGATGAACGCGTCAGGGGACTGGATGCGACCAGAAGGAAGCCCTTCGTCCTGCCAATCGTCTCGAATGACTTGAATTCGTCAGGGGTCACAAAGCGAATGACGGGATGATGCTTGCGGGTCGGCTGGAGATATTGACCGATGGTCATGAAATCCACATCCGCCGAACGCAGATCGTCCATCAGTTGAAGGATCTCATTCCGCTCTTCGCCAAGACCGACCATGATACCAGACTTCGTGAAAATGGTTGGGTCCAGTTCTTTGACGCGCTGTAGCAGGCGGATCGAATGGAAATAACGAGCGCCAGGACGAACCTTCAGATAACGCGACGGCACAGTTTCCAGATTGTGGTTGAACACGTCGGGACGGGCTTTGACCACGACTTCAAGAGCGCCTTCCTTGCGCAGGAAATCCGGCGTCAGGATTTCAATCGTGGTAGCAGGAGTAGCTTCGCGGATGGCCTGAATGACCTCAGCAAAATGCTGCGCACCACCATCGGCAAGATCGTCGCGATCCACCGATGTTATAACCACATGCGTCAGACCCATCTGCTTGACGGCCTTGGCAACATTCTCGGGTTCGTTCGGATCGAGCGCTGTCGGAATACCGGTCGAGACGTTACAGAAGGCGCAGGCACGCGTGCAGATCTCGCCCATGATCATGAAGGTCGCGTGCTTCTTTTCCCAGCACTCGCCGATGTTTGGGCAACCTGCCTCTTCGCAAACCGTGACCAGCTTGTTTGAGCGAACGATATCGCGCGTTTCGCTATAGCCGCGCGAGACAGGAGCCTTAACGCGAATCCATTCGGGCTTCTTCAGGACGACATTGTCCGGACGATGTGCCTTTTCGGGATGCCGCTCACGCTTGCCTTGGTTCACCAGATCGAGAACTGTAACCATGCTTTTCCCTGCCTATCCGGGCCATTTTCAAGAATGGACCTGAAATGCTTTCCAAATTGGGTCCGGTCCTAATCCCTGCCCTTTACCCTGTCAACTTGAGCGATTTGCTACTCATCGCCGCGCCGCCAGTCCAAGAGCTCGGAAAACCAATGCCCATATGAGGCCGAACACTAAACCGCCTGCACCAAGCGCCAATGTAAGCGCCCAGACGCCGTACCAGCCAGTTAAGGCCATTCCGTTGACCGATATGGTGTTGCCGCCAAGAACACTCAAGGTGCCGGCTGCAAACCCCAGCACCAGCCCTCCCACGGTAGACCATTTGATGACGGGCCAGGCGGCACGCCGCCATGGCCCTCCGTTCTCGATCAGCGGAATGAGCGTCCCTCCGTCTTATGCATTCAGCACGCGACCATACGCATCCAGAACGCTTTCCTTCATCATCTCGGAAAGGGTTGGGTGCGGGAAGACAGAATGCATCAATTCTTCCTCAGTCGTTTCAAGATTCATAGCGATCACGAAACCCTGGATGAGTTCAGTCACTTCCGCACCGACCATGTGGGCACCAAGCAGCTGTCCCGTCTTCTTGTCGAAGATGGTCTTGACCAGTCCCTGATCTTCACCGAGCGCAATCGCCTTGCCGTTTGCAGCAAACGAATAGCGACCGACGCGGATATCGTAACCTTTTTCCTTGGCTTTTGCTTCGGTCAAGCCAACGGAAGCGACCTGCGGATTACAATAGGTACAGCCCGGAATCATGTTCTTTTCGAGTGGATGTACATTCGGAAGACCGGCAATCTTCTCGATGCAGATAACGCCTTCATGCTCGGCCTTATGCGCAAGCATTGGCGGACCTGCAACGTCTCCGATGGCATAGATGCCCGCAACGTTGGTCTTGCCGTAACCGTCAATGACAACGCATCCACGGTCGGTTTTCACACCAAGCGTTTCAAGGCCGAGATTCTCAATATTACCCTGAACGCCAACCGCCGAGATCATGCGGTCCACCGTCAACGACTGCGTCTTGCCGTCCTTGGTCTCGATATGGGCGGTCACATTGTTTGCGCCCTTCTCGACCTTGGTAACCTTGGCATCTGTGATGATCTTCAGGCCGCGCTTTTCAAGCTGCTTGCGCGCGAGTGCGGAAATCTCCGCATCCTCAACTGGCATGATTTGCGGCATCAGTTCCACGACCGTCACGTCAACGCCCATGTCATTGTAGAAAGAAGCGAATTCGATACCGATTGCGCCTGACCCCATTACAAGCATGGACTTCGGCAGTTCAGGCGGAACCATTGCTTCAAAATAGGTCCAGATCAGCTTGCCGTCCGGCTCAATGCCCGGCAGAGAACGCGGACGTGCACCGGTGGCGACAATGACGTGCTTCGCCTTGTAGGAGCCTTCGCCCAGAACGCCTTTTGGAACGGGATTCTGTGGCTGCATCGGCTGCTTCGAAGAGTTGCCGACCGAAATCTCAACCGGATTGTTACCAGAAGCAGCCTTTACGAGCTTGGCCTCGCCCCAGATCACGTCGATCTTGTTCTTCTTCATCAGGAAGCCGACACCACCGTTAAGACGGGCCGAAACACCGCGCGACCGCTGCACCACGGCCGTCACATCAGGCGTGATCTTGCCTTCCAGCTTCAGGCCGTAATCTTTGGCGTGCTCGCCAAAATGCAGGATTTCAGCCGAGCGCAAAAGCGCCTTGGTTGGGATACAGCCCCAGTTGAGGCAAATGCCTCCCAGATGTTCGCGTTCGACGATAGCCGTCTTTAGGCCAAGCTGCGCAGCGCGGATTGCGGTTACATAGCCACCCGGGCCCGAGCCGATAACAATAACGTCGTAAATGTCGGCCATATTGTCCTGCCTTTGCTCAGTTCACTTCTCGGGTGAGCAGCACCCAGTCGTGTCTTTTGTCCTGCCCGATGCGTTCTATCGCTTCGAGCCGCTCAATTTCCTTGAAACCATGGGCGCCGTAAAGGGAAAGCGCCACATCGTTGTGGCTTTCGGTTATCAGGCTGATTGCCGGATTGCCGTTGCGGCGCGCCAGGTCAATCTCGTTGGCGACAAGCGCGCGGCCAATACCTTTGCCGCGAAACTCCCGATAAACACCAACGCTGTCTATAAAACGGTTGCCAATGATCCTACGCTGCATCGCGATAAGCTGATCCAGAACCGGATGCTGTGCGGACTGATCGTTGAGGCTTTCGTCCACGGTAAAGCCGATGGAAAGCCCGGCAATCTCACCATCCCATTCGGCAATAATCGTGCTCTGCCAGCCTTCGGTCCCGTCGGCACGCATATACTGCCGGCCGTGTTCCATGGCTGTTTCGGTTCGCCCATCAAGAACAGCCCCGTGCCAGAGCCATGACGCAAAACCCTGCGAAGAGATATCGACAAGAATGGCGATCTCTGCGGCTTCACGGCGTTCAGCCGGGCGTAAGTTCGGTTGTCCAGCCATTCAAAAACCTCAGGCGTCGAGTTCAGAAGAACGCGACGCCCTTGAAGTTGATCGATCAGACCAGCATACCCATCGGGTTTTCGATGTGGCGCTTGAAGGCCTGTGCAAGTTCAGCAGCCAACGCACCATCAACGGCACGATGATCGGTTGAAAGGGTTACAGACATAACGGTCGCAACCTTGATTTCACCATTCTTGACCACTGCACGCTGTTCGCCAGCGCCGATTGCGAAAATGGTCGCATGCGGCGGATTGATGATCGCAGCAAAGTCCTTCACGCCGAACATGCCGAGGTTAGATACGGAGGTCGAACCGCCCTGATATTCTTCAGGCTTCAGCTTGCGATCACGCGCACGCTTGGCAAGGTCCTTCATCTCATTGGAGATGGCGGAAAGAGTCTTCGATTCCGACTGACGCACGATTGGCGTAATCAGGCCACCCGGGATCGACACGGCAACACCGACATCCGCACGCTTGTGCTTGACCATACCGCCTTCAGTCCACGAGACATTGGCTTCAGGAATGTCACGCAGCGCAAGAGCAACAGCCTTGATCACCAGATCGTTGACGGAAAGCTTGTAGGCTGGAACTTCGCCCTTTTCGGTCTTGATCATCGGTGCAGCGGCATTGATCTGCGAACGCAGAGCCAGAAGTGCATCCAGTTCGCAATCGATCGTCAGATAGAAATGCGGAACAGTCTGCTTCGATTCCACCAGACGGCGGGCAATCGTCTTGCGCATGCCATCGTGAGGAACGATTTCGTAGGTGCCTTCCTCAAAGAGCTTGAGAACAGCATCATCTGACATCGGCTTCGGAGCAGCAGCAGCTTCCGCCTTCGGCGCAGCAGCCTTGGCACCACCGGAAGCCAGAGCGGCTTCCACATCGCGCTGAACAACACGGCCATGCGGGCCGGTACCCTTTACGGCAGCGACGTCGACACCGGATTCCTTGGCGATACGTCGAGCAAGCGGCGATGCGAACACGCGGTTGCCCTTATTCGAAGCAGGAGCCGACTGCTCTGCCTTGACGGGTGCAGGCGCGGCTGCAGGAGTAGCGGCGGGCTTTGGCTCTTCTTTCGGAGCTTCGGCCTTTGTTTCTGCTTTTGGAGCAGAAGCTGCACCCTTGGCCGCAGCAGCTACGTCCTCGCCTTCTTCGGCGAGGATAGCGATCAGCGCATTGACCTTGACGCCTTCGGAGCCTGCGGGAACCACGAGTTTGGCAATTGTGCCTTCGTCCACAGCTTCCACTTCCATCGTTGCCTTGTCGGTCTCGATTTCAGCAATAACATCGCCAGGAGCGATCTTGTCGCCTTCCTTGACCAGCCATTTCGACAGGTTGCCTTCTTCCATCGTCGGAGAAAGCGCTGGCATGGTGATATTGATCGGCATGTCCAGACCCTTTCGTTACGCGGTATAGGTAACGGCTTTCACCGCTTCGACCACTTCGGCAACCGTCGGTAGTGCCAGCTTTTCCAGATTTGCCGCATAAGGCATCGGAACATCCTTACCGGCAATGGTCAGGATCGGCGCATCGAGATAATCGAAAGCCTGCTGCATGACGCGGGTGGCAATTTCCGTACCAACAGACGACTGCGGGAAACCTTCTTCCACCGTCACCAGGCGACCGGTCTTCTTGACCGATTCCACAACCGTTGGAATATCCATCGGTCGGATCGTGCGCAGATCGATGATTTCAACATCGATACCCTGCTGGGCCAGCTCTTCAGCCGCCTTGACAGCATAGGTCATGCCGATACCGAACGAAACAATGGTGGCGTCCTTCCCCTGCTTATGAATGCGCGCCTTGCCAATCGGCAGAACGAAATCGTCAAGCTTCGGTACATCGAAATGATGACCGTACAGGATTTCGTTTTCGAGGAAGATCACCGGATTCGGATCGCGAATGGCAGCCTTCAGCAAGCCCTTGGCGTCGGCTGCCGTGTACGGCATGACGACCTTGAGACCCGGAATGTGGCTGTACCAGGCCGCATAGCACTGCGAGTGCTGGGCAGCAACACGCGCAGCCGCACCGGACGGACCACGGAAGACCATCGGAGCGCCCATCTGTCCGCCGGACATATAAAGCGTCTTGGCAGCAGAGTTCACGATCTGGTCGATTGCCTGCATGGCAAAGTTGAAGGTCATGAACTCAACGATCGGACGCAGACCTGCAAAAGCAGCCCCTACACCTACACCGGCAAAACCATGTTCGGTGATCGGAGTATCGACAACACGCTTGGAACCGAACTCATCGAGAAGTCCCTGCGTGATCTTGTAAGCGCCCTGATATTCGGCAACTTCTTCACCCATCACGAAAACATTGGGATCGCGGCGCATTTCTTCGGCCATCGCATCACGAAGCGCTTCACGAACTGTCGTGGAAACCATTTCGGTGCCAGCCGGAATGTCCGGGTCGGACGCCACGTCGAGCGCCGGGGCCTTCGGAGCAGCGGGAACAGAATCAGCCTTCTTTTCTTCGGCTTTTGGCTCTTCCTTGGCTTCGTCCTTCGTTGCTGCAACTTTGGCAGCCGGAGCAGAGCCGATATCGGAAGCGCTTTCGCCATCACCGAGAAGCACAGCAATCGGCGTATTGACCTTCACGCCTTCGGTGCCTTCATCGACAAGGATCTTGCCGATCGTGCCTTCATCGACAGCTTCGACTTCCATCGTCGCCTTGTCGGTTTCAATTTCGGCAATCACATCGCCGGACGTAACCTTGTCGCCTTCTTTCTTCAGCCACTTCGAGAGCTTGCCCTCTTCCATGGTTGGGGAAAGTGCGGGCATGAGAATTTCTGCGGGCATGACAACACCTTCCTGGAATTAGAGCAGAATATCCGTGTAGAGCTCGGATGCATCCGGCTCCGGATCGTTTTGAGCGAAATCGGCAGAATCGGCGACAATATCGCGGACATCCTTGTCGATTTCCTTCAGCTCTTCCTCGGTTGCCCAACCCTTGTCGATCAGACGCTGCTTGACCTGTTCGATCGGATCATGCTCGGAGCGCATCTTCTGCACTTCTTCCTTCGAGCGATACTTTGCCGGGTCCGACATGGAGTGACCGCGGTATCGATAGGTCTGCATATCGAGAATGATCGGCCCTTTGCCGGAACGCGTCCATTCCACAGCCAGATCGGCGGCAGCCTTGACCGCACGAACATCCATGCCATCAACCTGGATACCAGGAATATTGAAAGAGAGGCCGCGCTTCGAGAAGTCTGTTTCTGCGGACGAGCGCGAAACCGACGTGCCCATGGCATAGCGGTTGTTTTCGATAATGTAGACTACCGGCAGCTTCCACAGCGATGCCATGTTGAAGCTTTCGTAGACCTGCCCCTGATTGGAAGCGCCGTCACCGAAATAGGTGAGTGTAACATTGTCGTTGTCGCGATAGCGATTCGCGAATGCGAGGCCTGTGCCGAGCGAAACCTGCGCACCGACGATACCATGACCACCGTAGAAGTTCTTTTCTTTGGAGAACATGTGCATGGAGCCGCCCTTGCCCTTGGAAAGGCCGCTGCGACGTCCGGTCAGTTCAGCCATCACGCCGCGCGCGCTCATGCCCGCTGCAAGCATATGACCATGATCGCGATAGGCGGTGATAACCTGATCACCTTCCTTCAGCGCCATCTGCATGCCGACCACCACGGCCTCCTGGCCAATATAAAGGTGACAGAAACCGCCGATGAAGCCCATGCCATAAAGCTGGCCGGCCTTTTCTTCGAAACGCCGGATCAACAGCATCTCGCGATAAGCGTCCAGCTCCTGCTTCTTGTCGAAGTTCGCAGGTGCAGGTGCCTTGGGTGCAGTCACAGAAGACGCCTGCGTTTTGCTTGCAGGCGACTTTTTAGCCCTCGGTGCCATATCTCGCTCCCTAAATTGTCGTTCTATTGTGACGTTATACGGGCATATCACAAGATACAATATGCGCCCAGAGCATAGCTGCTATGTCGCCAAACCCTTAAAAACATACCACAAAAAGACAATTAACCGGATTTCAGTTAATTTGAACGGTCTTCCCTAGAGGTGATAATTGTCACTTCATCGGGATGGGAGAGATTAAGCGCTCTGCGCGCCTGCTCGTCAAGCATATCCTTCTCGATGGAACCGTCGCGCAAAAGCGTGACTCGCTTTTCGAGGGCGGTGCGATCTGCTGTCACCTGTTCGAGCTGCTTGGCGAGAAGGCTTTTCTGCTCTTCAAGCTGGATACGAGAGTAAAGACCAAATTCGCCATGATAGGCGTGAAAGCCAAAATAACTCAGAAACGCAGCCGTCAGAATGGGCAAAACAAAACGCCCACGGATCGATTTACGCTTCTGCTTGGTCCACATTTCGGCTTCCTTCCCGGATATTTAGTGCCACTGCGAATCCTGCGAAGGGCGTCAATCCGAATTCCACCATCAAGCATTATTTTGCTTAACAGAGATTTACCAAGAACGGATGTCGGAAGCGGACAATCGTGAATATTCCATGCTGTAGCAGACAGCTTGGAGCGCAAACTATTCAAACGGTCTCATTTCCAGCCTCAAAGGGAATCGGCGTCCAACGCTTTCTAGCTCCCCGGTTTACGCAAGCACCAATGATAGCGAGACGTGAGCGTCTATAGATTCTGACAGTCTCTCGAACCAGAAGCCGCATCAATGTAGGACGGATTTTTGCACGTTTGCGATTGCCGCCAATTGTACTTTCCAGACCGACCTGACGGCACAGCGCCGGGTAAGTCTGATAGACTGCAAAATTCGAGAACGGGCCAAACTCGGAATCAAACAGAAAATGATCCAGAGGGGCCGAAGGCTTTTCCATAAAGGCGAGCATACGCTGTGCGGCTGGCTTTGAGATGATATATCCCGCCGACAGAAGGTGCCGACTGCGCAGTCGTGCAACCGTGAAATGCGTTTCAGCGCAGGGCAGATGCGCCCCCAGAAGAACTGCCCTTTCATGAGTTTCAATCTTTATGATATCCGCATCGACAGGTATCCAGTTGCTTGAAGCAAACAGTTTGCCCGCATCGCGACCAAAAACGACATCATCTTCAAAGACTGCCGCATGGTCTTCTTCACCTTGTGCAATGAATTCGAGACATTTCTTATGGGAAAGAAAACAGCCTATTTCGGCAGGTGTGAGAGGATGTGGCCATTTTTGATTTGAGGCCAATGCATCCTGAACCTGCTCTGGAGTGAACATTCGCGCATCGACGGCGCCCACGCGCGTAAAGTCGCATCCCAGCTTGCGAAACTGCTCCATCATAAAAGCAAGCCGATCGCAGCTCCTGTCGAGATTAATCAGATAAGATTTCATGAAAGCCCCCTAGCGAGATGAACTCCTAGCGCGCATCCAGAAAAGTGTGAAACGGTTTTCTGCCAAGATCCACGTTCATACAAAGGATGAGAGCGCCGATCTACATCAATCAGATCGGCGCTCCAGGGTCGCCATAAATTGTCAATTACCACGGCAGACAGGCGAACTCTTGATCTTGCAAGCTAAACACTAGGGGCGATCAAACATCGACAATCGTGGAAAATCCGCCCATGATCATACGCTTGCCATCAAATGGCATTTGATCCCCCATCGCCTTCATGCGTGGGTCGCTCATCATCTTGCTGTTTGCAGCGTCGCGCGTTGCCTTGTCGGGATATTCAAACCAGGAGAACACAACCTCCTCGTCAGCCTCGGCCTTAACCGCACGTCGAAAATCGGTGACCTTGCCATCCGGCACATCATCTCCCCACGCTTCGACCATCCGCGTCACGCCAAACTCCTTGAATAACACTGCGGCTTCAGCGGCATGCTTGCGATAGACTTCCTTGTTCGCCTTGGGGACGGCGACGACAAATCCTTCAATGTAGGCCATTTTCTCTCTCCCGTTGATAAATCCGCCCACGGCTTCGTCAATTGAATTTCAAGCCGCTCCCCTCATCGGTTCGAACACCAATGCAATTATATTGATATCAATATAATTGCATTGGGTCAAATGCCGGATATCCGGGATCATATAATGCTAAAACGAAAAAAGGCGGGCCAAAGCCCGCCTCTTATAATTCTCAGAGAAAAATCAGAGGAACTTCAGTGCGTTGCGGCCGGCGTAGCGGGCTTGTTTGCCAAGTTCTTCTTCGATACGGATCAGTTGATTGTACTTGGCCGTACGGTCAGAACGAGCCAGCGAGCCGGTTTTAATCTGACCGCAGTTGGTTGCAACGGCGAGATCGGCAATCGTCGAATCCTCGGTTTCACCCGACCGGTGCGACATGACGGCAGTGTAGCCAGCCTTGTGAGCGGTTTCGACAGCGTCAAGCGTTTCAGACAGTGATCCGATCTGGTTGACCTTGACGAGAATCGAGTTGGCAACGCCCATACGGATACCGTCGCGGAGACGAGCCGAGTTTGTAACGAACAGATCATCGCCAACAAGCTGGCACTTGTTACCGATAAGATCGGTCAGATACTTCCAGCCTTCCCAGTCGTCTTCAGCCATACCATCTTCGATGGTGACGATAGGATAGTCGCCAGCGAGTTTGGCAAGATACTTTGCCTGAGCCTTTGGATCACGTGTCTTGCGTTCGCCTTCATAGACGTAGTTGCCATCCTTGAAGAATTCGGTCGCTGCGCAGTCGAGGCCAAGAGCGATATCTTCGCCCGGCTTGAAGCCCGCCTTTTCAATCGATTCCATGATGAAATCGAGTGCAGCCTGAGCATTCTTTAGGTTTGGAGCAAAGCCGCCTTCATCGCCGACGTTGGTGTTGTGACCGGCATCCTTGAGGCGCTTCTTAAGCGTATGGAAAACCTCAGAACCGTACCGAACAGCTTCACGAACCGACGAAGCGCCGACCGGCAGAATCATGAATTCCTGGAAATCGATCGGATTGTCGGCATGTGCGCCGCCATTGATGATGTTCATCATGGGGACCGGCAGAACATGGGCGTTTGCACCACCGACATAGCGATAAAGTGGAAGACCGGTCGCCTGGGCCGCAGCCTTGGCAACGGCAAGCGAAACACCCAGGATTGCATTGGCGCCGAGATTGCCCTTGTTGGCCGAACCGTCGAGCTCGATCATCGTCTGGTCGATAAGCAGTTGGCTTTCCGCATCCATGCCCGCAATAGCGTCAAAAATCTTACCATTAACAGCTTCAACGGCTTTTTCGACGCCCTTGCCGAGATAACGGCTGCCGCCGTCGCGCAGTTCTACGGCTTCATGCGCGCCGGTCGATGCGCCAGACGGAACGGCAGCACGTCCGAAAGAGCCATCTTCAAGCACGACGTCCACTTCGACGGTCGGGTTGCCGCGGCTGTCGAGAATTTCGCGGCCGACGATGTCGATGATTGCAGTCATAGGAACCAGTCCTTCCCTATAGATTGCCCCGCCATATCCGCGAGGCGCTTAACAAATCCGATGCGGCCATTTCTTAGCTCATAATCCTGAAAGTTTGCAGACATTTCAGAAAAGATTATGCACCTGGCCAGTTTTTAAGCCTTAACGAAACAAAAGGCGGAGGAAAATCCCCCGCCTTTTTAAATTCTTCGCGAACTGTTTAAAGCCCCTTCGCGATGCGATCAAAAGCCATGAGCTTTTCGAGAAGTGCAGGCATTTTATCCACCGGAACCATGTTCGGGCCATCGGATGGTGCATTATCCGGATCCTGATGCGTTTCGATGAAGAGCCCGGCAACGCCAACGGCAACGGCCGCACGCGCGAGTGTTTCGACGAATTCGCGCTGACCGCCGGTAGAACCACCCTGCCCGCCCGGTTGCTGCACGGAGTGAGTCGCATCAAATACGACCGGTGAGCCGAGACCTGCCATGATCGGCAAGGAACGCATGTCGGAAACGAGCGTATTATAACCGAACGACGCACCGCGTTCAGTTGCAAGCACATTCGGATTGCCGCTTTCCGTGATCTTGGAAAGAACGTTCTTCATATCCCACGGTGCCAGAAACTGCCCCTTCTTCACGTTCACGACACGTCCGGTCTTTGCGGCAGCAATCAACAGGTCGGTCTGGCGGCATAGAAATGCCGGGATTTGCAGGACATCGACCACAGGAGCAACTTCGGCACATTGCTCTTCAGTGTGGATATCCGTCAGCACCGGAAAGCCGAATTCCTTCTTAAGATCGGAAAAGACTTCCATTGCCTTTTCGAGGCCGATTCCACGCTCAGCCTTCAAGGATGTGCGATTGGCTTTATCGAAGCTGGACTTGTAAACGAGACCAATGCCGAGCTTATCGGTCATTTCCTTGAGGCGGCCTGCCATATCGAAAGCGTGTTCACGCGTTTCCATCTGGCATGGGCCTGCTATCAGGGCGAATGGCGCACTGTTTGAAAAAGTAACATTTCCGATTTTTACGGATGGATTGGCGGTCGCCATGACGTGAACCTCGATACTGAATGCCTCGCGAGCATCTTATCTGGCGTAAAGACTGGTCGAAAACAAGAGCACGGCCTGAAAGCAGAAATGAAAACGCGCCCCGAAAGGCGCGTTAGAGTTTCAGACCAGACGGCTCTGTTCAATCGCCGCTTCAATGAAGGAAGCGAACAGCGGATGCGGTTCGAACGGTCGGGACTTCAGTTCCGGATGGTATTGAACACCGATAAACCACGGGTGGTCAGGATATTCGACCGTCTCAGGCAGAACACCATCTGGGGACATGCCTGCGAAGTTCAGTCCGGCAGATTCCAGACGTTCCTTGTAGTCGATGTTGACTTCGTAGCGATGACGATGACGCTCGGAAATATCGGTCGAACCGTAGATTTCCGCGATCTTTGAACCGGAAGCAAGAGCTGCCTCATAAGCTCCAAGACGCATCGTGCCGCCAAGATCGCCAGCCGAAGCACGCTTCTCAAGCATATTACCCTTCAGCCACTCGGTCATGAGACCGACAACGGGTTCCTTGGTCGGGCCGAACTCTGTTGAAGAGGCGTTTTCGATACCGACGAGATTGCGTGCTGCTTCAATGCAGGCCATCTGCATACCGAAGCAGATACCGAAGTAAGGAACCTTGCGTTCGCGAGCGAACTTCGCTGCAAGAATCTTACCCTCTGCGCCACGTTCGCCAAAGCCGCCCGGCACCAGAATGCCATGAACCTTTTCCAGATATGGAGCCGGATCTTCACTTTCGAAGACTTCCGCCTCGATCCAGTCGAGGTTGACCTTCACCTTGTTGGCAAGGCCACCATGATAAAGCGCCTCGATCAATGACTTATAGGCATCCTTGAGGCCGGTATACTTGCCAACGATGGCGATAGTCACTTCGCCTTCCGGATTGTGGAGACGGTTGGAAACCTCTTCCCATCGATCCATGCGCGGCTTCGGAGCCGGATCGATACCGAATGCCGACAGAACTTCCGAATCAAGGCCTTCCTTGTGGTAGGCGATCGGAACATCGTAGATCGTAGCCACGTCGAGCGCCTGAATGACGGCGCTTTCGCGGACATTACAGAACAACGACAGCTTGCGACGTTCTGATTCAGGAATCTCGCGATCGGCGCGAACCAGAAGGATATCCGGAGCAATACCGATAGAGCGCAGTTCCTTGACCGAATGCTGAGTCGGCTTGGTCTTCAATTCGCCGGCTGCCGGAATATACGGCATCAAGGTCAGATGGATATAAACCGCCGTTCCGCGCGGCAACTCGTTACCAAGTTGGCGGATAGCTTCGAGGAAGGGCATGGCTTCGATGTCGCCAACCGTGCCGCCGATTTCGCAAAGAACGAAATCATAGTCTTCGTTGCCTTCAAGAACGAAGTTCTTGATCTCATCGGTCACATGAGGAATGACCTGAACCGTCGCACCGAGATAATCGCCGCGGCGTTCCTTTTCGATGATGTTACGGTAGATGCGACCGGTGGTAATGTTGTCCTGCTGGTTGGCAGGGCGACCGGTGAACCGCTCGTAATGGCCCAGATCAAGATCGGTTTCAGCACCATCGTCAGTGACGAACACCTCACCGTGCTGGTAAGGCGACATCGTGCCGGGATCGACATTCAGATAAGGGTCGAGTTTACGGATACGCACGCGGTAACCACGTGCCTGAAGGAGTGCAGCCAGTGCTGCAGCGGCTATGCCTTTTCCAAGGGAAGAAACCACGCCGCCAGTGATGAATACATATCGCGCCATGGGCTTATCTCGTTAGACTTTCTTGATTGATTCCGCCACAAAAAAATGCACCCCGGCGGTGTTTTTTCACCGAAGCCAGGCGGTAATCGTCGTTGCACAAAGAAAAACCGGAGCCAGAAACCCCGGAGCGAATACGTCTGTATTCTCTAGCGCCCCTATTCATATAAAGCCACGTCGAAGCTCGAAATCCACAGCTTCCACCTGCCAGAATAGCCATTTGCGCAAAAGAAAAGGCCGAACTCGTAAGCCCGGCCACATTCACATAGTCATTTGCAGATCAGAGAACAACCACTTCGGTGCCCAGACCGACGCGTTCATAAAGATCCATCACATCCTCGTTAATCATGCGGAAGCAGCCGTTGGAAGCCGAGCTGCCGATTGTCCAAGGCTGCACCGTGCCGTGAATACGGATGTAGGTATCCTTGTTGCCCTGAAACAGATACATGGCGCGCGAACCAAGTGGATTGCCTGGACCGCCATCCATGCCGTTCTTGAAGCGACCATAGTGAGCAGGATCACGCTCGATCATTTCCTTGGTCGGAATCCAGCGCGGCCATTCGCGCTTGGCGCTGATCGTCGCCGTACCCTGGAATTCCAGACCCTGCTTGCCAACAGCAATACCATAGCGGCGCGCAGTCGAGGAGGTTTCCACGAGATAGAGGAAACGCTGTTTCGGATCGATCACAATCGTGCCCGGCTTGTAACCGGTGAAAGCAACTTCCTGCGGACGGAACTTTGGATCGACGCTATATTTGTTAGCCTTGACCGTATTGCCGCTCTTGGAAGCCTTTTTCTTCTTCGGCTTTTCCGGATTGGCCTTGGCATCGCTTGAAAGCGCAACTTGCTGAACGGTTGCGGCAGCCTCGTTGAGCTGCGCTTCAGCGCTTACAGGCGAGGCTGCAAATGCCGGAGCGGCTGCTCCAATGCAGAGACTTGCAATACCTACCATCAGAATACGGCGTGAAAACATGTTCGGTTCCCGAAAATTCAAGCACAAGGGAAAAACGCCTGCCGCGTTCATTGCGACCAGACTTTCGCTCTGCTTACTGCAAAGCGATCCGGTTCTCAATTCGCTGCCACCATTGTGCAATGCGATTCGCTGCAGCGTATTGCCTAGCTGCAACACTTTGCAGCCCCATGGTTAACAAAAGGAAAACCGGCCACGAGGGCCGGTTTCGCATTCTGTTCATTTTGCCCGTGTTTTTACTGCGAGCTTGGAACCGGATTGGCCGGGGTTTCCGGAACAACCGGAGCCTGCGGCTGCGTAGCATCGGGCTGCGTTGCCGGCGCCTCAGCGCCCGGTGTGGTCTGATTGGCGTCAGGACGCGAAGACTCACCGCCCAACTGGTTAAGGATACCGCCACCATTGCCGCCTGCCGGAGCAGTCTGGCTGCCGGATGCAGCCGGAATACGGTTGAGGATATCGGTCGGCTTTTCACCGTAGCGCGCCATGATGCCCAGAATAAGCGAGGTCGCGAAGAAACCGATCGCGAGAATGGCTGTCGTGCGGGTCAGCGCGTTAGCCGCGCCACGAGCCGTCATGAACCCTGAACCGCCGCCAATGCCAAGGCCACCGCCTTCCGAACGCTGGATAAGCACAACGCCGACAAGCGCCAGCACGATCAACAAATGAATGACAATGATTACGGTCTGCATGGGTTACGGTCTTTATATCCCTAAAACTAGAGCGGCTCTTTACACGCTATTGTCCAATAATCCAAGCCCTGAGACCAAGATAGACAGACGTGACGTGCCGGTTACAAATTACGGTAGGTTTCGCATATGGCGAGAAAATCGTTCGCCTTCAAGCTCGCACCGCCGACAAGCGCCCCGTCAACATCCGCAACGCCCAGCAATTCCAGCGCATTTGAAGGCTTTACCGAACCGCCGTAGAGCAGTCGAAGATGCGCGCCCTTCGTGCCGAAGCGTTCAATCAGCTGCGAACGCATGAAGGCATGCGCAGCGCGTACGTCCTGCACCGTCGGCGTCAGCCCCGTACCGATCGCCCAAACCGGTTCGTAAGCAATGATCGTATTCTCAGCATTGACGCCATCCGGCAAGGAGCCAGCAAGCTGCTTGCCGATTACATCCAGCGTACGCTCTGCCTTGCGCTCATCAGCGGTTTCACCGACGCAAACAATTGCGATCAGTCCGGCAGCCCATGCGGCCTCGGTCTTGGCGCGGATGGTTTCATTACTTTCATGATGGTCGGTCCGGCGCTCAGAATGACCGATGATGACATGCGTCGCGCCTGCTTCCTTCAGCATCTCGGCGGAAACATCGCCCGTATGCGCACCGGACACTTTATGGTGAGCATCCTGACCGCCGAGACCAACAGTCTCGCCTTCGAGCGTTTCAGCCGCGCGGGAAAGAAGTGTAGCAGGCACACAGATGACTGCATCGAGCTTGCGGCCGAGATCGGAGCTCAGACCGGCAGCAATCGCACGCAATTCGGTCAGGGATTCTCCCGTGCCATTCATCTTCCAGTTGCCAGCAACCAGCGGACGGATTCCCGGAGTCATTTTGTTCTCCTCGCCTGTTCAAAACAGCAGATGCGACCGCCTGTTGAGGGTCGGCCAGCACCAAAATTTGCCACTGACTAAGCGTATTCGTGCCGCAATGCAAATGTTCTTGAGTGCCTATATGCAATGAGACCTTGCATATAGGGCTGGCTTGAGGTTATCCCCTGACTGGCTCTATTTATAAAAGCCGAGCCTCGATTTGTTCTTGAAGGGTTTCCAATGCTCGACAGCCTGCGTTCCGCCGCTCAATCCTGGGTCGCCAAACTTCTGCTTGGCCTGCTTGTACTGAGCTTTGCGATCTGGGGCATCTCCGATGTCTTTCGCGGTGGCCTGTCTGGCAATGCCGCTTTGACGGCTGGCGGTTCCGAAGTGAGCGCCACTGATTATCGTTTCGCCTATGAGCAGCAGATGATGCGCCTGTCTCAACAGTTCCGCCAGCGTCTGACGCGCGAACAGGCAAAAACGCTCGGCGTCGAAAATCAGGTGCTCGCACAGCTCGCAGCCGGTGTGGTTCTGGATGAAGGTGCGCGCAACATGCAGCTCGGACTTTCCAAGGATGGAATTGCTCGACTGACCGGTGAAGATCCGGCTTTCCATGATGCAAGCGGCAACTTCAATCGTGCGCAGTTTGATGCGGTTCTTCGTCAGTCCGGCATTCGTGCGCAGGATTACCTGGACAATCGCGCGAAAGTGGCCCGCCGTCAGCAGATCGTGGAAGCTGCAACGGACGGCATCAAACTTCCAAACGCAGCATTGAAGGCGCTGGCTCTTTATCAGGGGGAAACCCGCAGCGCCGACTATGTGACCATTCAGGCTGAAAAGGCCGATGCTGTCCCTGCCCCGTCCGAAGATGCACTCAAGACTTATTTTGACGCGCACAAGGACGAGTACAAGGCGCCGGAATACCGGAAAATAACCTATGTGAAGCTGGAACCGGCCGATATTGCCGATCCGTCCGCCGTCACGCAGGACGAAATCAACGAATACTATGAAAAGAACAAGGACCGCTTCAGCACGATCGAAAAGCGCACCATCGAGCAATTGAGCTTTGCCGATGATGCCGCCGCCGAAGCTGCCCAGCAGAAAATTGCCGCTGGAACGAACTTCACCGACATCGGCAAGGAGCAGGGCAAAACGGAAGACGACCTGAAGCTTGGTACGTTTGAGAAATCGGCTATTCCTGATCAGGCAGTTGCCGACGCAGCTTTTGCACTGGCGGAAAACGGTGTCAGCCCGGTCGTGAAGGGCGGCTTCGGTCCGGTTATCCTGCGCGTGACGCAGATCGAACCAGCTCATGTGAAGCCACAAGCCGAAGTTGAAGGCGAAATTCGCACCACGCTTGCCAACAATATCGCAGCAAGCAGCATCAGCGGCATTCATGACTCCTATGAGCAGGACCGTTCCGACGGCGCATCCATGGCTGATGTGGCAAAGAAGCTGAGCCTCAAGTCCGTCACGGTGGAAGCCGTCGATTCCGAGGGCAACGATCCTTCCGGTAATCCGGTGCAGTTGCCAAACTCGGAAGCGTTGCTTTCTGCGGCCTTCCAGGCTGATCAGGGTTTCGACAACGACGCCCTGACCATGGGCAATGTCGGCTATCTCTGGTACCAGATTGATGGTGTAACTCCGGCACGTGAACGTACGCTCGACGAAGTCAAGGACAAGGTTGTAGCAGCGTGGAAGGGCGAAGAGGCTGTCAAGCGCCTTAACCAGCGTGTAGACGAGCTGAAGAAGCGTCTTGACGGCGGCGCGACACTCGACGCAATCGCTGGAGAACTGGGCGTCGAGAAGCAGACCAAGCGTGGTATTGTTCGCACCACCAACGACGCCGATATCGGAACGGCTGCCGCAGCGCAGATTTTCCGTGGAGCAAATGGCCTGACCGGCAGCGCCGCAGCGCCTTCGGATGATGCACAGATCCTGTTCAAGGTTGTTGAAGTAACCGAACCTGCCGGAGCAGGTCCGGAAGCTATTCCGGAACAGCAGCAGAAGTATCTGGCGACATCACTCTCGGATGACGTTCTCGAACAGCTCGTCGGCGAATTGCAGAAGCAGTACCCTGTGAAGATAAACCAGACCGTCATTAACAACGCTCTGGCGTTTTAAGGATGGTGGGCATTCAAAATGGCTGATCTAAAACCTTATATTGCGAAAGCTGCTGCTGGAGAGCCGCTTTCGCTCGAGGATTCCAGGGCCGCCTTCGACATCATGATGTCGGGCCAGGCAACGCCGTCGCAAATCGGCGGACTGCTGATGGCATTGCGTGTACGCGGTGAAACCGTGCCGGAAATCGCCGGTGCCGTTGCCTCCATGCGCTCGCGTATGTTGGGAGTTTCCGCTCCCGACAATGCTATCGATATTGTTGGAACCGGTGGTGATCAATCAGGCTCATACAACGTCTCAAGCTGCTCGGCGTTTGTTGTTGCTGGCGCGGGTGTTCCTGTCGCCAAGCATGGCAACCGCGCCCTCTCCTCCCGCTCCGGCGCAGCCGATGCGCTAGCCGCGCTCGGTATCAATATCGAGGCAGACGCGAGCATCATTGGTCGCAGCATTACAGAAGCCGGTCTTGGCTTCATGTTTGCGCCGATGCACCATTCTGCCATGCGCCATGTAGGCCCTTCCCGCGTTGAACTCGGCACACGCACCATCTTCAATCTGCTTGGCCCTCTTTCCAACCCGGCCAGTGTCAAGCGTCAGCTTGTCGGGGTATTCGCTCCACAATGGCTCGTGCCGCTGGCTAAAGTGCTTAAGGAACTCGGTTCCGAAGCGGCTTGGGTTGTCTATGGCGATGGTCTCGACGAAATGACTACCGCGGGCACGACACAGGTTGCTGCCCTCGAAAACGGTCAAATCCACACCTTTGAGATCACACCGGAAGAAGTTGGACTCCGTCGTTGCGATCCGGCAGAACTGAAAGGCGGCGAGGCTTCGGTAAACGCCAAGGCTCTGCTGGGTGTGCTTGAAGGCGAGAAAAACGCCTATCGAGATATCGTTCTGCTCAATTCGGGCGCGGCGCTCGTCATTTCTGGCAAAGCGGAAAATCTGAAAGAAGGCATCGCACTCGCTGCGCAATCCATCGACAGTGGTGCAGCACTTGCTGTTTTGCAGAAGGTGATTGCCGTTTCGAACGACAAGGCCGCCTGACGGAAAGGATTAAGTCATGTCCACCGACATTCTGCGCAAAATCGAGACTTACAAGCGCGAAGAAATCGCCGCTGCAAAGGCCGAGCGCACAGTCGCTGATTTGAAGGCACGAGCGCAGGACCAGGAAGCGCCGCGTGGTTTCCTCAAGGCATTGGAAGCGAAACGAGCCGCCAACGAATTCGCGCTGATCGCCGAGATCAAGAAGGCAAGTCCATCGAAAGGCCTGATCCGCCCTGATTTTGATCCGCCCGCACTCGCAAAAGCCTATGAAGCCGGTGGTGCTGCATGTCTCTCTGTTTTGACTGACACGCCTTCATTTCAAGGAGCACCCGAATTTCTAACGGCAGCTCGCAACGCTTGCAGTCTTCCAGCCCTACGCAAGGATTTTCTGTTCGATACCTATCAGGTACACGAAGCCCGTAGTTGGGGTGCCGATTGCATTCTGATCATTCTGGCGAGCGTCGATGATGATTTGGCGAAGGCGCTCGAAGATACTGCATTCGAACTCGGCATGGATGCACTCATCGAGGTGCACGACGAAGCCGAGATGGAACGCGCATTGAAGCTTTCATCGCATCTGCTCGGCGTTAACAATCGCAATCTGCGTACATTCGAGGTCGATCTGGCCGTTTCCGAACGCCTGTCGAAGATGGCTCCTTCCGATCGTATTCTGGTTGGTGAAAGCGGCATATTCACACACGAAGATTGCCTGCGTCTGGAGAAGTCGGGGATCGGGACGTTCCTCATCGGCGAGAGCCTGATGCGTAAGGCAAATGTCGCAGCCGCGACGCGCGAGCTTCTGACCGGCAAGGCTTGAACAATGACGTCCAAGCTTACGCATATCGACCAGACCGGCGCTGCCAATATGGTGGATGTTGGGGCCAAGGACGAGACGGAACGTCAAGCCATGGCCGAAGGATCGGTCAAAATGAAGTCGGAAACGCTGGCGCTCATTCTGGAAGGCAATGCCGCGAAGGGCGACGTCATCGGCACGGCGCGTCTGGCGGGCATCATGGCGGCCAAAAAGACCGCCGACCTGATTCCCCTCTGCCATCCGCTGATGCTGACCAAAGTAGCTGTCGAGATTGAGCCGGATCAGGCACTGCCTGGCTTGCGCGTTCGCGCACTCGCCAAGCTCAAGGGACGTACCGGCGTGGAAATGGAAGCCCTAACCGCTGTTTCAGTCACGTGTCTTACGATCTACGACATGGCCAAAGCCGTCGACAAGCATATGGAGATCGGCGGGATCCGTGTTACCGAAAAGAGCGGCGGCAAGTCAGGTAACTGGAAGGCATAAACCGCTAAACTTTGCGCTGGATCAATTGTTCCGCACGGATTCCATGATCCAGACGGGTCTACAATTCAGTTCGAGAGGAAACGCCATGTCCCTTCTCCCCGTCGATGAAGCTCTGGCCCGCATCCTGAAATCCGCAGAGCCGCACGGCACAGAACAAGTCGCTTTGTCAGATGCGGGTGGGCGTGTAGTTGCAACACCTGTATTAGCACATTTTCTGCAGCCGCCTTTCGACGGGTCGGCCATGGACGGTTACGCCCTGATCGCACCAAACGACATCTCTTATCCCGTTAAGTTCGATATCATCGGCGAATCAGCCGCTGGTAATCGCTTCGAAGGCGAATTAGGAGTTGGACAGGCAGTTCGCATTTTTACCGGCGCGCCACTGCCCACAGGCACGGACACAATTGTCATTCAGGAGCACACTGAGCGTTCGGGCAACCGGCTAACCGTTCACGAAGGAATAGAGCCAGGACGGCATATACGCCGCGCGGGCCTCGATTTTTCGCCCGGTAGTATCGTCATTCCGAGCGGGCGTGAGTTGGACGCCGCTGCACTGTCGCTGGCAGCGGCCAGCGGTAATGCGAAGATCGGCGTATTCCAAAAGCCAAAAGTGGCAATTATTGCGACTGGTGATGAGCTTGTTCCTCCCGGTCAAACACCCGGAAAAGACCAGATTGTTGCATCGAACAGTGTGGGAATTGCCGAGATCGTAAGGCGAGCCAGCGGAACCCCACAAGATAAGGGGATCATTCCAGATGATCCCGCCAAAATCGAACAGGCAATCGCCGATGGCCTGCAAAGCGGCATCGACATTCTGGTGACTATCGGCGGCGCTTCCGTCGGCGACCGGGATTTTGTGCATGGCGCATTGCAGAAACTGGGCGTCAATCTCGACTTCTGGAAGATCGCCATGCGACCCGGAAAACCCCTGATGTATGGGCGCATCGAAAAGAACGGCAAGATCGTCCATGTCATCGGCCTGCCGGGTAATCCTGTTTCAAGCCTCGTCTGCAGCCTTGTTTTTCTCCGTCCTCTTGTGGCCAAGCTTGCCGGAACCAGCCTCAATGCGGATATTCGACCAGCAAAGCTGGGTACTGCCCTGTCTGCAAATGATCATCGCCGCGACTATATTAGAGCTACCATCGAATCAGGTCCGGACGGAACGCTGATCGCAAAGCCGTTTCCACTCCAGGATTCATCTATGCTTTCCGCTCTCGTCGGCTCGAAAGCACTTCTCATCAGGGATGAGAATGCTCCAGAGGCCGCAATCGGGGATGATTGTCGTGTCCTCATGCTATAGATTGAGTATGAATCTTGGCTCTCACTAAAGCATGAGAAAATCGATCTAACTCATGCTAAAATATATCTTATTCAGATCAGGCACTAAAGTGTCGTGTCAGTGATTGCCCCGTCCTGAAACATTCCGTTCAATCTCACCTTGAGCGTTAATGGTTTTAAAACCATTGCAGAACAAGACTGGAACATATAGTGTTCGTTCTGGTTTTGTTTTTCTCGATTCTTGGCCGGGAGGGTGTCGCGCATGTTAACCCGTAAACAGCACGAGCTTCTGCTGTTCATTCATGAACGTCTGAAAGAAACGGGCATTCCGCCATCTTTCGACGAAATGAAGGAGGCGCTCGATCTGGCTTCAAAATCGGGTATTCATCGTCTGATTACCGCTCTGGAAGAGCGTGGTTTCATTCGCCGTTTGCCAAACCGGGCACGCGCACTTGAGGTGTTGCGTCTGCCGGATTCCATCGCTCCCGGGCTCAATTCACAAAAGAAGTTCGCTCCCAGCGTTATCGAAGGCAGCCTGGGCAAAGCCCCGCCGCCGCCACCGTCGCGCCCTGCCCCTGTGGCTACGAATGACGACACGACCGGAACTGTATCCGTACCGGTTATGGGGCGAATTGCTGCTGGTGTACCTATCTCCGCGATTCAGAATCAGACTCATTCCCTCAGTCTTCCACCCGAAATGATCGGCGCGGGCGAGCATTACGCGCTTGAGGTCCGAGGCGACTCAATGATCGATGCGGGAATTTTCGACGGAGACACGGTCATCATCAAGCGCGGCGAATCCGCGAATCCGGGTGAAATCGTAGTCGCTCTCGTCGATGACGAAGAAGCCACGTTGAAGCGCTTCCGTCGTAAGGGCGCATCTATTGCTCTCGAAGCAGCCAACCCTGCCTATGAAACACGGATCTTCGGCCCCGACCGAGTCCGGGTTCAAGGCAAGCTTGTCGGCCTGATCCGCCGCTACTAGTGGATTGAATTTGACGTTTGATACTCTTCCGATATCAATCCCGTTTCAAACGTCAAATTTGAAAAATCCATTAGATTCATAAAGTTGCTAGTGGTCTTTTTGATTCCAACATTTGCTCAGCGCTCATATCCGAGGGATGCAAATGTCGGAATCAGACCACTAGAGCGCATCACGAAAAGTGTGAAGCTGCTCTGCGCAGGAATATACGTAAAGCAGAAAAATCAGGCATATTCATAGTTCCGTTTTAGCTGGAAGCGCTCGAAAGTCATTCGCAGCGATTTGCGTCGTCGTCGGCATCTGATGAACAGATCGCTGCATTCTTGGCTGGTCGGGATTTGGGCTTGTACTCGCGTTCGGCCAAGCCGCGTGCCGCACGCGCATGGATGCGATGCAAATGCCAAGGACGGCTCGGCACGTCGACTGCATATGTCACTCGGTCGTCCGGCTGCAAATTGGAGATTAGCTGGCTCGGTTCGGGCTTAACAGTTTCATTCGCCCCGCCCGCTACAGTCATAATAGATCGGCTTTCATCTGGTCCTTCGCCAAGCCTGATCTCGACTGTCCCCTTCAGCGCCAGATCGCGCTTGCTGATACTGAGCGTTGCGGAGCGACGGCACGCAATGTCCTTACCCGGAACGGCGAGAATAACCACATCCCCGATATTACAGGCTATCTCCTGCATAGCGGCATCTGCGGTATAGGCTAGTGTGCGACCATCACGCAAAGTAATCGTGCACAATCCGTCATCACATTCGAAGCCGCTATAATTGGCCTGCTTCTCGTTTTTAACCGAAGGCGGCGAAACGAACTCCTCGACCAGATAAGCGGTTTTCCAATTGTCGATCGTAAACTGTGACGGGCGATTTCGATTAACCGCGAACCTCCCATCCGCCAATCGAACCCCGACCAGTTTAGCGTCTTCTGAGACCACGATATCTGGAAAAGGTTCACGAACGAAAACCACCAGTCCCAAGATGACGAAAGGCAGTGCCAGCGCTTTCAGTCTGGTGGAAAGCAGAACGAGCAGAACGAGCGCAACGGTCCAGAGGAGAAGTGTAAGCGCGGGCATCGCTCCGGGATTACCATCGGGCGACCAAGTTGCAACGAAGGCAGCAATGTTTCTGACGGCCCAAATCCCCCAGCCCATGACCTGCAAGGGCACCCAGTCAAGCTGCACTGGCATCAACACGAGACTGAAAACGGCAAACGGCATGACGAGAATAGCGATTACAGGCTCGGCAAGAACATTTCCCACCAGACCGAACGGCGCAGTATTGTTGAAATGATAAGCGGCAAAAATTCCGCTGGCCAATCCCGCTATGAGAGAAGTCCCAGCTGCTGCCGTGACTGGTTTCAGAATTCTACCAGCAAAGCCATGAGGAGCCTTGGCACGCTTTTCTGTGCCAATGTGCCTGTTTCTGTTGTACTCACTCCACCCGGCGTAACCGGCAATCAATGCCGCCGTGGCAGAGAATGACATTTGAAAACTTGGCCCCAATATCTCGTGAGGGGAAATGGCAATCATGGCGAGAGCCGCAATAGCCAGATTGCGCATGCTGATGGCCGCACGGTCCACCAGCAGGGCCCCAAGCATGACCGCAATCATCACATAGTGCAGCAACATCCGCACCGGACATGGCAAGATAGAAGGTACAGCTTAGCAAGGAGAGAAATGCCGCGTATTTCTTCACGGGATGCCGCACGCTAAACGCCGGAAACAGCGCGAAGAGAGACCTCAGTGACAGCATGACGACTCCGGCTGCAAGCGCCATATGCAAACCGGAAATCGACAAGATATGTGCAAGCCCCGCCTTGCGCAGATCTTCGTTCGTCTGCTCGCTAATCCCCGCCCGCGTGCCTGCGACAAGTGCTGAGGCGACACTGCCATCCTCCCCACCTATCACTTCCTCGATTCGTTCAGACACCCGAACACGCAACATGGCAATCCATTGGGAAATTTCCGCAGTCAGTTCATCTGGCGGAGAAACCATCGTCACTTTGGGTGTTCCGAGAAAGAACCCGTTGGCACCAATGCCATTGAAATAGGCGTGGAACGAAAAGTCATAATTGCCGGGACGAACCGGACCTGAAGGGGTACGCAATCGAACAAAACCTGTCAGTCCGCCGCCGATGGCAGTTGACGCAGGTATGTCCCTCGCATTGATCCGAATACGCTTGGGTGGAAAACGGAGTTTTGGACGCTCTGTCTGAAGCACATCAAGCGTTATCCGCCAGCTTCCATTATCCTGATATTCAAGCGCGACAACCCGGCCCGTTACGCGCGTCGCCACATCGGAACCTAGCATCGGTGTCGAACGGCGTTCCGTCTCCCATTTGCCGGCCAACACCCCTGCCAGCAGAGCGACTATCAATGTCACGCCTTGCGCAGCAGCGAATTGCCTGCGCGTCAAAAACCGCAATATTACGGCGATCCCGAGCATGGACAAAAGCGGTGTCCATGCAGGCTCGAATGAAAGCGTGAAATAGATAATTGCGCCAATACCAGCAAAAACTGGCAGCAAAAGAAAGTATACGCCGCGTCCCGCCTCAGTTTCGACCGCTGCCTTAAACTGCCTGCCCGAGACCGACGGTATAGAAAGGAACCGTTCATACAGGGTCGGCGCAGACGGCTTGACCGGCGGTGAATTTACCGAAAGCCCGGTTTCATCCTGAGGCCAGACCTCTGGCAACAGAGCGCGCACCAAACCGTCGGGCATGCTTTTCACAAGCGCCCGTTCGTTTGCATCGCTCGCTTCCCTGATGCCTGTCATGCCCCCGCCTGACCGCAAAAGTTGGTCCAAACCGCCGGAATACCCCGAAAGAACGACGGCACATTCGTGCGAAAGCAGCGTGAAGCCCTTGCGCACATTGCTGCCTATGCTACATGAACCGCAGCCGAAATCGAGTGGGTTCGCATAGCGAACCGCGATTACCTGCCGGACAGTCTCGTGCAGGCATTGGAATTCAAGTTCGCGCCTGTGTCTCCGGCATTTGCCGCTGCTCTAAAAAGGCGCACGACATAGTGGAGCTATCATGTCGAAACCGGTTGTTACCCGTTTTGCCCCCTCGCCCACGGGGTATCTGCACATTGGTGGTGCGCGCACTGCCTTATTCAACTGGCTCTATGCCAAGCACACAGGCGGCAAGATGCTGCTGCGCATCGAAGACACCGACCGGGAACGTTCCACAGACGCCGCAACGGCTGCCATTCTCGATGGCCTGACCTGGCTGGGTCTGGACTGGGACGGCGATGCCATCTCGCAGTTCGAGCGCGCGCCTCGCCATCGCGAAGTAGCGGAAGAACTCGTTGCTCTCGGCAAGGCATATTATTGCTATGCAACGCCGGAAGAACTCGAAGAAATGCGCGAGAAAGCACGGGCCGAAGGCCGCCCCCCGCGTTATGACGGTCGCTGGCGTGATCGTGACCCGTCCGAAGCGCCTGCAGGTGTGAAGCCAGTCATTCGGATCAAGGCACCGCAGGAAGGCGAGACCCTCGTGCAGGATGCAGTGCAAGGCGATGTGCGTTTCCCGAACAAGGATCTGGACGATTTCATCATTCTGCGTTCCGATGGTACGCCGACTTATATGCATGCGGTCGTTGTCGACGATCACGATATGGGTGTGACGCACATCATTCGCGGCGACGATCATCTGACCAATGCCGCTCGACAGACTGTCATCTATGATGCAATGGGCTGGGATGTGCCGCAAATGTCGCATATCCCCCTCATTCATGGTGCGGACGGTGCAAAACTTTCCAAACGACATGGCGCTTTGGGTGTGGATGCCTACCGTGCGATGGGCTATTTGCCTGCAGCCCTGCGCAACTACCTTGTGCGTCTCGGCTGGAGCCATGGCGACGACGAAATCATGTCGACTGAACAGATGATCGAATGGTTCGACGTGAAGGATATCAACAAGGGTGCGGCTCGCTTCGATTTTCAGAAGCTCGAGGCAATCAATGGCGTCTATATGCGCGCCAGCGACGACAAGGCACTTTATGATGCGCTCATCGCAGTTTTGCCGGAAATCGAAGGCGGCAATGAAATTGCCGCTGCTCTGGACGATACGCGAAGCGCGCAATTACTTGCCGCTATGCCTGGTCTGAAAGATCGTGCCAAAACCTTGGTGGAACTTGCTGACGGATCGAAATTCATCTTCGCTACCCGTCCGCTCGACCTTGATGAGAAAGCCGCCTCACTCCTGAATGAGGAAGGCCGTACCGTGCTCAAATCCGTACTCCCGGATCTGGAAGCAGCAGACGAATGGACCGTTGAATCTCTTGATGCCGTCGTAAGGACTCACGCAGAGAAAACCGGACTGAAACTGGGCAAGATTGCACAGCCCCTACGCGCAGCCTTGACCGGTCGCGCTACCTCTCCGGGTGTATTTGACGTGCTTTTCGTCCTTGGACGTGAAGAGTCACTTGGACGTGTTCGCGATCAAATCGGTTAAGGTGGAAACATTCACGCTGACGTGACAAAACCGGCGTAAATAGTTCAAATTACGCATTGCATCACGAACGGTTTGGGATAGTTTGACGGGCAAAATCGTTAGGATAATGCGTGAAACGCTGATGGTCCCCGCAGTCCGGGGACCATGCCAAAAGATAAAAGACAAATTATAACGACGATTACAATTCTGCCGTCGTGCGGGCGGCAAAGTGGACATGAAAGGAAACACGATGTCAGATAGGACAGCCAGCTTTACACTAGAAGGCAAAACATTCGACCTGCCTGTGCGACAAGGCACTGTCGGACCAGACGTCGTTGATATCGGTCCACTCTACAAGAATTCCCAAATGTTCACCTACGATCCGGGCTTCACGTCCACTGCATCGTGCGAATCCAAGATCACCTATATCGATGGTGATGAAGGCACCCTGCTCTATCGCGGTTACCCGATCGACCAGCTCGCCGAACATGGTGATTTCCTGGAAACCTGCTATCTGCTTCTCTACGGCGAATTGCCGACTGCAACCCAGAAGTCTGACTTCGACTATCGTGTGACGCGCCACACGATGATCCACGAGCAGATGACGAAGTTCTTTACGGGCTTCCGTCGTGACGCCCATCCAATGGCTGTGATGGTCGGTTGCGTCGGTGCAATGTCGGCCTTCTATCATGACTCGACCGACATCACCGACCCGCATCAGCGTATGGTCGCTTCCATCCGCCTGATCGCCAAGGTTCCGACGCTTGCTGCTATGGCCTACAAATACCATATCGGCCAGCCGTTCATGTATCCGAAGAACGACCTCGATTTCGCATCGAACTTCCTGCACATGTGCTTTGGCGTTCCGTGCGAGGATTACAAGGTCAATCCCGTTCTGGCTCGCGCGATGGACCGCATCTTCATCCTCCACGCGGATCATGAGCAGAACGCCTCGACCTCGACCGTGCGTCTCGCCGGTTCTTCAGGCGCAAATCCATTTGCATGTATCGCTGCCGGCGTTGCCTGTCTCTGGGGCCCTGCCCATGGCGGCGCAAACGAAGCGGCACTCAACATGCTGGCGGAAATTGGCTCTGTTGACCGCATTCCAGAATTCATCGCCCGCGCAAAAGACAAGAACGATCCGTTCCGCCTGATGGGCTTCGGCCACCGCGTCTACAAGAACTACGATCCGCGCGCCAAGATCATGCAGAAGACCTGCCATGAAGTTCTGGGCGAACTCGGTATCAAGGACGATCCGTTGCTCGACGTTGCGATGGAACTGGAAAAGATCGCCCTGACGGACGAATACTTCATTGAGAAGAAGCTTTACCCGAATATCGACTTCTACTCCGGCATCACATTGAAGGCTCTCGGCTTCCCGACCGAAATGTTCACTGTTCTCTTTGCTCTCGCCCGTACCGTCGGCTGGGTCGCACAGTGGAAGGAAATGATCGAAGATCCGCAGCAAAAGATTGGCCGTCCGCGCCAGCTCTATACCGGCGCTGCCGAACGCGATTACGTGCCGCTCGCAAAGCGCAAGTAACTACCAATCACGTGTACGAAAAACCCGGTTGTCAAAGAAACCGGGTTTTTTTACGTCTTGAGCATTTCAAGCAAAAGGAGAAATCAGTTTCTGGTATCGCCAGCCAGTTCCAGAATAACCTGCGCACCGATCTCGCCGGAAGGTCGCTCCGTCGCCATAATCGACGCAACTTTGTCAAATCCGTCCAGTTGCGCCTGACGTGCTGATCCGGGCCGCATCAACCGCTCTAGACTGCGGGCAAGCATCCCCGGACGGACAAACTCATTGAAATACTCAGGCACGACCGGTTCGTCAGCGATAATATTTGGCAGGGCCGCACTCCAGATCGTAATCTTCGGCATCAAGAACTTGCGCGCAAACCAGTCGGCTTTATAGGAAAGTACGCTTGGAATACGCGATAGAGCCAGCTCCAGCGACACAGTTCCAGAGGCAGCGAGTGCCGCATCGGCTTTCGAAAAGGCTTTCCATTTTTCCTCATCGCCCAAGACGATGAGCGGTTTGACAGCCCAGTTCTTTGAAAAATCCCGCACCATTTCCTCGATGCGCGGCAAAGTCGGCAGAACGACATCGAGCTTTTCAACACGAGCCGCGAGTTCTCCGACAGCCTGTCCGAACGGCTCCATAAGCAACTGGATTTCAGTGCGACGTGAACCCGGTAAAACAAGCAATGTCTTCCTGGATCTATCGGTTCGTTGCGCTTCCAGCGTTTTTTGCTCAGCCCGCGCCTGCAATATCGGCTCATAACTGGAAAGGCGGTGCCCGACGTAAGTGGCACTCGGCCCGCTTAGCCTCTGCATAACCTCGACTTCAAACGGAAGAATAGTCAGCACATGGTCGAAATAGGCCTTCATCGCCCTGGCGCGTTGCGGACGCCAGGCCCAAACACTCGGCGCTATATATTTCACAATAGGAATTGATGGATTGGCAGCCCTGATCTTCTGGGCAACACGATGGGTAAACTCGGGGCTGTCAATCAGAAGAACGCAGTCCGGCTTCTCAGCAACGATGCGCCGCGCAGTCTGGCCGATACGCCGCATTAGCCCCGGCAAGTTCTTCAGAATTGCACCGAGCCCCATAAGCGCAATCTCGTGCGGGTCAAAGAAGGATGTCATCCCCCTAGCCGCAAGGTGATCCCCGCCAACACCGACGATATCAACCAGCCGGTCAGTCTGGCTTCGCAGAGCATCAATCAGATCGGCACCAAGAAGATCACCGGATTCTTCACCGGCCACGATTGCTATTTTCAATGGCCGGCTGGTGGTGCTCACTTCCTGATATCCTTTCGCTCGCGACTGACAGTCTCTATGAACAGGCCCTTCTCATTGGCTGCCGCGATGGTTTCGCCGAAGCCTAGAATGAATGTCCTGCCCGCCTCAACCGCTATTCCTGATAGTCCCGCCTTCGCGGCGTTATCAACTGTCGAAATTCCAATAGTTGGGAGATCGGCTCTTTCGTCCTGCTTCGGCTTAGCCATCTTGACCAGAACGCCACCACGACGCGGTATGCGGCCAGCTACACGCAACTCCCGTACACGCTCAATCATTTGGTCTGTGCCTTCAGCCCCTTCCAGCGTCACGACACGTCCGCCGACTGCAACTGCGCCCTGCCCGACATCGAGATCCCCCAATCGAAGCGCAGCTTCCATCGCGAGTTCAAGATTATGACGCTCTCTGGCATCTGGCGCGGTGCGGGTAAGCGCTTGGGCCGGTGATGGAGAAAGCAGATCCGGGACGACTTCGTGGGCACCTACGACTTTGAAACCAAAGGATTCCAGCAGACCGATAAATGCCCGCAGCAGCGCATCGTCGCCTTGCCCCAACGCGCGCAACACATAAGGAACCGCGCGCAATGTAGGCCAGTCGAACTTCAGATCGCTAATATGAGGTCTGCTGGTCACCCCTCCCGCAAGGACAACCCGCTCTACACCGGCAGCTTTCATCGACCGCACGAGTTTTGCAAACTCTACGATAGAGATTTCCTGATGCTCATACTTGTAAAGTACCGGATCGGCTTCCCCTCGCAGCGGCACGAGGAAAGGGCTTTGTCCAGCAGCCGCAAGGGCGTCCGCCACACTGATCGGCAGCAAGCCATTACCGGCAATAACAGCCACGCGTCCCGCATTATCTGCGAGACGCGCTGTTTGTTCCTCAATCTTCGTCGCCGTCATGCCCGGCTCCGCCGTGCACCGCATCGAGCGGCGGTGTGCAGTAGGCGCGCTTGGTATCGACATTGATGAAATCGATCATGTCAATGACAGCCGGAGAATCCGGTATCGCAATCAGAACGTCTTTTGCACGGTCCCGAATTGGCTTTGAACGGTCGAACAGCATCCGAACTGCATGACGGAGATTATGAATCTCTTTGCGCTCCATACCGGAACGCTTCATGCCGACAATGTTCAGTCCACCGAGATGAGCGTGCACGCCAATCGCCATTCCGTAAGGAATGAGATCGCTCACAACTGCAGCCATGCCGCCAACAAATGCATGATGCCCAATGCGCACAAACTGATGGATGGCGGCGCCACCGCCCAGAATCGCATGATGTCCGATCGTCGTATGACCACCGATCATCACATTGTTAGAGAATGTAACGTGATCTCCGATGTCGCAATCATGCGCCACATGTGCATAGGCCAGAAACGAACAATTATCGCCGATCGAAGTGTAGCCCCGCGCGCTGTCGGACCCTTTGTGCATGGTCACGCCTTCGCGGATCAGGCAGTTTGCGCCAATGTTCAGCTTGGTAGGACCGCCCTTGTGCTTGTTATTTTGCGGATCGCAACCGAGAACAGCGTGTGGATAAACCTTCGCGCCTGCACCAAGCGTCGTCGCGCCGGTTACAACGACGTGGCTCATCAGTTCCGAATTGTCGCCGATGACGGCGCCAGACTGAATATGACAGAAGGGGCCGACAGACACACCCTGCCCCAGTTCCACACCCGGCTCTACGAGAGCGGTGGGGTGAATCATTGTTTCTTTCATTGATATGCTCACTGGCTTTCTTCAGCTGTGCTGATCATTGCAGCGACTTCAGCTTCCGCAACCTTTACACCGTCGACCTCGGCGATGCATTCATATTTGGAAATATTTGCGCGTTGCTTGATCTTCTTTACGTGAAGCAAAAGTCTATCTCCCGGTATGACCGGGCGACGGAATTTCGCATTATCTATGGTCATGAAATAAACAACACCGGGACGTCCAGTCTTGCGCTGAAGCAGAGAAATAGCACCTGCCGTCTGCGCCATGGCCTCCACGATTAATACACCCGGCATGATCGGTTTTTCAGGGAAATGCCCAGTAAAATGCGGCTCATTGATCGTCACATTCTTGATGCCGGTTGCTGAGACGTCACCGTCAATATCAACAATCCGGTCGATCAGCAAAAATGGATAGCGATGCGGCAACACTGCCAGAAGATCCTGGATATCCGCTGCTTCCAGCTTGGTCTGATTTGCATCACTCATCAGAGGATTGCTCCTTTCTCGATTGCCCCATGCTGCGAATGTTCGCAATATCACGGAACCACTGCTTGATAGGCCGCGCTGGAATACCACCCCATCGCTCACCATCGGGTATGTCATTCATAACACCGCTCGCAGCGGCAATTTGCACGCGCGAGCCGATAATCAAATGGTCGGCAAGTCCTACACGTCCACCCAGCATCGTCTGGTCACCAATGACACAGCTACCTGAGATGCCGCAATGAGCTGCAACGATACAAAAACGACCGATTCGCACGTTGTGAGCGATCTGGACGAGATTATCGATCTTAGTACCTTCACCAATAACGGTATCGTTCAACGAGCCACGGTCAATCGTCGCATTCGCACCAATTTCGACATTGTCCTGTATAATGACTCTGCCAAGCTGGGGAACTTTCTCCAAACCGGCTGGACCTGGAACGTAACCGAAACCGTCTTGTCCAATTCGCACACCTGGATGGAGCGAAACCTGGTTGCCAATAAACGCACACTGGACGGTCACGCCCGGTGCAATATAGCTGTTACGACCAATCTGGCTGCCTTCGCCAATAACCGCCGTTGAGGCAATCAGCGTACCACTTCCAACAGTTACACCCTTGCCGATAACCGCACCCGCCTCAATGGTTGCACCATCTTCGATATGCGCAGTCGGGTGAATAATCGCTGCTGGAGAAACGCCTGTTTCTCCAAACCAGCTGACAGGTCTGACCGAGGCTGGAAACAGCATCCGACCGACCGACGCAAAGTCTCGCTGCGGATTTCGCGTAACGAGCGCAGCTATATGCGACGGTACACTGTCCAGCACGGATTCCGAGCACAGTACACCTGCAGCATTGATCGAGGAGAGACTGTCCGCGTTCTTCTTGCCTTCAACAAAAACAAGAGAACCATCAGCAGCATCTTTAAGAGAAGATAGACGCGCAACAGAACGCGGTGCAAGCTTCGGATCACGAAGTCTTGCACCGGTGAAATCAGCTATATCGCCAATCGTGAGTTCACGCGAAGGCGCGAAAAAAACAGGATCTGCCATCAAAACACTTTCTTCCCCGAGGTTGTTACACCCCGGGAAAAGGCAAATCTATTAGAACTTGGTCGAAACACCGAAGTTGAAGTTCTGAACCTTGTCGGTATCAGCCTTCGCGATCGGGAACGCATAGTCAAAGCGTAGCGGACCGAACGGAGAAGCCCACATCAAGCTCACACCTGCCGAAGCGCGAAGCTTCTTGTCGTCGCCGAGAGCACCATCGGTATTGTTACCGTAAAGCGTTGCCGCATCCGCGAACAGAGCGCCACGGATACCAAGGCTTTCCGGAACGAGCGGCATCGGGAACTGAACTTCAGCCGTACCGTTGAAATAGGTCGTACCGCCCAACCAGTAACGTCTGCCGTCCAGAGCGTCCTGATATGGGCCTATGCCGTTGAACTTGAAGCCGCGAATGATGTCCGAATTATTCTTGAACAAATCGAAGATGCGAACACCGTCGTTACCAAACTCATGGATATAACCACCACCGACGCCCAGCATACCGACGATATCGGCTTCCTGAGAAAGCGTCTTGTAGTAGTTAGCCTTGGCGGTCGTCTTGATGTACTTCGCATCACCACCCAGACCGGCAAACTCCTGCGTGAACTTGCCATAAAGACCATCATGTGGGTTCTTCATGTCATCAATGGAGTTGTAGGTCAGCGAATAGCTGATCGAAGAACGAATCCACGGGCTATTTTCAGCCGCCTCCAACAGCGCTGGCGCATAGTACGTCTCTCTGTCCGGACGGAAGAGATCATACTTTTCCTGAACCAGATTATACGCAATACCGGCCGAGAAATTGTCTGTAATTGGCAGACCAAAACGAATCGTACCACCGGTCTGTTCAACGTCGTAATCGTCGTTCACACGGTACGAACGGCGGAACACATCGAAACCAGCCGAGAGACGGTATCCGAGGAAATATGGCTCGGTGAACGACAGGCCGTAATTGCGCATATCGTCCTGACCGGCACCCGCACTAATACGGATGTACTGGCCACGTCCGAGGAAGTTACGCTCAGTGATAGCAGCTTCAACCTGTGCACCTGGAGATTCACCGCCAGTCGTGTAGCCGCCACCGATCGAGAATTCACCCGTCGACTTTTCGACGACATCAACTACCAGAATGACCTGATCCGGCTCCGAGCCCGGCGCAGTCGAGATATTGACTGTCTGGAAGAAGTCAAGCGCTTCGAGACGTCGCTTCGCACGCTGCACCATAACCTGATTGAAAGCATCGCCTTCATTCATGTCGAACTCGCGACGAATCACGAAGTCACGGGTCTTGTCGTTCCCGCGGATTTCAATGCGCTGAATGTAAGCGCGCGGACCCTCGTCAACACTATAAACGACCGAGATTGTATGATTGTCGAAATCGCGATCACCACGTGGCTCAACCTTGGCGAAAGCGTAACCGCTACCGGCAACATTTTCAGTAACAGCAAGAACCGAATCTTCGATTTCCTTGGCGCTGTAAGGCTTGCCCGAGCGGGTCTTGACCAGATGATCCAGAGCCTGCCCGTCAACACCGTCAACGTTGCTCTCGACGCTTACATTGCCAAACGTATAACGCTGACCTTCATCAACCGTGATGGTGATCGTGTATTCGTTCGTCGAAGGATCAAGAACCGCATTCGACGAGATGACACGGAAATCCGCATAGCCGCGATTGTAATAGAAACGACGGAGCGTTTCCTCGTCAGCCTGAAGACGACCTTCATCATAAACGTCGTTACGCGTCAGCCACGAAAGCGGATTCGAACGCTTGGTCGAGATCACGTCGCGCAGACGGCGGGCACTGAATGCCTGATTGCCGACGAAATCGACATTTGCGATCTTCGTGCGCGAGCCTTCATTGATTTCATAGACGACGTTTACACGTCCCTGACCAAGATCAACCGTGCGCGCATTTACAGTCGCATCACTGCGCCCGATATGTGCATAGGCTCCCTTGATGGCTTCAACGTCAGCTTCCATGGTCGCTGCGTCGTAAGGCGAACGCGGCTTGAGTTGAACAGCACGAGTAAGATCAGGATCCTTGATCTTCTTGTTGCCCTGGAAAAGGACGTTGTTGACGACGGAACGCTCAGAAACATTCACGACGAGCGTGCTGCCGGACTGATTGATGCGAACATCCGAGAACAGACCCATCGCGAACAGACGCTTCACCGCAGCATCAATATCAGCGCTGGTGAAGGCCTTGCCCGGACGAATATCGATGTTGTCACGGATGGACTGTGCGTCGACGCGTGTATTACCGCGTACCTCGATACGGCTAACGACAGCAGCCTCGGCAACATTAACCGAAGCCAGCGAGAGTGCAGCAGTACCCGAAGCCACAAGAGCCACTGACATGGCGAGCGCAGAAGCGGCGCCAAAGAATTTAGAACTTGCCGTCATAGGCTTTCCGAACCTTCGTTTCTTTCTGTCCCCGGGGCGATTAACCCAGAAAAGCACGTACAGATACAACCGTCATACCCGGTTTTTCCATACAAGCAAGCGTCACGGTTAAATTCTGTTTACTTAAGCAACCAGCGTGGCATCCGCGCCACGCGATTTAAGCGTTATGGTAAACAAATCGCTTAGCTTTTCCAGCAGTCACTCCCAATTTTCACTTCTGTTTAACACCTTCCCCGATCCTCGCCGGAGAAGATATGCATCATAGCGGTTAGCTGACTGGAACTCTCCAGCCTGCACCGATCCCCAAGATCACCACCTGAGCCAGCCGGAGAGTCATCTAGCAGGCAAACAGGTCGTTGAAAAGTACGAACCCCATGAATCCCATAACAAGTAGGAACCCTGCCCGGTAGAAAATTTCCTGCGCTGCAGCAGATACCGGACTACCCTTTATGGCTTCCACCGCATAGAAAACCAGATGACCACCATCAAGTGGGGGCAGTGGAAACAGGTTCAAAAGCCCAATACCGACAGACAACATCGCCATCAACTGAATGAGCCAGTCAAAACCCTGACTTGCCGCCTTGCCAGCCATATTGGCAATTTTCACCGGACCGCCGAGCTGACATTTATCCTCACGCCCCACGGCGAAACGCTGGAAGAACTCACCCGTGCGACTGATAATATAGCCTGTCTCCATGACAGCTTGTCCCACTGATTCGAGGGGACCATATTCAATCCGGCGGAAATTACCGACGGCTTCCGTGGTTTCCACGCCGATGGCGCCAAGCTTAATTTTGTTTCCAAGCGGGTCGGTTCGCTCGACAATTGCCGGAACCGCCTGCAGGTCAACCATCTTGCCGTCACGCTCGACTGTGAAGTTCAGCTTGTCTCCTGCGCGGCCAGACACGATACGCTGCACATCGGAAAAAGTTGTGATCTTTTCACCGTCGACACTGATAAAGCGATCTCCAGCCTCAAACCCGGCCTCTGCTGCAGGACTGCCGGGCTGGACGCCAGCAATAAGCGGATCGGAAATCTGACGCCCATAGAGTGCGAAGAAGACACTGAAGATAACTATCGTCAGAATGATATTAAAAGCGGGGCCGGCAAAGACGGTCGCCGCACGCTTCCAAACAGGCTGGGTGTGAAATGCTCTTTGCTGCTCATCTGTACTCAGACTTGCATTATCGACGCCGACCGGAGAACTCGTGGCGCTCTCATCTCCGATGAACTTGACATAGCCCCCCAATGGAATGGCGGAAATCTTCCACCGCGTTCCGTGTTTGTCCGTGAACCCGATCAGTTCGGGTCCAAACCCGATAGAAAAAGCCTGTGAGCCAATGCCGCACCAGCGTGCAACCAGATAATGGCCCATCTCATGGACAAAAACCACAACGGTCAGAACAAAGAGAAATGGAATGATGGTCCCGACAAGCAGGCTTTCGCCACCCAGAAAAAAGGCCAATGCCTCCTGCAAATCACTACTCCTTACACAACGCTAGTGGTCTGATTCCGACATTTGCATCCCTCGGATATGAGCGCCGAACGAGTTTTCAGTAATCCCATAAACTCATCCATCGCCCCCTTAGAAACTGAAGAATATCGCGGACGGTACGTCTGGCTCGGCAAAAATTGCACCAAACAGGTACAAAAGTGCGGCAGCAGCAACAAGTCCGTCCACGCGATCCAGAACACCGCCATGTCCCGGCAAAAGACGTCCTGAGTCCTTTGCGCCGAACTGGCGCTTCACCCATGATTCTGCAAGATCACCGATCTGCGAAACGATAGACAGCAGTAATGCGAGCAGCGGTACGAGCCAGCTACCGGGTGCAGCCACAAGAGATGCGACCAGAATGCCACCAGCTACAGCAGCAGCGGCACCGCCAATGGCGCCGGACCACGTCTTGTTCGGTGAGAAGCGAGGAGCCAGCTTCGGCCCGCCCAACGCCCGGCCATTAAAATAGGCCGCAATATCGGTGGACCAGACAACAGCGAAAAGGAAAACGATGGCTGTAAAGCCGAAAGGTTCATCTCCGCGCAGAAGGGAAAGCGAAACAGCGGAGAAACCCGCATAGAAAAGCCCTGCTGCCGACCAGCCGCGCCCTGTCCGCCATTGTGTAACCAGAAGAAGGAGAGCACCCACCAACAGAACACCAATCGTCAGTAAGGCGCTCCGGTCCAAAACGAGCAAAATGCTGGTAAGCACCAGCCAGCCCCAACCGAACACCTGCGAAAACAATGTCTGCTTCGGCGCTGTCAGGCTCGTCCATTCGTGGAACATGGCCAATCCGATCGCAATCGAAAACAGCGTAAAACCCAAACCGCCGACCCATGTCAGCCACAAGGCAGCTGCACCGAGAACAATGGCGGTAATGATGCGGGTTTGCAGATTGGACATTGAGACCTTTCGACGGACTGGCTTGCGCCATATTAGAGCATTCTCAGTCGTTCCACCCCTCTGGAACCACTTTATACAGCCGCCCCCTTGGTCGAAGGGCATGCGATTTTTTCTTCACGTTCTTCCAGCCCGGCGCGTACTTCAACACCACCGAATCGACGCTCGCGCTGGCGAAATGCCTCATAGGCTGCATCTAGATCGGAGGATCGAAAATCTGGCCAATGAATTGGCAGGAACAGAAACTCGGAATACGCCGCTTGCCAGAGCAGAAAATTCGACAGGCGCATTTCCCCGCTCGTACGGATGATGAGATCCGGATCGGGTATCCCGGCGGTATCGAGATTTGCGGAAATCAGTTCACTGGAAATAGAAGCCGGATCAAGCAACCCAGCAGCGACATCGCGCGCCAGGCTCCGAACGGCACGGACTATCTCATCGCGGGAACCGTAGTTGAAAGCAATGATCAGATTGAGGCCCGTGTTGCGAAGCGTAAGCGTTTCCGCTTCGACCAACAGCGCACGGATATCCGCGGCAAGTTCCTCGCGTTCGCCGATAATGCTGACCCGCACATTATTGCGGTGCAATTCGGCGAGATCGCGACGGATGAAAATCTTCAGCAGGCCCAGAAGATCATTTACCTCACCACTCGGGCGGGACCAGTTTTCTGAAGAGAACGCAAACAATGTAAGGTAGCCGAGGCCACGGTCCCCGGCTGCCCGTACAGTCTCACGAAGAGCTTCCACGCCCGCCCGGTGTCCGGCGCTGCGTGGCAAATTGCGTGCCTTCGCCCAACGGCCATTGCCATCCATGATAATGGCGATGTGGCGCGGATCGGACATGGCGAAGCTCTCCCTCAATGAAAACCATGCAAGTCCTAGACCTGCATGATCTCCCCTTCTTTCACAGCGACGACCTTATCCATCTCAGCGATGGTTTCGTCGGTCAGCTTCTGCACCTTTTCGGACAGGACGCGACCATCATCCTGACTGATGAGGCTGTCCTTCTCCAGTTTTTTCAGCGTGTCCATGCCGTCGCGACGAACATGGCGAGCAGCAATACGGCCCTGCTCAGCATATTGATGTGCAATCTTGACCAATTCCTTGCGGCGCTGTTCGTTCAATTCCGGCAGTGGAATGCGCAGCGTCGTGCCATCAGTGATAGGATTGAGACCAAGACCGGAATCGCGAATTGCGCGTTCCACAGCCCCCACCATGCTCTTGTCCCATACGGAAACCGAAAGCATACGCGATTCGGGAACAGTGATATTGGCAACCTGATTGATCGGCATTGTCGAGCCATAGGCTTCGATCACGATCGGCTCCAGCAAGCTTGCAGAAGCACGGCCCGTGCGCAGACCATTAAGGTCATGCTTCAAAGAGTTGATGGCGCCTTCCATGCGGCGTTTCAGGTCGTTGATGTCGAAAGCATCACTCATGCATTTTCTCCTTCGATACGCAGCAAAGGTCGATCAATTATCGGAAACGATCGTGCAGCGCCCCTTGCCTTGCAGAATTTCGGCCAAGCCGCCGTTTTCATGGATGGAATAGACTATTATCGGAATGTTGTTCTCACGCGCAAGGGCAACAGCGGCTGTATCCATGACTGCAAGCCCGCGATCGAGAACTTCTTTGTGCGTCAGACTGTCAAAACGCGTTGCGTTCGGGTCCTTCTTCGGGTCGGCGGAATAGATTCCGTCAACCTGTGTGCCCTTCAACAACGCATCCGCTTCAATTTCTGCGGCGCGAAGAGCAGCAGCCGAATCCGTCGTAAAGAATGGATTTCCGGTGCCGCCAGCAAAAATCACGACCTTGCCCTCATCCATATAAGCCGTCGCCTGTCTCTGCGAGAAGCTCTCACAAATTTCAGGCATGGCTATGGCCGAAAGCACGACAGAATCGACACCAATCTTGTGAAGGGAGGTGCGTAGCGCCAGCGAATTGATGACCGTGCCTAACATGCCCATGTGATCGCCTGTAACGCGATCTCCGCCTTTGGAGGCCACAGCAACACCACGGAAAATATTACCGCCGCCGATCACGACGCCAACTTCCACACCAAGCGACCGAGCCTGCTTGATATCGTTCGCAATACGGTCTGCTACTGAAACATCTATGCCAAAGCCCTGACTGCCCATTAATGCCTCGCCAGAGGCTTTCAAAAGGACGCGTTTGTAGGCGGGCTTACCGGACATTGGATGCTCTCCGCAGATTGTGATCAAGTGGTTGTGTTCGGGTTCCGATACACGAAGGGCACCGCGTTGTCACGCGATGCCCTTCATAATCAAAAGCCTTTTCAGGCAATAACCGATTAGCCCTTAGCGGCGGCAGCTACTTCAGCAGCAAAATCGGTTTCTTCCTTCTCGATGCCTTCGCCGAGAGCAACACGGGCAAAGCCGGTGATCTTGGCCGGTGCACCGATGGTCTTTTCAGCTTCCTTGAGAGCAGCTGCAACCGTCAGATCAGGATTGATGACGAAAGCCTGCGAAAGAAGAACAACTTCTTCGTAGAACTTGCGCATACGGCCTTCGATCATCTTTTCGATGATGTTGTCCGGCTTGCCGGATTCACGGGCCTGCTCGATGAAGATCGCCTTTTCGCGCTCGGCAGCAGCCGGGTCAACATCTTCAGCGGTCAGAGCCAGCGGGTTGATTGCAGCAACGTGCATGGCAACCTGGCGGCCAAATGCATTTGCAGCTTCTGCATCGCCAGCGGTTTCGATTGCAACGAGAACGCCGAGTTTGCCGAGGCCATCAGCAACACCATTGTGGATGTAGGTCGCGACAGCGCCCTGCGAGACGGTCAGCGCAGCCGAACGGCGGAAGCCAATGTTTTCACCGATGGTGGCAACAGCGTCCTTTGCCGTTTCGGTAACTGTCTTACCGTCAACGTTGGCGTTGGCAACAGCTTCGGTCGAACCGTCGGTCGACAGAGCGGCCTGAGCGATCTTGCGGACCAGATCCTGGAAAGCATCGTTGCGGGCAACGAAGTCGGTTTCGGAGTTAACTTCAACAACAACAGCCTTGTTGCCGGAAGCTGCAACGCCAACCAGACCTTCGGCAGCCGTACGGCCAGCCTTCTTGTCAGCCTTTGCAATACCCTTGGCGCGCAGCCAGTCAACGGCAGCTTCAATATCGCCATTGGTTTCAGCAAGTGCTGTCTTGCAGTCCATCATGCCAGCGCCGGTGAGGTCGCGGAGTTCTTTGACGAGAGATGCGGAAATGCTCATGATATCGCCTTTCATGAAAGCGAAGGCACACCGGATGGGTGTGCCAACTTTTAACCGGCGCTTGGTTTCTGGATCGCAATTGGACTGAGCATTGCACTTCAGGAATCACAATCCCGCACCGGGATGAAACGAGATTATCCACCCGCCCTATCACAGATATGACGGATGGATGAAATCATACGCCGATTAAGCGCCTTCAGCCGGAGCTTCGAGGGCTGGCTCAACCGGAGCTTCAGCCTGCGCACCGACGTCGATGCCCATTGCGCCCTGCTGGCGAGCAATACCGTCGAGAGCAGCACGAGCAATCAGATCGCAATAGAGAGCGATAGCGCGTGCGGCGTCGTCGTTGCCCGGAATCGGGTAGTCGATCTGGTCTGGATCGCAGTTCGAGTCGATCACTGCGACAACCGGAATACCAAGACGCTTGGCTTCCTGAATAGCAATCGCTTCCTTGTTGGTGTCGATGATGAACATCAGGTCCGGAACCGAACCCATGTCCTTGATACCGCCGAGGGCACGGTCAAGCTTTTCACGCTCGCGCTCAAGGTTCAGACGTTCCTTCTTGGTGAAGCCCTGAGCTTCGCCAGCCAGAAGTTCGTCGAGCTTGCGCAAACGCTGGATCGAATTGGAGATCGTCTTCCAGTTGGTCATCATGCCGCCGAGCCAGCGTGCATTGACGTAGTACTGTGCCGAACGATTGGCAGCATCGGCGATGATGTCCGAAGCCTGACGCTTCGTGCCGACGAACAGAACGCGACCGCCGCGAGCAACCGTATCCGAAACGATCTTCAGCGCATTGTGCAGCAGAGGAACGGTCTGGGACAGATCGAGAATGTGGATGTTGTTACGGTCACCATAGATGTATGGCGCCATTTTCGGGTTCCAGCGATGGGTCTGGTGGCCGAAGTGAACACCAGCTTCCAGAAGCTGGCGCATGCTGAAATCAGGCAATGCCATCTTTATTTTCCTTTTCCGGTTTAACCTCCACGGGCTGAGGCGATTTCTCGCCACCGGAGGTTTTTGCCGGATTTCTCCCGACAAAAGCCCAATCCCGTGTGTGGAATAGGCGCGCTGTTAACTGATCGCGCCGTAAATTGCAAGTCGTCTACACAATATAGCATCGAACAGACAAACAAACACGCCAGTTAGCGTGCTTATTTGCACGTCGCAGCCTGCTTTGCCGCATCATACACATCAAGCTTCACAAGCTTTCCGCGCATGGAGAAATCTCCATAATCCATAGTAAGGTCGCGGGTAATACCATTGCGATAAAGCTTGAAATTGATACGGTAGATTGGCAAGCCGTCCTGCTTTTCCTTGTCATCGAAATAGGCAATCGTCACCGGCCAGACCTGATCCTTGGAAAATTTGCCCATGACCTTGGTCTCGTCATCCGGCAGAGACTGCTCCTTGCCAACGACGACGGTGGTAGCAACCACCCTGTCAGCATCTTCGGAAGCATCGAAAAGCGACGTCTGGTAGAATTTCTGCCCAGCTTCGGCCTTGCCGATCAGTTCTTCCATATGTCCAGTCGGAAATTGCGTCCCCTTGAGGTCAAGCTTGTTTTCCTTCGGCTTGCTCAATTCAACGACTGTCTTGCCACCCTCGAGCTTGGCGTCACCGCGCACTTCCTTGACCAGTTCCTTGTCCACGAAGGTCTTGTTGACGAAACGGAAGTTCTTTCCGTCTGCACCTTCGAAAGTCGTCGTCTGCTGGTCGGTCACGCGCTGCGGCTGTTCTTCCATATCGATCCGCGTCACGAAACGGAAATTGGTAGTGTAGCCTTCACATGCAGATCCGTTGAACTCGTAGACCATACGGCCGGTCAAACCACTGATTCCCGACTTTTCATCGGCACGATCCAGAGTCAGATCATAGACTGCGCGATGTGGAACCAACGTTACCGTCGAGGCCGCATGAGCGACACCAGCAAATCCGGCCCATACACAAGCAGCCGTTCCACTCGCCGCAACCGCACTCTTGAAAAAACGCATACATGAATCTCCCGATGAGTTGACGAGCATGATAAAAAAACTCGTGGCGGAAGCGAGGCAAAAAACGCACCTTCCCAAAAGCTTCACCGATTCTGCCTCTAGGTAGATCGCGAAGTACCTTTACAAGCAAGGATTAATGCAATGACCGACACAATCGACAGCCGCCTTAAAAATCTGGGTATATCCATTCCGGAAGCTGCGGCACCCGCCGCCAACTACGTTCCT
>Ga0180219_1000311_pt1 | contig 45340 bp, 38 predicted proteins | sample eDN3rd30CBELigMG_FD_151338 | JGI IMG/M metagenome (GOLD analysis project Ga0180219, IMG submission 151338) | Enriched Miracle-Growth compost microbial communities from Emeryville, California, USA - eDNA 3rd pass 30_C BE-Lig MG (version 2)... ... | reverse complement strand
ATCGTCTGCACCGCCGAAATGCCGAAGCGCAGCAGCATGCCGATCGCACCGGCGGCGACACCTGCCATCGCGGCGTGAATCCACGGCACACCGAGAATGGTGCGGTAGCTCGCAGCAGCCAGCAGCATGACGAGAAAAGGGCCAGTCAGCATGGCGATGACGGCCACCACAGCACCGGCAAGACCGCGCATACGTTGACCGCAGTAAACGGCCATATTCACGGAATTGACGCCCGGCAATATCTGCGACAATGCCACGCCGGTGAGGAACTGCTCATTCTTCATCCAGCCGCGCGCCGTGACGACCTCGCGATGAATCCACGGCATCAGGCCGCCGCCGAAGCTGAACAGGCCAATCCAGAAAAACATGCGCCAGATTCCAACCAGAGAAACCGGCGCGTTCGGGAGAGCAGCGGGCGGACTGTCGACAGGCGGGGATGATGCACTCTCGCTCACCGCCGGGCTGTCCGCTTGTCCCATGGTCCTGCCCATTCGCTCTTGTTCATGCCCGGCTTACTGCGGGCAGAACAGGAGCGTCAAGGCCCAGGTTGTTTTGGTCCAGATTACTTGGTCCAGGTGACGTCTGCTCTACTTGGCCGCGGCCAAAGCCGGCGAGACATTCATTTTCCTTATCTCACCCATAACATCGCGGGCGAAGATCTCCATGTTCTTCACCGCCAGATCGTGCGGCAGGGTGGCGAATTGCAGCATGGTGAGGATTTTTCCGAAGCCGATCTCCTGCTGATAGCGGATGATCTGCTCGCGCACCGTCTTGGCGCTGCCGCACAGGAACATGCCGCTCTTCATCACCGCCTCCAAAGACTTGTCGCCGCTCTGCATCTGCGCCTTGGCGCGCATGACGCCCTGCATGGACTTCAACGACAGATAGCCCGGCGGCAGAAGCATCTCCGTCGGCATGCGCAGGAATTTTTGGTAGAACGCCTCGGCATGGGGACGCGCCTCGCGCATGGCGATCTCGTCGGTCTCGGCGACGTAGCAGGGCACCGCCCAGCCGAGATTTTCAGGGCTCGCCTGCCAGCCCTGCTTCTCAGCGGAGTCGCGATATTGCGCCATGTATTTGGCGAGCGCGGCGATGGGCGAGAAGGTCTGCAGATAGGTGTAGCGGCGATCGGGATGCGAGGCCCATTCGATGGTCTCGGTCGAGCCCTGCGAGGGAATCCAGATCGGCGGGTGCGGCGTCTGATACGGCCTGGGCCACAGGTTCACATAGTTGAAGTTGTAATGCTTGCCTTCGAAAGCGAAGGGACCGGGACGCGTCCAGGCCTGCACGATGAGATCATGCGCTTCGTGGAAGCGCTCATGCGAGAAGGCCGGATTGACGTTCCAGGAGAAATATTCGGCGCCGATGCCGCGCACGAAGCCGGCAATGAAACGGCCGCCGGTAATGTTGTCGAGAATGGCGAATTCTTCGGCGACAGTGATGGGGTTGTTGAGCAGCGGCAGGGCGCGGCCCAGAACCGCGATCTTCACATTCTTGGTGCGCCGTGCCAGCGAGCCGGCGAGCACGCCCGGCTGCGGCATCATTCCATAGGCGTTGGAATGATGCTCGTTGACGCAGAGGCCGTCGAAGCCAAGCGCATCGCCCATCTCGAGCTCGTCGAGATAGCGATTGTAGAGTTGATGGCCCTTCTTCGGATCGTAATAGGTGTTCGGCAAGGTCACCCAGGCGGAATCGTATTTATCCGGCGCCGAGAGATCGAGATCGGCATAGGGCATGAGATGGAAGAGGTAGAACTGCATTTATGCCTCCCCGGCGAACTGGCGGATCGCCGCGACAAATTCGGCTGACTTTTCGGCGTGCGGCAGATGTCCGCAATTGTCGAGCATCTCGACCTTCGAATTCCTGATCAGCTCATGGAACCTGTCGGCATAAACCGCCGGAATCAAGGCATCCTGCCTGCCCCACAGGATCAACGTCGGCAGGTCGATGCGATGGATCCACTTTTCCAGATCGGCGCTGTAGAGGCGCGGGCTCCACGCGAGCCTTGCCGTTGTGACGCGGTTCTTCACCGCAATGTCGACCTCCGCGTCGCTAAGCGGCATGGCGAGCATGCGCTCGGCAAGCTCCTTCGAATGGAACAGGTTGCGTGTCGTCTGCTCGGCCGTCCACAGGAAGAGGTCGCTCACGGGCACGCCTTTCACGCGCAGACCGGCGGGCGCGACGAGAACCAGCTTCTCGATCCGGCTCGGGTTACGCACGGCGATCTCGGAGGCGATCCAGCCGCCCATCGAGGTGCCGACCAGGGTGACCTTTTCAAGACCGAGTTGCTTCATGAAGCTGAGATAGAAATTGGCAAGGTCGCCGACGTTGTCGAGCCAGTCCGGCGTATCGGAGCGACCGAAGCCCGGATGTTCCGGCACGATGACGTCAAAGCTCTTCGCCAGGTCGGCCATGAAAGGCAGCCAGCGGCCGGCGCCGTTGGCGCCGTGCAGAAACAGCAAAGGTACGCCCGTCCCTTCCCGCATGATGCAGGTCTTGCAGCCCTCGACGGTCTCGAAATAGGTTTTCGGCTCGCTCATCGATTGAAAGTCTCCCTGATATCAGTCTCCCTCTACACCAAAAGGATGGCTTCCCGCCAGCGGCCGGCAGGAAGCGCGAGAGCGATCAGGCGTGGGCGCAGGCCCCAATATTATTTGAGGCCGAGCAGCAGCCGGGGCAGGAACATCACAATTTCGGGGAACGCCGTCAGGATCGCGATGCAGACCAGCATGGGGATGACGAAAATGAGCGATCCACGGGCGATGATCCGCATGTTGGCGCCTGGCGTGACCGACTTCAGCACGAACAGATTGAAGCCCACGGGCGGCGTGATGGCCGCGATCTCCGACTGAATCGTGACGATGATGCCGAACCAGACCGGATCATAGCCAAGATTCTGCACCGCTTTGAGAAAGATCGGGATGACGATGACGATGATGCTGCCAGGATCCATGAACATGCCGAGGACGAGCAGAACCAGGTTGATGATGACCATGATCGCCCAGGGCGGCACGGGCAGGCTCAGCAGCGCGTCGGACGTCGCCTGCGGGATGCCCAGGCGCGACAGCATGAATGAGCTGAAGAACCCGCCGGTCAGCAGCAGCAGGAACATCGCCGTGGTACGGATGGTCCGGTCGAGGCTGCGCATGACAATCGAGCGCGACAACTGACTTGTTGCCCAGGCGATGAGCAGCGCGCCGGCAGCTCCAATGGCGCCCGCTTCCGTCGGCGTCGCCACACCTGTGTAGATGGCGCCGATCACCATGAAGGAGAGCAGCAGAACCGGAATGACGGCGCCCAGCGCCTTCCAGCGCTCCGGCCACGTCGGGCGCTCGGTAATCGGCGGCGCCATTTCCGGCCGCCGGACAGCGGTGAAAATCGCGGTCGCGGACAGAAGCGAAGCGAGCAATATGCCGGGAAAGATGCCTGCTATGAACAGATGCCCGATCGAAGTGTCGGTGATGACACCATAGACGATCATCGGAATGCTGGGCGGGATGAGAATACCGAGCGTGCCGCCGGCCGCTGTCGCGCCGAGCGCCAGCGACTTGTCGTAACCGCGCTTCAGCATTTGCGGGATCGCCATCGCGCCGATGGTCGTAGCCGTGACGGGGCTGGAGCCGCAGACAGAGCCGAAAATCGCGCAGGCCCAGATGGTGCCGACGGCAAGAGCGCCGGGAATGCGGCGCATCCACAATTCCGTGGCGCGGAAAAGATCGCCGCCGATGCGCGTCGCCGCCAATATCTCGCCCATGAAGATGAAGAGGGGCACAACGACGATGATGAAACTGCTCGAGATGGAGAACGACAGCGAGGCCAGTTGCGACAGCGCACCGGGCGATACGAAAGCGGCGACGCCGGCGACCGCGACCATGGCCAGCGCGACGCCGACCGGTGTCCGCAGAATGAAAAGTCCGAGCAGAACGAGAAGGAAAATGCCGAAGCCCGCGAATGCGCTCATTTCTTTTGGTCCTCGCGCGTGTCAGTGACGCTCGTCAGTGGCTGGCCGCCGGCGCCTCTTCGGCGTGCGGATCGTAAGGCGTCAGGTAGAAGCGGAGGAATTGAACAAGCGCCGTCAGCAGAAACATGAACGCGCCGAAAATGCCGATCCAGTATATTTTCCAGAGCGACACGAAAATCATGCCGAAGGACAGCTCATCGGTCTCATAGATGTCGATATAATATTTGATGACGAACCAGAGCAGGATCGCGGCAAAAGCGATGGTGATCGCCTTGCCGAGCAGTCGCTGCGTCTTGCGCAGACCGACCGGAATAAGCGGATCAAAAAGATCGATCTCGATATGGCTGCCGGATTCAAGCGCCGGAGCCAGCGCCAGAAAAAATACAAATACGAGCATGAAGCAGCTTGAGTCTTGCACCCATTCAAGCGGCGCCGCGGCGAAATAGCGGACGACAACGTCGATCACTATGAGTGTCATGATCGTCAAGACCAGAATGCACGCGATAAACGCGCTGACTCTGTTGATCCTGGCGACGACGCGCTCGAGATCGACGAGCCAGCCGTGAGACGGCCCTTCCATCGCTTCCTCCGCTGATTTTTGGTTACATATTCTGCTTGAGAACGTTCCGTACCGGGTCGCCGGTGGGGCCGACGGCCTTGGCAATCTCGTCCCAGACGGGCGCAATCTGCTTCTTGATGGCGGCGAGATCGGCGTCCGTGGCGCGATAGACCTTGGCGCCAAGCTTTTCCATCTCGCCCAGGGCGCGTTCCTGCTCCGCGACCACGTGGGGACCCGAATTCTTCACGACGTCAGCGGAGACTTCCATGATCGTCTTCTGATCTTCCGGTGAAATCTTTTTCCACAGATCCAGATTCATATAGTAGAGCGACGAATTGGCGCCTTCACGCAGATAGGTGATGTAAGGCGCCACCTCGTAGATCTTGCCCGAGAGTGCGAGGTTGGAGAGGAACATGGTGCAATCGACCGTCTTGTTCTGCAGAGCGATATAGAGTTCGCCGGGATCGATCGCGACCGCCGACGCGCCGAGCGCACGCAACTGGAGGCCTTGCCAACGCCCGGCGGTCCGGATTTTCTTGCCCTTCCAGTCCGCCAGAGTCTTGATCGGACCATTGACGCAGGCAACGACCAGACCTGCCGATGGATATGAGAAGAGATTCCTGATGCCGTGCTTTTCCAGTAGCGGCCTGGTGATGGCATCGACTTCGGTGACCATCTTGTTGGCGATCTCCGGCTTGTCCGGAATCCAGAAAAGCGGCTCGACATAAGCCAACTCACGCACAAGGCCGATGACGAAGCTGGCGCTGGTGGTGCCGCCGCCAACGGCGCCCGAGCGGACCGCATTCAGCGTGTCCTTCGCCGCAACGAGGGCGCCCGAGAACTGGAGGTTTATCTTGACCCTGCCCTGCGTGCGTTTCTCGACCTCAGCGGCCCACGCTTTCATGATCGGGGCGTACATATCGCGGTCACTGTACCAGACGGCAAAATCCACGGTCTGGGCTTTGGCGGGGCCAGCTGCCGCGATGAGGCCGGCTATCCCGGCAAGAGCTGCGGCGCGTATGATCCCTGCAAGCGCATGGCGCATGGTGATGTCCTCCCCGGAGAAGCCCTATTTTCTTAGAAAGCTAACATCGGAAAATGAGGTTTGCAATGCATCTTGCATTGCAGACAACAAGCACAGCTTTAACATGATGCTGACAAGCACATCTGGATATGCCAGTGAGGCGTGCAATACCGCGGTACAGCAAACAGAGCCGAACCAGATCCCGGGAGGATGGAATGAAGATGAAATCGCTGACTGCAATCCTGACGGCTGCGGCCGTGCTCGCCGGTGCTTCTGCAGCTTTCGCGCAGGAAAAGATCAATGTCGGCTTCACCCGCACCGCCACCGACATCGGCCTCTTCGTCGCCGACAAGCGCGGCTACTTCAAGGCTGAAGGCCTCGACGTCAATTTCATTCAGTTCGATTCCGCCGCACGTATGATCGCGCCTTTTGCCTCGGGCGATCTCGATATCAGCGCTGGCGCCACATCGGCCGGCTTCTACAATGCGGTGGCGCGCGGCATCGACATGCGCATCATCGCCGACAAGGTGTCGACCCCACCCGGCCGCACAAGCCAGACCCTGGTGGTGCGCAAGGCCCTGGTCGACTCAGGGAAGTTCAAGAGCCTGGCCGACATCAAGGGCCTCAAGCTCGCCAACACGGCCCCCGGCACGGCGGCGATGGGCTCGCTCTATAAAATGGTCGAGCGTGCCCGCCTCAAGATTTCCGATGTGGAACTGGTCTCGCTCGGCTTTCCGCAGCAGGTGCTGGCGCTCTCGAGCGGCGCGATCGATCTTGCCCTGCCCGCAGAACCGATGACGACCGAGGCCATCTCCAAGGGCTATGGCGTCAAGGTCATCACCGACGACGAGGCCTATCCGTATCACCAGATCGCGGTGATCTTCTACAGTGGCAAGTTCGCCACCGAGCGCCGCGCCGCCGGTATCAAATTCCTCAAGGCATTCCTGCACGGGGTGCGCGACCATAACGACGCGCTCGACAAAGACGGCAAGTTCACCGGCGAGAAAGGCGAGGCGATCATTTCCATTCTCAACGAATATACGACGATCAAGGACCCGGCCTTCTATCGCTCCTTCGCCCTCGCCTTCTGCAATCCGGATGGAACGGTGCATCTCGACAGCCTGAAGAACGACTACGAGGTTTATAAAGCGTCCGGGCTGCTGGAAGGCGCTGGCGATGCGACCAAGCCGGTCGACGGCTCGTTTCTCGACGCCGTGCTGAAGGATATCGGGCCTTATAAGAAGGCGAATTGAATCCTTCTCCCGCCCAGGCGGGAGAAGGTGGCCTCTGCGAAGCAGAGGTCGGATGGGGGTGGGGCGCACTAACGCATTTTATACGTGAGGATGGAATTTCGCGATATCATGCCGATGAGGCTTTTTCTTTCGCCCTCATCCGACCCTCGCTACGCGAGGGCCACCTTTTCCCGCGAAGCGGGAGAAGGGATTACCCTCCCACCTCGGCGACGAACGGATTGACGAGATTGCCGATGCCGGTGATCTCGACATCGACGACGTCGCCGGCCTTCAGGTTCGGCGATGCGCCGTCGGTGCCCATCCAGATCACGTCGCCTGGATAGAGCGTTATGTAGCGTGTGATCGTGCTGATGTATTTCGCCACGCCGAAGAGCATGGCATTGGTGCGGAAGCGCGTCGTCTCCTGGCCATTGACGCGCACGATGGTTTCGAGCGCATCGAGATCGACATCCGTCTCGATCCACGGGCCCATCGGCTTCCAGGTGTCCGGGCTTTTGGCGCGCCACAGGGTGCGGTCGGACTTCTGCCAGCTCCGCTCGCTAACATCGTTGCCGATGGTATAGCCCAGCACGCAGGACAGAGCGTCTTCCTCCGACAGGTGCTTCGCCTTCTTGCCGATGACGGCAACCAGTTCGCCCTCGTATTGCACGGCGTCAGTCGCATCATGCGGGATGATCACGGACTCACCATGGGCGATCAGCGCATTGTTGGTACGCTGGCCGACATCGGGCTGCGTCGGCAGGTTCGGCGGCTGCCCGGTGCGGGCAGCCACTTTCATGATGTGCTCGGTGTAGTTGAAGCCGACGCAATAGAAGGTCGGCGGAATGACCGGCACTTCGATCTTGATGGTTTTCAGGTCATGCATGCGGCCGGAGCGCTGATATTCCGCGAAGGGCGAACCTTCGACTTCGGCGACCCTGTCGCCCTCAACGAGGCCGTAGAATGTTCTGTCGTCTTTAGACGCCTTGATCCAACGCACTTGCAATCTCCATCTTATTCACGGATCGGCGCGCGCACCTGAGAGCCGCACGACTTCCGCCCATTTCTTCACTTCGGCGGCGACGAACGCCGGCATATCCGCTGGCGGACGCCAGTGGGACACGACGGCATTGAGTCTGAACGCCTCGCGAACAGGATCGGCGGACAGCGCCTTTTCCACGGATGCCGCGATCAAGGCGATGCGATCGGACGGCGTGCGCGCCGGCGCGAAATAGGCGAACCAGGCATCGGCGTTGACGTCGGCCACGCCGGCCTCGTTCAGTGTCGGCACATTGGGCAGTTGCGGCACGCGCCTATCGGAGGCAATCGCGATCGCCCGCACAAGACCGCCTTCGATCTGTCCCAGAATATTGGCCACGGCCACAAAGCCGAAATCGACGATGCCGTTGACCATGTCCTGCACCAGCGGCGCGCCGCCGCGATAGGGCACGTGCACGGCCTGAACGCCGGTCTTGATCTTGAACAGCTCCGCCGCGAGGTGCGAGGACGAGCCATTGCCCGTCGAACCGTAGTTCAACTTGCCCGGCTCGCTCTTCAGCATGGCGACGAGATCGGCGGCGGATGAGACCTTGAGATCACGCCGGACGACAAGCGCATGCGGCACGGTGCAGACGCCGCAGATCGGAGCAAAACTTTCGATCGTCTTATAGGCCAGATTGGGAATCAGCGCATCGTTGGTGCCGTGCGTCTGCTGCGTGCCCAGCACGACGCGGTAGCCATCGGGATCGGCCTGGGCGACCGCGAGCGCGCCGATGGCGCCGCCACCCCCGCCACGGTTTTCGATGATGATGGCCTGTCCGAGCGTCTGCGCCATCTGATCGCCTAACGCCCGCGCCACAAGATCGACGGACCCACCCGGCGGATAAGGCACCACAACAGTGATCTGCCGCGACGGAAAACGCTCCTGCGCGGCAGCCGCAAGCGGCGAGCCAAGGAGCATCGCGGCTCCGCCCAATATCTGCCGCCGATCAAACAGGTTCATTCCTTTATACACGTACTTATTCGCCGAGCTTCACATTGGCCTGCTTGATGACGCCGCCCCAGAGCTTTTCTTCGCTGGCGATGAAAGCAGCCGCTTCGGAAACTGAATTGCCGATGGGCTGGGCGCCCTGGTCGAGGAATCTCTTCTGGATGTCGGGCGAGCGAATGACCGCGACGATATCACGATTGGCTTTGGCGATGATGGCGTCCGGCGTGCCGGGCGGCGCCATGAACGCGAACCAGGCGATGGCGGAGAAATCCTTCAGGCCGGATTCCGACAAGGTCGGAACGTCCGGCAGTTGCGAGGATCTCTCGAGCGAGCAGACACCGATGATCTTCATGGTGCCGCCGCGATGCTGCGGCAGGGACAGTGAAATATTGTCGAAGAACACGTCGACGTGCCCGGCGACGAGGTCGTTCAGGGCGGGAGCAGTGCCGCGATAGGGCACATGGTTGAATTTCACGCCGGCGCGCGATTCAAACAGGGCCGCCGTCAGATGCGATGTGCTGCCGTTGCCCTGGTTGGCGCAATTGAGCTGGCCAGGATTGGCCTTCGCCTTGGCGATCAGTTCGGCAATCGTCGTGACGCCGAGCTTGTTGCTGACATCGACGACATTCGTCGCCGAGCCGATGATGGTGATGGGTTTGAACTTGCCCGGATCGAAATTCAGCTTCGGATAGAGGTTCTGGTTGATGGCGATCGGCGGTGCCGGCGACGCCATCAGGGTGTAGCCGTCGGGATCGGCATGGAAGACGGTCTCCGCCCCCACGTTGCCGCCCGCTCCCGTGCGGTTTTCGATGACGACCGGCTGCTTCCAGACGTTGGTGAGCACTTCCGAGATCAGGCGCGGCAGCGCATCGGCGGTTCCGCCAGCCGCAAACGGCACGATGACCTTGACGCTCTGCGACGGCCAGTTGCCCGCATCCTGCGCCAACGCGGCCGGTGCAAACAGCGATGCGCCGGTCGCCACAAGGCTCTTGTTGAATAAGCGGCGATCCATAGGCTTCCCTCTCGTTTCTTCAGGCGACGAGTTGCTCGACTTCGTTCTGGGCGTTCCTGCCCTGGGCGCGATATTGCCCGATCTTCTGGATCAGCGGTGCATCCGTCATGGTGTAGAGAATGGCGTCTTCCGTTCCCTTGTTGACATGGCGGCGCCAGAGGAAGTTCGGCACGACGAAGATGTCGTTTTCTTCCCAGTCATAGGTCTTGCCGGCGATCTCGGTCTGGCCGCGCCCCTGCATGCAGACATAGACCGTGCTCGCGGTTTCTCGCTTGAACTGCGTCTCCTGGCCGGGCTGCAGCAATTGCGCACCATAGCCGGTGGTGGGGAACAGCGAGGCGCCCGTAACGGGGTTGAGCACGTCGAGGAAGGTGCCTTCATAAGGATCGCTGTCCTGGCCGCGCATGGCGGTGAGCGCCGCCGCAATGTCCTTGCCACGATAGTGCACACAGGGGCTTGTCTGGTGACCGATGCCGCGCGTGTGCGAGACTCGCGGCACGAGGCCGCCCCTGCCGTAGAGCTTCTGCGAATAGCCGGTGGGCATAGTCTGCGCCTGCGCGCGCGCATTGTGCGGCGCGCCCGGCATGTCTTCGTCGAGCCAGATGAGATCGAGGAATTCCAGCACCGGCCAGTCGAGCGTGTCGATCCACGTCACGGGCTCGTTGGAATCATTGCCGTGATCGTGCCAGGTGCCGTTCGGTGTGAGGATGAGATCGCCGCGCTCGGCCTCGCAACGCTCGCCCTCCACCATCGTATAGCCGCCCTTGCGCGACAGGATGGTGCGGCTGGCATTGGGCGAATGCATGTGGGCGGGCGCAAGATCGCCGGAATTGTAGATGGAAACGGCGCAGCGCAGGGTCGCGGCCACCTGCAGCCGGCCGCCGAGGCCCGGATTGGTGAGCAGGAACTGCTGCCGGTCGGCGAATTCGATCGGCGACACGTCAGCATTGCGGGCGACATCGGCGATGCGATCAAGATAGGGCGAAATCTCGCGCCATTTCCACAGGTGCGGCACGGCCTTCAATTGCGCGGCGGCAACGCGCCCCTGGGCAAGACGGCCTTCCGGCACGAGGCCGGTTTCCTTGAACCACGGCCGTTGCGCCGGCGCATTCGCCTGCGTCCGCAGCCAGATATGGAACTGTCCGGCTTCGGCATTCAGGTTTTCCATGGCGGCGCGCGCATCGCCCGAAATCGGCGCTCTCTGTGTGGGCTGAGCCTGGGTCATTGCCGTTTCCTCTTTTGTTTCAGTCCGTATTTTCTATGTTCCGCCGAGACATGATGACAGAGCCATTGGCTTGTCAACTCAAGAACTTCCGGTGTCCAAGCGCCGTGCATTGACTTGCTGTTTGCCGCGCCGTTTATATGACCAAAAGGCAGACCGCAGGAAAAACAATGGCCCAATCAGCCGACTATGCCCTCAGCCCCATGCAGCCGCCGCACTGGCAGGGAGACGGGGTTACGCGTATCCCCTATTGGACGTTTCAGCGCGATGACGTGTATGCGCTTGAGCAGACGCATATTTTCCAGGGCCCGAGCTGGCACTACCTGTGCCTGGAAGCGGACCTGCCTGAGCCGGGCGATTTCTACACCACGGCGGTCGGCGATGCGCCGGTCGTCGTCACCCGCGATGCGGACGGCGAAATCTACGCCTTCGAGAACCGCTGCGCCCATCGTGGCGCGCTGATCTGCCTCGACGCCAAGGGCAAGGGCAGGAAGGATTTCGCCTGCGTCTACCACGCCTGGACCTATGACCTGAAAGGCAAGCTCACCGGCGTCGCCTTCCAGAAAGGCATCAAGGGCAAGGGCGGCATGCCGCCGGAGTTCAAGATCGCTGAGCACGGCCCGCGCCAGTTGAAGATCGCGCGCCTGCACGGCCTGGTGTTCGGCTCATTCAGCCCTGACGCGCCCGATTTCAAGAACTGGCTCGGCCCCGAGATCGAACCGCGCATCGGCCGCGTGCTGGCCGGCCGCAAGCCGGTCGTGCTCGGGCGCTACACCCAGGAGCTGCCGAACAACTGGAAGCTCTATGTGGAGAACGTGAAAGACTCCTATCACGCCAGCATCCTGCATCTCTTCTTCACGACCTTCGAGCTCAACCGGCTGTCGCAGAAGGGCGCGATCGTGGTCGACGAGACCGGCGGCCATCACATCAGCTATTCCGCCATCGATCGCAAAACGAGTTCCGCAGGCGGCGAGTACGCCCAGCAGAACCTGCGTTCCGACAGCAAGTACCGGCTGCAGGACCCGAGCCTGCTGCAGGGCTTCAACGAGTTCGGCGACGACATCACCCTGCAGATCCTGTCGGTGTTCCCGACGTTCATCCTGCAGCAGATCCAGAACTGCATCGCCATCCGCCAGGTGGTGCCGCGTGCGCCTGGCCGCACCGATCTCAACTGGACCATCCTTGGATTCGAGACAGACACGCCGGAACAGCGGCTGACGCGGCTGAAGCAGGCAAATCTCGTCGGACCGGCCGGTTTCATCTCCATGGAAGACGGTTGCGTCGGCGGCTTCGTGCAGCGCGGCGTCAAGGCGGCGCCCGGCGAACGGGCGGTTCTGCAGATGGGCGGCTCGACCGCCGAAAGCAGCGAGAGCCGCGTGACCGAGGCCTCCATCCGCGGCTTCTGGAAAGCCTGGCGCGCCCAGACCGGCATCTGAAGAAAGTTTCATCCATCAATGTCGACAATCAATAACGATACTTTCTTCGCTATCGCCCGCGTACAGGCGGATTATGCCCGTTGCATCGACGATGACAGGCTCGAGGAATGGCCCTCGTTTTTTCTCGAGAGCTGCCTCTACAAGATCACCTCGGCCGCCAGCCATCGCGAAGGCTATGAAGCCTCCGTCGTCTTCGCCAATTCGCGCGGCATGCTGACAGACCGCATCACGGCGCTGCGCGAAGCCAATATCTACGAGCGGCAGGCTTACCGGCATATCCTCGGCATGCCGTCTATCCTCGGCGAGGAAGCGCAGGGCGTGCGCACGGAGACGCCGTTCATGGTGGCGCGCATCATGCTCGACGGCACGACCGACCTCTTCGCCACCGGCCGCTATCTCGACGTCTGGGACATCGGTTCGAACACGCCGAAGCTGGCGGAACGCCTGGTCGTCTGTGACAGCTCGCGCTTCGATACCTTGCTGGCGATCCCGCTGTGAGCAAGACCCCGCAGACCATCGCCGTCACGCTTGGCGACCCCAACGGCATCGGACCTGAAATCGCGGTCAAGGCCGCCGCGCAATTCGCCGACGGACCCGGGCCGAATGTCGTGCTGGCCGGCGACCGCTATGTCGTCGAGCATTATGCGCGCATGGTCGCGCCGGACATGTCGATCGCCGATGCCGACGCCGCGCCATCGCCCGAGGTCATCCGCGTCCTTGCCGTCGATGCCCTGCCCCAGGCCGCCTTTAAGCCGGGCACGATCGATGCTGACGCCGGGCGTGCCACGGTCGCCTATCTCGCCGCCGCCATGGCCTTCGTTCGCGAAGGCAAGGCCGGGGGCATCGTCGGCTGCCCGCACAACGAGACGGCGATCAATGCGGCCGGCATCGCGTTCTCCGGCTATCCCGGCCTGATCGCCGAGCTCTCCGGCGTGCCGGAGGACAGCGTCTTCCTCATGCTTGTCGGCGGCGGATTGCGCATCGTGCATGCGACCCTGCACGAGCAATTGACGCGCGCGCTGGGCCGTCTGACGCCTGAGCTTGTCGAGGCCGCGGCGAAGACCGCCGATACGGCGCTCAAGCAGCTCGGCATCGCGACGCCCCGCATCGGCGTCTTCGGCATCAATCCCCATGCGGGTGAAAATGGCCTGTTCGGCGACGACGACGAACGCATCACCGCGCCCGCCGTGGCGCGGCTGCAGGCAGCCGGCATCCAGGCGGAAGGCCCCGTCGGTGCAGATCTGATGCTGGGGCGCAAGGACATCGACTGTTTCGTCGCCATGTACCACGACCAGGGCCATGTGCCGGTGAAGCTGCTGGCCGGCCGCACTGCCTCGGCGCTGTCGATCGGCGGCGGCGCGATCTTCTCCAGCACCGGCCACGGCAGCGCCTTCGACATTGCCGGACAGGGCATCGCGGATGCGGAGGGCGTGCTGCGGGCGATCCGGCTCGTCGCTGGAATAGCGTGACGCCGCTATCCCTTCTCCCGCTCCGCGGGAGAAGGTGGCCCTTGCGCAGCAAGGGTCGGATGAGGGTGACATTAAAAAACTTAGAGCTTCATCGCTTGAGGTAAAAACAATCAGCCGCCGTGCGATTTCTTTTCCCTCATCCGACCTTTGCTTCGCAAAGGCCACCTTCTCCCGTTAAGGAACGGGAGAAGGAAGAGCTCACGCGTTCTTGAAATCCGCCTTGCGCTTGTCGACGAAGGCCTGCATGCCTTCCTTCTGGTCGGCGAGCGCGAAGGTCGAGTGAAAGACGCGCTTCTCGAAGCGCAGGCCCTCGTTCAGCGGCATGTTCTCAGCCGCGTTGATGCATTCCTTCACCATCATGGTAACAGGCATGGACATGTTTGCGATCGTCTGCGCCGTCGCAATGGCATCGTCGAGAAGTTTGTCGGCATCGACGATGCGGGCCACGAGCCCTGCCCGCTCGGCCTCGGCGGCATCCATCATGCGGCCGGTCAGGCACATCTCCATGGCCTTCGCCTTGCCGACAGCATGGGTGAAGCGTTGCGTGCCGCCCATGCCCGGTGTGACCCCGAGCTTGATTTCCGGCTGGCCGAATTTCGCCGTGTCGGCCGCGAGAATGAAATCGCACATCATGGCGAGTTCGCAACCGCCGCCAAGCGCGAAGCCTGCGACCGCAGCGATGATCGGCTTGCGCGCGCGCGTCAGGATATCCCACGGGCCGAACTTGTCGGACTTGAAGATATCGACATAGCCGAGCGACTGCATTTCCTTTATGTCGGCACCGGCGGCAAAGGCCTTCGCCGAGCCGGTAATGACCATGGCGCCGATGCTGTCGTCCGCGTCGAAAACGCTCACCGCGTCGGTGACGTCGAGCATGATCTGCCGGTTGAGGGCGTTCAGTGCCTGCGGACGGTTGAGCGTGATCAGCCCGACGCGGTCCCGCCGCTCGACCAGAATGGTCTCATAGGTCTTCAGATCGGTCATTTCATCCTCCAGAGCGGGCGCGCACGTCGTTGATGACGGCTGAAAAATCCTCGCCGGCATGACCGGCTGCATTGAATTTGGCGTAGATCTCCTGGGCATGCTTCCCCAGCGCGCAGTCGGTGGCTGTCGATTGCGCCGCTTCGAGCGCCAGGGACAGGTCCTTCAGCATGAGTTCGGCGGCAAAGCCCGGCTTGTAGTCATTGTTGGCGGGGCTTGCCGGCACGGGGCCCGGCACCGGGCAATAGGAGGTCACGGACCAGCACTGGCCCGATGCGGTCGATATGACGTCGAACAGCGCTTGATGGGTCAGCCCCAGCCTTTCGCCGAGCGCGAAAGCCTCGCCCGTAGCGATCATGGAAATGCCGAGGAGCATGTTGTTGCAGATCTTCGCCGCCTGCCCGGCGCCGTCGCCGCCGCAATGGACGATCTTCCTGCCCATGTTGGCGAGAACGCTTTCGCCCCTGGCAAACGCTTCCGGTGCGCCACCGACCATGAAGGTCAGCGTACCTGCCGTGGCGCCGCCAACGCCGCCGGAGACCGGCGCGTCGAGCGACAGCATGCCGGCCTTGCGCGCAAGCTCATGAGCGCTTCTGGCGCTGGTGACGTCGATGGTCGAGCAGTCGATGAACAAGGTGCCGGGCGCCGCCTGGGAAAATGGGCCATTGGAGTCCTGATAGACCGACAGAACATGCCTGCCGGCAGGCAACATTGTGATGACGATGCCGGCGCCCTTGCTGACGTCACCCGCATTGGCGGCAATCGCGCCGCCGGCGGCCTTGCCGGCCTGGCGCGCGCTGTCGGATAGATCGAAGGCTGTCACCTGATGGCCTGTCTTGACGAGATTGGCCAGCATGGGCGCGCCCATATTGCCCAAGCCTATGAACCCGATTGTCGCCATCTGCCTCTCCCGACGCTTATGCGCTGAACTGAACATCGCCTCCCGGCGGCGGACCGAAGAAGGATTGAACAACCTCTTCTCGCACATCCGCAAGCTGCGCCGGCTGCCACAGCGGCGACTGGTCCTTGTCGACGACCACCGCGCGGATGCCCTCGATCATATCATGACCGCGGATGCAGGCGGTGGCGACGCGATATTCCATCTGCAGGCAGGCCTCGAGATCAGGCAGCGCTCGCGCCTGCCGCAAGGCGCGCAGGGTCACTTTCAGCGATGTCGGCGAATGGCGGCGCATGCGCTTCGCCGCGTCCGCGCAGAACTCGTTGTGCTGCTGGTCCAGCGCCTGGAGGATGTCTTCGACGCTCTCGCCGGCGAAGCAGCGATCTATTGTCTCGCGACGACGGACCAGATTGCTGTCTCCCGGCGGACTGGTATGAGCGGCAATGATGCCGTCGAGCTGATCGGCGTCCTCGCAAAAAGTCAGGACATCGATGAACTCCGCAATGTCGCCGGACTGCATATGATCATCCGCCAGTTCGCAGACCATCGCATCCGCGCCGGAAAGCTGCGACGCCGTGAGGCCGGCATAGGTTCCAAGCTCTCCCGGCGCGCGCGATAGGAGAAAGGTTCCGCCGACATCTGGCACGAAGCCGATGCCGACCTCCGGCATGGCGAGCCGCGTCCGCTCGGTGACGATGCGATGCGACCCGTGCGCGGAAATGCCGACGCCACCGCCCATGACGATGCCGTCCATCAACGCGATATAGGGCTTGGGATAGTGGGCGATGAAAGCGTTGAGGATATACTCCTCACGCCAGAAATCATCAGACTCAAATCTACCCGTTTTGGCGCTGTCATAGATGGAGCGGATGTCGCCGCCGGCGCAGAGCCCGCGTTCACCGGCGCCGTCGATCAAGATCGCGATCACACCGTCATCCTGTTGCCAGTCGAGCAAAGCGCGGTGGATCGTACGCACCATGTCCCGGGTCAAGGCGTTGAGAGCCTTGGGCCTGTTCAAGGTCAGCCGTCCCAGGCGCTCCTGCCGCGCAACGATGACTTCGTCCATCAGGCGCGCCCAATCAGCGAGCGGGCGACGATGAGGCGCATGATTTCGTTGGTTCCCTCGAGAATCTGGTGCACGCGCAAATCCCTGACGATCTTTTCAATGCCGTAGTCGGCGAGATAGCCGTAGCCGCCGTGCAATTGCAATGCGTCATTGGCGACATTGAAACCGGTATCGGTCGCGACCTTCTTGGCCATGGCGCAGAGCTTCGTCGCCGACGGATCGGCTGCATCCAGCGCCGCCGCTGCACGCCACAGAAACGTGCGCGCGGCTTCGAGCCCGATGTCCATATCGGCCAGACGGAATTGCAGCGCCTGGAAGTCTTCAAGCCTTTTGCCGAAGGCCTGGCGCTCGTGCATGTAAGCGCAGGCCTTTTCGAACGCCGACTGCGCGCCGCCGAGCGAGCAGGCGCCGATGTTCAGCCGGCCGCCATCAAGGCCCGTCATCGCGATCCTGAAGCCGGCGCCCTCTTCGCCCAGCATGTTGCCGGCAGGGATGCGCACATCTTCCATGATGACCTGGCGCGTCGGCTGGGTGTGCCAGCCCATCTTCCGCTCGTTGGCGCCGAACGACAGACCCTTCGTGCCTTTCTCGATGAGGAAGCTGGAAATGCCCGCTGCTCCGGCAGCCCCCGTGCGCGCCATCACCAGATAGAGATCGGCCGCGCCGGCGCCGGAGATGAACTGCTTGACGCCGTTGAGCACGAAATCGCCGCCGTCACGGCGCGCGCTGGTGCGCAGCGCCGCCGCATCCGATCCGCAGGATGGTTCGGTGAGGCAATAGCTCGACAGCAGTTTGGCTTCGATCAGTGGCGGCAGGAAATCCCGCCTTTGCGCATCGGTGCCGAACCTGTCGACCATGGACGCCACCATGTTGTGGATCGACAGATAGGCGGATGTCGATGGACAGCCTGTCGCTAAGGCCTCGAAGATCAAGGCTGCGTCGAGGCGCGAAAGCCCGCTGCCGCCATTCTCCTCGCGCACATAGATCGACGCCATGCCGAGAGCCGCCGCCTCGCGAAACACGTCGACGGGAAAATGCTTCTCCTCATCCCAGCGGATCGCGTGGGGCGCGATTTTCTCGTCGGCGAAGGCGCGGGCCATGTCACGGACCGCGCTCTGCTCCTCGTTCAGCGCGAATTGCGGGCCAGCGGCGGAAATTGCGAGCTTGTCATCCATAGCCCATATCCTTGCATAGCTCATCCTTGCACACCCCGCATCCGCGCGCAGCAAATTCCTGCCGGATCAGGACGCAGGACGCTCGTCGGCGATGACCTTGCCGTCGTTCGGCAGCCGGCCCGGCTTGGCATGAACGACCGCGCCGCGCAGTTTCGTGACGTCCTGCAACACCGCCTCCACGCCTTCCAGCACGGCTTCGCTCGGCGCTTCCGCGTGCAGCGTCATCACGTCCTGCTCGTTCTGGCGTTGCACCACAAGGCGCAGACGCCCGAGGCCAGGACAACGTCGGCCGATTTCGGCAACCTGCGAAGGGTGCACGAACATACCTTTGACTTTCGTCGTCTGGTCGGCACGGCCGAGCCAGCCGCGGATGCGCCGGTTGGTGCGCCCGCACGGCGAGGCGCCGGGGAGAATGGCCGAGAGATCGCCGGTGGCGAAGCGCAGCAGCGGATAATCGCGGTTGAGCCTGGTCACCACGACCTCGCCGACCTCACCGTCCGGCACAGGTTCCTGGGTGCCGGGACGGACGATTTCGACGATGAGGTTCTCGTTCACCATCATGCCATCGACGATGCGGCCTCTGCCGGCGCTGGATTCATAGGCGACGACGCCAAGGTCCGCGGTGGCGTAGCATTGACGCACCGGAAGGCCGCGCGTGCGCAGCTCATCCCGCAAGCTCGTCGGCAGAGCCGCACCCGACACGAGGCCGCGCTGCAGGCTGGAGACATCACGCTTCATCTCGGCGGCCTTGTCGAGCAGGATCTTGAGAAAATCGGGTGTCCCGCAATAGGCCCTGGGCCGGTAATGGTGAATGGCCTCGACCTGCGCTTCCGCATTGCCTGGCCCCGCCGGGATCACGACGCAGCCGAGCGCACGCGCACCGCTGTCCATCATCAGGCCGCCCGGCGTCAGATGATAGGAAAAGCAATTGATGACAATATCGCCCTTGTTGACGCCCGCTGCACAGAGCGCCCGCGCCACGCCCCACCAGTCTTTGCCGACACCTTGCGGCTCGAAGATAGAGCCCGGCGAAATGAACAGACGTTCGAACGCGGTTTCCTTCACGGGCGCGAAGCCGCCGAACGGCGGATCTTCGGCCTGCAGTTCGATCAGATTGGATTTGCGCAGAACCGGGATGGCCGCAAGTTCCGACAGTGACTTTATTTTTTCGAGATTGACGCCCTTCAATTGCGTCCGCAGGCCAGGCGCCCGCGCCTTGGCCTGGTTCATCACTGCGCGAAAATCACGCAGCAGCGCCTTCTCCCGCAGATCATGATTTCTTGTTTCGAGCCTGTCGAAATTCATACTCTATAACCTGTATAATTTTAAATTTGACCGCTGCGGTAAACTCCGCAATCGCTTCTATAACACTCTCGTCTATGCAAGCCAGCGTTTACGGCGCTTGTAATGCTTCACGTCGCGAAAACTTCTGCGGCCTATGCCCGACACGCCGAGATAGAATTCCTTGACATCTTCGTTGTCACGCAACATGCGTGCATCGCCATCAAGAACCACCCTACCATTCTCAAGAATGTAGCCCCAGCTCGCATAGCGCAAGGCAATACTGGTATTCTGTTCCGCCAGCAGAAAGGACACCTGCTCCCTGGCGTTGAGATCACGCACGATTTCAAATATTTCCTCGACAATCTGTGGGGCCAGCCCCATCGACGGTTCGTCCAGCAGGATCATCTTCGGCCTCGACATCATGGCGCGGCCGATCGCGCACATCTGCTGCTCGCCACCCGACGTGAAGCCCGCAATCGACGAGCGCCGCTGCTTAAGGCGCGGAAAGTAATCGTAGATCGCCTCGAGATCCCGGGCGATGGCAGCGCGGCCGTCGCGACGCGTGAACGCGCCTGTCATCAGGTTTTCCTCGATCGTCAGATGAGCGAAGCAATGGCGGCCTTCCATGACCTGAATGCAGCCGCGCCGCACGAGATCATTGGCCGACAGCCGGTCGACCCGCTGGCCCTCGAATTCGATAGAGCCTTTCGTCACTTCGCCGCGCTCGGTGCGCAGCAGATTGGAGATCGCCTTGAGCGTCGTCGTCTTGCCGGCGCCATTGGCGCCCAACAGCGCCACGATGCCCTGACGCGGCACGACAAGGGAAACGCCTTTCAGCACGAGAATGACGTGATCGTAGATCACCTCGATATTATTGACGCTCAGAATGGCGCCAGCTTGCGCCGCACGTGCTGAACTGGCTGTCATGCCATCCCCATCTTCTTCTTGCCGATGCGCCCTCTCTGGAAGAGAGGGCGCAAATCGTTGCGACACCAGCCGTTACGTGGCCTTGTCGCAGGCTTCCGCCCGCTTCGGCCAGCCGGAATTGCCGGCGGCGTATTCCTTCGCCGCGGAATCAATCAACGGACGGACCTCATCCTTCAACGGCGCCATCCAGTCAGACGCCTTCACATATTTGCCGCCATCCCACTCGGCCATGAACACCTTGTTATGGCCGTTGTGATCGCTGCAGGAGACCTGAACGGGCGCGGCAAAGCCTTCCATACCCATTTCTTTCAGACGCTGTTCCGAGATGTTCAGGCTCTCCAGTCCGCGGCGGACGTCCTCGCCGGTGACGACCTTCTTCCCCGTCAGCTTCTGCGCGTTGCGAACGGCTTCCGCGATCAGCATCGAGTTATAGACGCCGCGGTTGTAGAGGTTCTCGCCAATCCGGTTGCGGTTATCGACTTTGGACAGATTCTTATCGGCGACATGTTTCAGGATGTCCTGAATGACAGGGAAGTTCGTTCCCGCCTGATGGAAGTTCAGGGACTTGTAGCCCTTGGCTTCGGCGCCGCCCGCACGTGCATCGTCATCCCCGCCGGCCCACCAGACGCCGACCAGTTTGTCGATGGGGAAATTGTTGCGCAGGGCCTCCTTCACCGCTGTCGGATTCATCGCGCCGAAGCCCTGGTTGTAGATGAAGTCCGGCCGGTCACGGCGGACGCCGAGCCAGATGCCACTCTGGTTCTGCATATCGGCAGCCGGCACCGGATAGAGCTTCAGCTCGAAGCCGTAGCGTTTGCTGAGATCCTGCAGCAGCGGGATCGGCTCCTTGCCGTAGGGCGCGTCGAGATGGATCAGGCCGAGCTTCTTGCCCTTCAGCTTGTCGAAGCCGCCGAGCTGATGCGCCATGTAGCTGACCATCACCGAAGCACCGTCCCAATAGGTGACCGGCGGATTGAAGATCCATGGAAAGGTCGTGCCGTCCGCCGAAGCGGAAAGGCCATAAGCCATCGATAGAATCGGAATCTTGTCGATCGAGGCGCGCGGAATGAGCTGCAGAGTAATGCCCGTCGAATACGGGTTCATGATGACCGGATTCTTCGATTTCACAGCCTCGTAGCATTCGACACCCTTCTTGGTGTCGTAGCCCGTTTCACATTCCTCGATGGCGATCTTCACGCCGCCGATGCCGCCGTCGCGCTGGTTCAGCATTTCCAGATAATCGCGCATGCCGTCGGCGATCGGAATGCCCGAGCCGGCGAACGGGCCGGTGCGATAGGTCAAAAGTGGAACATAGATCTGCTCCTGTGCCGCTGCCTGCTGAAGCGTTGGCGCGCCCACGGCCGCGCCCGTCAAAAGCCCGAGAACCAATGTGAATTTTCTCATTGCTCTACCCTCCTCACGAACCACCCTCACCTCGCATCCGATCGTTTCAATAGGGAAACGGCCACATGCGCAGTTTCTGCTTTCCGATCTGCCACAGCCGCGCCAGTCCGTGCGGCTCGACGATCAGGAAGAAAATGATCAATGCCCCGAGCAGAATGTAAGTCGCGTGCTCGGCGACTGTTCCCGGAATGGCGATGCCCAATGCGGGCAGGCCGAATTTCAGCGCGGTCGGCAGAACGGAGATGAAAGCAGCGCCCAGAAACGAGCCGATGAGACTGCCGAGGCCGCCGATGATCACCATGAACAGAATGATAAAACTCTGGTTGATGTTGAAGGCGTCATTGGCTTCGCCACCGCCGTACCAGAGGAACATCATGCAGGCGCCGGCGACGCCGCAATAAAAGGATGAGACCGCGAAGGCCAGGAGCTTCGCCGGCAACAGCCTGATACCCATGAGCTCCGCGGCGATATCCATGTCGCGCACGGCCATCCAGCTGCGGCCAATGCGGCCGTGCACGAGGTTTGACGCGATCCAGGTCAGAAACGTGACGATGGCCAGCAGCACGAGATAGCGCGTCACAGGCGTGGCGTTGGCGCCGGTGAGCGGGATGCCGGCCAGCAGACGTTGCGGCACTTCGATGGCGCCCGATGCATTGTAATTGTAGAGCCAGGGGATGCGCACGAAGCTCCATTGCAGAAAGAACTGCGCCGCCAGGGTCGCCACGATCAGATAAAACCCCTTGATGCGCAGGGACGGCAGGCCGAAGACGACACCGATGCCGGCGGCGAAGAAGCCTGAGGCAAGTATCCAGATCACGATGTTCACGTCGGGGTAGATCGTCGTCAGCTTATAGCAGGCATAGGCCCCTACTCCCATGAAGGCGCCGGAACCAAGCGACAGGAGGCCCGTGTAGCCGGTGAGGATGTTCAAGCCGATGGCGGCAAGCGAGAAGACCAGAAACGGAATCATCACGGTCTGCAGAAAGAAAGTGCCGCTCAGCAGGGGAATGCCGACGAAGCCGATCAGGAGAATACAGGCAAGGCCGATCCGGTCCTGCAGGATCGGAAACACCGCCATGTCGGAGGCGTATGTCGTCTTGAACTGACCGGCTTCGCGATAGAACACGTGGGCTCCCTTAAATTCGTTCGATGATTCTTTCCCCAAACAGGCCCTGCGGCCGGAACATCAGGAACACTAGGGCGATACAATAGGCGAGCCAGCTTTCGGTGGCGCCGCCGACCAGCGGACCCCAGTAGAATTCGCCGATCTTCTCACCGATCCCGATGATGAGCCCGCCCACGACCGCGCCCGGAATGGAGGTGAAGCCGCCCAGAACCAGCACAGGCAGCGCCTTCAGCGCCACGGTCTGAAGCGCGAAAGAGACGTCCGATCGCGCGCCCCACATGATGCCGGTGATGAGGGCGACGACGCCGGCGAGAAACCAGACGATGACCCAGATCTGGTTCAGTGAAATGCCGACCGAAAGCGCCGCCTTGTGACTGTCAGCCACCGCCCGCAGGGCGCGGCCGATGCGCGTATACTGAAAGAAGATCGACAGACAGGCGATCATGGCCAGCGCGATGACAGCGGCGGCGATATCGATCTTCTGCAAGGTCACGACACCGCCGAGCATATTGATGTCGAAAGCGCCCTTCGGCAGATAGAGCTGTTCGGCGATCATCACTTTCGGATTGCCACCGAAAATCGCTTCGCCCAGGCCGATCAGAAGATAGGTCAGGCCGAAGGTCGCCATGAAGAGGATGATGTCGGGCTGATTGACCAGCGGCCGCAGCACGACACGCTCGACAGCCGCGGCGATCACGAACATCACGCCGATGGTCAGCGCCAGCGCCAGAAAGGCCGGCACGCCCTTTTCGTAAAGGCCCACCAGGGTGAGCGCAGCGAACACCACCATGATGCCCTGGGCGAAATTGAACACGCCCGAGGCCTTGAAGATCAGCACGAAACCGAGCGCGATCAGCGCATAGAGAATGCCGCCGACAAAGCCTTCCCACACGGTCTGCACCAGAAGATCGGGCGCGCCCGCCATCTGTACGAAAGGATCGGCAAAGATGCTGTAAAGCAGGTCCATCAGTGCGACACCCCGAGATAAGCATCGATGACCCGCCGATCGGCTTTCACCTCGTCAGGCGTGCCATCGGCGATCTTGTGGCCGTATTCGAGCACGACGACCCGATCGGAAATGTCCATGACGACGCCCATGTCGTGCTCGATCAGGGCGATCGTGGTGCCGAAGTGCCGGTTCACGTCGAGGATGAAGCGGCACATGTCCTCCTTCTCCTCCAGATTCATGCCGGCCATCGGCTCGTCGAGCAATAGCAGATCGGGCTGCATGGCCAGGGCGCGGCCGAGTTCGACACGCTTCTGCAGCCCGTAAGGCAGCTTGCCGACCGGCGTCTTGCGGATGTGCTCGATTTCCAGAAAGTCGATGATCTCCTCGCAATAAATGCGGTGTTCGATCTCTTCGCGCATGGCCGGGCCATGACGCAGCAATTGCCAGAAGAAGTTGCGCTTCATCTTCAGGGTGCGACCGGTGAGGATGTTGTCGAGCGTCGACATGCCCTTGAACAGGGCGACATTCTGAAATGTACGTGCAATGCCCTGGCTTGCCGCCTCATAGGGCCGCATGCGCTGGCGAGGTTTGCCCTTGAAAATGATGCGGCCGCTTCGCGGGTGGTAGAAACCGTTGATGCAGTTCAGCATCGAGGTCTTGCCGGCGCCGTTGGGGCCGATGATGGCGCGGATCTCACCCTTGCGGATGTCGAACGAGATATCGCTCAGGGCGCCGACGCCGCCGAATGTCAGGGACACATTCTCGACCGTCAGCAGCGCTTCGGCTGCCGCGCGGGTGGCTGGTCCGTGGGCCATCTCCGCGACGGCGCTCATGCGGCCTGCTCCGCGGCAACAGCGAATGTGCGGGCATCGCGGATTTTCACCCGCGCCGCAATGATACCTTTGCGGCCGTCCTCGAACGTCACTTCCGTCGCAATGTCGGCTTCGTCCGAGCCGTTGTAGAGGGCGGTCACCAGCGGGGCGTAACGCTCGCCGACGAAGCTGCGCCGCACCTTCTGGGTGCGGGTCAGCTCGCCGTCGTCGGCATCAAGCTCCTTGTGCAGGATCAGGAAGCGCCTGATTTGAGCGCCGGCCATGAACCTGTCCCGCGACAGGCTCTCGTTCACGCTCGCCACATGCTCCGCGATCATCTCGTAGACCTGGGGATGGCCGGCGAGCTCCTGATAGGAGCCATAGGAGATGTTGTTGCGCTCGGCCCAATTGCCGACCGCCGTCAGGTCGATGTTCAACATGGCGGTGACGAAGGCCTGGTCATGGCCGAAGCCGACGGCTTCCTTGATGTTGGGGAAGAACTTCAGCTTGTTCTCGATATATTTCGGCGCGAACAGCGAACCGTCGACGAGCTTTCCCACATCGGCGGCGCGATCGATGATGCGCAGATGGCCGTCCGGATCGAAGACGCCGGCATCGCCTGTCTTGACGTAGCCGTCCTGCGTCATCGCCTCGGCGGTCTTGGCGTCTTCCTTGTAATAAGCGACGAACATGCCCGGCGACCGGAACTGCACTTCGCCGCTGTCGGCGATGCGAATGTCGACATTGGGCGCCGGCGGACCGACGGTTTCCGAGCGGATGTCGCCGTCCTTCTGGCAGGTCACGTAGAGAAACGCTTCGGTCTGGCCGTAGAGCTGCTTCAGGTTCATGCCGAGCGAGCGATAGAAGGAGAACAGGTCCGAGCCAATCGCCTCGCCCGCCGTATAGGCGACGCGAATGCGCGTGAAGCCCAGCACATTCAGCAGTGGTGCGTAGATCAGGATCCTGCCGAGCCCATAGTGCAGGCGCGCATGCAAAGGCACGAACTGGCCGTTGAGAATCTTCTCACCCCATCGCCGTGCGACGGCAATGAAGTGATGGAACAGCCAGCGCTTCAGCGGGCCCGCGTCCTCCATGCGGATCATCACGCGGGTGAGCAGGGATTCGAACACACGTGGTGGCGCGAAATAGAAGGTGGGACCGATCTCGCGCAGGTCCTGCTGCGCGGTCTCGGCATTTTCCGGGCAGGCCATGCAGAAGCCGGCGACGAAGGATTGAGCGTAGTTGAGATAGTGATCGCCGACCCAGGCCAGCGGCAGATAGGCCAAGGTCTCGTCCGCGTCGGTCAGTTTATCGAAGGCAACCGTATCGCTCGCCGCAGCGATGCAGCCGCCGGCCGAGAGCATGACGCCTTTGGAGCGGCCGGTCGTTCCCGACGTGTAGAGCATGATCGAGATATCGCCGCCGCCACCGGCATCGATCTCGGCTTCGATGGCCGCGCGGGTACCAGGCTCGTGCTCGAAAACATCGCGGCTTTCGGCAATCAGCGCTGAAATCGTATGCAGCCGGGTATGATCATACTCGTCGAGACCGCGTTCCTCGTCGTAGACGATGTGCCGCAATTGCGGGAGCTGCTCGCTTTCGCCGAGCAGCTTGTCGACCTGTTCCTGGTCCTGGACGATGGCGATGCGGACATCGGCGTTCTGCAGCACATAGGCGAGTTCGCTGGCGACGGCATCGGCATAGACAGGCACGGGCACCGCGCCGAGCATCTGCGCCGCGCAGATCGCCCAATAGAGCCGCGGACGATTGGCGCCGGCAATGGCGATCTTGTCGCCGCGGGCGACGCCCAGTGACTTCAGGCCGTGGGCGAACAGGCTGACGTTTTCATAGACGTCTTCCCACGTCCATGTCTGCCAGATGCCGCGGTCCTTGCAGCGCATTGCCGGACGTTTGGCGCGAACCCGTGCATTCGCGCGCAGCAGTTTCGGAAATGTATCGTTCCCGGGCCCCGGCCCGAAACCGTTTGACGCGTTCACTCGCATTCCCCTCCGGGAGCAAACGTTGCGCTTGGCGAATATACACCAGGCGCGGTCTTTCGATGCGCCTAAAGAAAACGCCCGGTGCACCCCTCCTGCACCGGGCGTCTGCCCCGATAACGCCCTGAAAAACCGGGCGCGCCTATTGTCTAAAAGTCGTAGATGGCCTCAGTCGAACGGATAGACGCCGGGCTTGGGCTCATAGGCTTCCTCGATGCCGCGAATGCCGGAGCGCAGCATGGCCTCCCAGGAATCGCGCGTCGTGGCGCCGATGTGCGGCGACCCGAAGAAATTCGGCACTTCCAGCAACGGATTGCCGTTGGCCGGCTCGATCGCAAACACGTCGAAGGCGGCGCCGGAGATATGCCCGCTTTCCAGGCGCTCCTTGAGCGCGGCTTCATCGACCATGGCGCCACGGGCGCAATTGATCAGGATCGAGCCCGGCTTCATCTTGTCGAGCACGGCGGCGCTGTAGAGGCCGATCGTTGTTGCGTTGCGGGAGAGATGGATGGTGAGAACATCGGATCGCGCCCACAGCTCTTCCTGGCTGACGTTCTCGACATTCCATTCCTTGCAGAACTCGGAAATGTCGACGCGGTCGGAGGCGAGGATCTTCACGCCATAGGGCTGCAGAAGCTTCACCACTTCCTTGCCGATGAAGCCGCAACCATGGATACCGACGGTGTGGCCGCGCAGATCGGCGCCATAGCCGATCGGTCCCTTCCACTCGCCGCGGCGCAGGATCGACGAGAAGTAGTGCACGCGGCGCAGGGTGAAGACCATGTAGCTGACGGCGAGTTCCGACACCGAATAACGGTTGATACCCGGCGCCCACCACATTTTCTTGCCGTACTTGTTCAGGATCGCCGGATCGATGTGATCGGCGCCGGCCGACATCATCGAAATGACTTTAAGTTCCGGCAGCGCCGCGCAGACCTTGTCGGTGAAGCGATCGAGGCCGATGATCGCCGCGTCATAGCCCTTCAGATATTCGATCAGCGCGTCCTCGTTGAGAGGCTTGCGGTCGGTGCGGAATTTCACGCCCGGATATTTTTCCTTCATCTCGGTGACGAGGTGAGGATAGAAATCAAAATAGGGCGTGGTGACAGCGACACGTGTCATGGGGCGAGACCTCTCCAGAATATTTGCGGCGTCACCGTATCAGGGTCCCTTCCGCGTGCAAGGTCTATCAGGTGGCCGTCGCCAGGGAGGCGCGAATGTCGGCCTGCGCCGACAAAAGACACTTCGAAATATGTTCCAGGTTCTGTTCGAGGCGATAGGCCGGACCGCCGACGCCGAGCGCAAGCGGCCGGTGACCCTCCGGCACGGGGATCATCAGCGAGACCATGGCGCCATCCCAGTGGGCGGTAGGCGCCACGAGATCGCGGGCGCGGGAGAAGGAGACGTTCCAACTGCCGTGCATGTCGAGGCTTTGCAGAAAGGCGTCGCGGGAAAAACTGCGCTCGTCGAGCACGCCCGCGGCAATGGTCGCCGCATAGACCTCGAGCGCATGGGAACGCGGGTGCTGGTTGAGAAATTGCCAGCCGGTGCTGGTCTGCACCATCAGGCGCCTCGTGCCCGGCGCGATGTAGAGTTGCACGCCTTCGGTCGAGCGGACGGTCTGGACGTATTCGAGATAGATGCCGGCCTCGACCGAGAGCACCACCATTTCATTGGTCTGCCGCTGCAAGGTCCGCATCGTCTCGGCGACGATGCCCTGCTCGAACCTTTCAAACGGCACCCAACTGACGATGCGTGCCAGCCGCCCTGTCGGCAGATAGGAGCGTGTCTGCAATTCGAACGAGAGGTAGCCTTGCGCAGTCATGCTTTTGAGCAGCGCGGCGGTGCTTGAAACCGGCTGGCCCAGCCCTTCCGCAAGGTCCTTCAGCCGCTGCGGCCGGCGCACGCGATCGAATTGCTCGAGGATCGCGAAAACCCGCGCAGCCGACTTCACCAGTTGTTCCGCCAAGGCTCCCTCCCCGAGGCTCTAAGCCTCGAACCGGAAATTACACATATGTGGAATCAGATTCCACCCTTTATGAATCCCCCTGGAAGTGATTGATATAAATCAAAAATATTGGAAGCACATTCGACAGCGCCACCGGATGAGACGGGTGTACCGCGGCCCGGCGCCCGTTGACGGTTGGCTGAACCGTGATGGTAATCTTTGACACCTAAGGAATGCAGAGGCTGCCGAAAGGCATGCCTCAACAGGGGAGGAAGCGCTTGAAACGCGATGTCATCAAGCTCGGCGAAACCGAGGTCGAAGTTCACGAGGAAGGCTCCGGACAGCCGATGCTCTTCCTGCACGGGGCCGGCGGTTTCAATCCGAAAGAACCGCATGTGCCGCTGCTCGCCAAGAATCGGCGAGTCATCGCGCCGTCGCATCCGGGCTTCGGCAAGTCAGCCCTGCCCGACTGGGTCGATAATGTGGACGATATCGCCCACATGTATCTCGACCTGATGGATCAGTACGGCATCGCCAAGGCCGATATCATCGGCTGTTCCATGGGCGGCTGGATCACCGCGGAAATGTTGTCCAAGGCGCCGGAGCGCTTCGGCAAGGTGGTCCTCGTCAGCCCGGTCGGCGTCAAGCTGGGCCCCGTCGACAAGCTCGACATCCCCGATATCTACACGATGTCACCGCCTGATGTGCCGAAGCTTCTCTATCATGATCCCTCGCTGTTTCCCTTCGATCCGTCGAAACTATCGGATGAGGAACTGTCGGTCATCATGCGCAACCGGGAGAGCACGGCGCTGTTCGTCTGGGAGCCGTATATGCACAATCCCAAACTGCCGCACCGGCTTTATCGCGTTAAATCGCCGACGCTGTTCATTCGCGGCGAGAGCGACGGTCTCGTCAGCGCGCAGTACGTCGAGGGCTATGCGAAACTGTTCAAGTCTTCGCGCATCGAGACGATCGCCAAGGCGGCGCATGTGCCGCATGTCGAACAGCCCGCTGCGTTCGCGAAGCTCGTGAACGATTTCCTTGGCTGAAATTAGAAGATCATCGGGAGCGAAAGATGCAAGCCTGGCACTTCAGCGAAACCGCCTATCCCTATCTGCCGCCGGCAGACAGTTATCCCTCCATCCGCGTGTCATTGCCCAACAAGCATTATGATCCGGAGAAAGGTGCCGCCCTCTACGATCGCTATCTCAAGGAATGGCAGATCGCCGAGGAGGAAGGCCTCAACATCATGCTCAACGAGCATCATCAGACGGCGACCTGCGTCGATCCCGCAGCACCGCTGATGCTGGCGGCGCTGGCGCGGCTGACGTCGAAGGCACGCCTGCTCATCCTCGGCAATCCGGCGGCCAACCGCCGCCAGCCCGTGCGCATCGCCGAGGAAATGGCGCTGATCGACGTACTGTCACGCGGCCGTCTCGAAGCGGGCTTCGTGCGCGGCGTGCCGTATGAAATCTCGCCGGCCAACAGCAATCCAGTGCGGATGAACGAGCGTTTTTGGGAAGCAATCGATCTCATCGTGCGCACCTGGAAAAACCACGATGGCCCGGTGAGCCATGAGGGGCGCTTCTTCCATCACCGCAACATCAACATCTGGCCGCGCGTCTACCAGAACCCGCATCCGCCGGTCTGGGTCAGCACGACCAGCGCCGGCGGCGCGCGCCAGGTCGGCGAGAAGGGCTTTGTCCAGGCGACCTTCCTCACCGGCTTCCAGGCGACGCGCAAGATCTACGAGTCCTATCGCGCCGGCTGGCGCGCGGCGGGCTTCGGCAATGACGTGCCGATCGACCGCCTCGCCTATGCGGCGATCGTCTATGTCGGCAAGACCGAGGAAGAGGCCTACAGGGGCGCCGAGAAGCTGTTGTGGTATGTCACCGCCAACAAGGTCGCGCCGCAGTTCGCCAATCCGCCGGGCTATGTTCCGGTGGAAGGCAATGTGGCGATGATGCGCGGCGCCTCACATCCGCTGAGCGAATTCGCCAAGGGCGCCAGCGTCGAGGCGGCGATCAAGGCGGGCTTCCTCTTCGCCGGCACGCCCGACCAGGTCTACGAGCAGTTCAAGCGCCATTACGGCTATGTGGGCGGCTACGGCCACCTGCTGCTGATGGGCCAGGCGGGCTTCCTGGAGCATGACGACACCGTCGCCGGCATCCGCAATTTTGCCCGCGAGGTCTATCCGCGCATCAAGGCTGAATTCCCCGACACGACGATCTCGGGAACATTCGCCGACGTGCCGCCGGAGCCGCCGTCGCATGCGCTGCTGTCGCGCCCTGCTTCCATGGGCGCGCCGGTTCTCGATGCTCGGCCGATGACGCCGCTTGGCGCCGCGCGCGGCGCGTAACGCAGTCGAGCGATCAAAGAAAAAGCTGCCGGATGAAAATCCGGCAGCTTTTTTGTTTTCGATGAAAAGCCTGAAGGCTCGCGATCTTATTCCGCAGCCGCGAGCTTCTGCGCCACCGGGCCCTTCAGACCAAGGATGCGGCGGGCATTGTCGTAGAACAGCTTCTGCTTCTGCTCTTGTGTCAGATCGATCTCCGCCAGCAGCTTCAGGCAGGTGGCCGGGTCCCAGCAGGGATAGTCGGTGCCGTACATGACGTTGTCGATGCCGTAGTAGTCGATCGCGAATTTCATGCCGGCGGAATGGGGCGAGACCGTATCCGTATACATGCGATGCAGGTATTCGCTAGTCGGGCGCGGCAGTTTCGCGGCCTTGGTGTTCTTGTCCATGCGGCCGGATTGATAGGGCAAGGCGCCGCCGGTGTGCGACATCACCACTTTCAACTCCGGATAGCGCTCCATCAGACCGGACAGAACCAGCCGCGACGCCGCCACGCTGACCTCGACGACGCGACCGAGGCTGAGATGCAGGGCGCCATTATAGCCATCCAGCATGTCGGCGAAGATGGCGTCTGTCGGGTGCAGGAACATCGGCAGGCCGAGTTCGGACACGCGGGCATAGAAGGGTTCGAGACGGTCGGCGTCGATGCGGGCATCGCTGCCGATGCTGCCTGGAATATTGACGCCCATCAGGCCGAGCTTGCCGACCGCATGTTCGAGCACGTCCATCGCGATCTTGGTATCGACCAGCGGAATGGCGGCGCTGGCCCAGACACGGCCGGGATATTTGCGCTGCGCACCGGCCATTTCCTCGTTCCAGTGCATGGCGAGGTCGCGGCCCTCTTCGGCAGGAAGCTGCGAGAAGAACACCGACATCGGACCGATCGAGCAGACGACATCGACCTGATGGCCGAGCCCGTCCATGTGGGCGAGCTGTTCGTCGAGATCGTGCCATTCGGCCCAGCTCGGCAGCGGGTTGGCTTCGTTCTCGTGCCGCCGGATGGTGTAGCCGCCCCGCGCGTTCACCGCCGCCAGGGGAAACTCGGTGCGTTTGCAAAGACGCTCGAAAACCGAGCGGGGCCACCAGTGAAAATGCGAATCGATAATGTGCATAGCCCTGGTCTCCGTCCATCGCGCCGGCCGCACCTTTAAAAAGATCGCGTTCGGCCGGCTGTTCGAACACAGTCTATAAACTTGGCCGGAACCGGTCAACGAAAGCCCTTTGAATCACGGTTTTGTGTCGGGTTTCGTCCGCGTTTTCCCGACTTCCCGCCGACGTCAAATCCGGTTTAGGTAGCAATTCCATAAAAACTGGAAACCTGGGAGGAAACATTGGAATTGGGTCTCGAAGGCCGCCGCGTCCTGATCACCGGCGGATCGCAAGGCATCGGACTTGCCGTTGCCGAGGGCTTTCTGAAGGAGGGCTGCGAGGTCACCTTGGTGGCGCGCGATCCCGATCGGCTCGCCAGGGTCGGCGACGACCTCTCGAAAACAGCGCCCGGCCGGGTCCGCACCCGCGCCATCGACCTGTCTCGCCGCGGCGCGCCGCAGGAGATCGCCGACGAATTCTCCGATACGGATATTCTCATCAACAATGCCGGCGGCATTCCCACCGGCGATATTTTCGACATCGACGAGGACCGCTGGCGCGAAGCCTGGGACCTGAAGGTGTTTGGTTACATCAACCTCAGCCGCGCCATGTACCGGCACATGAAGGGCAAGCCGCCGAAGGTCATCTGCAATGTCATCGGCACCGGCGCCGACAAGCCGATGTTCCGCTATGTCTGCGGCAATGCCGCGAACATCGCACTCAACGGGCTGACGCAGTCACTCGGCGGCCGCAGCATCGACGACGGCATCCGAGTCGTCGCCGTCAATCCCGGCGCGGTCGAGACCGAGCGCTGGCGCAACATCCACGGCAAGCGCGCGCAGGAAAAGCTGGGCGATGCGAGCCGCTGGCGCGAGATGCTGTCCAACGACCTGCCGGAAGGACGCGGCGCGCGGCCGGACGAGATCGCCGATGTGGTGGTGTTTCTCTCTTCGCAGCGGGCGAGCTGGGTCTGCGGCGCCGTGTTGCCGATCGACGGCGGCCGCCTGCATCGCGACAACTGGTTTTAGAGCATCGGGCAAAGAACCTGGAGCACGGGGCGATTCGCAAAGAACGCCTCGTGCCCAGACACGACCTGATTGCCAATGGCGTCGAGAACATCTCTCGGCCGCGCGGTCCTGGCCATCATTGCGCTGCTCCAAAGCCACGGCGCATCCACTGCCCGCTCCGCCAATTCCATATCCATTTGTAAATGCTAAGCTATCGCCCGAATGCGACGAGCGCGTGCAAGTCGAACTGTCATTCTTGCGGATTGTTAATGCGACAAGCCGCACGCCAGGCGCTCATATGCGGGCCCGTTACAAACATCTGGATGAACGAGGAACCTCTTGAATTTAGTCTTGCTCCGATCTGTTTTGATGATTTCATAGCTTGGCCCCGCCTGTGCAAACAGAATCGGTCCATTTGGCGTCCATGCTTACAGCGCGTTCTTCGATGGTCCGTTCATGAACCAGCAACCTCCTCCCCTCAAGGGCAGCCCGCAAAGCGAGGCCCAATCAGCCGCTCCGCGCAAATCGCGCAAGGGCATCGTCATCGTCTCGCTTCTTGCTTTGGTGATGGTCGCCGGCTTTTTCTGGCGGAGCCGGGAACCGGCGCCGCAGCAGCCCGCCGGCGGCAGGCGCAGTGCGCCCCCCATGTCGATCGTGCCGGAAGTTGTCGGCAAGGGTGACATCGGCATCAGCCTCAATGCGCTGGGCACAGTGACCTCGCTGGCGACCGTCACGGTGAGAACCCAGATCAGCGGGCAGTTGATCAACGTCGCCTTCAAGGAGGGCCAGGAGGTCAAAAAGGGCGACCTGCTGGTGGAGATCGACCCGCGCCCCTATGAAGCGGCGCTGGCCCAGGCGCAGGGGCAATTGATGCGCGACCAGGCGCTGCTCAAGGGCGCGCAGGTCGACCTGGCGCGTTATCAGGGCCTGGCGTCGCAAAACGCCGTGCCGCGCCAGACGCTCGACACGCAGAAAGCCCTTGTGGCGCAATATGAAGGCACGGTGGCCGCCGACCAGGCGGCGGTGAAAGCCGCGCAGGTCAACCTGCTTTTTTGCCGAGTTTTGTCGCCGCTCGATGGCCGCGTCGGCCTGCGCCAGGTGGACCAGGGCAATTATGTGACGCCGGGCGATACCAATGGCCTTGTCGTCATCACGCAGTTGCAGCCGATCAGCGTGCTCTTCTCCTTGCCGGAAGACAATCTGCCGGCGGTGTCCAGGCGGATGCAGGCAGGCGCGACCTTACCCGTCACCGCCTATGACCGCAGCGGCCTCAATAAAATCGCCGATGGTACGTTGCAGACGTTCGACAGCCAGATCGATGCCACGACCGGAACGATCAGGCTGCGGGCGCTGTTTCCCAACACCGACAAAACGCTTTTCCCGAACCAGTTCGTCAACGTGCGCCTGCTGGTCGACACCCGCAAGAACGTGACGACCGTGCCCAGCGTCGGCATTCAGCGCGGCGTGCCCGGCGACTTCGTCTATCTGATCAACGCCAACAGCACGGTCTCCGTCCGCAAGGTCACCCTGGGCGCAACGGACGGCGAGCACATAGAGGTTGTCTCCGGGCTGACGCCTGGCGACCGCATCGTCGTCGACGGCACCGACAAGCTGCGCGACGGCGCTGCCATCATCGTGCGGGAAGCGGCCGACACCAGCGCCGCGCCGCCCCCAGCCAGACCCGCCGGCGGCAGAAACCGGTCCGGCAATGGACAGCGGCAATGAGCCCGTCACGGCCCTTCATCCTGCGGCCGGTGGCAACCACATTGCTGATGGTGGCGATCATGCTCGCCGGCATCCTCGCCTTTCGCTTCCTGCCGGTCGCGGCTCTGCCCGAGGTGGATTACCCGACCATCCAGGTGCAGACTTTCTATCCCGGCGCCAGTCCCGACGTGATGACATCGTCCGTCACCGCGCCGCTGGAAGTGCAGTTCGGCCAGATGCCGAACCTCAACCAGATGAGTTCGGTGAGCTCCGCCGGCGCATCGGTGATCACGCTGCAATTCAGCCTCAACATCTCTCTCGACATCGCCGAACAGGAAGTGCAGGCGGCCATCAATGCGGCCGGCAATCTGCTGCCTTCAGATCTGCCGGCGCCGCCGATTTACGCCAAGGTGAACCCGGCCGATGCGCCGATCCTGACACTCGGACTGACCTCGGCGACGATGCCTCTGACAGAGGTGCAGAGTTTCGTCGATACACGGCTGGCGCAGAAAATCTCGCAGCTTCCAGGTGTCGGGCTTGTCAGCATCAGCGGCGGCCAAAGGCCGGCGGTGCGCATCCAGGCGGACATCCGCAAGCTCGCCGCCTATGGGCTCAACATCGACGATCTGCGCACCACGCTCGGCAACGCCAATACCAACACGCCGAAGGGAAACTTCGACGGGCCGATGCGCGCCTATACGATCAACGCCAATGATCAGATCCGCGACCCGGCCGATTATAAATCCCTGATCGTCGCCTATAAAAACGGTTCGCCGGTCCGGCTCAGCGACGTCGGCACGGTCATCAATGGCGCGCAGAACGACAAGCTCGGCGCCTGGATGAACACGGTGCCGGCGATCATTCTGAACATCCAGCGCCAGCCCGGCGCCAATGTCATTTCCGTGGTCGAAGGCATCAAAGCGCTTCTGCCGCAGTTGCAGGCCTCGCTGCCGGCCGCCATCGACATGGCGGTCCTGACCGATCGCACCGTCACCATCCGCGCGTCCGTGCGGGATGTGGAATATGAGCTGACGCTTGCCGTGATCCTGGTCGTCCTGGTGATCTTCGTCTTCCTGCGCAGCACGCGGGCAACGCTGATCCCGAGCCTTTCCGTGCCGCTCTCGCTGGTCGGCACGCTTGGCGCCATGTATCTGTTCGGCTTCAGCCTCAACAATCTCTCGCTGATGGCGCTGACCATCGCCACCGGCTTCGTGGTCGACGATGCCATCGTCGTGATCGAGAATATCTCGCGTTTTATCGAAGAGGGCGAAACGCCGCTGGAGGCGGCCCTGCACGGCTCCGAGCAGATCGGCTTCACCATCATCTCGCTGACCGTGTCCCTCATTGCCGTGCTGATCCCGCTTCTGTTCATGGGCGATGTGGTGGGCCGGCTGTTTCGCGAGTTCGCCATCACGCTCTCCGTCACCATTCTCATTTCCGGCCTGGTATCGCTGACCCTGGTGCCGATGGCTTGCGCCAAACTGCTGAAGCCTGCGGCCGAAACGAAAGAGAACGCCTTTCAACGCCACAGCCGCGAATGGTTCGACGGGCTGATCCGCGTCTACGGCCGCATGCTCGGTTGGGTGCTCGACCGCCAGACCCTGGTGCTGCTGGTGGCGCTCGCCACCTTCGGCGTCACCACGCTGCTCTATATCGTCATTCCCAAAGGCTTCTTTCCGCTGCAGGACACCGGCGTCATTCAAGCCATCACCGAGGCGCCGCAATCGGTCTCCTATGCGGCGATGGCGACGCGGCAACAGGCTCTGGCCGCGGTGATCCTGAAAGACCCCGATGTCGAGAGCCTGTCGTCCTTCATCGGCGTGGACGGCACCAACACCACGCTCAACAGCGGGCGCATCCTGATCAATCTGAAGCCATACGATCAACGCAAATCCAACATCAGCGCGGTGATGCGGCGGCTGCAGGACAGCACCGCCTCGCTTCCCGGCATCACCCTTTACATGCAGCCGGTGCAGGATCTGACGATCGAGGGCACCGTCAGCAAAATGCAATATCAGTTCGTGATGCAGGACGCGGACGCGCAGCAGCTTGCCGAATGGACCCCCAGGCTGATCGACAAGCTGAAGGAACTGCCGCAGCTTGCCGATGTCGCCAGCGATATCCTCGCCCGCGGCCTGTCCATCTTCGTCGACATCGATCGCGATCAGGCGGCGCGCTTCGGCATCACACCGGCGACCATCGACAATGCGCTTTACGATTCCTTCGGCCAGCGCATCGTCTCGACCATCTTCACCAATTCGAGCCAGTATCGCGTCATCCTGGAAGCCGATCCCGCGCTGCAGAACTCCGTGCAATCGCTGTCGGCCATTCATCTGCCCTCTTCGCTTGGCGGGCTGGTGCCGCTGTCGGTCGTCAGCAGGATCAGGGAAGAAACGGCGCCGTTGCAGGTCACCCATCTCGGACAATTTCCCGCAACCACGATCTCGTTCAATCTGGCGCCCGGCGCCTCGCTCGGCGAGGCGGTGGATGCGATCACGAAGGCGCAAACCGAGATCGGCCTGCCGGCGAGCATGATCACCAACTTTCAGGGCGCGGCCCTGGCGTTCCAATCGTCGCTGTCAAACCAGGCGTTTCTGATCCTCGCCGCCATCGTCACCGTCTATATCGTGCTGGGCGTGCTCTACGAGAGCTTCATCCATCCCGTCACCATTCTCTCGACCTTGCCGTCAGCCGGCATCGGCGCGCTGCTGGCGCTGATGCTGGCCGGCCAGGATCTCACCATCGTCGCGATCATCGGCATTATTCTATTGATCGGCATCGTCAAAAAGAACGCGATCATGATGATCGACTTTGCGCTCGACGCCGAGCGGAACGAGGGCAAGCCGCCGCGCGAGGCCATCTATCAGGCCTGCCTGTTGCGCTTCCGACCGATCCTGATGACGACGATGGCGGCCGTGCTGGGCGCGCTGCCGCTGATGCTCGGCACCGGCGCCGGCTCCGAGCTGAGGCATCCGCTTGGCATTTCCATCGTCGGCGGCCTGCTGGTCAGCCAGTTGCTGACGCTGTTCACGACGCCGGTCATCTATCTCTGGTTCGACCGCCTCGCCATCCGCTTCGGCGGACGGCCCGGGCGCACGCCCGACGCCAATCCCGCGAGCGGAGCGCCTTGAGCATGAACCCGTCGAGCGCCTTCATTCGCCGGCCTGTCGCAACGACGTTGCTGACGTTCGGGCTGGCGATGGCGGGCGCGGTGGCGTTTTTTCAACTGCCGGTCTCGCCCCTGCCGGAGGTGGACTTCCCGACCATTTCGGTGCGCGCCACCCTGCCCGGCGGCAGCCCGCAGGATGTCGCCACGACCGTCGCAAGCCCGCTCGAGCGCCATCTCGGCCAGATCGCCGACGTCACCGAAATGACCTCATCGAGTACGGTGGGGGCAACACGCATCACCCTGCAATTCGGCCTCAACCGCGATATCAACGGCGCGGCGCGCGACGTGCAGGCCGCCATCAACGCGGCGCGGGCCGACCTGCCGACGAGCCTGCGGGCCAATCCGACCTATCGCAAGGTCAACCCCGCCGACGCGCCGGTTCTGATCCTCGCCCTGACCTCGGACACGCTGAGCCGCGGCGATCTTTATGACGCCGCCTCGACGGTGCTGGCGCAGAAGCTGTCCCAGGTCGAAGGCATCGGCGAAGTGACGGTGGGCGGTGGCTCGCTGCCGGCCGTGAGGGTCGAGCTTATTCCGCAGGCGCTCTTTCAATACGGCATCGGCCTCGAGGATGTGCGGGCGGCCCTCGCCAGCGCCAATGCGCACAGCCCGAAAGGCGGCATCGACGTCGGCGATCGCCGCTACCAGATCTACGCCAACGACCAGGCCAACCAGGCGTCGCAGTATAAATCGCTCATCATCGCCTATCGCAACGGCGCGCCCGTCCGCCTGTCCGACGTGGGCGAAGTGTCCGACTCAGTCGAGAATCTTCGCAACGCCGGCCTCTCCAACGGCAAGCCTGCGGTCCTCGTGATCCTGTCGCGGCAACCGAACGCCAATATCATCGGTATCGTCGACCGTGTCACGGCGCTGCTGCCGCAATTGCGCGCCTCGGTCTCGCCGGCCATCGACATCGAAGTGGCCGTCGACCGGTCGACAACGATCCGATCATCGTTGCGGGATGTGGAACGGACGTTGGTGATCGCCATCTTTCTGGTGATCGTGGTCGTGTTCGTGTTCCTGCGTAACGGGCGCGCCACCTTGGTGCCGGTCGTCGCCGTCTCCGTGTCGCTGATCGCCACCTTCGCCGCCATGTATCTCATGGGCTACAGTCTCGACAATCTGTCGCTCATGGCGCTCACGGTCGCGACCGGCTTTGTCGTCGACGATGCGATTGTCGTGCTTGAGAATATCACGCGTCACATCGAAGACGGGATGACGCCGGTGACCGCGGCCCTGAAAGGCGCCAGCGAAGTCGGCTTCACCGTGCTGTCCATGAGCCTGTCGCTGATCGCGGTTTTCATCCCCATCCTGCTGATGGGTGGCATCGTCGGCCGCCTCTTCCGCGAATTCGCCATGACGATTTCGATCGCGATCCTGATCTCGCTGGTCATCTCGCTGGCGACCACGCCGATGATGTGCGCCGTGCTGCTGCGCAAGGAAGAAAACCAGGGCCATGGACGGCTGTATCAGGCGAGCGAGCGCGTCTTCGACGGCATGCTGAACATCTATCGGCGCACCCTGGGCTCGGCGCTGCGACATCCGCGCTCGGTCATGGTGGTTCTCGCCGCGGTTCTGGGGCTGAATTTCTATCTCTACGATATCATCCCGAAGGGCTTCTTTCCGCAGCAGGACACGGGGCGGCTGATCGGCTTCATCCAGGCGGACCAGAGCATTTCGTTCCAGCTCATGCAGCAGAAGCTGACCCAGTTCATGGATATCGTCCGCAAGGATCCGGCGGTGGAAACCGCCGTTGGCTTTACCGGCGGCGGACAAACCAATTCGGGCGGCGTGTTCATTTCGCTGCAGCCGCTCAGCCGGCGCGGCAGCTCGGCCGACCAGATCGTCAATCGCCTGCGGCGCGAACTCGCCGTGGTGCCGGGCGCCACCCTGTTCCTGCAGTCCGTGCAGGACATCCGCGTCGGCGGCCGTTCAAGCAATTCACAATATCAGTACACCTTGCAGGGCTCGACCCTGGAGGAGCTCACCGAATGGGCGCCGAAGATTGCCGCCGCGCTGCAGCGCGAGCCGGATCTGATCGACGTCAACAGCGACCAACAAAGCAGAGGGCTCCAATCCAATGTGATTATCGACCGGGATGCGGCCGCCCGCCTGGGGATCACGGTCAGCCAGATCGACAACACGCTCTATGACGCCTTCGGCCAGCGGCAGGTCTCGACCATTTACGTAGACCGCAACCAGTATCACGTGATCATGGAAGCGGCGCCGCGCTTCTGGCAAAACCCCGAAATACTGAAAGACATTTATATCAGCCAATCGGGGGGACAGGTCGGCGGCTCGCAGGCGACCAATGCGGTTGCCGGGACGGTCGCGGCAACAGGAGAGACGGAATCGGTCAATTCCATCGCTTCGGACGCCGCCCGCAATCAGGCGACCAATTCCATTGGCGCCACCGGCCGCGGCGCGGCATCGACGGGCTCGGCCGTGAGTACAAGACAGGAGACCATGATTCCGCTGGCGGCGGTTGCGCATTTTGCGCCGGGGGCAACACCGCTTGCCGTCAACCATCAAGGCCTGCTCGTCGCCACCACGATCTCGTTCAATCTGCCGCCGAATGTCTCGCTCAGCACGGCGGTCACCGCGATCAATGCGACGATGAACCGGATCGGTGTTCCAGCGACGATTCACGGCAGCTTCCAGGGGACAGCGAGGGCCTTTCAGGATTCGGTGAGCAATCAGCCCTACCTCATTCTGGCCGCGCTGATCACGATCTATATCGTGCTCGGCATTCTCTACGAAAGTTACGTTCACCCGCTGACCATATTGTCGACACTGCCGTCTGCCGGCGTCGGCGCGCTTTTGACCTTGATGGCCTTCAAGATTGAATTCAGCATCATGGCGCTGATCGGCGTGATCCTGCTGATCGGCATCGTCAAGAAGAACGCCATCATGATGATCGATTTCGCGCTGGATGCCGAGCGCACACGCGGCCTTTCGGCCCATGACGCGATCTACGAGGCTTGCCTGCTTCGCTTCCGGCCGATCATGATGACGACCATGGCCGCCCTGCTCGGCGCACTTCCCCTCGCCATCGGCCTGGGCGAAGGCAGCGAGCTGCGCAGGCCGCTGGGAGTCGCGATCGTCGGCGGGCTCATTCTGAGCCAGGTGCTGACGCTTTATACGACCCCGGTGATCTACCTCTATCTCGACCGGTTCCCCGCCTGGTGTCAGCGTCTGCGCGGCCGCCCATCCCGGACGAACCCGACGTTGCAGCCGGGAGAATGAATGATGTTGCACTTGTGGTGTCAAAGGCGGAACGACAGCTTGTTGAGGATTTGATGCGTCGCGTTGCAGAAAAATCGATGGCTTTCACCGTGCGGTTCGGCAGCAGGCTGCGCATCGCATCTGTCTGCTGTGCGATCTTGCTCGCGCCGGGGTTGTCCGGCTGCGTGCTGGACAGCGAACAGCCCAGGCTCGATATCGAAATGCCGACCAGTTATCGCACGGCGCCGCGAGCGGCCGATGCGGCGGTTCCGACCCTCGACTGGTGGCGCGGCTTCCGCTCCAAGGAATTGACGTCCCTCATCGAGAGCGCCCAGGCCTGGAACCTCGATATCGCCGTGGCCTTCGCCCAGATCATCCAGGCGGATGCGCAGGTGGGCATCGCGGGCGCACCCTTGCTGCCATCGCTCACCGGCACAGCATCGGCGGAACAGGCACGCACGCCCGGCGCGACGGGCAAAACCTTCTCGCAATTCAGCACCGGTCTCACCGCGAGCTACATGCTCGATTTCTGGGGTAAGAACCGCTCCGCGCTCAATGCCGCCGAAGAAACCGCGATCGCGGCGCGCTACAACAGGGATGTCGTCACCCTTACCGCGATCGTGACCGTCGCCAACACTTACTTTCAGGTGGTCGCCGCGCAAGACCGGCTGCGCATCGCCCGCGAAGATCTGGCCTCCGCCCAGCGCATTCTCGGCTTGGTCAAAACACAGTTCAACGGCGGCACGGTGACCCAGCTCGAACTGTCGCAGCAGGAGGCGCTGGTCTCGACCCAGCGCGCTTCTATCCCGCCGCTTGAAATCACGCTGCGACAGAATATTGCGGCGCTTGCCGTGCTCGTCGCGCGCGCGGCGCCGAACTTCAATGTGCATGGCGGCGGACTGGCGCAGATCGCGATCCCAAAGGTCACGCCGGGCCTGCCGTCCGACCTGCTCTATCAAAGGCCGGACATCCGCCTCGCCGAGGCGCAACTTGCCTCATCCAATTTCAGCGTTGAATCGGCGCGCGCGGCCTTCTTTCCGCAAATCCAGCTCACCGGACAGACCGGCTTCCAGAGCGCGGCCCTGTCGACACTGTTTGGACCGGGCGCATGGTATTACACGCTCATGGCGGGCGTGACTCAGCCGATTTTCGATGGCCACCTGCTGGAAAGCCAGTTGAAGCAGGCGAAAGGATTGCAGCTTCAATATCTGCAAGCCTATCGCAAAGCCGTCCTCTCAGCCTTCGCCGATGTGGAGAAGGCGCTGATCGCGCTTCAGCAGTCGACTTTGCAGGAACGCCTGCAGGCCGATGTCGTCGCCAACTCCCGCCGCGCTTTCAATGTCTCGGAAACGCAATTGCGCGGTGGCTCGGTCAATCTCATCACTGTCCTGCAAACACAGCAGGCGCTCTTCACCGCGCAGGACACGCTGGCGCAAGTGCGGCTGACAAAGCTGCTGGCGGCGACAAGCCTGTTTCAGGCGCTCGGCGGCGGATGGTCACCGGAGAAATTCGCCGCGCTGCACTAGCGGCCACTTTTCCGCATGATGCTCCAGGTGTCGATCTTCGCGATATCCGGCTGCAAACGGCGGTTCGCGTAGCGATGCCACTGCTTCAAATGAAGCTACCTCAGCAATATCCCCTTGCCCGGGACAGGATATCGTCGCATCTTGTGACGAATAAACTGTTTCTTCCAAGGAGATACCTCATGGTTGATACATCAAATGCTACGAATGCGCCGGCTCCTCTCGATGCCTTCCGCGCCAAATGGGGTTGGATCGTCGCGCTTGGAGTCGTTTATGTCATTGCAGGCCTGCTGGCGCTCGCCAGTGTCGCGATGGCGACCGTCGTCAGCGTTCTGGTCGTCGGCATCATGATGGTGTTCAGCGGCGTTGCCGAAGTGATCAATGCATTTCAATTCAAATCCTGGTCTAAATTTCTGCTCTGGCTGGCGTTGGGGCTACTTTATATAGTGGCCGGCTTCATCACGTTCGAGAATCCGCTGCTCGCTGCGGCCGTTCTGACCTTGCTCCTGGGTGCGGCGCTGATCGCCTCGGGCATCGTGCGAATCGTGCTTGCCTTCAGCATGAAGCAGGAGTCGCCGTGGGTCTGGGTTCTGCTGTCGGGTGTAGTGACCTTGCTGCTCGGTCTGGTGATCCTCGGCCGCTGGCCGGTCTCGAGCGTTTATATTCTTGGCCTGTTCCTGGGCATCGACCTCGTGTTCGCCGGCACGGCCTGGATCGGACTTGGCCTTGGCGTTAAGAACAAGGCTGCCGCTGCTCCCGCGGCTTGAGAATCAGCTCGGCAAAGGCATCAGACATGCGCACCGTTCACTTCACGATCATCATCCTGTTCGCCGCCGCAACCGTCGTCTTCGCGTTCCAGAACCTCGAAATGGTCACCATGTCCTTTTTGGGATTCCGGGCGCGGGCGCCGCTCGCGCTGCTCACGACGGTGATCTATGTTCTGGGCGCCTTGACCGGAGGCAGCGTGTTCGCGCTGCTTCGCCGCTCCTACAAGGGCTACCGCGGGCCGCTGGACGAGGGCAATGAGGCGTCTCGTTAGGACCGTGCGTCCAGGCTCTGTGGCAAAAATAGCCCGCTCCCGGCAAATCAGGGTTGAAAGTCGAGGAAGCGCTTTCAACACTCGAATTTGCCGGGGAACGCGCAAAAATTCGGCACCGATAAGTTGCTAGGATGACTGTCAAAAACTGCCATGCTGTGCAATCGAGCCGCTGATTTGAGCGGCTGTGGTCATCTACTTGTTAGAATTGCGGTTTAGAACACTCTTGCCTTGCTTTTATTCGTAATCCGCGTATATTGCGACGCAGTATCCAGTTCCGGAGATTTGCATGAACCGTCGTTGGCCGATCGTTGGAGCTCTGCTCCTCGCTTACAGCGCTGCTGCTTCAGCAGCCTCCTTTGAAGTTACGTCCGGTGAAGGCTCGATGAACCGCGGCCTGGGCTTCCGCCCTGTGACCGGCCGGGTCGCCGCTCAGCCGGGTTCAACCCTCCATGTCCCCGCCGGCGCCGTCGGCTACGTGGTATATGACAACGGCTGCCGCGTTCGCGTGACGCCAGGCTCTTTCGTCCGCGTTCAGAAGAATGCGCCGTGCGACGCCAGCGGCCGCGACTTGCCGGCACAGGGTTCGGTCAATGCTCAGGGCCTGGGCCAGAATGACCAGGGCGTTGATCCGCTGACCCTTGGCGTGGTTGCCGCCGTCGGCATTGGCGGCCTTGCCTGGGGTATCTCCGAAGTCAACAGAAGCAACAACAACAATGGGTTTTTCATCCCGCCGCTGAGCCCCTAATCGGCTCTTTCCGTCGGTTTCGATCTGGCGGATCTTCGGGAACAGGCATTGAGGCCACGATGATGTTCGTCGTGGCCTTTTGCTTGTCTGAGGCTGGGCTAATACATGCCGGGCATTGCCTGGGGTTCGACTTCTAGAGCATTTTCGAGCGAAGTGGCTGTCGGTTCGCGTGAAGAAAATGCGTCAAAACAAAAACCTAGAGCTCGGTTCTGATTCCATCAGAACCGAAAAAGCTCTAGACGCCCAGATGCTGTTTCAAGATCGCCTCGTCGGCGTTCAACTGCTCGCTGGTGCCCGAGAAACAAACCTGGCCCTTGCTCAGGACATAATGCCGATCAGCGATGCGGAGCGCGGCGCGAAGATTCTGCTCGACGATCAGCACCGCCACCCCCTGGGCGCGAACGTTCAGCAGGATTTCCAGAATTTCCTGCACGATCAAAGGTGCGAGCCCTTCGGAGGGTTCATCGAGAATGATGAGCTCCGGGTTGAGCAGGAGAGCGCGGGCGATCGACAGCATCTGCTGTTCCCCGCCCGAGAGCTTCAGGCCGCGGAAGCCAGCGCGTTCCTGCAGACGGGGAAACAGTTCGTAGATACGTTTGAGAGTCCAGCCTCCGCCCGCGCCTTTGCGCGCCGCCACGATCAGGTTTTCCTCAACGGTCAGGCTGCCGAAGATGCCACGTTCCTGGGGCACATAGCCAAGGCCCATGCGCGAGATGCGATAGGGCGCCAGGCCGGAGATGTCACGATCGCCATAGTGGATCATCCCCGGTTTTGGCTCGAGAAATCCCATGATCGCGAGGAGCGTCGTCGTCTTGCCGGCGCCGTTGCGGCCAAGCAGGGACACAATCTCTCGATCGCCGACCTCGAGGGATACGCCATGCAGGATATGGCTGAGGCCGTAGTAGGCGTGGACGTTTTCCAGCCGCAGCATCAGACGCTCGCTCCGAGATAGACTTCGCGAACACGCTCGTTGGCTGCCACCGCCTGCGGCTCGCCACTGGCCAGCACCTC
>Ga0180219_1000309_pt1 | contig 45468 bp, 40 predicted proteins | sample eDN3rd30CBELigMG_FD_151338 | JGI IMG/M metagenome (GOLD analysis project Ga0180219, IMG submission 151338) | Enriched Miracle-Growth compost microbial communities from Emeryville, California, USA - eDNA 3rd pass 30_C BE-Lig MG (version 2)... ... | reverse complement strand
ACGCGGCCTGCAGGAGCGCGGTGGACTTGCCCGAGTTCATCGCGCCGTAGCGGAAGTAGAGTTTGGCCACCGGACGAGTCTACGGACGCCTACGCGCCGATCTTCAGCTCCGCCGCTGTGCGCTCGATGGTCTGCTCGGCCAATGCCGGCTGATCGTTGAGCGTCTGCCCGTAGGTCGGGATCAGCGCGCGGATCTTGCCCTCCCACGACGGGAACTGCTGCGGGAAGCAGGTCTTCATGAGGTTGAGCATGATCGGCACCGCGGTCGAGGCACCCGGCGATGCACCGAGCAGCCCCGCGATGGAGCCGTCGGAGTGGGCGACGACCTCGGTCCCGAACTTCAGCTGGCCCTTGTGCATGACCTGGGCGCGCTGGCCGGCCTGCAGCAGCTTCCAGTCAGCGTCCTCGGCGCCGGGGAACAGCTCACGCAGATCGTCGACCTTGCGGTGGTGGTTCTTCGCGAGCTCGCTGAACAGATAGCGGATGAGGTCGAAGTTCGTGAACGCGACCTTGAGCATGCTGAACAGGTTCGAGAAGCGGACCTGGGTGACGATGTCCCACATCGACCCGTTCTTCAGGAACTTCGGGCTGAAGGTGGCGAAGGGACCGAAGAGGACGGATGCCTCGCCGTCGACCACACGCGTGTCGAGGTGCGGCACCGACATGGGAGGAGCCCCCACCGTGGCCTTCGAGTACACCTTCGCGTGGTGCTGTGCGACGATCTTCGGGTCGCTCGTCATCAGCCACTGCCCGCCGATCGGGAAGCAGCCGTAGCCCTTGATCTCGGGGATGCCCGACTTCTGCAGGAGCTTGAGCGCCCAGCCGCCGGCGCCGACGAACACGAAGCGCGCGTTGATGCGCCCGGGTGCACGGCCGATCGTGCGACGGTACTTCACCTGCCAGGTGCCGTCCTTGCGACGCTTGAGGTTCCGCACCTCGGTGTTCGTGCGCACGTCGACACCCGCCGCGGCCAGGTGCGAGAAGAGCTGACGGGTCAGCGAGCCGAAGTCGACGTCGGTGCCCCCGGTCACCCGGGTCGCGGCGAACGGCTCGTCGGCCTTCAGCCGCTTGTCCATGAGCAGCGGCGCCCACTGGTTGATGACGCGCGAGTCTTCGCTGTACTCCATGTCGGCGAACAGCGTCTGCTGCTGCAGCAGCTCGTGGCGCTTCTTGAGGAAGCCCACGTTCTTCTCACCGCGCACGAACGTCATGTGCGGAGTGGGGTTGATGAACGTGTCGGGCGCGCTCAGCACACCCTTGTCGACGAGGCTCGACCAGAACTGGCGGCTGAGCTGGAACTGCTCATTGATCGAGATCGCCTTGCTGATGTCGACGCGGCCGTCGGCCGCCTCGGGCGTGTAGTTGAGCTCGCAGAGCGCCGAGTGACCCGTGCCGGCGTTGTTGAACGCGTTCGAGCTCTCCTCGGCGACATCGCTGAGGCGCTCGATGGCGGTGATCTTCCAATCGGGCTGCAGCTCGTGGAGGAAGGCACCCAGGGTGGCACTCATGATGCCCCCACCGATCAGGACAACATCGACGGTTTCAGTCACGGTTCTCCAGTCTACGTGGCACGGCGGTGTGGCCCGTTCAGGGAAGCGGCGTCACGCCGCCGCGGCGATGCGCGCGGCGACGAGTTCGGCGATCTGCACGGCGTTCAGCGCCGCGCCCTTGCGCAGGTTGTCGTTGGCGATGAACAGCACGAGGCCCTTGCCCTCGGGCGCGGACTGGTCTGCGCGGATACGACCGACGAAGCTCGGATCCTTGCCCGCGGCCTGCAGCGGGGTCGGCACCTCGTCCAGGACGACGCCGGGAGCGGATGCCAGGATCTCGCGTGCCCGCTCGGGAGTGATGTCATGCGCGAATTCGACGTTGATCGACAGCGAATGCCCGGTGAAGACCGGCACGCGCACGCAGGTGCCCGCGACCCTGAGGTCGGGGAGCTCGAGGATCTTGCGGCTCTCGTTGCGGAGCTTCTTCTCCTCGTCGGTCTCGTTGTCACCGTCGTCGACGAGGTTACCGGCGAACGGGATGACGTCGAACGCGATCGGGGCGATGTACTTCTCGGGCTCAGGGAAGTCGACCGCTCCCCCGTCGTGCACGAGCCCGATCGTGTTCTGCGCGACCGCGGCCTGCGCCTGGCCGAGCAGCTCTTCGGCACCGGCCAGGCCCGAGCCCGACACCGCCTGGTACGTGCTCACGATGAGTCGCTCGAGGCCGGCTGCGGCATCCAGCGCCTTCAACACCGGCATCGCGGCCATCGTCGTGCAGTTCGGGTTGGCGATGATGCCCTTGTGCGCCTCGTCGATCGCGTGCGGGTTGACCTCGCTGACGACGAGCGGAACCTCGGGGTCCATGCGCCATGCGCTGGAGTTGTCGATCACGACCGCGCCCGCCTGGGCGAAGCGCGGTGCGTGCGCGCGACTGCCGGTGGCACCGGCGGAGAAGAGCGCCACGTCGATCCCCGCGGGGTCGGCGGTGGCGACGTCTTCGACGACGACGATCTGACCGCCGAATTCGACAGCGCGGCCGGCCGAGCGCGCCGTGGCGAACAGGCGCAGCTCACGCACCGGGAAGGACCGCTCCGCGAGGATCTCGCGCATGACGGTGCCCACCTGGCCGGTGGCGCCGACGACGGCGACGGAAAGTCCTGAATCAGAGATGCGGGTCATGCAGAATCCTCGATGACGGGCGCGTCGATTCCTGCGAGGCGCACGCGCGCCCGCCGGGATGCGACGTCGCAGGGGTTTCGCTGATTCTACCCGTGCGGCACCGGGCGATCGCGCATGTTGCGCGGGCCCGGTGCCGCCGATGGTGTGCGTCAGCCGTTGCGGCGCACCCGGCGCAGACCGCCGATGACCAGGGCGATCACGCCGGCCAGCACGAACAGACCGCCTGTGAGGGCAGCACCGACCGGGACCGTGCCGCCCGTGACGGCGAGCTCGCTGTCACTCGTCGCGTCGTCGTCGTCCGAGGCGACCGGTGCCGTCGTCGCGCTCGAGGTCGGTTCGGCGGACTGCGTCGGGTCGGTCGTCGGGTCGGTCGTCGGGTCCGTGGTGGGATCCGTGGTCGGCTCGACCGTCGGGTCGGTCGTGGGCTCCGTCGTCGGGTCGGTCGTCGGCTCGGTCGTGGGATCCGTGGTCGGCTCGACCGTCGGCTCCGTCGTGGGCTCCGTCGTCGGGTCAGTGGTCGGCTCGACCGTCGGCTCCGTCGTGGGATCCGTGGTCGGCTCGACCGTCGGCTCCGTCGTGGGATCCGTCGTCGGCTCGACCGTCGGCGTCACCGTGGGCGTGGGCGCGTCGGCGCAGGGCAGCACGCCGTAGAAGAGGTTGGTGTGGATCTCACGATCCATGAGCGCCGTGAACGAGGCGGCGATCAGCTGCCCCTCGAACTCCACTCCACCGTCTCGGGGGAAGATCACATGCGCGTTCGGCGCGTAGATCGACCCGCGCACCGGCTCACCGCGCGAGACGATCGTCACGTCGCCGCTCAGGTCGCTGAGATCCCACAGCAGATAGCTGATGGCTGCGTTGGCCGGCGCGTCCTTGCCGGCCACACCGTAGGCCGGGAGCGTCAGCACACCGTCGACCAGATCGGAGGGCGACACCTTCACCACGAGCGGCGACGTCGTCGAGTAGCCGGTCATCGTGAACTTGCTCGCGGAGGCCGGGAACTCGTCCAGCGTGAGGAGGTTCGGCCCGCTGGAGTCGAGCGTGACGAGAGCGTCGTTGCTCGGCTGCGAGACGGTGGGCGTCTTCCACCCGTCGTCTGCGGTCACCTTCGCCAGCTGCGCAGTCCCCTCGTCTTCGGGGAAGTACGCCGCGAAGGTGCTCTCTTCCGTGGCGAACGTCGTGGCACCGGCCCCATCGTTCCACGGTTGCACCTGCGAGGTGAGCTGCGAGCTCATGTTGCCGCCGCCCGCCGGGTAGAAGGTCGTCCCGTCACCGCCGAACGCCTGACGGAAGGTGTACCCGGCCGGTGCCGACTGGTCGACGATCTTCGCCCCGGCGTCGACCTGTCCGCCGTCACGCTTGACCTCCACGACCTTGGCCATGTCGGGGTCGGGAGTGAAGCGGTTCACGAGAACCCGGTTGGGACCTTCGTCGATCGTCGGCACATCGTAGTCCGCATTGCCACCGACCCCGCCGTGGAAGATCGAGTACTGGAGGTTCGAGATGCCGTCCTTCACGCCGAATGTCGCGTCGCCGCCGACGGCGAGAGTCCCCTCGAGCTCGAGGTTCGCGAGCACGGTGTCACCGGTCGTGTAGAGCGTGTAGCCGCTGTCGGAGCCGATCGGCGTCGACCCGCCCATCGGGTTGGCGAGGCACGTCGTGCCGTCGTCCGTGGTCTCGGCGGCCGATGCCGCCATCGCCGAAGCGGTCAGTGCCGCTCCCGTTGTGATCAGCACCGCGCCGATGGCGATCCAAGTGCGGGCGCGCGTGAATGCGGATTCCATGTTCTCCCCAGCCTGGAGGGCGCGCGGGCGCCATCCACGTCGTCGACGCACGCACCGAATGGCCCGCTCGGCGCCGAGGCACGACCGGGTTCCGGCGCGCGCTGCGTCGGGTGTACGCCATCGAGCATCGGGTTGCCGAGGGCGTCGCGCACTCCCCCTGAGAGCGCTCCCGGCAGGCTACCAGAGAGCGGAAGACGGAACGAATCCTCTAGCGGCGGTTCACATGCAGACTGTCAGCGGCCGGAGCCGGCGTAGATCGTGGCATCCACGTCGCCGTCCAGGCCGAACGCGGTGTGCACCGCGCGTGCGGCATCCGCGAGATCGTCGCCGCGCAGCACCACCGAGATACGGATCTCGGAGGTCGAGATCATCTCGATGTTGATGCCGGCGGCGCTCAGCGCCTCGAACAGGGTCGCGGAGACGCCCGAATTCGTGCGCATGCCGGCGCCGACGACCGACAGCTTGCCGATCTGGTCGTCGTGCACGAGGCTCGCGAATCCGACCTCGTCCTGTTCGGCGGCCAGCGACCGCAGCGCAAGCGACGCGTCGGACTTGGGCAGCGTGAATGAGATGTCGGTGCGCCCGGTGGTGGCCGCGGAGATGTTCTGCACGATCATGTCGACGTTCGCGCCCGACTTCGCCACGATCTTGAAGATCTCGGCGGCCTTGCCGGGGATGTCGGGGACGCCGAGGATCGTGATCTTCGCCTGGCTGAGGTCGGTGGCGACGCCGGCGACGACGGGCTCTTCCATGTTCTCTCCCTGAAGCTGCGGGAACATTGCGGACAGCTCTTCACGGCGGGCCTCGTCGATGACGAGCGTGCCCTCGGCCGAGCTGAAGGTGGAGCGCGCGTGGATGAGCACGCCGTGCCGGCGCGCATATTCCACCGCACGGATATAAAGGACCTTCGCCCCGTTCGCGGCGAGCTCGAGCATCTCCTCGCTGGAGATGACGTCGAGCTTGCGCGCCTTGGGGATGACGCGAGGATCGGCGGTGAAGATGCCGTCGACGTCGCTGTAGATCTCGCAGACGTCCGCCTCGAGCGCCGCCGCGAGCGCGACCGCGGTCGTGTCGGAACCGCCGCGTCCGAGGGTCGTGATGTCGCGCGTGTCGCGATTGAAGCCCTGGAAGCCGGCGACGATGACGATCGCGCCCTCGTCGAGGGCCTCACGCAGTCGCACCGGCGTCACGTCGACGATGCGTGCGGCGCCATGATGCGCGTCGGTGATCATCCCGGCCTGGCTGCCGGTGAACGAGCGGGCTTCGAACCCCATCGAGTGGATGGCCATCGCCAGCAGCGCCATGGAGATGCGCTCGCCGCTGGACAGCAGCATGTCGAGCTCGCGCGGCGCGGGGATCGGCGCCACCTCGGCGGCGAGGTCGAGCAGCTCGTCAGTGGTGTCACCCATCGCGCTGACCGCAACCACCACATCGTGCCCGGCGCGGCGGGCATCCACGATCCGCTTGGCCACGCGCTTGATGCTTTCGGCATCGGCGACGGACGATCCGCCGTACTTCTGGACGATGAGCGCCACGAACCAACTCCCGGACTGCGTTCAGGGACACGGATGCCGCGCCCGACACCCCATTCTACGGACCAGCCACCGGCGGCTCGACGCGTGTGACGTCAGCCGGCACAGGGGTCGCCGGCGCACGCATCCTGCCCCCGGTCGCGGCCAGCCAGCATCCGGCTAGAACGAGCGGGAACCCGATCAGCAGCCACGGCGACAGCTGCTCGCCGAGGATGACGATGCCGAGTGCGATGGCCACGACCGGGTTCACGTAGGTGAACAGCGGCGCGGTGACCGGCCCCACCTCGGCGATCAGCGCGAAGAACGCCACGAAGGCCACCGCGGTGCACAGCAGTGCGAGCGCCGCCAGCGAGATCGTGCTGCGCATCGTGGGCGCCTCATGCGTGGTGAACGCGGCGAACGGCAGGTAGAACAGTCCGACGGCGATCAGCGCGAGGGTGATCGGGCCGATGGACGGGATGTCGCTGAGCTTGGCCGCGACGATGAACGGGGCGATCGCGTACAGAAGCGCGGTGAGCAGGACCTCGCCCACCGCGACGAAGGTGGACGCGGCATCCGTCACCGCCAGCCCCTGCCCCGCGACGATCACCGCCACACCTCCGAAGCCCACGAGCAGCCCGACGATGCGCAGTGGGCTGACGCTGCGGTGCGTGCCGATCGTGAAGCCGATCACCGTCGCCCACAGCGGGACGGTCGACACGAGCAGGCCCGTCAGCCCGGAGGGGATCGTACGCTCGGCGTCGCTGAGCAGGAAGAACGGCCCGCCCATCTCGATCGCGCCGAACGCGAGCACCCACGGCCAGCGGCGCAGCGCCGGACCGAGCGCCTTGCGGTGCAGCGCGATCGGCAGCAGGATCAGCGCGCCGCCGAGCGTGCGGCCGCTGACGACCGCCGCCGGGGAGAAAGACGTCACCGCCTCGCTGATGAACAGATACGGCACGCCCCACAGGACGGCCATGGTGGCGAACAGCCACCATCCCTTCGCACTCACCCGTGAATTCTCGCACCGACCTCCGACGTTCGAACGCACGTGTCGGATGCCGCGAGTACCCTGACTGCCGTGCGAGAACTTGCGCGTGACGAGGCCCGGCGCATCGCGGTGCGAGCCGCAATGCTCGACGCCGACCGGCCCGGCGACGTCGTCGAAGTCGTCGAGTCGATCGGGCGTCTCAAGATCGACCCCACTGCGGTCATCGCCCCCTGCGAGCACACGATGCTCTGGTCGCGCATCGGATGGCAGTACGAACCCGCGCACCTCAAGAAGGCCGTCGAGAGCGACCGGCTCGTCTTCGAGTTCAACGGCACCTTCGTCGCCGGGACGCTGATGCCGTATCTGCGGACCGTTCTTCGCGAGAAGGGGCTGCTGTATCCGGGCTACCGCGCGTGGTTCGACGCGAACCAGAAGTTCAGCAAGGACGTACTCGCGCGCCTTCGCTCAGATGGGCCCCTGCCGGCATCTCAGATCGACGACACCCACCAGGTCGCCGCGAACAGCGACAGCGGCTGGTCGGGGCCCAATCAGGTGCCTCGCATGCTCGAGGCTCTCGAACTGCAGGGGCTCGTCGCCGTCTCGGCACGGCAGGGTCGCACGCGCGTCTGGGACCTCGCCGAGCGCGTGCATCCGCCCGACATGCCCGAGTACACGCGGGAGGAAGCCGAGCTTGCCCTGGAGAGCTCGCGGCTGCGGGCCCTCGGGATCGCCCGGTACAACACCGCGTCCTCGAGGATCAAGAATGTGGGCGAACCGGTCACGGTCGAAGGCAGCACCTGGAAGTGGCGGGTCGATCCCGAGGCGCTCGCTGCGCTGGATCTCGATCCGGGCGGCCGTGCGGCGATCCTCAACCCCTATGACGGCATGCTCTTCGACCGTGCACGCATCCTCGAGCTCTTCGACTTCGACTACAAGCTCGAGCAGTTCACGCCCAAGGCGAAGCGCGTCTACGGCTACTTCACGCATCCGATTCTGGTCGGTGACCGGTTCGTCGGACTGCTCGATGCGGCTCTCGACAAGAAGAAGGAGAACCTCGTCGTGACCGCGGTGCACGAAGCCGCGCCCTTCGATGACGACGACACGGAGATGGTGCGCGCAGAGATCCACGAACTCGCCGAGTGGCTCGGGGTGGGACTCCTCGGGCTCGACTGAGCACGCCGTCGGTCCTGCGCACTCGGCCGAGGACTCTCAGACCGACCGTCGCCCCTCGAACGCGCGGCCGAGGGTGACCTCGTCGGCGTACTCGAGGTCGCCGCCCACCGGCAGGCCCGAAGCGAGCCGCGTCACGCTGATCTGCAGGGTGTGCAGCAATCGCGACAGATAGGTGGCGGTCGCCTCGCCCTCGAGGTTGGGGTTGGTCGCGAGGATGACCTCCTGCACCGTGCCGTCGGCGAGCCGCTGCATGAGCTGCGCGACGCGCAGGTCGTCGGGGCCGATGCCGGCGATCGGGCTGATCGCACCGCCGAGCACGTGGTAGAGGCCGCGGAACTCGCGGGTGCGCTCGATGGCCGCGACGTCTTTCGCGTCTTCCACAACGCAGATCAGGGTCTGGTTGCGCCGCGGGTCGCGGCAGATGGCGCAGCGATCCTGCTCGGACACGTTGCCGCAGATCTCGCAGAAGCGCACCTTCTCGCGCACCTCGCCCAGCAGCTGCGACAGCTTCGACACGTCGAAGCCCGGCGTCTGCAGGATGTGGAACGCGATGCGCTGCGCGGACTTCGGCCCGATGCCCGGAAGGCGGCCGAACTCATCGATCAGGTCTTGGACGATGCCGTCGTACATGGGCTAGTGGAACCTCGTCGCTTGCTCGTAGGGCTCTTCGCGGACGAAACGCGCACCGAGCACCTGGCGGACGACCGCCTCACCGACACGCTCGATGCCGTCGTCGCGGATGCTGGTCGTCGGCACGATCGGGGCCGCCACGACGGGCACACCGTCCTCCGGAACGTCGAGGTCGGCCTCGGCGTCGTCATCGGGTTCTGCCGACGGCGCGGCCACCTCGGCGCGCGGCAGCACATCGCCCTCGTGCGGCGGCGCGATCGTCGAGACGCGGGAGGCGGTGGATGCCGCGTCTTCCGGATCGTCGTCGACGGCGAACTGCCCGGCACCCAGCGCCGGCTCGGGATCCGCCGGGATCGCGGCGACCGCCCAGTCGGTGACGGGCGCCGAGGATGCGGACGCCGCGGCACGCGCGGGCGAAGCCGCCTGCTCGGGCGGGCGCGCCGGGTCGGGGTCGTCGTCTGGCGCGGGGCCGTCGCCGGGGGCGGGATGCCGCGGCCCGGGCTGACCGCCGCCGTGACGGGCGATGTACTTGACACGCACGCCGAGCACCGCCTGGATGGCCTGTCGCAGGTCTTCGCTGGGCCCGGCACCGGCCTGCAGCTTCTTGAACTTCGCGACATCGGCCGCGCTCATGAAGTTCAGCGTCAGGACGTCGTCGGCGAACGCCACCGGTTGAGCGGTGGTCGCCACGAGCCACGATGAGCGGCTCGCGCCTTCGAGGTGCCGCAGGATGTCGGGCCATGACGCCTGCACACGGTCGATGGTGACCGGGCCGGTCGGTGCCGGTTCTGCAGGCGGCTCGGGCACGCGCTCGATCGGGGGCTCTGGTGCCGACGCAATCGGCGGCTCGGGCGCAGGCACGGGCGTCGTTTCGACCTGAGGCTCGGGCGCCGTCTCGACCGGAGGCTCGGGTGCGGCCTCGGGCGTCGTTTCGACGCGCGCCGGCGGGGCGGCCGGCGGCTCCGGTGCCCGCTCGACGACCGGTGTCGCAGGAGCGACCGGCGCCGCAGCAGGAGCGACCGGCACCGCGGGCGCGACCGGCGCCGCAGCAACGGCGACCGACGCGGAGGCGACCGGAGAAGCCGGCGCAGCGACCTGAACGGGCGCACCACCGTGCGCGAGCACGCGCGCGATCATGAGTTCGAGCTGCAGGCGCGGCGACGTGGCACCACTCATCTCATCGAGCGCCGACACGACGATGTCGGCCGTGCGCGAGAGCCTCTCGACGCCGAACCCGCCGGCCTGCTGTGCCATGCGCGCCAGCTCGTCGCCGGGAACACCGCGCAGCACTGCGGCCGCGCCCTCGCCCGTGGCCGCGACCACGATCAGGTCGCGCAGCCGCTCGAGCAGGTCGTCGACGAACCGACGCGGATCTTGCCCGGTCTGCACGACGCGGTCGACAGCGGAGAAGGCGGACGCGGCATCCTGCCCCGCAAAGGCGTCCACGACCTCATCGAGCAGCTCCGCGGGCGTGTAGCCGAGGAGCGCGACGGCACGTGCGTAGGTGACGGTCGACCCTTCGGAACCGGCGATGAGCTGGTCGAGCACCGACAGCGTGTCACGCGGCGACCCGCCACCCGCGCGCACGACCAGCGGCAGCACGCCCTGCTCGACCTGCACGCCCTCTTGCGCGCACAGCTGCTCCACGTACTCGAGCATGGCCGCGGGCGCGACCAGCCGGAACGGGTAGTGGTGCGTGCGCGAGCGGATCGTGCCGATGACCTTCTCGGGCTCGGTCGTCGCGAAGATGAACTTGACGTGCTCCGGAGGCTCTTCGACCAGCTTCAGCAGCGCATTGAACCCCTGCGGGGTCACCATGTGCGCCTCGTCAAGGATGAAGATCTTGAACCGGTCGCGCGCCGGGGCGAACACCGCACGCTCGCGCAGATCGCGCGCATCGTCGACGCCGTTGTGCGAGGCAGCGTCGATCTCGACGACGTCGAGCGATCCCCCGCCGCCGCGACCGAGCTCGATGCAGCTCTCGCACTTCCCGCACGGGGTGTCGGTGGGGCCCTCGGCGCAGTTCAGGCAGCGCGCCAGAATACGGGCGGAGGTCGTCTTGCCGCAGCCGCGCGGGCCGGAGAACAGATAGGCATGGCCCACCCGGTCGGCGCGCAGCGCGGTCATCAGCGGCTCGGTGACCTGCGCCTGCCCGATCATCTCCGCGAACGTCTCGGGCCGGTAGCGGCGGTACAGGGCTGTGGTCACCGCTCCAGCCTACGGTGTGCTCCCGACATCAGGACAGCGCTCTCTCCCACACAACAACACTGAACGAAACACCGGCCTTTGCGTCACAATTGATCACACCAGTTCGCCGCCCGAAGGAGCACCATGACCGAGTCGCCCGCCCTCACCTGGCCCGACGGCCGCCTGCTGCGCGGGGGCGCTCCCTGGTAGATGCTGGCGGGGTCGATGCACTACTTCCGCGTGCACCCCGCGCAATGGCGCGACCGCCTGCGCCGTCTCGTCGACCTGGGCGCGAACACCGTCGACACCTATATCGCGTGGAACTTCCACCAGCCGCGCGAGCGGGACGTCCCCGACTTCGCACACTGGCGCGACGTCGCGCGCTTCCTCGAGATCGCCCACGATGAGGGCCTGACCGCGGTCGTCCGACCCGGGCCGTACATCTGCGCGGAGTGGGCCAACGGCGGCCTGCCGACATGGCTCACCGGCCGCGGCATCCCGCTGCGCTGCACGGATCCGCGGTTCCTGGCCCCCGTGGCGACGTGGTTCGACGAGTTGATCCCGCGACTGGCACCGCTGCAGGCGGGCAACGGAGGCCCGATCGTGGCCGTGCAGGTCGAGAACGAGTTCGGCAGCTACGGCGACGATCCCGATTATCCGGCCGCCATGCGCGATCTGCTCACCGAGCGCGGCATCACCGAGGCGCTGTACACGGCCGACGGCCCGATGGAGGCGATGGTCGACGCCGGCGCACTTCCCGGCGCCCTCATGGCGCTCAATCTCGGATCGCGCGCCGCGGACGCGCGCGCCTTCCATGCCGCACGTCGACCCGGCGAGCCGTTCGTGTGCGGCGAGTTCTGGAACGGCTGGTTCGACCACTGGGGCCACCCGCACCACGTGCGCGGCGCGGAGAGCGCGGCCGAGACGCTCGCCGGCCTCATCGCCGACGGCGGCAGCGTGAGCGTCTACATGGCGCACGGGGGCACGAACTTCGGCACGTGGGCGGGAGCCAACGACGTGGACGGCGAGCTGCGCCCCACCGTCACGAGCTATGACTCCGACGCCGCGATCGCGGAGGACGGAACCCTGACCGAGAAGTTCTTCGCCCTGCGCGAGGTCTTCGGCCGCACCGAGCCGGTGCGCAGCGGCTCGCCGCGCTTCGTCGCGCCGACGAGCGCTCCGCTGCGTGCGGGCGCGCCGCTCGTGCGATGGACCGGGGCGGCGCAGCCGGTCACGGTGCCGTGTGCCACCGACGCGCTCGGCATCGACAGCGACCTGGCGCGCTTCGACGCCGACGTGCGCCTGCCGGCCGGCCCCGTGCGGCTCAGCCTGCACGACGTGCGCGACCGCGCCCACGTGTGGCTGGACGGGTGCTTCCTCGGTTCCGTCGACGGCGCGGGCTCGTTCGACGTCGAGCGCACCGGGCACACCTCGCGACTCACGGTGTTCGCGGAGGTCGCCGGACGCATCAACTACGGCCACCGCACCGGCGAGCACAAGGGCCTCCTCGGCCCCGTGCTCGTCGACGGGCGACGCATGGTGCAGCGCTGGGCATGCGCGCCGGTCCCCCTGGACCGTCTCGGCGAGAGCGCGCCGGCCGCGACCGACGATGCGGAGGTGGATGCCCCGGGCCCGCGATTCGCGCACGCTGAGCTCACGCTCGACGAGGCCGCCGACGCACACCTGTCGCTGCCCGGCAGCGGACGCTCTCTCGTCTGGGTCAACGGCTTCCTCCTCGGTCGGCACTGGAGCATCGGCCCGCAGCAGACCCTGTATGTGCCGGCGCCGCTGCTGCGGACGGGCCTCAACACCGTCACCCTGCTCGAGTTCGAGCGGCTCGGCGAACAGGTTCTGCTCGGCGACCACGCGGTCCTCGGCCCGCAGGAGGAGTACATCGAGGAATTCTGATCTCCGCTGGTCGGATGTCTGACGTTTAATGATCAATAGATCCCTTGTATAATCACTATTAATCATTGGCGATCATGAGAGAAGCGAGCGATGACCGAACCCTTCGTTGATGTCGAGACCGCGAGTCAGCCTGACGCCTGGCGCCGCGCCGCCGCACTGCTGCCCGAGGTGGCGGCGCTCCTTCCCGCCGTCGGCGCGCGCGTGGCGGTCGTCGGATGCGGCACGAGCTGGTTCATGGCACAGTCGTACGCCGTGCTGCGTGAGCAGGCGGGTCAGGGCGAGACCGACGCCTTCGCCGGATCGGAGTTCCCCGCAGAACGCTCCTACGACCTCGTCGTGGCCATCTCCCGGTCGGGCACGACCACCGAGATCATCGATCTGCTGGCACACACGACGTCGCCGACCCTGCTGGTGACGGCCGTCGCCGACTCGCCGGCCGCCGCCGCCGCGACATCCACCGTCGCCCTGCCGTTCGCCGATGAGCAGTCGGTCGTGCAGACCCGGTTCGCAACCACGGCGCTCGCGCTGCTGCGCGCGCACCTCGGCCATGACATCGAGGCCGCCGCTGGTGACGCCGAGCGCGCACTGCGGATCAACATCGACGAGCTGCTGAACGCCGCGCAGACGACATTCCTCGGCCGTGGTTGGACCGTGGGGCTGGCCGCCGAGGCGGCGCTGAAGACGCGCGAGGCAGCGCAGTACTGGTCGGAGTCGTACCCCGCGATGGACTACCGACACGGCCCGCTCGCCATCGCGCAGCCGGGTCGCAATGTGTGGGCCCTCGGCGAGGTGCCGGAGGGACTCGCCGACGACGTCGCCGCGACCGGCGCGACGCTCGTGCACCATGACATCGACCCGCTCGCGGCGCTCATCGTCGCCCAGCGGTTCGCCGTGGGTCTCGCGAAGGCACGTGGACTGGACCCCGACCGTCCCCGTTCGCTGACCCGCTCGGTCATCCTCGAAGGCTGACGATGGCCGCCCCGCTGCTGCGCGCCGGCGCACCGGTGCTCGCGTTCGACATCGGCGGCACGGACGTCAAGGCGACCTCGGTCGACGCGGCGGGCGAGGTGGGTCCGGTGCTGCGCGCGGCCACACCGGCGCCGTCGCCGCGCCTGGCTGACGAGCTACTGGACGTGCTCGCCGACACGGCCGCGCTCCTGCGCGCAGGCGGAGCCACCCCTGCCGCCGTCGGCGTCGCCCTGCCCGGCGTCGTCGATGACGAGGCCGGTATCGCCGTCGACTCCGAGAACCTGCGATGGGCGAACGTGCCGTTCCGTGATCTCGCCCGCGAGCGGCTCGGGCTGCCGGTCACGATCGTCCACGATGTGCGGTCGGCCACCCTGGCCGAAGCACGGGTGGGTGCCGCCCTCGGTCTCACGGATGCCCTGGTCGTCACGATCGGCACCGGAATCGCCGCGGGCCTCATCGTCGACGGCACCCTGCTCGTGCGGGGCGGTTACGCCGGAGAGCTCGGCCACGCCGTGGTCCGGCCCGGCGGCGAAGCCTGCGCCTGCGGCAACCGCGGGTGTCTGGAGGCCACCGCATCGGCCGCCGCCATCGCGCGCCGCTACAGCCGCGAGACCGGGACCCCCGTGGCCGGGGCCCGCGACGTCCTCGCACGCGTGGAGGTCGACGCCGTCGCCCGTGCCGTGTGGGAGGACGCCCTCGACGCCCTCGCGCTCGGGCTCTCGCACGCGTGCGCGCTCCTCGCCCCGCAGGCGGTCGTCGTCGGCGGCGGGCTCTCCGGCGCGGGCGAGGCGCTGCGTGCGCCGCTGCAGGAGCGACTCGATGCTCTCTTCCCTGTGCGTCGCACCCCCGTCGTCCTGGCGCGCCTGGGGGGGCGACGCGGGCGTCGTCGGCGCGGCCCTGCGCGCCCGCGAGGCCATCGGAGCACCGGCGTGATCGCGACCGTCACCCCGAATCCGGCCGTCGACATCACGATCGACATCGACCCGCTCGACGTCGGCGGCACCACGCCCGCTCACGGTTCCCGGCGGCGAGCGGGCGGCAAGGGACTGAACGTCGCCCGTGTGCTCGCGCAGACGGGCCGCGCCGTGGTCGCGCTGGGGCTCGTCGGCGCCGACGAGGCCGCCTGGTTCGCCGACGACCTGCCCGGCGTCGACGTGCACCTGACACCGTGCCTCGCGCCCACCCGCCACACCTACGCCCTGGTCGACATCGCCCATTCGCGGACGAGCCAGGTCAACGAGCGCGGCACCGCCCGCAGCGCCGACGAGTGGATGCTGCTGCACGACGCCGTACGCACGGCCTGCCGCCACGCATCCTGCCTCACCGTCTCGGGCTCGCTGCCGCCGGACGCCCCCGCCGATGCCGTCACGCACCTGGTCGAAGCGGGCCGGGCCGCTGGCATCCCGGTGATCGCCGATCTCACCGGCGACGCCCTGCGCACGGCAGCATCTGCGGGCGCCGACGTCGTCAAGCCCAACCGCGACGAGCTGTGCGCGACGGTCGGCACGGACGATCCCCTCACCGGTGCCCGTGCGCTGCAGCACCTCGGCGCCGGGCTGGTCGTCGTCTCGCTCGGCGAGGACGGCCTGGTCGCCGTGCCCCGCTCGGGCGACGCCCTGCACGGCGGCCTGCCCGAGCCTGTGCAGGGCAACCCCACCGGCGCGGGTGACGCCGTCGTCGCCGCGCTCTCGGCCTGGATCGACGATGGCCTGGCCCGCGACGACCTGTCCGCGCTCGTGCGCCGCGCCGTCGCCTGGTCGGCCGCGGCCGTGCGCGCTCCGCTGGCCGGCACCCTCGACGACACCCACGACGAGCTCGCGCGCCACGTGCGGGTCTCCGCCGTCTGACCCGAACGGAGACCCATGCCTCTCGTCCCCACCGCGCAGATCCTCGACGAGGCCGAGACCGGCGCCGCCGCGTTCAACGTCGTCACCCTCGAGACCGCGGAGGCCCTGGTGCACGCGGCCGAGCAGGCCGGACGTCCCCTCATCCTGCAGATCTCGGAGAACTGCGTGCGCTTCCACGGCGCGCTGGCCCCGCTCGCCGAGGCGACGCGGGCCCTTGCCGAGGCATCCTCCGCCCGGCTGGCACTGCACCTCGACCATGCGGAGGACGCCGATCTGGCCCGTCGTGCCGTCGATCTGGGCTTCGGCTCGGTCATGTTCGACGGCGCCGCGCTGCCGTACGAGGAGAACGTGCGGGTCACCCGCGAGGTGGCGTCGCATGCGCACGCGGCCGGCGCGATGATCGAGGCGGAGCTCGGCGAGATCGGTGGTAAGGACGGCGCCCACGCCCCCGGCGTGCGCACCGACCCCGCCGAAGCGGCCGCGTTCGTCTCGGCCACGGACATCGACGCTCTGGCCGTCGCGGTCGGTTCGACGCATGCGCGCACCGACCGCACGACCCGCCTCGACCTCGACCTCATCACGCGGCTGCGCGACGCCGTCGACGTCCCGCTCGTGCTGCACGGCTCTTCCGGCGTGGCCGACCTGCACCTGCGTGAGGCGATCGACGCGGGCATCGTCAAGGTCAACGTGTCGACGCACCTCAACGGCCACTTCACGCGTGCTGTGCGCGGAGTGCTGGAAGCCGACGCCGGCATCGTCGACCTGCGTCGCTACGTCGGCCCCGGCCGAACCGCCATGGCCGCGGAGGCGGCACGGCTGATCGAAGTGATCGCGGCCGGCTGACGTCTGCACCGGACATCGGGCATCATGAGTGCAGCGGCATCCACCGCACGAGGAGGTTTCGTGGATCGCGAAGACAGGCTCTCCCACCTGGTCGACTACATCATCGCGCAGGGAACGGTGCACGTCGAAGAAGTGATGGAGAAGTTCGCCGTGTCCGGGCCCACCGCCCGGCGTGACCTGGACGCCCTCGCCGAGCAGCAGCTCGTGGAGCGCACCCGCGGCGGCGCCCGCTCCAACCCGACGTCGGCCGACCTGCCGCTGCGCCTGCGCACCTCGCGGCGCTGGCACGAGAAGAGCGCCATCGCCCGCAAGGTCGCCTCGCTCGTCGAGCCGGGGTCGGTCATCGCCTTCAACGGCGGCACGACCACCACCGCGGCGGCCTATGAGGTGGGCGTGCGGGCCGCGGCCGATCAGTCGTTCGCGGGTGCCGAGACCACCGTCGTGACGAACGCCGTCAACATCGCCAACGACCTCATCGTGCGTCCGCAGCTGCGCATCGTCGTCGTCGGCGGCGTCGCCCGCGCGCGCTCGTACGAGCTCATCGGGCCGTTGACCGGGCTCATCCTTCCCGAGATCACCATCGACACGCTGTTCCTCGGTGTGACCGCCGTCGACACGTCCCGCGGACTGTTCACGACTCACGAGGGCGAGGCGTCCGTCAACGCCGCGCTCGTCGCAGCCGCGCGCCGCACCGTCGTGCTCGCCGACGCCACGAAGTTCGCCACCACCGCGTTCGCACGCATCTGCCCCCTGGACGCCGTCGATGCCGTCATCGTCGACGACGGCATCGGCGACGGCGATGCCCGCGCCGTGCACGACGCGGGCATCGAGCTCATCCGGGCCTGAGCGACTCCTCCGCCTCAGCCCTTCACAGCACCGGCGGCCATGCCGGCCCGCCAGTAGCGCTGCAGAGCGAAGAACAGGATGACCAGCGGCAGCACGCCCAACAGCGCGCCGAGCATGACGGCGCCCTTCACCGGTGCGAAGTACGACATCATCCCGTACAGGCCGAGGGTCACCGGCTTCAGATCCGCGGAGGAGACCATCAAAAGCGGCAGCAGGAAGTTGTTCCACGTCGCCACGAAGATGAACAGGAAGATCGTCACCATCGCCGGCGCCAGCAGCCGCAGCACGATGGTGAAGAAGATCCGGGCCTCGTTCGCGCCGTCGATGCGTGCGGCCTCGATGAGCTCGGTGGGCACCGACGACTGCGCATAGACCATGCCGAGGAACACCCCGAACGGCGAGACGGCCGAGGGGATGATGATCGCCCAGATCGTGTTGACCAGCCCGAGGGTGTGGAACTCGAGGTACAGCGGCACGGTCAGCAGCGCGACCGGCAGGAGGAGGCCTCCCATGATGACGCCCACGGCGATCTTCTTGCCGGGGAAGGCGAACTTGGCGATGGCGTAGCCGGCCATGACGCTGAAGAGCGTGCCGAGCACGCCCGCAACGGTCGAGTACAGCAGCGAGTTGCCCACCCAGCGCCAGAACAGCCCCTGCGTCCAGCTCATCAGGCTGTTGTAATTGTCGATCAGGCTGTTCTTCCCGGAGAACCAGAACCCGAACGTGGTGCTCAAATCGGCGTTGCTCTTCGTCGAGGCGACGACGAGCCAGTACACCGGCACCAGGAAGTACAGGCAGGCGATGACCAGCACGACGATGGCGACGGCACGCAGTGCGGGTTTCGGTGCCATCGACAGCGGCAGCTCGTCGGCAGCCGGAACACGGCGTCGACGACGCACGACGCCGGAGGATGAGGTGGCGGTGGTGGTGGGGGCCAGCTGTGCCATCAGTCAAGCCTTCCGTCGCTGCACGAGTGCGTAGATGACGGCCATCGCACCGGCGACCACGGCCATCAGGAGGGAGAACGCCGACGCCGGGCCGTTGCCGGACGGCGAGACCTGGCCCATCAGCGAGTTGTAGGTAAGCATCATCGGTGTGTAGGCCTTGCCCATCCAGGAGTTCGCGGACTCCATGATCATCGGCTCGTTGAACAGCTGCACCGTGCCGATGATCGACAGCAGCACCGCCAGCAGCGCGGCGTTGCGCACGAGCGGGACCTTGATGCGCGTGGCGATGCGCCAGCCGGATGCCCCGTCCAGTCGTGCGGCTTCGTAGAGGTCGTGCGGAATGGCCTGCAGCGCCGCGAGGAAGATGAGCATGTTGTAGCCCGTGTACGTCCAGGTCGTCATGTTCGCCATCGACGCGAGGATCGTGCCGGGGGCCATGAAGTCGGTGCCCGCGGGCAGGAACTGCATGAACGGCGAGACCTCGGGCGTGTACAGGTACAGCCACATCATCGCCGCGATCACGCCCGGAATCGCGTACGGCAGGAAGAACGCCATGCGGAAGAACGCGACCCGGCGCACCAGCAGCGAGTCCAGCAGAAGCGCGAGCCCGAGCGCCACGATGATCATGACCGGGATCTGGAACGCGGCGTACACGAGCACACGCCCCATCCCGAGCCAGAATGCCCCGCTCGTCGCCGCGGTCACGAGGTTGTCGAACCCGACAAATGTGTCGACGAGCTCTCCCCCGCCGAACAGTCCGCCGCCCGACGGCACCTGGGAGTAGAACGCCTCGCGCACCGACACGATGATCGGGATGAGGAAGACGACGACGAACAGCACGGCGAACGGGGCCATGAACAGCCAGCCGTGCAGGCCCTCGCGTCTGATGCCGCGTCCGCGGCGGCGTGTGCCGGGGCGTGTGGCCACGGTCGTCATCGTTGCTCTCCTCGCTCGAGACGTTCGCAGGGGCGTCCCGGCCGGCCGTGGTCGGCCGGCCGGGACGCGGTGTCAGTTCCCCGCGACGGGGAGGCCGAGGTCCTTGATGGTCGACACGGCCGTCGTCTGCGCGGTCGTGAAGATGTCGGACACCGGCACATCGCCGCTGCCCGCCTTCGCCGCCGTCTCGTTCATCGTCGACAGGGCCGAGAACCCGGGCATGTAAGGGAAGTCGGGGTTCAGGTTCTGGGTGGCCGTCGCGAGCTCGGAGAGCACGTCCTGATCTCCGAACTGCTTCTTCATCTTCGTGGGGGTCGTCGGCGTGCCCTTGGCCGCCACGACGAGGCCCTGCGAGGTCAGGTCATCGACCTGCGTGTTGAACCAGTTGTTGAACTCCATGGCCTGCTCGGGGTACTCGCAGCCCTTCATGACCGACACACCGGAGCCGCCGTCGGGGCCCGTCATGGCGTCAGTGCCGAACGTCGGCAGCTGCGCGACGCGCCACTGTCCTTCGCTCTCGGTGCCGTCGAGCGGGTCGAGCAGGAAGCCCGCCTCCCACGCGGCACCGACGTGCCCGATCAGCGAGCCGTCGGTGAGCGCCTTGGTGAACGCGTCGCCCCAGCGGTCGCCGACGAACACCTGCTTGTCGTCGATGAGGCCCTGCCACAGCGCGGAGACCTGCTGCGATCCGGTGCCCTGCGTGTTCACCTGCCATTTGTCGTCGCTCGCGCCGAACCAGGTGTCGCCGGCGGCGGCGGCCTGCGCCGACAGCCAGTTCTGCGCCTCGTCGGGCGTGAACGCGGCGACGTACTTGCCGTCCTTCGACGCCGTGGCGGCGTCTGCGGCGAGCTCGTCCATCGTCGTGGGGACGGTTAGGCCGAGCTTCTTGAAGGCGGTCGCGTTGTAGAAGTAGACGAGGGGACCGGTGTCCTGCGGCAGACCGACGACCTTGTCGCCGACCTTCATCATGCCGAAGGCGCCGGCGGAGTAGTTGTCGGCGTATTTGCCGGCCTCGGTCGTGACGTCCTGCAGCAGTCCCTTGACGTACATGCCGGGAACCTCGCTGTACCCGATCTGGGCCAGGCAGGGGCCGGAGCCGGCCTTGATGTCGGTCTCGAGCTTGAGGATCATCTCGCTCGCGGCGCCGTCGAACTTGGTCGCCTTGACCTGGATGTCGGGGTGCTCCTTGTTCCATTTCGCGACGATGTCGTCGACCGGCGTCATCCCCTCACCGTCGGGAAGACGGTGCATGTAGGTGATCGTGACCGGTCCCGACGACGCGGCGTCGTCGCCCGCGTCGTTCGATCCTCCGGCGCACGCGCTCAGGCCGACGGCCAGCGTACCGACGCCCACGAGCGCGATGACGCGCCCGGCTGCTTTCTTCGATGGCATGTGTACTCCTCTTCGAGGTCAGTCATCGCGCGGACAGTGTGCGCGAAGGGTGAACTGTTGCGATCAGTATAGTGCCCTAACAATCACTTTCGATCACTATTTCGTGGAACCGCGCCCACCCCTCGCAGGCAGCCGAAAGACCCGCCCGGCGCACGCGCCGGACGGGTCTTCGAAGCGGACGTCGGTCAGCCGGCCTGGTCGATCACCGGGATCGTGGTCGTGTGCGTCGTGGGCACGGATGCCGACAGGAGCGTGCCATCGGGACGACGCTCGCCGATCAGCTCGCGCAGTGTCGGCCGGCCGGGGATGTCGGGGCCCTGGTCGGCGAGCTCGACGACGACCCGCCCGCCCGGCTCGACGGTGTACGCGTCTCCCCGCACACTGAACGGCACCGGCGCGCCGTCGCCGGCGCTGACGATCATCCGCTCCCGCTCCAGGCGCACGCGCACCGGTGTGCCCTTCCAATGGATGACGTACTCGAGGTCGTCCCACTCCTTGGGCAGCCGGGGGTCGAACGTCAGCTCTCCGACGTAGTCGCGCATCCCGCCGAAGCCCGAGACGAGCGCCGTCCAGACGCCGCCGGCCGAGGCCACATGCACGCCGTCCGACGTGTTGTGGTGCAGATCGGCGAGGTCGACGAACAGGGCGTGCTCGAAGTAGTCGTGCGCCAGCGACTGGTAGCCGACCTCGGCGGCGAGCACCGACTGCACGACGGCGGACAGCGTCGAATCGCCCGTGGTCAGCGGGTCGTAGTACTCGAAGTCTGCGAGTTTCTCCTCGGACGTGAAGTGGTTGCCCTGCAGGAACAGCGCGAGCACCACATCGGCCTGCTTGAGCACCTGGTAGCGGTAGATCACCAGCGGGTGGAAGTGCAGCAGCAGCGGCCGCTGCGACGGCGGCGTCTTCTCGAGGTCCCAGACCTCCTTCTCGAGGAACACCTCGTCCTGAGGGTGGATGCCGAGCTGCGGGCTGTACGGGATGTGCATCGCCTCGGCGGCCCGATCCCAGGCGTCCGCCTCCGCGGGGTCGAGCTTCAGCCGCGCGAGCATGCGCCGGTACACCTCGCCGTCACGCTCGGCCATCGCGCGCACGGTGCGTGCCGCGAACCGCAGGTTGAAGCGCGCCATGACGTTCGTGAACAGGTTGTCGTTGACGACGGTGGTGTACTCATCGGGGCCGGTGACGCCGTGGATGTGGAACTCCTCGACCCCGTCGTGCGAGCGCCAGAAGCCGAGGGTCGCCCACAGACGCGCCGTCTCCACGACGATGTCGACGCCCTCGCGCCAGAGGAACTCGACATCACCGGTCGCTCGCACGTAGCGGGCCAGGGCGAAGGAGATGTCGGCGTTGATGTGGTACTGCGCGGTGCCGGCGGCGTAGTACGCCGAGGCCTCCTCGCCGTTGATGGTGCGCCATGGGTACAGCGCGCCGGCCTCGGTGAGCTGGTGAGCACGGCGGCGCGCAGCCGGCAGCATGAGCGAGCGCATGCGCAGGGCGTTCAGCGCCCACTGCGGCGTCGTGTACGCGAGGAACGGCAGGATGTAGATCTCGGTGTCCCAGAAGTAGTGCCCGCCGTATCCCGATCCGGTCAGGCCCTTCGCCGGAACGCCGAGCTCATCGGAGCGGGCCGCGGCCTGCGCGAGCTGGAACAGACACCAGCGCACCGCCTGCTGCAGATCGTCGCGCCCGCCGATGCGCACGTCCGAGCGCTCCCAGAACCCGTCCAGCCATGCGCGCTGACGGTCGAACTCGGTCGCGAGGTCGACGGTCGCGGCACGGTCGAGGGTGCGCCGGCAGCGGTCGACGAGCTCGCCGGCGGGGACGCCGGTGGCCGAGGTGTGGTAGCTGACGTGCTTGACGACGCGGATCGGCACGCCGGCCTTCGCCTGCACGCGGAACACGTTCTTCGCGATGTCGGGCTCGACCAGAGTGCGCGCGGTGTAGGGGTTCTCGGTCTCGATCGTGTGGTCGGCGGCGACCGCCAGCGTCATCCGCGAGTGGGAGACGGTGTAGCTGAGCACCGAGCGCAGCTTGTCCTGCCAATACTGCTCGGGCAGCAGCACGCGCTCGGCGAACCGCTCGGACTTGCGCGGGTCGAAGCCGGCGCGGCGCGGGGCGATCGGCGTGCCGCCGTAGACGTCTTCGCCGTCCTGACGGTTGACGATCTGGCAGCTGATCGTCACCGGGGCGTCGGCATTCTCGACCGTGACGTCCACCGTCATGACGGCCAGGTGGCGCTCCTCGAACGACACCATCCGCTCGAAGTCGACGCGCACGCGCTTGCCGGCGGGCGTGACCCACAGGATGCTGCGCCGCAGCACCCCGTCGCGCAGGTCGAGCACGCGCTCGTACTCGCGCACGTCCGCCAGCCCGAAGGTCAGCGGCTCGTCGTCGACGTACACGCGCATGACCTTCGCGTCGGGCGCGTTGATGATCGCCTGTCCGACCTCGGCGAAGCCGTACGCCTGCTCGGCGTGCCGGATCGGGAACGTCTCGTGGAAGCCGTTGATGAACGTGCCCTGCTCGTGCGCGTGACGCCCCTCGGGGTGGTTGCCGCGCATGCCGAGGTAGCCGTTGCCGACGGCGAACAGCGACTCCGTCACCCCGGCGTCGTCGAGATCGAAGTCGGTCTCGACCAGCCGCCACGGGTCGACGGGAAAACGGTCGCGATTGATCATTCGGGTCCTGTCTGAAGAAAGTACGACCCCACGAGTCTAGGAACCGCGCGGCCCGGTTTCGACCAGTTCGGCGAGATCGCCCACGACCGCGTCGGCACCGGCGGCCCAGAGCGCCTCCGCACCCACTCCCCGGTCGACCGCGAGCACCAGCCCGAAACCACCGGCCGCAGCCGAGCGCACCCCGCTCAGGGCGTCTTCGACGGCGGCCGCCCGCGCGGGCTCGACCTGCAGCATCCGTGCCGCCGTCACGAACATGTCGGGCGCCGGTTTCGAGGCGAGACCCTCGCGCTCGGCCACCGCGCCGTCGACCACGACGCCGAACCGATCGCGGATCCCGGCGGTGCGCAGCACCTCTTCGGCGTTCTTCGAGCTCGAGACCACCGCCACCGGCGTGCCGGCCGCACGCAGCAGGTCGAGCACGCGCAGCGAGCCGGGGTACGGGGCGATCCCGTCGGCACGCAGCGCCGCCTCGAAGTAGGCGTTCTTGCGGTTGCCGATGCCGCACACGGTGTCGGCCTCGGGCGGGTCGGACGGATCGCCCCAGCGCACCTCGACCGATCGGCTGCGCAGCACCGCGGCGACCCCGTCGTAGCGCTTCTTGCCGTCGACGTACTCGTAGTAGTCGCGCGCGGTGTACGCCGGTCCGACGTTCCAGCTCGCGAAGAGCTCGTCGAACAGGCTCTGCCAGGCGTGCATGTGCACCTCGGCGGTGGGCGTGAGCACCCCGTCGAGGTCGAACAGCACCGCGTCATAGGCGGTCAGGTCGATCCGGTCGGTCATGTCGTCCTCCTTCACGCCCCGGCGGCCTGCAGCGTCTGGCGGGCGATCTCGAGCTCTTCGTTCGTCGGCACGACCAGCACCGTGACGGCGGAGGCGTCGGTGGAGATGACGCGGATGCCGCGGTCCGGGGACTCGTTGCGCGCGGCATCCACCTCCACACCGACGAATCCGAGGGTCGCCAGCGCGTCCGCCCGCACGGCAGGGGCGTTCTCGCCGATGCCGGCGGTGAACGAGATCACGTCCGCCCCGCCCAGTTGCGCCAGGTACGCCCCGGCGTACGCCCGCAGCCGGTGCACGTACACGTCGTACGCGAGCGTCGCGGCGGCCTCGCCGCGCTGCCGGCCGGCCATCACATCGCGCATGTCGGAGAAGCCGCTGAGCCCCTTCAGCCCGCTGCGCTTGTTGAGCAGGTCGTCGAGGGCGTCGACGTCCAGGCCCGCACGCCGGTGCAGCTGGAACAGTGCAGCCGGGTCGATGTCGCCCGACCGCGTGCCCATCACGAGCCCCTCCAGTGGCGTGAAGCCCATCGACGTCTCGACCGAGCGCCCGCCGTCGACGGCCGTCACCGACGCGCCGTTGCCGAGGTGGAACACGATCTGCTTCAGCTCCGCGACCGGCCGGTCGAGGAAGGTCGCCGCCGCCTCGCTGACGTACTTGTGCGAGGTGCCGTGGAAGCCGTAGCGCCGGATGCGGTGATGCGCCGCCAACTCCGCGTCGATCGCATAGGTGTAGGCGTCGGGCGGCAGCGTCTGATGGAAGGCGGTGTCGAACACCGCCACATGCGGCACGCCCGGGAAGGCGCGCTTGGCGGCGATGATCCCGGCGAGGTTCGCGGGGTTGTGCAGCGGCGCCAGCACCTCGAGCTCTTCGATGTTGATCTCGACGAGCGGCGTGACGAGGGTGGGCTCGAAGAACCGCGCACCGCCGTGCACGACCCGATGCCCGACCGCGTCGGGCGCGTTGTCGGCGAGATTCGGACCGTGGGCGCCGAAGTCCTCGAGCATCGCCGCGAAGCCGGCGAAGTGATCGGGGATCGGCAGCTCGCGCTCGTAGGTCGCGTCGAGCATCGTCGGGGCCGGTTCACCCTCGGCCGCCGTGACGTGCACGGTGTGCCGGCACCGGCCCGTCTCCTGCCCGATGCGCTCGACGAGTCCCGAGGCGAGGACGCCCTCGGTCTCCATGTCGAGCAGCTGGTACTTGAACGAACTCGAGCCGCTGTTGACGACGAGGACGATGCTCATGCGGTTTCTCCGGTGGTGGATGCCGTGCCCTGCGCCTGGATCGCGGTGATGGCGATCGTGTTCACGATGTCGTCGACGAGTGCGCCGCGCGACAGGTCGTTGATGGGCCTGTTCAGGCCCTGCAGCACCGGGCCGATGGCCACGGCGCCGGCGGAGCGCTGCACGGCCTTGTACGTGTTGTTGCCGGTGTTCAGGTCGGGGAAGATGAAGACCGTCGCCCGGCCCGCGACATCCGACCCCGGCATCTTGGCCGCGGCCACGGCGGCATCGGCCGCCGCGTCGTATTGGATCGGCCCCTCCACCGGCAGCCGGGGCGCCCGTTCGCGCACCAGCGCGGTGGCCTCGCGCACCTTCTCCACGTCGGCGCCGGCGCCCGACTCGCCCGTCGAGTACGACAGCATCGCGACGCGCGGCTCGATGCCGAACTGCGAAGCGGTGGCAGCCGACGAGACCGCGATGTCGGCAAGCTGCTCGCTGGTCGGATCGGGGATCACCGCGCAGTCGCCGTAGACGAGCACGCGGTCGGCGAGCGCCATCAGGAACACGCTCGAGACGACCGAGACCCCCGGCTTCGTCTTGATGATCTCGAACGCCGGCCGGATCGTATGCGCCGTGGTGTGCGCCGCACCCGACACCATGCCGTCAGCCAAGCCCGCGTGCACCATGAGCGTGCCGAAGTACGACACGTCGGTGACGGTGTCGGCCGCCCGCGCATAGGTCATGCCCTTGTGCGCCCGCAGCCGTTCGTATTCGTGCGCGAACTTGTCGACGTGGACCGCGTCGAACGGGCTCAGCACCTGCGCCTCGCTGATGTCGATGCCCAGCTCGATGGCGCGATTGCGCACCTCGATCGGCTCGCCGAGGATCGTGATGTCGGCGATTCCCCGTGCCAGCACGGTGGCGGCGGCCCGCAGCACGCGGTCGTCGTCTCCCTCGGGCAGCACGATGCGCTTGCGGTCGTTGCGTGCCCGCTCGACGAGCTGGTAGCCGAACATGAGCGGCGTGACGACCGTCGAGCGCGCCAGGCCCAGGGCCCGTGTCAGCTCGTCGACGTCGACGTGCTGCTCGAACATCGCCAGCGCCGTGTCGTAGCGGCGCTGCGAGTCGGCGGCGAGGCGTCCGCGCGTGCGCATGATGCGCAGCGCGGTCTCATACGTGCCGTACTCCGTGCTGAGGATCGGCAGCGATGAGCCGAGGCCCTCGATGAGTCGCTCGATCGCGTCCGGCAGCGGGAAGGGCCCGTTCAAGGCGATGCCCGCGAGCGACGGGAACGTGCCCGATGCGTTGGCCAGCAGCGTCGCCAGGAGCACATCGGTGCGGTCGGCGGCCACCACGACCAGCGCGCTCTCCTGCAGCCGCGGCAGCACGTTGTCCATGGACATGCCGGCGACCACGACGTCGAGCACCTCGCGGGTCAGCAGCTCGGGGTCGCCCTTGATGAGCGTGGCGTCGAGCGAGCGCATCACGCCGCGCACGGACGGCGCCACCAGGACGCGGTCTTCGGGAAGGGCCCAGATCGGGATGCCGGAGCCGAAGGCCGAGGCATCCACCACCGACTTCACCGCCGCCGTGGTCTCGACGAGCGCCTCCGGATCGGTGCGGTTCGCGATGACCGCGAACAGCTCGGCGCGCCCGTGCACAAGTTCTGCCAGCGCCAGCGCGGTGATCTGTCCCATCTGCTCGGCGGTGCGTGGCCGTGAGGTGCCGAGCTGCTCGCCCAGCCCCTCCTGCGACCGCCCGCCCAGCACCAGCAGCACCGGCGCGCCCAGGTTCGCCGCGATGCGCGCGTTGTAGCCGAGCTCGGCCGGGCTGCCGACGTCGGTGAAGTCACTGCCGAGGATCACGACGGTGTCGCACCGCGCCTCGACGGCCTTGTAGCGCTCGACGATGACCCCCAGCGCCGCCTCGGGGTCGGCGTGCACATCGTCGTAGGTGACGCCGATGCACTCGTCGTAGGCGAGGTCGACGCCGTCGTGCTCGAGCAGCATGTCGAGCACGTAGTCGCGCTCGGCGGTCGAGCGGGCGATCGGCCGGAACACGCCGACGCGCGGCGTCGCATGGCTGAGCGCGTCGAGCACCCCCAGCGCGATCGTGGACTTGCCCGAATGGCCTTCGGCCGACGTGATGAAGATGCTCTGCGCCACGAGTTCAGCCTAGGCGCGGGAGGGCCCGCGCGGGCGGGACCGGGCCGTGGCAATCAGCCGATCGGCGCGTCGACGATGGGCTCCTGCGGAAGCCTGCGCACCCGCTGCCGACGCCGGCGCCGCTCGGGGATCATCGAGCGCATCTCCTCGAGCTTGCCGAAGCACAGCAGCCGGTCGCCCACCTCGAGCACGACGCCCTTGCGCGGGTTCGGGATGACCGTGGCGCCGCGATGCACGGTGAGCACGGTGATGTCGCGCTCCCACAGCCCCGACTCGCCCAGGCTCTGCCCGACCAGCCCCGCGTCGGCGTGCACGAGCAGTTCTGCCACGCCGTAGCCCGTCGAGACGGTCAGGCGCTGGCGCACGTCGATCTCGGGGAAGCCGACCTGATTGGCGATGTAGTCGATGATGGCGCCCGCCACGTCCAGCTTGGTGGCCGTCTCGATGCCCTGCAGCCCCGGCGAGGAGTTGACCTCCATCACCAGCGGCCCGTCGTCGCTCTCGAGCATGTCGACGCCCGCGACGCGCAGACCCATGATCTGCGCGCTGCGCACGGCGGTCGCTTCGAACTCGGGGTCGAGGGTGACGGGCTCGACCGTGCCGCCGCGGTGCACGTTCGAGCGGAACTCGTCGCCGTTCGCGACGCGGCGCATCGCGGCGACCACGCGGTCGCCGACCACGAGAGCGCGGATGTCGCGGCCCCGGCTCTCGGCGATGAACTTCTGGATGAGCACGTTCTGCTTCGTGGAGTGCAGCGTCTCGATGATCGCCTCGGCGACCTTGACCTGCGGCGCGAGGATCACGCCGATGCCCTGCGTGCCCTCCAGAAGCTTGATCACGACCGGCGCCCCGCCCACCCGCTCGATCGCGGGGCGCACGTCGGCGCGGTTGCGCACGAACGCCGTGGCCGGCAGCGCGATGTTGTGCCGGGAGAGGATCTGGTTCGCCCGCAGCTTGTCGCGCGCGTTCGCGATGCCGTTGGCGGTGTTGGGCGTGTACACGTCCATCTGCTCGAACTGGCGCACCACGGCCGTGCCGAAGTAGGTGATCGAGTTGCCGATGCGCGGCAGGATCGCGTCGTAGTCGCTGAGCGGTCGCCCGCGGAACCACAGGTCGGGCTCTTCGCCCGACAGATCGATCGCGAACCGGAGGGTGTTGAGCACCTTGACCCGATGCCCGCGCTGCGCGGCGGCCGTGCGCAGCCGCTGCGTCGAATACGACTGCGGCGCGCGGGAGAGGATCGCGAGTTTCATGAGGAGTGCCCTGCCAAGATGGACGGATGACCGAGAATACCCATCCAAGCACCATCGCGGGGTGGCGCGAATGGGTGAGCCTGCCCGAACTCGGCATCCCGTGGATCAAGGCGAAGCTCGACACCGGCGCGCGCTCGTCGTCGCTGCACGCCTTCGACGTCGAGCCGGTCCCCGGTGACGGCGATCGGGTGCGGTTCCGCGTGCTGCCGTGGCAGGAATCGGACGAGGATGCCGTGACCTATGAGTGCGCCGTGCATGACCGTCGCACCGTCCGCAGTTCGTCGGGTCACCGTGACGAGCGCTATGTCGTGCTCATGGACATCGTGCTGCTCGGACGGTCGATCACCGCCGAGGTGACGCTGTCGAACCGCGATGAGATGGGCTTTCGCATGCTGATCGGCCGCGAGGCCCTGCGCCAGGGGTTCGTCGTCGACTCGGCCCGCTCGTTCGTCGGCGGCCGCGCACCGCGCCACACCCGCCGGCGCAACCGCGGGCGGGACTGAGTCGTCGGCCTCTTCGGGGCAAAAGAAAGACTCTCCGCGAACCCGGCAGAGCCCGGTTACCCTTGCTACGTTTCCGTCCTGGGGGAATTGGCCTGGATGCCGCCTCGCGGAGAGCTGACACCAGTCTAGCCGAACCGCGGCGGCACCTTCACCCGGCCTTCCCAGACACCGGCGTCGCCGCCGCGCGTTACGATCGGAACACACGGGCGATGGCGCCCGCGTCCGACCCGCGAAGGACTGCCCGATGCCTCAGCAGCAGACGACGACCTCCTCCTCCCCTGCCGCCGACGCGCCGTCGATGGGCCCGTCGGCCTTCGCCGAGACGACCGGCCGGATCCTCGCCGAGGTCTCGCGCGTGATCGACGGCAAGCCCGACGCCGTGCGCAGCGCCCTGGTGGTGCTGCTGGCCGAGGGACATCTGCTCATCGAGGACGTGCCGGGCGTCGGCAAGACGATGCTCGCGCGGGCGCTGGCGGCCACCGTCGAGGCGACGGTCCGCCGCATCCAGTTCACTCCCGATCTGCTGCCCAGCGACGTGACCGGCGTCTCGGTCTTCAACCCCGGCGACCGCGAGTTCGAGTTCAAGCCCGGTGCCGTCTTCGCGAACATCGTGATCGCCGACGAGATCAACCGCTCGTCCCCCAAGACGCAGTCGGCGCTGCTCGAGGCCATGGAGGAGGGGCAGGTCACCGTCGACGGACGCACGCACCCGCTGCCCGACCCGTTCCTGGTCGTCGCGACCCAGAACCCGCTCGAGATGGAGGGCACCTACGCGCTGCCCGAGGCGCAGCGCGACCGGTTCATGATGCGGATCTCGATGGGATACCCGGATGCCGCGGCCGAGGCGCAGATGCTCCGCGAGCGCGATTCCGCCAATCCCCTGACCGCGATCCGTCCGGTCACCGATGCCGGCTCGGTGCGCGCGCTGATCTCGTGGGCCCGCCGCGTGCATGTGTCGGCCGCGGTCGAGCAGTATGCGGTCGCGCTGGCGCAGGCGACCCGCGTGCACCCCGACCTGCGTCTCGGTGCGAGCCCCCGCGCGACGCTGCAGCTCGTGCGCGCCGCGAAGGTGTGGGCCGCGCTCGACGGACGGGCCTTCGTCATCCCCGACGACATCAGCGCGCTGCTGATCCCGGTGTTCGCGCACCGGCTCATCCCCGCCCGCGCCTCGAGCGTGCGCGGCCGCAGCGGCAGCGACGCCGTCGTCGCGATCCTGCAGCGTCTTGCGGCCACTGTGCCCGTGCCGCTGGCAGCCGGAGCCTGACATGAGACGCGCGTGGCCGCTCACCGCCCGGGGCACCGGCGCCGGCGTGCTGGCGATCGCGTGCTTCATCGCCGCCGCGCAGCTCGGCGCGATCCAGCTGCTGGCGTTCGGCGTCTTCCTCACCGCGCTCGTGATCGTGAGCCTGATCGCCCTGCACATCACGCGCCGCGACGTGGAGCTCACCCGATCGTCGTCGCCGCCCGCGGTGCCCGTCGGCGACGACGTGCGCGTCACGGTGCACGTCAGCGTGCGCACGGCACTGCCGACGACGCCGGGCACCTGGGAGGACCGGGTTCCCGAGGGGCTCGAGGGCCGGACCGACGGCCGCTTCCCGGCGCTCGGCTCGGGGCTGCGCGGCGGCGACCGCGCCGTCGACCTCGTCTACGACCTGCACGCCACGCGGCGCGGCGTGCACTGGCTGGGCCCGCTCGATCTGACCGTCCGCGACCCGTTCGGCATCGCTCGGCGCGTCGCCGAGGTCGGCGACACGACGCGCCTCATCGTCACCCCGCAGTGCATCGAGCTGCCCCCGCTGACGGCGTTCGCGGGCGCCACGGGCGGGATGCTGCAGGCCACCACGACCCGGCTCGGCCAGGGCTCCGACAACCTCATCGCCCGGCCGTATCAGCCCGGCGACTCGATGCGGCGCATCCACTGGCGCGCCACCGCGCACCGCGACATGCTCATGGTGCGCGAAGAGGAGCAGGAGTCGACCCCGGAGGCGACGGTCGTCCTCGACCGTGCGAAGGCGCGATGGGGGGCGGACGCCGCGGACCGGCCGGGGGCCGACCCCGCGTTCGAGGCGGCGGTGGACGCGTGCGTCTCGGCGGTGAACGCCCTCGTGCGCGACGGCTATGCCGTGCAGGTGATCGACGTCGACGGCACCCCGCTGTCGGAGGTCGTCCCCGGCGGCGAGCAGTCGGCCGTCGCCGTGCTCGTCGCGCGGTTCGCCACCGTCACCGCACAGGGCTCGGCCCACCTCGCGACGCTCGGGCATCTCTGGTCGGGGGCGACGACCGGGCCGCTCGTGGTGATCACCGGCGCACTGACCGCCGACGACGTCGACGCGCTGGCACCCGTTCCCGCGCACAGCGTGCACCCGGTGCTGCTGACCACCGACGGCGCCTCGGACGCGATCGAGCGGGCCGCCGCGACCGGCTGGTATGCGGCATCCATCGCCCCCGGCACCTCGCTGCGAGAAGCCTGGCTGCGCGTCGCACACGCCGACGTGGTCGCCGCCGAGGCCGCATCGTGAGCGCGCCCGCGACGCCGCGGCAGCGCAGCGGCGCGTACCTCTCCCTGTCGATCGCGTCGTGGGCGGCGCTGCTGGCGGCGCTCGCGCCGTTGCTCGGCGTCATCGAGCCCGGCGCCTGGATCGTCGGTGTCCTGATCGTGAGCGGTGCGGTGTTCGCCGTCGGCTTCGTCGGGCGCCGGATCGGCCTGGCGGCGCCGGTCGTGTCGCTCATCGAGATCGGCGTCTGGGTCGTGCTGGTCACCGGGACGTTCCTGCGCGACGCGGCGATCGTCTTCGTCATCCCGACGCTGCACACGCTGCGGGTGGTGCCCGACCTCGTGCGCGAGACGATCGGGCAGATCCAGCTCGGCACCGCCCCGCTGCCGGAGACGACCGCGCTGGCGTTCTGCATCGTGACCGCGGCGGGGGCGGTCGCCATCGTCGTCGACCACATCGTGCTCACGGCCCGGCTGCCGCTGGCCGCGGCCATCGCCCTCATCGCCGTCTCGCTCATCCCGTCGCTGGCGGTGCCCGGTCCGTTCGATGTGATCGGCTTCGTCGTGCTCGCCGCCGCGATCCTGTTCCTGCTGAGGGCCGAGACCCGCACCCGCCACCAGCCTCCGCGCGCGGTGCCCACGCCGCCCAGCAGCACATCGGCGATCGCGCTGTCGATCGGCCTGGTCGCCGTGCTCGTCGCCGTGGCGGCGACGCCGCTGCTGCCCGCGCCGCCGGTCCGGGCGGGGTCGGGCTTCGCCGGAGGCACGTCGATCAACGCGAGCCTCGATCTCGGTCGTGACCTGCGGCGCCCCGACCCGGTGACGGTGCTCACGCTCACCACCACGGGCATTGGCGCGCCATATCTGCGCGCGGCCACGCTGTCGTCGTTCAACGAAGACATCTGGAAACCCGACTCCGAGGCCACCTCGCGTCTGGAGGGAGACACCGCCTTCGGCACACCCCGAACCGACGCCGACATCCCCGTCAAGAAGACGACGACGACGATCCACATCGACGCGCTGAACGCCCGCTACCTGCCGCTCCCCTACCCCGCCACCACCATCAAGGGTCTCGGCGAGGGCTGGCTGACGATGTCGTCGAACCACACGCTCGTCAGCGACGGCACGGTCTCGACCTCGGGCGCCGACTACACGGTGACGGCCGAGGTGCCCAACCCCACGCTCGAGCAGATCGAGGCCAGCACCGCACACAGCGGCGCCGCCGACGCCATGGGGCTGCAGGCGGTGATCCCCTCGAACATCACTCAGGCCGCATATCAGGTGACCGACGGGGCGGCGAGCGACTACGACGCGCTGCTCGATCTGCAGAACTGGTTCCGCGGTCCCGACTTCGAGTACTCACTGACCGCCCCGGTCCAGGAGGGCTTCGACGGGTCGAGCGTGTCGGCGGTCTCCGACTTCCTCCGCGAGAAGAAGGGCTACTGCATCCACTTCGCCTCGGCATTCGCGATCATGGCACGGGTGCTGGGCATGTCGTCGCGCATCGTCGTCGGGTATCTGCCCGGCACCGCCGACACCTCGAAGGTCACCGAGGGCGACCCGATCACCTACACGGTGTCGAGTTCGCAGCTGCACGCGTGGCCCGAGGTGTACTTCTCCGGCATCGGCTGGGTCGGTTTCGAGCCGACGAAGAGCCTCGGCTCGCCCACCGGCTTCCTGCCGGCAGCGGCCGGCGGAGGCGACGACCTGAACCCGACGGACGCGCCCTCTCAGACGCCGACCGCGTCGGTGAGCCCGTCGACGAGCGCCGACGAGCGCGGGCTGCGCGCCGACGATGCGAACACGGGCTCCGGTGCGCACGCCGCCGCGAACCTGCTGCCGTGGGCGCTCGGGGCAGCCGGTGTCGTGCTGCTCCTGCTCGTGCCGCTCCTGCTGGGCGCGCTGCGGCGCCGGAGGCGGGATGACGCGGCCCGGCGGGGCGACGCGCTGGCCGCCTGGAACTCGGTGCGCGAGACGGCCATCGACCTGGGCGTGCCGGTTCCGGTGTCGGAGTCGCCGCGCGCCTTGGGCACCCGTCTCGTGCGCGAGCACGGCGCCCCCGATGCCGAGACGCTCGTGCTCGTGCGCGCGGTCGAAGAGGCCGCGTATGCGGATGTCGGCGCCCGTGCCGACGGCCGTGCGGTGCGGGATGCCGCGGCCGCCGTGCGCGCGGGGCTCTATCTGTCGGTGTCGGGCGGCAGGCGTCTGCGCGCCCTGCTGTTCCCGCGGTCGCTGGTCGTCAAGCCCGGCAGCGTGTTCGCTCGGGACGGAGCATCGGCCACGACCCGGTAGGATGGTCTGCGGCCCTCCGGGGCCGCCTGGAGGATTCGCCTAGTGGCCTATGGCGCACGCTTGGAAAGCGTGTTGGGTGCAAGCCCTCAGGGGTTCGAATCCCCTATCCTCCGCCATCAGAAACCGCTCGCGACCGGGTGGATTGTTGAGAGCAGCGTGACTGCCGGTGTCACGCCGGTCTCAGTATGCCGCCGCAGAAGATCTGTCGCCGTTGCACGCACCGACCCCGCGAAACGCCCAACGGCGCCAGATTCGCGCCCCGCAGCGCCGCGTAGCCCCCTACGCCCACCCGAGCTCGCGCAGCCGGGCGTCGTCGAGCCCGAAGTAGTGACCGATCTCGTGCACGAGGGTGATGCGCACCCGCGTGCGCAGCGCATCGAGGTCGGTGCTGTGCTCCTGCATGTTGTTCTTGTACAGCGTGATCCGGTCGGGAAGCTCGCCGAAGCCGTAGACCCCGCGCTTGGTCAGCGGATGCCCGCGGTACAGCCCGAACAGCTTCGGTCGCTGCCCCGCGGGCTGGTTCTCGATGACGATCCCGACGTTCTCGAGCCCGCGCACCATGTCATCGGGCAGAGCGTCGAACACCTCCGACACCATTCGCTCGAAGTCGTCGTCCGAGATCTCGACCATGACCCCATCCTGCCCGTGCGCATCAGGGGGTGGCATCCCTCACGTCACCCGAACAACGCGTCATACCCCGCGAGCGGCACCCGCCCCTCGGCCGCGGCCACAAGCCCAGGATCGTCGGTCACCAGCGCATCGGCCTGCAGCACGGCCACGGCCAGCGTCTCTATCGGCCCGATCTCATCGCGCCCCAGCTCACTCGCCAGCTTCCATGCCATCGCGCGCGACCCGCGATCTCCGAGCAGCCGGATCCTCAGCTCGGCGACTCGCTCGAGCAGCTCGCGGCCGGCGCGGGTCTCGAGCTCACCTGCGCGCACCCGGCGATACAGCTCCGCCGACACGAGCGAGCGCAGCGACGCCGCACCCACCAGAGTGTGCCCCTCGCCGATCGGGCGCCCCTCGATGATGAGCCGCAGCGCCACCTCGGCGTCGATAGCGAGCCGCGTCATCCCGCATCGCTCCCGATCGCCAGCAGGTCGACGAGCTCGTCGATGAGCACGGGATGCGCGGCGACGGTCCAGCGGCCGATCGTCCGCACCTCCGCTCCCGCTTCGCGGGCGAGCAGCACTCCCCCGAGCCGGTCCCACTCCTCCGACCGGTACGCGACCATGCCCGCGACCGTCCCGCTGATGATGAGCCCCCAGTCGACCGCCGGGCACCAGGTGCGCAGCACCCGGCGCGCACGGTACTCGAGCGCCGCGAAGGCCGCATTGCGCTCCTTGTCGTACGCGGAGGTGTGATACCCCTGCGTCCAGGCGACGGTCGCCTGATCGAGCGGCCCCGGCGCGGGCATCGTGATGGGGTGCTCGTCGACACGGGTTCCCCCGCCGGCGGTCGCCGAGTAGGTGTGACGCGCCGTCGAATTGTGCATGACCGCGACCACGGGATCGTCGTCATGACACAGCGTCACGCAGGCGCCGAAGTAGTCGATGCCCAGGACGTAGTTGTTCGTGCCGTCGAGCGGATCGATCAGCCACCGGTACTCCGCGCCCTCGGGGCCGTGCCGGCCCGTCTCCTCGCCGAGGATCGCGTGGCCCGGATACTGCGCGCGGATCCGCTCGACGATGCGCCGCTCGCACTCGCGGTCGACGTAGGTGACGACGTCGCCGCACTCGCCCTTCAGCTCGACTTCGGCACGGTTGCGCTCCTCGACGGCGAAGTCACCCGCATCTCGCGCGAGTTCGACCGCGAGGTGGCGTGCCCGCTCGAGATCCATGCTCATCCCTGTTCGTGCTCGGCCTTGCGCCCGCCCGCCTCCAGCACATCGCCCGTGGGAAGCTCCTGGTGCCCGCCGAACTGCAGCCGCATCGCCGACAGCAGCTGGTTGGCGTAGTGGTCCTCGTCGCGCGATGCGAAGCGTTCGAAGAGGGATGCCGCCAGCACCGGCGCCGGCACGCCGACATCGACCGCGGCCTTGACCGTCCAGCGCCCCTCCCCGGAGTCGGAGACCCGGCCGGCCAGCCCGTGCAGGTCGTGATTCTGCTCCAGCGCCGCGGCGGTCAGGTCGAGCAGCCATGACGAGATCACCGAGCCCCGCCGCCACAGCTCGGCGACCTTGGGGGTGTCGATGTCGAACTTGTAGAACTCGGGTTCTTCCAGCGGTGCGATCTCGGCCGAGTGCTCGGCTTCGCGCGTGCCGGCATCGGCGTTCTGCAGAATGTTCAGCCCCTCGGCGAGCGCCGCCATGATGCCGTACTCGATGCCGTTGTGCACCATCTTCACGAAGTGTCCGGCGCCGCTCGGGCCGCAGTGGAGATACCCCTGCTCCTCGGGCGCGTAGGCACCGTCACGCCCCGGCGTGCGCTCGATCTCGCCCGGCCCGGGCGCGATCGTCTTGAAGATCGGTTCGAGGCGCGTGACCGCGGCATCCGGACCCCCGATCATGAGGCAGTAGCCGCGCTCGAGTCCGAACACGCCGCCCGAGGTGCCCGCGTCGATGTAGTCGATGCCGCGCTTCTCGAGCGCCGCGGCCCGGCGGACGTCGTCGCGATAGTTCGAGTTGCCGCCGTCGATGATCGCATCGCCTTCGTCGAAGACGTCGGCGAGCTGGTCGACGACCTTGCCGGTGATGGATGCCGGAACCATCACCCACGCGGCGCGCGGGGTGGTCAGCTTCTCGGCGAGTTCCGCGAGCGTCGCAGCACCCGTGGCGCCCTCATCGACGAGGGCGGCGACCGCGTCCTTGTTGGTGTCGAACACGACGCACTCGTGCCCGTCGCGCATCAGACGGCGCACGATGTTGGCGCCCATCCGTCCGAGTCCGATCATTCCCAGCTGCATCGTGTCCCTCTCCTCTCGCGCACGGCGCGCACGTCGGCAGTCTAGGACCGCAGCCTCGGGTTCACCGCCCCTCGGCGATCGGCAGCCCCAGCCACTCGGCGAGCTCGTCGAGCTCGGCGCGGACCATCTCGTGCTCTTCGGGCTCGAACGGCAGCAGCTCGTGGATCGCGTCGACGCGCAGCACCTCCTGCTTCTTGTCGACCGTCGCGTCCAGCAGGCCGACGAAGCGATCGCCCATCAGGATCGGATGCGCGAAGTACCCGTAGACGCGCTGCGCCTTGGGTTTGAACTGCTCGAGCACGTACTCGAACCCGAAGACCTCTTTGATGCGCGGACGGTCGGCGATCATGCCGTCGTACGGGTTCAGGAAGGCGACCCGCCCGTCGACCTCGTCGTCGGCGTGCGCGAGCGCCTCGGGATCCACCCGCCACTTCCACTTCGAGCCCTCGACACGTGCCTGTTCGCCGACATCGCCCACGCGCGTCCACGGGGAGTTCTCTTTCACGACGCCGTGCGCCTGCAGACGCCGCTCGCGCAGCATCCGATCCGCCTCGTCGTCGGGGTACTCGGGCAGATCCTGCGGGAACACGCGCTCCGCGAGGTCCCAGACCCTCATCCGCCCCTCGCGCCGGGTGACGGCGACGACTCCCTGCCGACTCAGCGCCTCGAGCATGCGCGGCACCTGGTTCGGGCCGTACCAGCCGTCGGCCGAGTCGCGCTCGACCGCCGCGGTGTCGGGGATCTGCTCGGCGAGCAGCGGCCCCTCCGCACGCAGCCGCGCCACGATCTCACGGGCGAAGGCGGCATTGGCCTCCATCCAGACCCGCGTCTTCTCATATCGGGGCCACTGCCGCATCGCGGGCAGCATGAGCGGCAGCAGACTCGTCGGCCGGAAGGTGCCGTCGAACTCGAAGAGCAGCCGGTCGTCCTCGACCGCTTTCTTCAATTGCCCGGCCTCGTACGACCAGCCGATACGGCTGAACAGCGTCGTGTGCTCGCAGGGCGCGATCACCGCCGTCGGATCGATCTTCAGATACCCGAGCTGCTCGGCGACCTCGACGACGTCGCCGGGACGATCGGCGTCGAGCAGCTGGGCGCGCACGGCGATGCGCCGCGCCTGGTCGCGAGTCAGCTCATGCACCACGCGGTCGAGGCTACTGCGCACCTCCGACGTCGGGAAGGCGGGATGCGGCAGCGGCCCCTCACGGCCCGAGCAACCGCCGCAACCGTGACTTCTTGCGATTCTCGCGCACGACCCACGCGACATCGGGATCCTCGGTGCCGAGAGCGGCGAACAGGGCCAGGCCCCGCGACGGCGCCGCGGCGACAGCGACGCTCCAGCCGTAGCCGAGCGCCTGCCGCAGAACGCGCACCGCGTCATCACGGCGGTGCTCCGGCGCCACTGCCCGCAGCGTCCTCGTCGCCGTCGCGCACGTGTCGAGCGCAGCATCCGCCGACGTCCCGTCCTTCAGCAGACGAGGTTCGCATGCACCCGCCACACCCGCACGCGCGACATACGGCTCGGCCGATGCCCACCGCACGCACGCGGCGCGCCAGCCCGCGGCATCCCGCTCTCCCCTGAGCTGGAGCGCCATCGCCACCGCCTCGCGCACGCGCCAGCGCGGGTCTGCGGCGGCCGCACGGAGCACGGGCTCGACATCTGCACCGTCGGCCCAGAGCCGGCCGAGCCCGGTCATCGCGCACATGCGCACATACTCGCGCTGGTCATCGGCGAGCGCGGTGATGAGCGCGTCGGGAGCGGTACGTGCGAACTCCCAGATCACGGCGAGGTTCGCGCGCGGCCCGGGCAGACCTGACAGCGCGTCGAGGCCGTCCGCGACGCGGGTGGGGGCTCCGTCGGCGAGGAGTCGCTTCAGCGCCGGCAGCGCATCCGATTCCGGCACGCGAAGATCGTACTGCGCGCGGGATCACGGTGCCAGGGCCGCGACCCTCTCGAGCGCACCGCCGCTCAGTCGCTGCGTCGTCCACTCGTCCATCGGCTCTGCCCCGAGCGCCCGGTAGAACGCGATGGACGGCTCGTTCCAGTCCAGCACCGTCCATTCGAAGCGCGAGTATCCCCGTTCGACCGTGACCGCCGCGAGGGCCGCGATGAGTGCCTTGCCGTACCCGCGCCCACGCTCGGTGTCGTACACGAAGAGGTCTTCGAGCCAGATGCCGTGCCGGCCCGTCCACGTCGAATAGGTGAGGAACCACAGCGCGATGCCGACGATGCGCCCGTCGCGCTCGACGACGTGGCAGTACGCGTGCGGGTCGGCGCCGAACAGCGTCTCGGCGAGCATCTCGGCCGTGTTCTCGACAGCGTCCGGCTCACGCTCGTAGTCGGCGAGCGCCTGGATGCACGCTAGGATGCCCGCCTCATCGCCGGGCTGCGCCTCGCGCAGGAATGCGCCGTCGGAGAGGGTTCGGGATGCTGCGGTTCGGGCCATGCTCTTCAGCCTACGAGGCGCTCATAACTAGTATTTCTAGTAGAATTGCCGTATGGCGCGCGTGACGAAGACGGAGCTGAATCAGCAGACCGCGAAGGTTCTCGGCAGGGTTGCGGCAGGCGAGCGCCTGACGGTGACCGACCGCGGCGTTCCCATTGCGGAGATCTCGCCACCGAGCCCTTCACGCTGGGATGCCCTGGTCGCCGCTGGGCGCGTGCGCATCCCCACCGCCCATGGCGCCCTGACCCTCGACCCCGAGCACAGTCCGGCCAGCACCCGAGAACTCCTCGCCGACATCCGCGGCGACCGCTCGTGATCTACCTCGACACCTCCGCCGCACTGAAGGCGATCATCGACGAGCCCGAGACGGCTGCCGTGCGGCGCCTCTTCGCGGACGGCACGTCGTTCGTGGCATCCCGCCTTCTCGACGTCGAGCTGCACGCCGTGTCTGATCGTCGCGGCATCGATCGCGCACGGGTCGCCGACCTCGTCGCTCATGTCGCCCTGGTCTCGCTCGACGACGAGACGGCTGATGCGGCCATCGCCCTGCACAGTGGCCTGCGTACTCTCGACGCACTGCACCTGGCGACCGCCTTCGCGCTGAGCGACACGGTGACGGAAGTCCTGACGTTCGACCGAGAACTCGCCGACGCGTTCCGCGCGCAGGGCTTCGCGCTGCACGCCGCCTGCGCTCAGGTGCGCTGACGCGTCAGCCGGCGACGGCGAGGATGACGTGCGACGCCTTCACGAGCGCGGTGGCCGTCGAGCCCGCGGCCAGGCCGAGCTCGTCGACGCTCTCGTTCGTGACGACGGCGACGATCGTGCGGCCGCCCGCGATCTCGAGGTCGACGGTGGCGTTGACCGCTCCCCGCTCGACGCGGGTCACAGTCCCGTCGTAACGGTTGCGCGCCGAGAACAGCAGACCCTCGGCGTCGGTGACCAGAACGACCCAGGGCGCCTTGATGAGCGCGGTCGCCTCGACGCCGGCTGCGAGTCCGAGCCGCTGCGTGCTGCCGTGCGTGACGACGGCCGAGACGGTGATCCCGTCACCGACCTCCAGGTCGACGACGTCGTTGACGGCCCCCTCGGTGACCGAGGTGACGGTGCCGGACAGCCGGTTGCGAGCCGAGGTCTTCATGAGCGATCTCCTTGTCGTGACGGGCGTCGTGAGCACCGTCCACACGGAGTCTAGAGCGGCCGGAACGGCTCTGGCGAAAGCCTTCTCGGACGCGGAGAACCGCGCCTGATGGGCCCGCATCCGCGGGTCGGTCAGACCGCGGCCGGCACCAGATCCTTCATCGTCTCGAGCGTGACGTTCAGGCGCGGCGGCAGCACCGCGGGGTGGGTTCCCGCCATCGTCTCGATGACGCGCACCACCTGGCAGCTGTAGCCGAACTCGTTGTCGTACCAGACGTAGACGATCGCGTTGTCGTCGTCGACGATGGTCGCCAGGCCGTCCACGATGCCGGCGCGGTGCGAACCGACGAAATCGGTGGAGACCACCTCGGGCGACTCGATGTAGTCGACCTGCTGGCGCAGCTTGGAGTGCAGCGAGACCGCCCGCAGATACGAGTTCAGCTCATCGCGCTCGGCCGGGTGCTCGAGCTGCAGGTTCAGGATCGCCAGCGACACATCCGGCGTGGGCACGCGGATCGCGCTGCCGGTCAGCTTGCCCTCAAGCTGCGGCAGCGCCTTGGCGACGGCCTTGGCGGCGCCCGTCTCGGTGATGACCATGTTCAGCGCGGCCGAGCGCCCGCGACGGCTGCCGCTGTGGAAGTTGTCGATGAGGTTCTGGTCGTTCGTGTACGAGTGCACGGTCTCGACGTGTCCGCGACGCACGCCGTATGCCTCGTCGATCGCGGCCAGCACCGGCGTGATCGCGTTGGTGGTGCACGAGGCGGCCGACAGGATGCGGTCGTCGGCGGTGATCCGGTCGCTGTTGATGCCCGCAACGATGTTCTTGATGTCGCCCTTGCCGGGCGCGGTGAGCAGGACACGCGCGACGCCCTTGGCGCGCAGGTGCTGCTCGAGCCCTTCGCGGTCGCGCCAGCGGCCGGTGTTGTCGACGATGATCGCATCGTGGATGCCGTACGCCTCGTAATCGACGGTGGCGGGGTCGTTCGAGTAGATCACCTGGATGAGGGTGCCGTTGGCGAGGATCGTGCCGGCTGCGGCATCCACTTCCAGCGTTCCCGCGAAGGGCCCGTGCACGCTGTCGCGCCGCAGCAGGCTCGCGCGCTTCTCGAGGTCGTGCTCGCTGCCCTTGCGCACGACGATCGCACGCAGGCGCAGGCCCGATTCGCTGCCCGCATGCGCGATGAGCAGGCGGGCCAGGAGGCGCCCGATGCGGCCGAAGCCGTACAGCACGACGTCGGTCGGCGCGGCGGGCGCGTCAGGTCCGGCGAGGATGTCGCCGAGTTCGCCGCGCAGGAAGTCCACGAGTGCCATGCCGTCGCCGCGGTCGACGTAGGCGTCGTACAGCCGCGCGATGTCGAGCGACGCGGCGCCCGGCTGCAGGACGGTCAGCGCCTCGAGAACGGCGGTCGAGGCGTCGAGACTGAGCTCTTCGGCGCCGGCCTGACGGGCGAATCGGTGCGCCTTGATGAGGTCGATGGAGCTCAGGCCGATCAGGCGCCGTCCGTGGATCGAGGTCACCACCCCGCGGTTGCGGTACAGCCCGCCCACGAGCGGGATGAGGTGCTCGGCCTGCTCCTCACGGGCGATCCAGTTGCGGCGGTGGGCGTCGACCGGGTTGTTCACGGCACTCCTTCGTACGCCGAGCGGAATCGTGGTCCGACGGCGCTGTCAACGGTCGCGCGCACGCGTGTGCGCGCAAGAAGAGGGGGATGCCCCCATGATATCGGGGGTCACCTGCGAGAACGGCGGGATGCCGCCGCCTGCGACAATGGACAGATGCCGAAACAGCTCCGCACGTCTCGCGCCGTCTGGTCGCTCGTCGCCGACATCGTGATCGTCATCGTCTTCGCGATCATCGGCCGCGCCAGCCACGGCGAAGCGCTGAGCCTCGGCGGCATCGCGACCACGACCTGGCCGTTCCTGGTCGCACTGCTGGTGGGCTGGGCGGCCCTGTTCGTCTGGCGCTCCCCCGCACGGCCGGTGCGCATCGGCCTGCCCCTGTGGGCCGTGACGGTCGCGGGCGGGATGCTGCTGCGCGCCGTCAGCGGTCAGGGCACCGCGGTCCCGTTCATCATCGTGGCGAGCGTCTTCCTGCTGCTCACGCTCGTCGGATGGCGCGTGGTCGCGACGCTGGTCGGCCGGCGTCAGGGCGCGCGCAGCGCCTCGGAGGCGAGCAGGTAGAGCGGCACGTACACGAGGGCGATCAGCACGCTGTGCGTGAGCACGAAGCCGAACGCCTCGAGTGCCTTGCCCTTCTGGGCGAAATGCGCGCGCAGCTTGCGCAGCATCCCGATCGGATGCCGCACGTCCCAACTGTTGAACCGCAGGTAGCGCCCGAGATACACACCGATCGCGCCGAGCACGATCACCGCACCGGCGAACACCCAGCTGAACACCGGGATGCCCGCTCTCGGGTCGATGACCACGGCGGTGACGGCGAACTCGACGACGCCCATGCTCAGCACCGCGTTGGCGATGCCGGACAGCGTGAGGGTGAGTGTCTGCACGATGTCGAACCACAGCGGAACGGGGTCGTCGGCCCGCCGATGGCTGAAGTTCAGCTCGGTGATCAGGTAGATCGCGTTCGGGAAGAAGAGGATCCACGCGATCGTGCCGAGCACGATGTATGCCCACAGCACCACCCGGGCCACCGAGGGCGCGTCCAACGCGACGCCGACCGCACCGATCGCCAGCAGCCCGACGATGCCGAGGACCGCCACCACCACGGGCACGAACGACAGCACGATGTTCAGCAGCATCGGCCGGTACAGCGGCACGCGGTACACAGCCGCGCGCAGCCAGATGAGGAGAGCCGCGTACACGTTCATCAGGACGACGGCGACGAACGCGACGAGCAGGGGCATGGTCCCAGAGTAAGGAGACGCGATCGCGAATAGTGTGAAGGGATGGGGCTCCGATTCGCTTTCCTCGTCTGCTCGCGCGACGGCACCGTCGACCTCACTCGCCCTGCCGGTCCGGACGCAACAGCCGATGCGATGCGGCGGCTCTTCCCCAGGACTCCGTATCGGGCCGTCGCGACACGACCGCTCCTGGAGACGTGCTTTCCGGAACGCACCTCCCCCGCGATCGGTGCGTTCGACGACGGCATCCTGATCGCGACACGCGATGCGCACCTGTACACGCCGGAGATCCTGCACGGGCGCTATCGGAAGCTCACCGAGTGGCCCGTCACCCGTCTGATCACCTCGCGCTCGTGGAACGACATGTTCGCGTACGGCCGCTGGGAGGGTGAGGAGCTGACCCGCTCCATCTCGGTGAATGCCGTCGCGGGCGTGGTGCAGGACTGGGGATCTCCCGAGGGCTTCGAGCAATCGTTCGCCGTCGCCGCCGACAACTGGCTCGAGCTGACCAACGCCGCACTCGCGACTTCCCTGAAGCTCGTCGGCGACGCCGGGTACTCGTTCGACGGAGAGGTCGACTGGGACGATGTCACGCTCGACGTGTTCGAACGCGACGATCGCTGAGCGCGGCATCCATTCACCGGAATAGACCTGGCGCGGGTACCGTTGCACCCACCATGCAGCGCTTCGGAACCCTCTCGTTCGGCCACTACGGCCCGCTCGGCGCAGGCCGGCAGCTGACCGCGGGCGACAACCTCCATCAGGCCATCGATCTCGCGCAGGCGATGGACGAACTGGGGGTGAACGGCACGTACTTCCGCGTGCACCACTTTGCGAAGCAGCACTCGTCGCCGATGCCGCTCATGGCGGCGATCGCCGCGAAGACGCAGCACATCGAGGTCGGCACCGGCGTCATCGACATGCGCTACGAGAACCCGCTGTACCTGGCCGAGGAAGCCGCCGCCCTCGACCTCATCGCCGACGGACGGCTGGCCCTCGGCGTCAGCCGCGGGTCACCCGAATCGGTCGTGCGCGGCTACGAGGCGTTCGGCTACACCGGGTCGGAGGACCCTCGCGGCGCCGACATCGCGCGCGAGCACTTCGACCTCTTCCTGCGCGCGATCGAGGGCGAGGGCATGGCCGAGGCCGACGCGCAGAGCCCGTTCGGCGGGGCCGTCGGGCCGCAGCGCATCGAGCCGTACTCGGAGGGCCTGCGCTCGCACATCTGGTGGGGCGCCGGTAGCCACGACACCGCGGTGTGGGCCGGGCAGATCGGTGTGAACCTCATGTCGTCGACACTGCTCACCGAGGATCTCGGCATGCCGTTCGACGAGCTGCAGGCCTCGCAGCTGCAGGCGTTCCACGACGCGTGGGTTCAGGCGGGGCACGCCGGCACACCGCGCACCTCGGTGAGCCGGTCGGTGTTCCCGATCACGACCAACCAGGACCGCATGTTCTTCGGCCACAGCCAGGAACGAGGCGGCGTCGGCTACATCGACGGCCTGCGCTCGACGTTCGGGCAGACCTACGCGGCCGAGCCCGATGTGCTCATCGAACAGCTGAAGGCGGATGCCGCGGTCCAGGCCGCCGACACCCTCATGCTGACGATCCCGTCGCAGATGGGGGTCGAGTTCAACCTGCACATCGTCGAGTCGTTCGCAACGCACGTCGCGCCGGCGCTCGGCTGGGTGCCCGCGAACGCAGGGTGAGTGCCGGGGTGCCCCTGGTGGGGCAGCAGCCCCCTGTTCAACAGTCAGTTGCTGCAGGCCCGCGCGTCGAACGGCCGCAGAAGATGACTGCTGAACGGATGGGTGGCGCTGGGCCGCAGCATCCGCCCCGTTTTCAGTCGTCGTAGATCACCGGTTTTCGCGAGCAAATCGGTCATCCGTGACGACCGAACGCGGAGGGGTGAGACGCGCCCCATCGCAGGCGTCGCGCGAACACCCCTAAGTCACGCGGACGGCGACACCCCCGCGATGCAGTAGGGTCGTCTGCATGACAACCCGTTGGTATGCGTATTTCGAGTCGGCTCTGGAGGGGCCGGCGCCGATCTAGCGCACACCGACCCCTTCAGAGCCGACAAGCCAGAGCATTCGCTCTG
>Ga0180219_1000308_pt1 | contig 45569 bp, 34 predicted proteins | sample eDN3rd30CBELigMG_FD_151338 | JGI IMG/M metagenome (GOLD analysis project Ga0180219, IMG submission 151338) | Enriched Miracle-Growth compost microbial communities from Emeryville, California, USA - eDNA 3rd pass 30_C BE-Lig MG (version 2)... ... | reverse complement strand
GGGTGGCAGGCGGAATCAGGATTCAGCTCCCTCTGCGATCCGCCAGGCAGTGAATCTCAACTGACTTGCGATTGGCAACCTGGGCAGCGCCCTGCCAATCCAAACCGTTGATCTTACAAGAGAAGCGCGTCATTCGCGACCGGTGGGGCCCAGCGCCGCACAGGGGCAGGCGCTGGCCCTCGCAGTGCCGGCATTGCGCCGGCCACCCCGGCGGACGGACGGTCGAGGACTCCCTCCAGCCCGGCCGTGCGGTGTCGGGATTCAGGACTCCTGGGTACCCAGGGTGTCGCGGATGCTGTCGATCACGCCGCCATCCTTGATCACGTCGCGCAACCAGGCATCCAGGGGCATGCCGCCCCACTTGATGGCACGCTCCACCAGGTAGGGGATCGGACTGTGCGGCTCGTGCTGGCGGAAGTACTGGGCGACGTTGCCCAGCAGCGCCAGGGCCTCCTCGCGGCTGCGCGGCATGCCGTTGATGGCCGGGACGGTGGAAGCCGGCGCCTCGGCGGGCGCGGGCCGGTTGGCCGGCGCGGCTTCGGGTTCGGCCTGCGGGGCGGAATTGGCGCTGATGTCCACGTTGCGCTCCTTGAGCAGGCGCTCCAGCAGTTGCTGGCAGCGGTGCAGCACGTCGTCGAGGTTGCGGAAGGAAGGCGCTTCCCGGCCGAACAGGCTGTCGGCCCTGGCGCCGAGCCCCTGCAAGGCGACGAGGCAGGCGCTGACCTGGGCATGCTGGGCCTGCAGGTGCGTGGTGTCGGTCAGCACCACGGAGCGCTGGAAGATTTCCGCATTGATCTTGCCGTCGTCCAGCGCGGCGCTGGCGGCATCGGCGTTCTGTCGGGCCAGGTTCTCCACCTGCCGCGACTCTTCGTAGCTCAGCAGGCTGTATTCCTGGCCCTGGGTCAGCGGCAGTTGGCTGGCCACCTCGGCCAGTGTGCTGTCGAGCCAACCCAGGCGCATGGCGCGCTGCTCGATACCTTCTTCCAGTTCAGGGAAAAGATTGTCCCAATACTCCTCCAGCAACCGCGTGGCCAGCGCCAGGCCGTGCTGCATGCCGGCGAAGCCATGGCGCCGGGCCAGGCCCTCGGCCAGCCAGGCGACCAGCATCAGGTCCTTGCTGCGGCGCGCGATGCCGTCCCCGGCCAACTCGATGACCTGCTCCCAATCCGCCTGCTTGAGGTCGGTCTGCCAGTCGCCCTGGGACAGATACTGCGGGTCGGCGCGGCGCGCTTCCTTGATCTGGTCGAACAGCTCGGAAAAGCTCAGGTCCTCGCCGGCACCGCCATCGATGGGGGCGGCCAGGAGATCGAGGGATAGTGAAGGGGGTAATGGCATCATGGTGCGTGATATCTCAATCCGGTGAGGTGTCGCGCCGACCGAAGCGTGGTCTGCGGCCGTTGCCAAGCAGGGCGGCGATGCTGATGAGCAGCAGGATCAGGAAGGCATACTCGCCCGCCAGGTTGAAGAATAAATGAGCGCCGCAGGCCACTGACAACGCCAGCAAGAGGAAACCCACATTTTTCATTCCAGACTCCGGCAGCAGGTTGGTTCGAATGACGCATCGGCTGACCTACAACTCCTCGACCTTTTTCCGCGCCCCTTTCTCGGTGTACAACCCCTTGTTTTCCGGCAACAGCTGGAAGCGCTTGATGGCGATGCCCATGTAGCCCTGATCACGAAGCCGCTTTATATCTGCCAGAGTCGTTTCAGAAGGTTTGGGAAACACACCTCGCTTGATCTGTATAAGGTCATAAAGTTGACCGCCTCCCCAGATCAAAAAAGCCAAAATGAAAAGTGTTGCGAACACTTCACCAATTGCCATCAGCTTACCCTTCTGAGGAACTGAGGATTCTTGACAAGCTCTTTTTCAAGCCAGCTCCCATAAATATGAAATTGGCTCCTGGCAACCCATAGTGCATCTGCGATGCTGGTGCCACACGACATTGATCTGCCTGTTGCGATAACAACTCATATGCCCTCCTCGGGAGCGCCTACAGAGCAACGCAGAAGACCGAGACCTCCCGGCGGCCGAAGCCGCCGAGAGGCACATTGCAGGCCAGCCCTATCAGGAATAGACCTTGTTCATCGAACGGTCCCAGCCGCCGGCGACGTTGCCGCCGCCCGCGCCATCGGCGCGTTTCTGCTGGGTGTAGGTGGTCTTGATGCGAGCGAAGTTGAAGGTCACCACTTCGGTCGGCAGGTCGCCGGATTCGGCGTCGTTGGCGGCGCCGGTGTGGTTGATCGAGGACACCACCACTTCTTCCAGGGTGATCTGGTAGTAGGTGACCTTGTCACCGCCGGCGCGGTTGACGTTCAGCACCACCTGCTTCAGGTGCTGGCCCTTGCAGCAGGCTTCGAAGAGCTTGGCCGAGGCCTTGTCGACGAACTTGCGCACGGTGAAGTCGCTCAGGTTGACGCGCTCGGAGGAGGCGCCGCCAGCGGAGCTGGCGGTGGCCGAGGTGGCCTGGGTGGCGCCGTAGTTGTAGCCGAGCACCTCGATCCAGTCCTTGTGCTTGTCGTCCAGGGCCTCCCCCGGAATGCCGTCGATCTTCAGGAAAGCATCAAATGCCATGTCGCATATCTCCATATTTAAGTGAGTCGGGCTTCCATCGAACTGCTCAGATCGTCGCCCTACGTTGAAACCCCTATCCGTAGAGAGGCTCCGTCGGCACCGCGGCCATGCCTGCCGGCATGGCCATCGGTATTGCTTCCCGCCCGCGTCGGCGGCCCGGCTCAGTTGAGCGCACGGACCTCGATCTCCACGCGGCGGTTGGGTTCAAGACACTCGATCAGGCGCGCCCGCGGCAGCTGCATGTCGCACTTCACCAGCGGCTTGGCGCTGCCCTCGCCCACCGCTTCCATCAGCTCCCCGGGCACGCCCTTGCCGGCCAGGTAGGTCTTGATGGTCTGGGCACGCTGCAGCGAGACCTTCTCGTTGGAAACCGGATCGCCCAGCTGGTCGGCATGCCCGGCGATCACGATCTTGCCCACGTTGGGCGTACTCAGGAGCTTGCCGGCGATGGCGTTGAGCTGCCGCTGGCCGCCGGCCTTGAGGCTCTGGAAGTCGGCGCGGGCGAAAGCGAACAGCGTGTCGGACTCCAGGGTGATGGTCTCGATGGCGCGCAGCGACTGCGAACGCAGGCTGTTGATGTAGTTGCGCGAGCTGGACACCAGGAAAGCGTTGTCGAGGATGCGCGGCACGTCCGGCTGGCGGATCTGCTCGGCGTAGAAGTCGATCTGCCGGCTGGCGTATTGATAGTCGGGGGCTTCGCGGTCACTGCCGCCGACGTGCGCGGCGATCGCCGGGTACCAGTAGTCGGGCAGGTGCGCCTTGAGGAAGGCCGGGTCGGCCTTCTCGCGCTGGGAACGCGACAGCATCACATAGGTGTCCAGCGCCGCCTCGCCGAAATCGGCGATCGACTGGGCGCGGTTGTCCGTCGGCAGCGCGCGCGGTTCGACGCTGTCGACACCACTGACCGGGGCCAGTTCGCGGGCGTTGCGCTGGTAGACCTTGATGCCGGTGAGCAGGTACAGGGTGCGCGTCAGGTTCTGCGCGGTGGGCTCGAGCATCACGCTTTCCAGGCGGGCGAAGTAGCGTTCGCGCAGCAGCGGCTCCACGGCATGGCCCTGGTACAGCCCCAGGCGCATGGACAGCGGCACTCCGTCGTCGTGGTGCCAGCCGAAGTAGTGCGCGGTCCACTGGCGCAGGCCGTCCAGACTGCGCCACTGGGTGAAGCGTCCCGCCTCGTTGCGGTCGGCCTCGGCGGCGCTGGCCAGCTCGCTGCCGATGTCGCGCAACTGGGCATGGTTGTTCCAGAACGACCAGCCCCAGGCGCCGCACAGCAGCGCCGCGAGCGACGCGGCCAAGCCGACGCCGATGGCCTTGCGCCGACGTTCGCGGCGGTTGCTGGTGTACAGCGCCACCAGGTGCTGGTCGGGAATGATGACCTTGTGGAACAGGCTCGGGATGAACAGCGACTGCGGCCGTGCCGTGGCGCCACCGGGCTCGCCGTCGGCCCGCAGGGCGAAGCGCGCGCTGACCGCGCAGGCATGCACGCCGTGGCGCGGCTCGCTGCTGTCCAGTGCCGAGGTGAAATAGAAACCACGCAACAGCTCGGCGCTCTGGTAGGGGTTGGCGCGCAGCAGCGTGGCGACGAAGGCCTGCAGGCGCGGACGCAGCGCTTCCAGCTCCAGCGGCAGCCGATATACCGACGGGTCCTCCCGGGTGACGCGGATGTCCTGCTCCACCAGTTGCTGGTGCGCCACCTGCTTCCAGTACTGCACCAGCGCCGCCATGGCGTCGTCGAAGCGCCGGCCCCAGTCGGACTGCTCGAATCCCTGGTGATTGAAGGTCTTGCCCATCACCTCTTCGCGGCGCGTCGGGTCCAGGCACTGGTGGAACTCGCTGAAGCCGGGCAGCAGGTCGCACTTGGTGAACACCAGGTAGATCGGCAGACGCGCCTCCAGCAACTGGTGTGCTTCCTGGATGCGTTCGCGCAGACGCTTGGCCAGTTGCTCGCGGTCATCGTCGCCGCCCTGCAGCAGGTCCTCGATGCTCACCGTCACGATCAGGCCGTTCAGCGGCCGGCGCTGGCGATACTTGCGCAGCAGGGCGAGGAAGCCGCGCCACTTGCCGGCCTCCTCGGGGTTATGCATGTAGCGTCCGGCGGTATCCAGCAGCACCGCCTCGGCGGCGAAGAACCAGTCGCAGTTGCGCGTGCCGCCCAGGCCGGCGACGCGCACGCCCTCGCGGTCGGCATAGGGGAAATTCAACCCGGACTGCGCCAGCATGCTGCTCTTGCCCGCCGCCGGCTGGCCGATCACCAGGTACCAGGGCAAGGCGTAGAGGGCGTCGCGGCTGCGTCGGCCGCGCCCCTTGGCGCCAAGGCGTTCGAGGCTCTGCAACAGACGTTCGCGCAGCAGGCCGATCTCCTCGCGGTCCTGCGGGCTGGCCGCCAGCACGGCCTGGTCGGCGTCGTCGCGCAGCAATGCTTCCAGGTCATGGGACGGCGTCGCCGCGCCACGGTACAGCAGCAGTACGTAGAGCGCCGAAAGCAGCAGGAACAGGGCGATGCCGGCAAGCAGGCTGGGCAGCGAGGCGAAGCCCAGCAACAGGCCCAGGCGCCAGACCAGGAAGATGGCCAGGAAGAAGGCCAGGCCGAGGATGTAGGGTTGGTACTTGAGGAAGTAGTAGCGGATTCTGTTCATACCAGTTGCGCCTCCTCGGCCGGTGCGAAGCGCGCCAGGTAGTCGCGCAGCGCCAGGCCCTCGTCGGGCAGCTCCAGGGCTCGGTGGTGTTCGTTGAAGTCGGCGAAGCTCTCGAGCAGGTCGTAGCGCTCCTCGCGCCCGGCCACTCCGGTGAGCAGGCGGTACAGGGCGTCTTCGCCGCGGCCGGTGAAGCACAGCAGCGCCGGACGCATGAAGTCGTCGACCAGCAGGCTGGCCACGGGAATGTCTCCGCCGGCGAAGCGCGCCAGCCAGGTGCACCAGAGGTCGGCCACCGGGCGCTTGAGCCAGCGCTCGGCCGGCAGCGGCAGGCGCAGCACCAGCGGGCGGCCCTCGGCCAGGGGTTCGCGCAGGGCGTGCAGGCGGTGCAGCAGCGCGCTGGCGACGAACTCCGGGTAGGTGTTGGCCAGCGCGGCGGCGATGTCGCGCAGATTGAAGTCGGCAAGGAATTTCTCGTGGACCCGCCGGTACAGCGCCAGGTCCTGCTCACCCCAGGGACGCAACGTCTCGATGCGGGCGAACAGGTGCTGCGCCTCCACACCTTGGCGCGCCTGGTTGAGGAGGGGCGTGACCTGGCCGGCGAACAGTTCGCCCAGGGTGTGCGGGGCGACGAAGCCCTGGGCGTGGCTGCCACGGATGCCCTGGAAGACCAGGAACGGATAGCGCCGGCCGCTGGCATCGCGCGAGCTGGCCAGACCACCGAACAGCCAGTTGCCGGAGCGTGCGCGGAAGCAGAAGTGGCACAACGGCAGGCGGTCGAAGCGCTCGCGCCAGTCCTCCATGCCCTGCAGACGACCGAGGCCGGCCTGCAGCCAGGCGTCGAACTCGCGCACCTCTTCCGCTGCGCCGTGCAGGCTGACGAAATCGGCCGCCGCGGGCAGCTTGCCGAAACAACCGATCATGGGCGCGCGCCCTCGCCTGCCATGGCCAAGGCCCTCACAGGCGTCCCGCCTGGCCCAGCGAGCCGAGCGTCTTGACGTTGGCCAGGTCGGTCATCTTCACCCCACCGTAGTTGCGCACCAGCAGGCTGACATTGCCGGCGCCGGTGCTCCAGGTGAAGCGCTGCTGCACCTCGTCGACGTTGCTCACGCGGGCGCTCTCGCTCATCTTCAGCAGGCCCCAGCGGCCCGGGTAGTCGAACACCGTCAGGCGCTGGCCGGAGAGGGTCACCACGTCCAGGCGCGCGCCCGGGGTGCTGGTGCTGCCCGGCCAGGCGAAGCGGCTCCAGTTGCTGCGGCCGTTGCGGTAGTGCTGCTCCTGGCCGTCCAGGGTGAAGACGATGTCGGTGAAGGCGCCGGAAGGTTCGAGCATCACCTCGAAACCGTTGTCGCGGTCGGACAGGCTGGCAATCACCTCGCCCAGCGAACTGGCGCGGTCGATGCCACTGACCATGCGCGGGTCCACCAGCGGCGCCTGCTGACCGTTGCCCATGCCCAGGCCTTCGCCGCCGGAGAGGTTGCCGATCTCGTTGCGCTTGAAGGCCGGCAGCAGGCCGGTCTGCGGGTCGACGAAACGCTGCAGGTCCTTGACCGAGGCCTCATTGGCGCTGCCCGGGGCAATCGGGTAGCGGTGCGCCAGCACCTGGTTCCAGGGCCGTGCGATCTGCTGCGTCCAGGCCTGGGCGATCTGTTCGCCGGCCGGCCCGCGCAGGCTGTCCCAGCTGTACTGCAACGGCGCGATGAAGAGCTTCTGCAGCGAGGCGGACAGGCCGCCCTGGCTGGTATCGATGCTGGTCTCCACGTAGTTGCGCGCGCCGGCGAACTCGGAAGGCCCGCCCTCGAGGGTCTCGCTGATCAGCGCCTTGCTGCTCTTGCCCACGTCCTGGGAACGCTGGACGTTGGCCAGGCGCACCTTGAGCCGGCGCAGCGAGGCCAGGTAGCGATCCATGACGGTGCTGTCGGCGCCTTCGGGGTTCTCCCGGGCGAACAGCCGCGCCACCGGTTCGAAGCGCTTGGCCAGGCTGCCGTCGTCGACCTTGGGCAGCGGCGTGCTCATCTGTTTGGCGGCCGCTTCGGCGTCATCGCCGAACACCCCTTTCACTCGCATCCAGAAGCTGTCTTCGACGGCGCTGGCGACCTTCTGCGCCGGCTTCTCCGGCTGGTCCCAGCTGGTGTTGCGGTCCACCGCCGCGAGCAGTTGCTTGAGCGGCGAGTTCTGCACGTCGCTGTACAGCGACAACTGCCGGGTGGCGCCCTGCATGTCGCCGAACTGGCGCACACCGGTACCGGCCAGGAAGCGCATCCAGACCTCGGCGTAGTCGGCCTTGTAGCGGGCCATCAGCTCGCGCATGAAGTTGGCCTTCTGCACCAAGCCGTCGCCGCCCTCGCCGTCGAGCACCCAATCGGACTCGTTGCGCAGGTCGCCGGAAAGCAGCCTGATCAGCTCCGGCCGCAGGAACTGCTCCCAGCCCTGGCGGCTGTAGAGCGCCGGGATCGCCTCGCTGGAATACAGCAGGTTGCGCCCGGGCAGCGGCACCAGGTCGTTGAGGGTCAGCGCGGGGAACTGGCGGTCGGCTTCCAGCTGCAGACGCAGGTACTCGCGATCCACCAGCGAACTGGCGCGCATGAAGGACTTGAGGTTCTGCCGTGCCTCGGCCACCAGTTCCTCGTTGCGGCGCAGCGCCGGTGCCTCTCCGGCCCGCAGGTAACGAACGTACATGGCGCTGTTGGCACGCACCACCGCGGGGTCGAGCTTGTCGCCCCCCTCCCCGGCCTGGGCGCGCTCCCAAGCCTGCGGCAGGGTAGCGGCGACGAAGTCGGCATCGGCGTGCTGTTCCGGGCGGGTGAGGATCAGGTAGAGCTTGAGCGCGTCGTAGGCCTCGATCAACGAGGCCACCTGGTGTTCGTCGAGACGGTCGAGGACCTCCTCGGACAGGCTCAGGCCCGCAGCGGCGGCACGCTCGCCGGAGGTATCCGCGGCCTTGTCGGCGGCCAACTCGGCCAGGGCGCCGCGACGCGCATCACGCGCGGCTTCACGCAGGCGACTGCCCGCTTCGCCACGCAGGCGCGAGCCCAGGTCACCAACACTACGGGGCACACCGCCCAGGGACGGGGCGGCAGCGGCGTTGCCTTGGCGCACCTGGCGCAGCGCCGCGCCGGTGGCATCGCTGCTACGGCCCGGCGCCTTGCCGGCCTCGGCGGGTACAGTGAGGGTAGCGCCCAGGCTCTGAGCGAAGTCATTGAGGTTGCGCAGACGCCGCTGCAACTCTCGGCCCACCGGCTCCAGGGCCTGGCGCTGCAGTTGATCCAGGTAGGCCCGTTGCAGCGAAGAGCGCAAGTCGTCGCCGGCATAGAGGCCGGCCCCCTGGCGCAGGGGTACGCCATTCTGCCGCTGGTTGTCGACCTCGGCCAGGCGGGTGCGCAGCAGTTCCAGGTCCTGGACCGGGTCCTGGCCGGCGCCGCCCAACTGGGCGCGCAGGCCGTCGAGCCAGGCGCGGTTGTTGGCGAACGACCAGCCCTGCCAGGCGGCCAGACCCACCCCGGCCAGCACGGCGACGGCCAGCAGGCTGGGCGCCAGTGTCTTGCGCCTGCCCAGGCGCGAGTAATAGAGGCTGAGATCCCGGTCGGGGAAGATCACCCGGCGGAAGGTGTCGGTGATGAAGTAGCTGCGCTCGCCAATGCGTCGCGCCAGGTTCTCGTCCGGGCGCTCGACGGTATCGGCGTCCAGGGCGAAGTTCTCGGCCACCACCTCCTCCAGCAGCGGCGGCAGCACCTGGTCGGTCTGCAGGGCGCTGGTGAAGTACAGGCCACGCAGCACCGCCGGGGTGCGCTGGCGCGCGGCGCGCTCGAAGCTCTCGAGGAAATCGCCGAGCAACCCGGACAGCTCGCCCAGGTAGCGCGGGAACTGCAGCAGGCTGGCGTCGGCGCGCCCGCCCAGGATGCCGAGCTGGGCACCGATGTGCTGTTCCAGGCTGGCCAGCAGCGCACCGAACTTGTCCTGCAGCGCGCCGCGCAGGCCGTGCTGGCGCAGCTCGCCGAGGCTGAAGGTGATGCCCAGCGGCTGCTGGCGGGCGGTGGCGTCCAGCGCGTCGAAGGCCTGGGAGAAGCCGGGCAGCAGGTCGACCTTGCTGAGCATCAGGTAGATCGGCGGGTTCACCCCCAGGCACTGGCTGTAGGTCTGGATGCGCTGCGCCAGGCGCTCGGCCAGCTCGCCGCGCTCGTCATGGGAGGCGGCCAGCAGGCCGGGCAGGCTGACCACCAGCACCAGGCCGTTGACGGCCGGCTTGCGGCGCTGGCGGCGCAACAGCTTGAGGAATTCGGCGAACTCCTGGGCCGACTGGTCGTCGGTGAGGTAGCGGCCGGCGGTGTCGATGAGCACCGCTTCCGGGCTGAAATACCAGTCGCAATGCTGGGTGCCGCTGTCCGTCGCACTCTGCCCGGCAATGCTGGCCGACAGACCCGAGCGCGTCAGCAGGGAGGTCTTGCCCGAGGCCGACATGCCCACCACCAGGTACCAGGGCAGGTCGTACAGCGCCGCCTTGCCGCCGCCACCCGCCGCACGCGAGGCACGCAGCAACGCGATGGTGTGTTTCAGGCGCTGCTGCAACACCTGGGAGTCGCGGAACTCGCCGCCGCTGCCGGCGCTGCGGTCCACCTCGAGCTGGACCAGGTTCTCGATGTTGCGCTCGGCGCGGATGCGCCGGTACTGGCGCAGCACCACCAGCAACAGGCAGAAGGCGCTGAACAGCGCCATGGCCACCAGCACGCTCTCGCGCTGCGGCAGCCAGCGCGGCAGCACGAACCAGCACAGCAGCATGCCGACGAGCCACAACAACGGCAGGACGAACCAGAAACTCTTGAGTGCGCGGAATATGACTTTCATGTCTTCCTGACCTGATCGATGAAGGCGAGGCTCAATGGCCGAACAGCGCGTCCAGTTGCCCAGCGAGGGCCGCCACGTCCTTGCCCAGCAGCCAGTCGAGGGTGAAGTAGAGGGCCGCGCAGAGCAGCGCGATCAGCCCGACGTAGACCCACAGCGGCACCTCGTAGCGGATCATCTGCGAGACCTGATCCGGCAGTGCCCAGTCCGGCGCCAGGGTGCGCGGCGCCTTGCGGTAGCGGGCGATGTCCTGGCCCAGGGTGTTGGCGAGGTAGCGCAGCTGGTCCTTCTGTTCGAGGTTGTATTTGCCCTCGAAACCCAGGGCCAGGCACAGGTGGTAGACCTCCAGCACGTCGAGGTTGGTCTTGACGTCGGCGCGCAGCGCCTCGAGCTTGTCGAAGAAGCCCTCGCCCGCCAGGTGCACGCCGAAGTACTTGAACTGCAGTGGATGCAGTTCCACGTGGCTGCGGATGTTGCTGCCGCTGTCGTTGAGCACGCTTTCGTCGAGGAAGGCACAGAGCGCGTACTGGGTGTCGCGCACCTGCTCGACGCTGTAGCCGGCGGCGCGGGCATTGCGTTCCAGAGAGGCGAAGAAGTCGTCGACGCTGGCCAGGAAGCGCTCGACGCTCTGCGCCTGGCGACCGCGGCGAATCATCAGGGCCATGGACAGGAAGTCCTTGGCCAGGTCCTTGAGCGTGGGTTTCTCGCCCTGCTGCAGCAGGGTCGCAGGCATCACGGCTTCGTTCATTTGAGCACCGCCATCAGTTCGAGCTTGAGGTTGGCGAACGCGCTGGGCACGTAGAAGGCGATGGCCTGGGCGTCCATCATGCGCTGGTAGACGCGGCCGTGCGGTTCGATGGAGAAGTAGTGGTTGTCCAGGCGCACCGGAATGGCGTTGGGCAGGCGCGTGGCGTGGTTCAAGGCGGCGCCGGGCATGGCGGTGTTGACCACCACCTCGATGTCTTCCGGCGAGCCCACCTTGAAGGCCCGCGGCACCAGCTCCAGCAGGCTGGCGCCAGGCATGTCGGCGTGCACCGAGATATAGAAGTCGGCCTCGGCCAGGCGCGGGTCGTGCAGACGGCCGACGTAGTAGGAGGGCTTGGTCTGCTCCACCGCGATGGGCACGTACTGGTTGGGCACCACGTTGTCCAGCAGTTCGCGCAGCAATGCATCCAGGCGCAGCAGCGAGGCGGCCGGGTCGTCGTGGTCGTACGGCGGAATGTCCTTGAGCTGGATATTCAGCGAGAAGGTCAGCAGGCTTCCGACCAGCTCGGCGAGGAAACGGTAGAGCTGCTCCGGGTGCAGCCGCGGATGCTGCAGCAGGTGTGCCAGCGCCGGGTAGGCGCGGTTGACCGTGTACAGCAACCAGAACAGGGTGACGTCGCTGGAGCCGAACTCGGCGATCTGGTCGGCACGCTCGCGGCGCCGGCCGGACAGCGCTTCGCTCTTGGCCTGGAGCACGCCGAGCAGGCGCCGGGCGATACCCAGCAAGGTGTCATGGGCACCCAGGTGCAGGCAGGGGTGGACGAAATGGCCGTCGAGGTTGAAGCCGCCGGCGTTGTTGCGCACCAGGTTGGCCAGCGGACAGTAGGTGAAGCCGTCGAGGTTGTCGCCCTCGATCAGCAGCACCACGTTCAGACGCAGGCTGGTGATCTCGTTCTCCAGGTCGCCCTCGTTGAGGTCCGGCAGGGTGTCGAACTGCTTGCGGAAACGCCGCGCGCCCTGCTCGGTGGCACCGCCTTCGACGTAGTTGAGGCCATAGGGCTCGGGCCGGCGCAGCGCTGCGTAGACCTTCAGGTCGCTTTCACGCAGCAGGTCCTTGAGGTCGCGCGCGGCCGGCAGCGGGTCGTGCTGCGGGGCGTCGTAGAGGGTGCCGTCCGGGAACACCAGCTTCAGCCGCGACAGTTGCAGCACGCCGTTGGCCAGCGCCTCCTCGTCCAGCTCCAGCAGTTGAACACCCCAGTGGAACGGCGTGCTGCGCAGGGTGGCCTGGGCCAGCTGGTGCTGGTGGAACTCGTCCTGATACTGGAAATGCTGCGGTAGGAGGAACATGCCCTCCGACCACATCACCCGACTGCTCTTGCTCATAGACTGCCTTCCAGGGCTGAGTTGACCTTGCTTTCCAGCGCGTCGTGCACGCCGTTCTCGACACTCTCGCCGGCGGCGCGCAGGACACTGTCGCCGGCCTTCTGCAGCAGCGGCGTGGTGGCGCCCGGCTGCTCCCCGGGGGCACTGGCAGCCAGTTGGCGCGCCGCCGGGTCATCGAGCACGTCGGTGCCCCGGGCCACCGCCACGCGACTGCCTTCGAGGTAGATGCGCGCCCCTTCGCTGGAGGAGAACAGCACGCCCTCCTTGCGCATGGAGTCGGCCGCCACAGCCACCTTCCAGCGCGTCTGGCGCGTGTCGCGGAAGAAGGCGGCAACGCCGATGTAGCGGGCCTCCAGAGCCATGGGCCACTGCTCCACCTGGCCCATGCCCGGCAGCAGAGTCAGCTCGCGAGCATCCAGCAGGGTGTTGCCCAGCGCCACCTTGGGCATGTCCCATAAGGCATCGGAGTCGGCGGTCAGGAAGCGCTCCAGCGAGTTCAGCTGGTACACCCGCACCACCACCGATAGCGGCTTGCCGTCGGGGCCGGGGTTGAGGTCGTTGCCGCCATCGACGGTGAGGGTCACCTTGTCGCGGTCGCTGAACAGCATGTCGCCGGCCCAGGTGCCGTCCATGCGCTTGCCCACGCGGTCCATCACCCCGCAGGCGGAGAGCCCCGCGGCGAGCAGCAGCAGGCCGACGAGGCGCAGTTTTCGGGAAGCGGAGAAAGTCATCGCGGCGGTCCTCAGCGGATGCGGTAGGCGAAATCGCCATCCTTGCCCAGGCGTACGGACAGGCTCTGCAGGGGCTTGCCCTGGGCCATCCGCTCGAGGACGCGCTGGGCCAGCTCCGGCATCAGCGTCCCGGACAGGATGTTGTCGATGTTGCGCGCGCCGCTGTCGACCTCGGTGCAGCGGGCGGCGATGGCCGGGACCAGCTCGGCGTCGAAGTTCAGGCTGGCCTGGTGGTTGCGCTCGAAGCGCTGGCGCAGGCGCTCCAGCTTGAGCGCGACGATGCGCTGCAGCACGGCGTCCTGTACCGGGTAGTAGGGCACGATGCTCAGGCGGCCGAGGAAGGCCGGCTTGAACACCTGGTTGAGGGTGTCGCGCAGGCCCTCGACGATCTCCGCCGGAGCGGGAGCGGCCTCGGTGCCCAGGCACCACTGCATGATCCGCTCGGTGCCGACGTTGGAGGTGAGGATGATCACGGTGTTGCGGAAGTTGATCTCGCGGCCCTCGCCGTCGTCCAGCACGCCCTTGTCGAAGACCTGGAAGAACAGCTCCAGCACGTCCGGGTGGGCCTTCTCCACCTCGTCCAGCAGCACCACGCTGTAGGGCTTGCGGCGCACCGCCTCGGTCAGCACGCCGCCCTCGCCGTAGCCGACGTAGCCCGGCGGCGAACCCTTGAGGCTGGAGACGGTGTGCGCCTCCTGGTACTCGGACATGTTGATGGTGATCAGGTTGCGCTCGCCGCCATAGAGGATGTCCGCCAGGGCCAGGGCGCTCTCGGTCTTGCCGACGCCGCTGGGGCCGAGCAGGAGGAATACGCCGATGGGCTTATTCGGGTCTTCCAGGCGCGCGCGGGAAATGCGGATACGCTTGCCGATCTCTTCCAGGGCGTGGTCCTGGCCAAGCACGCGTTCGCCGAGCAGGGATGGCAGGCGCTGTACGGTGTCGATCTCGTCGCGCAGCATCTTGCCCAGGGGGATGCCGGTCCAGGCGGAGATCACTTCGCCGATGGTGCCGCCGTCGACGCGGGCGTGAACCAATGGCGTCTCGCCCTGCACCTCGGTCAGCTCGGCACGCAGTGCCGCGAGGTCCGCCCGCAGCGCCTCGCCCTCCCCCGCCTCCGCGCGGGCCTCCAGTTCGTGCAGGCGCTTGACCAGTTCCAGCTCGCGCTGCCACTGCGCCTTCAGCACTTCCTCGCGCTGGCGCACCTGTTCCAGGGCGGCCTTCAGTTCGGCCAGGCGCGCGGCATGGTCGGCGCCGCTGGCGTTCTCCTTTTCCAGCACGGAGATCTCGGCGCGCAGGTTGTCGCCTTCACGCAGGCAATCCTCCAGCGCGCCGGGCTGCGCCGCCTGCGCCAGGGCCACGCGGGCACAGGCGGTGTCGAGCACACTCACCGCCTTGTCCGGCAACTGGCGACCGCTGAGGTAGCGGCTGGATAGGCGCACGGCCTGGACGATAGCATCGTCGAGCACGGCGACACGGTGGTGCGCCTGCATCTTCTCCAGCAGGCCACGGAGCATGTGGATGGCGCTGTCCTCGTCCGGCTCTTCCACCTTGACCACCTGGAAGCGGCGGGCCAGGGCGGCGTCCTTCTCGAAGTACTTCTTGTATTCGGCCCAGGTGGTGGCGGCGATGGTACGCAGCTCGCCGCGGGCCAGCGCCGGTTTGAGCAGGTTGGCGGCGTCGTTCTGTCCGGCCTGGCCGCCGGAGCCGATCAGGGTATGGGCCTCGTCTATGAACAGGATGATCGGGTGCAGGCTGCGCTTGACCTCTTCGATCACCTGCTTGAGACGGTTCTCGAATTCGCCCTTGACCCCGGCGCCGGCCTGCAGCAGGCCCAGGTCGAGGGTATGGATGGCCACGCCCTGCAGCGGCGGCGGCACCTCGCCCTGGGCGATACGCAGGGCCAGGCCTTCCACCACTGCGGTCTTGCCGACGCCGGCCTCGCCGGTGAGGATCGGGTTGTTCTGTCGGCGGCGGGTGAGGATGTCGACCATCTGCCGCACCTCGGCCTCGCGGCCCAATACCGGGTCGATGCGACCTTCGCGGGCGTTGCGCGTCAGGTCGATGGTGTACTGGTCCAGCGCTGGTGTCTTGCCGCGAGACGCGCCCGGGGCCGCAGTGACAGAGTCCGGTTGCGGCGCGGCCTGGGCCTGCTGCACCTCGCCGCTGGCCTCGGTGAGCGCCACCAGGTTCAGGCGCAGATCGTCGGGGTTGATCTTCTCCAGTTCGGGCGCGGAGGCCAGCGCCACCCGGCGCAGTTCGGCGTCGTCGAGCAGTGCCTGGAACAGGTGGCCGCTGCGGATCTGCGCCTCGCCGTATTCGATGGACGCCAGCACCCAGGCGCGCTCGATCAGCCGGGTGATGTGCGGCGACAGTGCCGGGGTACGGGTGTTACCGGTCTTGAACCCGGCCAGCGCCTGTTGCAGTTGGGCCTGCAGGCGGTCGGGCCGCACTTCGTAGTGGCGCAGGATGGCCTGCAGATCGTTGCCCTCGGCGTCCAGCAATTGCAGCAGCAGGTGTTCGATGTCGACGTCGTAGTGGCGCTCGGCGAGGCAGAGTCCGGCTGCCCCTTCGGTGGCGCTGCGGCAGCTGTCGTTGAGCTTGGCGAACAGGGATTTCAGGTTCACAGGCGGACCCCATCGTAAGGAATGCGGAACAGCGCGCAGCGCGAGGGTTCGGCGTGCGCGCCGGGACGTTTCAGCCAGCCGAGCCGGCCCAGGGACAACTCGCCGCCACGGCCCAGGGTGGCCAGGGGGACCGCCTCGCGGCGCAAGCGCGGGGCGACCTCGAAATCCAGCTCGACGCCCAGGTAGAAGCGCACCAGCTCCACCAGGCGCTGGTGGTCGGCGTGCCCGGGCAGGAAGCGCCGGTAGTCCTCCAGCGCCAGCGGCCCCAGCTCGATGCGCACGCAGGACTGGTAGTCCCAGGTACGCCGACCGGTGACCGCGCTCTGCCCGAGCACGGCATTGGCGCGGCCCAGGCGCGTGCGTTGCGACGGTTCGATGGCCAGCCAGCGGCCGTTGAAGGGGCGCACGCGGATCGGCAGGGCGAAGTAGAAGCCGAGCATGGCCTCCAGGTTCAGCGGGTTGCGCGGGCGCTGGGCGAACAGGCCGGAGAAGTAGCTGAACAGCGACTGGCGCAGCGGTTGCCCCTCGGTGAACTTGCGCGACCGGGCACGCGGGCCGAAGCCCACCAGCGCCAGCAGGTAGCGCTCGAAGTCGGCGGCGCCCTTGCGTTCGTACTCGATGTGGAAGCGGTGCTTCTGCCAGGCTTCGTAGAACAGCGCCGTCATGCGGTGCGAGAAGATGTCGAGGAAGGCGTGCGCGGCGTCGTCGCGGTGCTGCACATGGCGCTCGATGAGCAGCTCGGTGTAGGGCTGCGGCAACACGCCAGACGGCCCGACCAGGCCCATGAAGGTGACCTGCACGTCGGTCAGCGGCTGGTCGTTGGCCGAGCGCCGCCCTTCCCGCTCGAACTGCAGGTCGCTGACCTCGCTGGCGGGGAAGCACAGCGACAGCTGCGAGCGGAAGCGCAACGGATCGTCGTGCGGCCGCGTTTCCGGATCGATGCGCCCGGCGCGGCTGTAGTGCAGGCGCAGCAACCGCACGAGCTGGAAGAACTCGAAGCGGTAAGGCTCGGCCCGCGCCTGGTCGATCAGACCAGGGCTTGCGCGCCAGTTCTCGGAGGCCATTGCACGACTCGCTTCTCGCGCTGGCGGCTGCGCAGCGTGAGTTGGGTGAAGCTGTTGATGGAGCAGTACTGGCCGAAGAAGTGGTCCAGCACCATGCCGAACAGGAAGATGCCGCTGCCGATGAACTGCTGTTCGTCCAGTTCCAGGGTGATGCCCACGCCGCGCACGAAGCTCGGGCGGGGATGGCCGATGCGCGCCACCACCGGTTCGCTGCGGATGGCGGCGATGCCGTTGATCTGCTTGCGCACCGCCGAAGCGTTGCTGTAGTCGTACAGCGCCAGCATCTCCAGCAGTGCCTCGCGGCCGTGGGACACCAGCGACATGTGGTTCAGCCCCAGGTGCGCCACCAGGCGCCAGATCAGCCCGTTGCCCAGGGGCGGCCGCGCACTGGCGGTGGGCTTGCGCAGGCAGCGAATGCTCTGCACCACGGGGTTGCGGTCGAGACTGAAATCGCCCTGGGCGCCACCGTAGGGCAGCAGCATTGGCAGGTCGCGGTTGCTGCAGGTGAGGGTCATGCTCAGGGTGTCGGCGCTGGCGTCGATCAGTTCCAGCTCGCGGTCCACCAGGCGGATGAACATGTCGCTGCCAGCGTCCTGGCTGCGCTGCGAGGGCCGGCGCCGGCCGATCCAGTAGGTGGCGCGGCTGTCCAGTTCGCCGCGCGGCTCGAAGAACGGGTGGCAGGTGCTCACCTGGTCCAGGTTGCCGACCTTCCGTACCCGCCGCACACGGTCGATGGACACCACCTCCACCGAGGTCTGCTGGCGCACGTCCGGTACCACCGGGTACTCGTGGCGAGCGTGGGTCAGCTTGATCGGTTCGGCCTGCTGGCGGAACAGGTTGATCACCGGCGTGCAGCCCAGCTTGAAGTGGTTGCGATTGATGGTCTGCGCCAGCCGCGCCAGGCGCTCGCCGAGGTCGTAGTCGGCGAAGTAGAAGTTGACCTCCACCGCGTGCAGCGGCTTGCCGGCCAGCACCCGGTCCAGCCCCTCGAGGTCGAAGAACATGAATTTGTCGGGGAAGGTGAAGTACTCGTGCAGCAGGCGGTAGCCGAGGAAGGAACGCTCGGAATAGTCCACCAGGCCCTCGTCCAGGGCATAGCCCACCGGCTTGAGCGCACCCGCCGGCAGCGCCACTTCACGACGCCGGCCATCTTCCTCGAAGGCCAGGGTGACCTTCGCCAGGTTGTTGAACAGCAGCTCGTAGAGCGGCAGCATCAATGTGCTTTCGCCGTCCAGGAAGAAGCGCAGCCGTTCGATGCCCAGCTTGCCGAAAGGCACCTCGGTGGTGCACTGCAGAGCGATGCGCAGGCGAGCCACCAGGTCGGCGCTGTGGCCGTTGAAGGCCGAGCGCTCCAGCTCGGCGAAAGTGGCCTCGCGCACGGCGATGGGCCACAGGTCCACCGGATAGCAGGTCCTGAACTTGCAGGTCTGCCCGTCTACCACCCGCGAGTTGAGCTGGCTGTGCCGCTCGATGCGGTAGTGGCCGGTGATGGGGCTGCGCTCGCCGACGCCGAACTCGACGATCGACAGCGAAGGCGTGGGCCGCAGGTAGTGCGGGTACAGCACCTCGAGGAAGGCCTCGACTATTTCCGGGAACTCGTCGTCCAGCTTCTTGTGCACCCGCGCGGCAAGGAACGCGAACGCCTCGATCAGGCGCTCGGTGTGCGGGTCCTCGCAGTTGTCTCCCTCGATCAGCAGACGCGAGGCGATCTTCGGATACTGCCGCGCGAACTCCTGGCCGAGGAAACGCAGATGCGACAGTTCCTTCTCGTAGTAGGGAAGCAGGTCGTCGAGCATCAGTTGAGGTTCTGCACTTTGTATTCCTGGGTGTTCACCTGCAGCACCGCATCGAACGAGACCTGCCGCGTGGCGTCGTGCAGACGCAGCAGGGCGTCGACGCGGAAGGTCAGCATGCGCTGGCTGAGCTGCTGGTTGAGCAGTTGCACGCGGACGTTGCGGAAACGCCGGTCGCCGATCTCGATGGCACGCTCCAGCTGGCGCTGGATCTGCAGGCGGTCCTCGGGGTTGAGCACGCCCTTGCTGGTGAAGTCCGGCATGCCGTATTCGAGGATCGAGCCGCGTAATTGCGGGAACGCCTCCAGGCCGCCGGCCAACAGGCATTGCCGGGTGTTCACCAGGATTTCCAGGTCACGCACGACCCGCGCCTTGTACTCGGCGAGCGAGTAGAGGCGCTGGTCCAGGGCCTCCCGCTGCTGGTGGGGCCGGTCGTCGAGCAACCGGTCCAGCAGGGTCGGCATCAGTTTGTGCGAGCTGCTCATGCTGCCACTCCTTGGCAAGGGCTCGCGGTCAGCCGCGGGTCGACTGTGGCAGTTCGGCGACCAGGCGCAGCGACGCGGTCAGTTCGTCGAGCTGGTAGTGCGGGCGCAGGAAGGTCACCGCCTTGTACACCCCCGGCTTGCCCGGCACCTCGGCCACCTCGGCCTGGGCCTCGCGCAGCGGGAACTTGGCCTTGGCCTCCTGGCTGGCGGTGTCGTCCAGCAGCACGTAGCTGGCCAGCCAGTTGTTGAGGAAGGTTTCGACGTCCTTGCGCGAGGCGAAGCTGCCGATCTTGTCGCGCATGATCGCCTTCATGTAGTGGGCGATGCGCGAAGTGGCGAAGATGTACTGTAACTGGGCCGACAGCCGCGCGTTGGCATTGGCGATGTCGGTGTTGTACTGCCGCTGCTTCTGCGCCGACTGGGTGCCGAAGAAGGCCGCGTAGTCGGTGCCCTTGCAATGCACCAGCGGGATGAAGCCGAGGTCCGACAGCTCCTTCTCGCGGCGGTCGGTGATGGCGATCTCGGTCGGGCACTTCAGCGCGACCTCGCCATCGTCGGTGCGGAAAGTATGGGTCGGCAGGCCTTCCACCAGACCGCCACCCTCCACCCCGCGGATGGCCACGCACCAGCCGTAGCGGGCGAAGGCGTCGGTGATGCGGGTGCCCAGTGCGTAGGCGGCGTTCATCCACAGGTATTTGTTGTGGTCGCGGCCATCGACGTTCTCGACGAAGTTGAACTCCTCCACCGGCGCGGTATCCGGGCCGTAGGGCAGGCGACCGAGCACGTGGGGCACGGTCAGGCCGACGTAGCGGGAATCCTCGGAACTGCGGAAGGACTTCCACTTGGCGTATTCGACGGTGTCAAAGATCTTCGCCAGGTCGCGCGGGCCGGCCATGTCGGTGAAGGAGTCCCAGCCGAACAGCTCCGGCGAGGCCGCCGAGATGAAGGGCGCGTGGGCCGCGGCGGCGACGTGGGAAGCCTCTTCGAGCAGGTACATGTCCTCGGGGCTGCGGGTGAACTCGTAGTCGCCCAGCAGCATGCCGAAGGGGGCGCCGCCGAAGGTGCCGTATTCCTCTTCGTAGACCTTCTTGAACAGCGCGCTCTGGTCGAATTCCGAGGCCGACTTGAAGTCGCGCACCAGGTCCTTCTTGGTGGCGTTGAGCATCTGGATCTTCAGGTGGGTGCCGGTCTCGGTCTGGTCCACCAGGTACTTCAGGCCGCGCCAGGAGGCTTCCAGCTGCTGGAACTCGCGGGCATGCATGATCTCGTTCATCTGCTCGGAGAGCATCGAGTCGATCTCGGCGATGCGCGCGTCGAGCACGGCGATCAGGTCCTTGCTGGGGGTCATCTCCCCCTCCAGCACCTGCGAGACCAGCTCGCCGATCAGGTCGCGGGTACGCGTGCGCTCGGACTCCGAACGGGCCACGCGGCTTTCCGAGATGATGCTGTCGAGCAGCGAGGCCTGCGGCGCGAAGGCCTCGACTTCCTCGACGGCGGTGTTGCGCTGGGCCGCGGCTTGTTGGTCGGTCATGGTCGAACTCCTGGTCAGGCCTGTTTGCCGTCGTCGCCCGGCAGAGCAGCCTCGCGGCCGAGCTCCTTGCCGAGGGTCTTGAGCTTCTCGGTGTTCTGCAGCACGTCCATGAGCAGCTCCTCGAGCTTGTCGTTGCCGCCCATCTTGTTGCGCAGGTCGGCCAGCTTGTTGCGTACCTCCAGCAGCTTGCGCAGCGGCTCCACCTGCTTGACCACGTTCTGCGGCTCGAAGTCTTCCAGGGCGTTGAAGTTCAGCTCGACGCCGAGCTGGGTGCCGTTCTTGGCCAGGGTGTTGTCCACCCGGTAGGTCAGGCGCGGGCGCACCCCCTTGAGCACGCTGTTGAAGTTGTCGCGGTCGATGAACACGAACTTGCGGTCCTTCAGGCGCGGCAGCGGTTCCAGCGGGTTGCCGGAGTAGTCGCCGAGCACGCCGACGACGAAGGGCAGTTCCTTCTTCTCGATGGCGTCGCCGATGTCCACGTCATAGGTGATGTGCACGCGCGGCGCGCGAACGCGGTCGAGCTTGTGCTGGGTGCTTTCCTTCTTCGCCATTGCTGACTCCTCTCCGAATCCTGTCGCTGTCACTACGGCCGGGCGGCGCACGCCGGGCCTTCTCCTCACAAGCCTTCGACGGTCTGCAGCAGTCGTTGGCGGATGTCGTCCTGCATGCCGAGGATGTCTTCCCGGCTCACCAGTTCCTCGAAGGTGGCGTTGCCGGAAATCTCGGTGGCGCTGCGGATCACCGACTCGTCCGGCAGGCTCGAGCGCACCGGCGAGCTGATCACGCAGAACGGCAGGTCGCCGAACTCCTTCAGGCGCTCGAAGCTCACCGGGAAACGCAGCCCCAACAGCAGGCGGCCTAGGCCGCCGGACTTGCTGAAGCAGTAGAAGAGCACCAGGTAATGGATGACGAACCGGTACAGCTCGGCATTGCTGCGGTTCGGGTCCTTGATGACCTTGCGGAAGCGTTCCAGCTCGAACGACTGGAAACCCACCACCCAGCGCGTCGGGCTGGTCACCCGCACCGTGCGCCCGGCCAGCGGCAGGTCGTATTCCAAGGCGTACAGTTCGGGGGTGGTGTTGAGCAGGTTGAGGGGCACCTCCAGCTCGTGGATAAGGCTGAAGGGCGCAGCGGAACCGATACGGTCGTACAGTTCCTTGAATTCCTTGAAATGGTGCTGGGTCTCCCGGCCGCTGCTGCGCGGCGCGCCCTGCAGGTACTCGCCGAACAGGTGTTGCGGCCGTACCAGCATGGCCAGCGTCGCCAGGTAGTCGGCAGCCTGCGAACGCAAGGCATCGGAAATCGCCCGGGTCTGCTTGCGCAGGCGAATCAACGCCTCGATGTCGAGTCCCTGGCTCATGCGAATGCTCTTCCCATCCCTGCTTCGAGGCCCCCTTGACGGGCGGCCCGTTGATTCTCGTCTACGCAAAGCAGCCGCTCGAGAGCGGCTGTATCGATGATCTGGAGCCCGCCGGACCGCGCTGCGTAGCGTCATTGCTAGTGACGATCCACTGTGGAGCCGGCGAATGGCTACATGCGAATTATTCTTCGCAGCATGCTGGGAGGGTGGCAATGATGGCCACGAGACACTCTTTTGATATCAATCACTCCACCTCGAGCGATGCCGCCAAATGGCTGGAGCCCTCTGAAAACGCGGGCTGCGCTGCAATAGTAATTTTCATGATAGAGATCGACGTCACACTTTCCAGCCAGAGAAATGGATCATTTCTGATACATCGAATAGCGAATTTCCTACACGCATTTGAGAGATAAGCGCTGGGAGCACAGGGAACCAATTGCCTAGTGAGTCATCTTAGTCCATACCGCCAAAACCCTTTCAATGCGGGACTTCCAGGGAAGTACTAGGGAAAGGGGACAAGTCAAATTGCCACTATTGGCGACTATTGCCTGTCGCTTGACAGTTCGTTTCTATCGGTTTTTCCTTCGCATCCCATGAGTGGGGATAAAGTTTTTGCAGGACGCACAACATGAATTCATTTCATGAATACGAAACGGAGCTCGGAACATCGACAGGCATGATCCTGCCCCGCTCTCGCACCATGCCCCGCCACGACCACAACGACACCATCCACCTCCCCTGGGGTAGCTGCTCATGAGCGGCCCGTTCTATCCCTGCACCCGAGAAGACCCTATGGGCCGGGGGCCGCAAGGCCTGCTCGGCGAGGGCGAGCTGCCCTGGCCGGAAGTGGTGGCGGCACGGGCATTCCCTTCGCAAGTCAACATCGGAGGGGAGTACGTTACCGATGACTACAGCGGGGCGATGTTCCTCGCCGGCGAACTGGCGGATGGCGACATGCCCGCGGAAGAGGCCGAGGAATCGCTGGCGTTGCTGGTATTTCTCTTCGGCAAGCTGAAGCAAGCCGGCAAAACCTCGGCGAAGGAAATGGAAGCACTGCGCAAACAGGCCGAGGCGATCCCGGTGGTGGGGCCGTTGTTGTTTTCGCCTACCAATCTTCCAGGAACCATCCTCAGCACAATCGGGGGGATTCATTCAGGAGTCCAGACTCGAAAGCTGATCGACCTGCTTGACATCAAGAGCCCGCTGAAGAAAGAGCTCCTGAGATGGCACAAAACAAGAGGTCAAATCCGTAAAGCCAGCACTCGGAAGATGTTCAATCGGCGCATCAAACTAGTCTATTCCGGCAACGCCCTAAAGTTCCAGATTCCAGCCAGTGCAACAGCATCGCTCTATCGCCTGGGTGACCTTTATTCCGGAGGTGCAATACAAGTCTCCCGGTCACGGATCGCTAGCACACTAGAGAAAAGGATCTTCATAGACGCGAAGATGTACGGAACCAAAGGTTTTGGGAAATTAGTAGGTAGCACCTCAGTGGGAACTCTTCTGAGTATTGGGCCACAAGCATATGTCGACGCCAAAGAATCAAAAGATTTCCAGGAATTCCTGAATCGCTCTGCATATAGCCAAGTTGGCAATGTCGCTGGACTGGCTGCTGGAGTAGTGGTGGGCTTGGTGGGTGGGCCTGCGATTTTAATAATTGCAGGAGGCTTGATGCTCGGCATAGCCGCTCAACACATGGTTGCAAGGACCGGCTTCGACAAGAAAATCGGTGATGCTCTAACCGGCAAGAGATCGCTATGGTGAAGCGCGGAACCTCTCGTATACGAGTAAACCCATGATTTCCAGCTCCCTGGACCAGCTACGCACCAGCACATTGGCTAGCCTAATTCTCCAGATCTGCTTTGCCGGATTTCTGGTTGCGATTGTGCCTGTCTTATTGATCCCATATCTGTTGGTAATGCTTTTCTTAATCGCCTGGCGATTCTTCACGCTCTACTTCAGCGAAAGCTTCAGCAACTACGCCTACCTGTCACTGTACTTGAAGCTAAGTATCTATCCCATTACAACAATGGGATTGGCTGCATCTGTGCTATGCGACTCACCTCAGCCAGTTGCAATGTGGACAGGTACTCTTGCCCCATTGGTTATCAGTGCTGTACTGAGTTGGCTACTCAGCCGGCACGATTGGAAACACCGGACATTCTCGGTAGAAAATGGCCAGTTGACTTCCCATGGGGAACCGGAAAGCCGTTTCAGATGGCCTTTTCTGTTGGGGGGCGGTGCAGCCCTGATCGGCGGTACGTTTGGCGGCCAGGAATATTATCCCCATGTATTGGTGGTGCTCTGCCTTGGCCTCAGTCTATGCAACATTTACTACTATCGCTACGCACTTTTCGATCTCAGAACCCTCAGAGCCGAAGAGCAGCGAGCGAACACCCGCTTCGCATTCCCAAACATTGCCGAAATCCGTGAATGGCGGAATCGCTCATTATTGGGCCGGATAGTCGCACGGCTGCAGCGCCTTCGCAAAAAAGAGGGATGCTGACATGCTTTCTTCAAGCACGCACACCCTCATCGCGGCAGCCAGAAGCTGGCTATCGGTAACGCTGCTGCTAGTGCTGGTAGTGACGTCGGTGCTCACCGTCATCATGATGCTTTCCGTCAGGCATACGATTGCAGCCTTCGCTCAACTGCGGGCGTCAGAGCGGAAGAACGGTGTGCGCTACTTCGGGAATATCGAAAAAATCCATGCCTGACGCTCTCGCTCCTACAGCACTCGGCTGTTCGTCCGGCTCGACAATGCCCTGGGCAAGAGGAGGTGTTGAATGATCGACACCTCCCTCTGGAGAATCCGCCGCAGCGGGCTGGCCTTCTTTCTCTATGTCGCCATGATGTCGGGGTTCATGGTCCTGGCCTTACCATTCTTGCTCGTGCCCTACCTGCTCAGCCTCGTCGCCGCACTGGTCATGGCCCTGTACCAGACCTACGTCAACGAGAGCTTCACCCGCTATGCCCGCTGGTATCTTTTCCTGAACCTGTCCACCGCCCCCATCCTGGGCATCATGATGCTCTGCACATATGGCGACACGGTCGTTTACTGGAGCGACGAGAAAACCTTCCTGCTGAGCGTCGCCGTCGCCCTTTTCTGCATGCTGCTGTACCTAGCGATGAAGCACATCCGCTACCGGCGGCTCCCTTTCGATTCGCGCCGGGAGCGAGTGGTCTGCTTCAACTCACCCGGCAGGTACGACCGATTGGCCATGCTGGGTACCGGCCTTTCCTGTGCGCTTTACCCACTGGTTAGCGACAAGGCGGAATTGCCACTCTGGATCATGGGCCTGTGCGCATCCCTCGGACTGTACATGTTCTTCTACTACCGGAAGGTCATCTCGGGACTGCCCCGCCTGAGTGCCGAAGAGCGCCAACTCAAAACGACCTACACCTTCGAGAACATCGAGGAAATCCGCCAGTGGCGCGCCCACTCCCCACTGGCCCGACTGTTCGCCCGGCTAACGCCACCGCCCCATTGAAAGACTTCGCCGCAGCCCCCGGCGCGGCCCCGGTATCACGCAGGAGAAAGACATGCTGATGGATCTTGCCGCCCTCTTCGTCCCGCAGAACCAGCGGCTGGTGAAGTTGACCACGCCGCTGCAGTCCACCCAGGAACTGCTGCTCGATCACTTCACCGGCAGCGAAAGGCTGTCCCATCTGTTCAGCTTCAACCTCGCGCTGATCAGCCAGGACGCCCACATCGAACTGAAGTCGCTGATCGGCAAGCCGGCGCTGCTGGAGATCGAACTGGCCGACGGCGGCTCGCGGCCGATCCACGGCTATATCACGTACTTCGCCAGCAATGGCAGCGATGGCGGCCTGGCTTACTATTCGGCGACGCTCAGCCCCTGGCTATGGATGCTCGAACGGCGCTTCGATTCGCGCATCTTCCAGGACAAGACCGTGGAAGAAGTGATCACCCAGGTGTTCGCCGGCTACGGCGAACTGCCCAAGTTCGAGTTCCGCCTGAGCAAGGCTCTCAAGCCGCACAGCTACATCACCCAGTACCGAGAGAGCGATCTCAGCTTCGTCCAGCGCCTGCTGGATACCGAAGGCCTGTTCTATTACTTCGAGCACACCAACGAGCAACACACCCTGGTGGTGATGGACGACTCCACCCTGCTCAAGCCACTGCCGACGCAACCGCAGATCCGCTACCACAGCGCCTCGGTCACCGAGACCGCCGACTCCATCACCGGCTGGAGCGGCCAGCGCCAGCTGCAGTCCGGCCGCGTGGCAGTGCAAACCTTCGACTACAAGCAGCCGGGCAACCTGCTCCAGGTAGGCCTGGACAGCGTCAACCAGCAGGGCGACGTCGAAGCCTTCGAACTCTTCGACTTCCCCGGCCATTACACCCACGGCACCCATGACGACGGCGAAGCCCTGGTGCGCAACCGCCTGGAAGCGCTGGAAGTGCAGGCCAAGATCTTCCATGGCGCGAGCAACTGCCGCGGCATGAGCATCGGCCACACCTTCGAACTGCTGCAGCACTACGACCACGACAACGATAGCGCCGACGACCGCCAGTTCCTGTTGCTCTCTATCCAGCACGGCGGCAGCAACAACTACCTCAGCGGCAAGGAGGCGCACTACGCCAACGAATTCACCTGCATCCGCCGCAAGATCCCCTACCGCCCGCAGCCCGCCACCAAACGCCCGCTCATCTCCGGTCCGCAAACCGCCATCGTCGTCGGCCCGCCCGGCGAGGAGATATTCACCGACAGCCTCGGCCGGGTGAAGCTGCAATTCCACTGGGACCGCTACGGCCAGCGCGACGACAAGAGCTCCTGCTGGGTACGGGTGGCCCAGGCCTGGGCCAGCGGCGGCTTCGGCAGCATCCAGATCCCCCGCGTCGGCGACGAGGTGGTGGTCTCCTTCCTCGACGGCAACCCGGACCGCCCGCTGGTCACCGGCAGCCTCTACAACAGCCAGAACATGCCGCCCTGGTCGCTGCCGGAGAACAAGACCCAGAGCGGCTTCCTCACCCGCTCGACCAAGAGCGGCGCGGCCGCCGCCAACTTCATCCGCTTCGAGGACAAGCAAGGCGCCGAGCAGGTGATCATCCATGCCGAGCGCTTCATGGATACCGAGGTGGAACTGGACGAGACCCACAACGTCGGCAACAACCGCAGCATCAGCGTCGGCGGCACCCATACCGAGACCATCAAGAAAGACACCCTGATCAACATCGAGGAAGGTGCCTACACCCTGGTGGTCGGCCAGCAGCACATTCAGGTCGAGGCCAAGACCCACATCATCCTGCGCGTGGGCAACAGCAGCATCACCCTCACGCCCGAGGGCATCGAGATCAAGGCCGACGTCATCCATACCACCAGCACGGGCGAGACCTTCGTCAAAGGCCAGCCGGTGAAAATCAACGAATGAGGCCGCAGCCATGAGAAGCACCAGCATCTACGACCGCCTGGCGCAACGGCGCCAGGCCTCGGAAACCCCGGCGGAACAGTCGCCGCCGTCCCCCGAGGCAGCCCCGCTCGAGCCGCCGCCGGTACCCGGGCCGCTGCGCGCAGGCCCCAACGGCATCACTCTCGCCGGATTGCCGCTGGCCTTCCCCGAGGCCTACGCGGTGCGCGGCATCGAGGTAACCCTGGAACGCAACGGCCGCCCATTGGCCCTTGGCCTGAAGAAGCGCGCCGCGCCGGAACAGATCGGTCTCGACCAGGCCATGGACAGCCTGCTGGCCAGCCTGGAGAAACGCCATCCCGACCTGCTTGTCGTCCGCCGTGCCGAGCGCCAACTGGCCGGGCACCCGGCGCAACAGGTCGACTACCACTACCGCGACGGCCAGCAGGCCCGCCACGGCCGGGTGGTCGGCGCCTTGCTGCCCCAAGCCGGTGGCCAGCGCCAGTGGCTGAGCCTGTCCACCGTGCTCGACCCGGACCAGGCCGAGCTGGCCGAGTGGCTGATCGACTTCGACGCCATGCTCGACGAACTGCGCCTGGCCTGACCTCCCAACCGCTTCACGACAGGAATACTCCATGGACTACCAACTCCAGGAAGGACAGATCACCCTCCCCGAGGGCTATCAGGACCGCAGCGTGAACATGTTCGTGCTCGGCAACAGCGTGCCGGCACCGCTAAGCATCACCGTTTCGCGCGACAACCTGCTGCCCGGCGAAACCCTCAAGCCCTACGTCGAGCGCCAGGTCAAGCTGATCGCCGCCAAGTTGCGCGGTTACACCCTGCTCGGCAAGAAGCCGGCCAGCCTGGGCGAAGTGGCGCTCGAAGGCCTGCAGGTGGATGCCTACTACCTCAACGATGGCCGCCCGCTGTACCAACGCCAGGCCGCCTTCGAGCTCGAACCGGGCCGCGCCCTGGTGTTCTCCACCACCAGCCAGGGCGACTTCAGCGCCTCGCAGAACCAGGCCTGGCTCGACCTGCTGGCCAGTTTCCGCCCGCGCCAGGCGCCCACAGCCCCGGAAGACGCCGCCGGCGACGGGGAGTGAGCCGCCATGTACGAAGCCGCTCGCCTGCATGACGAAATTGCCCATACCAGCGCGCTGGCGGGCTTTCTCATCGGCGCCGCGCTGGGTATAGCGCTGGTCGCCACGGTGGCCATCGCCACCTTTACCTGTGGATTCGGTGTGGCCCTACTGGCCGGTCTTCTCGCAGGCGTCGGAGGTAGCCTGCTCACCGCCGCCGGGGAAGCCATAGGGCGAATGTTCACCTCACCGGCGGGCCTCATCCAGACCGGCTCCCCGAATGTCTACGTCAACCAGCGCAAAGCCGCCCACGTGGCGCGCAGCACCGCCATCTGCGACAAGCACCCGCCGCCGATCCAGGTGGCCGAGGGCTCCAGCAACGTCTTCATCAACGGCGTCGCTGCCGCACGCAAGGGCGACAAGCTCACCTGCGGCGCGAAGATCGACGGCGGCTCCACCGACGTCTTCATCGGCGGTGGCACCGTGCAGTACCTGCCGGTGGACGACGAAGTCCCCGGCTGGCTGCGCACCACGGTGGACATTCTCATGGCCGTGGCCGGCGCTGCCGGCGGTATCGCCCAACTGATCAAGGCCGGCACCCAGGCCGGGATGAAAGCGATCATGCCCTGCGCGCTGAAGTTCACCGCCGGCTTCGTCGCCGGCGAAGTGGCCAGCCGCTACGTCCTGGGCCCGGCGATCGAGCGCGCGGTGGGTGGCCTGTTCGGCAACCCGGTGGATGCCACCACTGGGCGCAAACTGCTCACCGAAGTGGGCGAAACCGACTTCAGCCTGCCCGGGCTGATGCCCCTGCAGTGGTCGCGCTTCTACGCCAGCGACCTGGACGTGGACAGCGTGCTCGGCCGCGGCTGGGTGCTGCCCTGGGACCAGAGCCTGCGCCAGGCCGGCGAGTTCGTCTACCTGCGCGACAACCAGGGCCGCAGCGTGCCCTTCGTCGCCCTGGAGCCGGGCGAGCGGGTGTTCGCCGCCAACGAACAGCTCTACCTGGTACGCAGCCAGGGCGGCCACTACCTGCTGCAGACCCTCGACAACCAGTTCTTCTACTTCGGCGAACTGCCCACGGACGGCAGCCCCGCCCTGCTGCAACGCATCGAAAACGCCCTGGGCCACTACCTGCACTTCAGCCGCCGCGCCGACGGCCGCCTGCAGGACATCACCGCCAGCGGCGGCCTGCGCCTGCATCTGCACTACGAGCACCCGCTGCAACGCCTCACCGAAGTCGTGCGGGTGGTCGGCGACCAGGCGGTGGAAAGCCTGGTGCACTACCGCTACGACGCGCAAGGCCAGCTCAGCGAAGTGCGCAACCGCAACGGCGACACCACTCGCCGCTTCGCCTACCGGGACGGCCTGATGGTGAGCCACGAGAACGCCCTGGGCCTGCGCTGCGAATACCGCTGGGAAAGCCTCGGCGGGCGGCCGCGGGTGGTCGAGCACTGGACCAGCGATGGCGAGCACTACCACTTCCGCTACGACCTCGACGCCCGCGTCACCACGGTCACCGACGCCCTGCAGCGCGAGGCGCGCATCCACTACAACGCCGACCACCGGGTGGTGGCCAGCCGCGACTTCGGCGGCGAGCACTACCGCATCGAGCTGGACGACGCCGGCAACATGACCGCACTGCACCTGCCCGACGGCAACCGCGTGCAGCTCGAATACGACGAATACTCGCGCCTGGTCGAGGAAACCGACCCGCTGGGCCGCCGCATCCGCTACCAACACCACTTCGCCACCAACCTGGTGACCGAGGTCGCCTACCCCGACGGCAGCACCTGGAAGGCCCGCTACGATGCCAAGGGCAACCTCATCGAGGAAACCGACGCCAACGGCAACACCACCGAATACCTCAACGGCGAGGATGGCCTGCCGCATACCGTCGTCGATGCCCTGCGCAAGCGCAAATACCTGTGGTGGAACGGCCTGGCCCAGGTGGAACGCTACCAGGACTGCTCCGGCAAGCAGACCCGCTACGTCTATGACGAGCGCCATCAGTTGGTGGCCATCACCGATGCCCTCGGCCAGACCACCCGCCTGCAGCGCAAGCCCAACGGCGAGGTGCTGGCCATCGAGCACGCCGACGGCAGCCGCGAGACCTTCAGCTACAACGCCCTCGGCCAACTGATCGGACACACCGACGGCAAGGGCCAGAGTACCCGGCTGATCCGCACCGCCCGCGGCCTGCCGCAGAGCCGCCAGGACGCCAAGGGGCAGATCGTCCGCTACGAATACGACCGCGCCCTGCGCCTGGCCGCGCTGGTCAACGAAAACGCCGCGGCCTACCGCTTCGCCTACGACGCCAGCGACCGCCTGGTGGAGGAACAACGCCTCGACAACCTCACCCGGCGCTTCCACTACAACAGCGGCGGCCACCTGGTGGCGGTCGAGGAAACCGGCTACGGCCAGCAGGGCGAGCGCCCGCAACGGCGCATCCAGTACGAGCGCGACGCCATCGGCCGCCTGCTGGCCAAGCTCACCGACGACGCCCGCTACGACTACCAGTACGACGCCGGCGACCGCCTGCAGAGCATCGAGCGCCTGCCCACCGAACAAGGCAAACGCCAGGGCCTGCAACCCGAACGCCTGGCCTTCGCCTACGACGCCAACGGCCGCCTGCTCGGCGAAAGCGGCCCGCTGGGCGAACTGGGCTACCAGTACGATGCCCTGGGCAACCTGACCTCCCTGCAACTGCCGGACGGCCGCCGCCTCAACCACCTCTACTACGGCAGCGGCCATCTGCACCAACTCAACCTCGACGGCCGCGTCATCAGCGACTTCGAGCGCGACGACCTGCACCGCGAAGTGCTGCGCACCCAGGGCCGCCTGACCAGCCGCTTCGGCTACGACACCCTGGGCCGCAAGGCCTGGCAGTTCGCCTCGGCGCTGCCGGCGGAAAGGCTTTCCAGCCTGCACAACCCGGACATCGTCCCGGCCGACCTGCTGCAGCGCCGCGACAATCCGATCCAGCGCCGCTACCAGTACGATGCCGCCGGCGAATTGGTACGTACCCAGGACAAACTGCGTGGCGACACCCACTACGCTTACGAAGCCAACGGCCAACTGCTCAGCCGCAGCGCCCCCGACCTGGCCAGCCGCGAACACTTCGTCTACGACGCCGCCGCCAACCTGATCAACCCCGAGGGCGGCAGTCTCCAGGGCCACATCAAGAACAACCGCCTGCGCACCTGGCAGGACCAGCGCTACGACTACGACCCCTGGGGCAACATGGTGGTGCGCAAACGCGGTGCACACCTGGAACAACACTTCGAATACGACTGCGAAAACCGCCTGACCCGCGCCCGCACCTATCGCGACGGCAACCTGGTCAGCGAAGGGCGCTACCACTACGACAGCCTGGGCCGACGCACCGCCAAGGCCGTTCAAGTCGACGGCACGACGACGAGAACCGACTTCCTCTGGCAGGGGCTGCGGCTGCTACAGGAACGCAAGGCCAACGGCGACAGCCTGTACCTCTATGAACCCGACAGCTATGCGCCGCTGGCCCGCATCGATCGGCAAGGAGAGGACGAGCGCACCTACTACTTCCACACCGACCAGATCGGCACGCCGCTGGACGTCAGCGACGAGGACGGCCAAATGGTCTGGCAGGCCACCTACAAGGCCTGGGGGGAAGTGGAAAGCTATGCGACAGAAGAGATCGAACAGAACCTGAGGTTCCAGGGGCAGTACTTCGATGCGGAGACGGGGCTGCACTACAACACCTTCCGGTATTACGATCCGGTGGTGGAGCGGTTTGTGGGGCAGGATCCGATTGGGTTGGCCGGAGGAACAAACATATATCTATATGGGCAAAATCCCGTTCAGTGGATAGATCCACTGGGATGGTGCTCTATAAAGCTTGGCAACAATATGGGGGCACGGTCAGGAGATGGGATGGCCAATCACCATCTTATTCCTGAAGAATTAATGAAACATGCAGATTATGCCCCTATATTTAATCGTCTAAAAAGCATGGGCTTCGATGGAGATGGAGCATCTAGTGGTATCTTCTTACCGGGCAGCTCTGATTTGGCCAAAAAAACCGGGCCTCCAGGGCACTGGTCAAACCACTCAAACCATACTGGATCAGTAAAAAATGAGCTAAATAAACTAAACAGGCTACTCAGCACCGGAAACCTGAGCGATACCCAACTAGCCTTAGGGCTAGGTAGAATTCAGAACATGGCGAGAGAAGGCTTAGAAAGTGGCAAGTTCGTCATCGACAAGATAACTGGAAGACTTCTATGAGCAATACTAATTATTACTTCATAGCTTACGCTGCAGACAAAGGAAGCCCTGAACATATTTCCATGGAGACAAACCACCCAGAATGGGAGTGGAATACATACGAACCGAACCCAGATGCAATCAAAATCGAAAAAGACTACGCAATAAAAATCATAGACAAGAACATAAAAGAAATTAGATTAGATTTCTATGGCACCAACACTTACTTCGTATCAGATAAATTTATAAATGCCTGCGACGAGCCAAATGTAAAATATAGAAAAATCCCTATAGAGATCATTCTTTACAATGGAGAGCATATCCCGAAAAACTATTACATACTTTTGTCAGCTCAGAGCCTTGCCCTTCTTGACACAGAAAAATCTATTTTTCAAACTGAGGAGGATATAGAGACCGGCAAGCCAATGATAAATAAGCTATTCCCCCACACACATGTTTACAGCTGGATAAAGAAATTCTCTCCAATAGATACAAACCTAGACCTATTCAGATGTACGGAAACGATGGAGCTCGCTTGCAGTGAGAGATTTAAAAAAGCATTAGAGAAACGACAAACCTCGAATATAAAGTTTCGACCAGTAGATGAAAGCTATCGCTATGATCCATGGGGTGACATTTCTGAATAGACCGTCAGTTGAAAGGACTTCATTAATGAAATGCCCTCACTGCTCCACTCCCATCAGTCCCTTCTCCCCCGCCATCATGGGCCCATCCAGGCCCGACGGGGCAGGGGAATGCAAACAGTGCAACAACAAGTTCAGTATCACCGCTGACCGAAAAGAGGAATTTGATAGCTTCGCCAAGCTCTTGGCTCACATTTTTCAGGAGATCAGCCATGACCGATAGAAGCAAACTGACAACGAGCCTGGAGCAGGAATTCTCTGGGCGTTCTATCTATACCTCTCCAGATGAAGTTCCGGCAGACTATCCGTACCCATCGTGCTGGCAAGGATTCGGAATAAGCCCAGAAGCTGAAATCTGGCTTCCTGCACAGTGGAGTGAGTATAAAGACCTCCTTCCAATAACCTTGACTCTACTGCAGAGATGTCTAATAGGAACAGTGCTTCTTGCGGAAAGGGAGCCAAGCCTGATCTATATTTTCGAAGACACAGAAGACTATTACTACTATATTGGAGGAGCTCCGCTCTCGACTAGAAACTCCACCCCCACTCAAACCCATAAACTACCCAGAGATATAAGAGAATTATATTTAAATCTACATAACGGATTTACCTTCCACCCGTCCAACTCCATGGGTCCACTTCCTGTCGAGCAACTGGCAGAAATATTGGATCTGTATGATGGGAGCAACCCAGGCTTCCCCTCAGGGCTAACAGGAGTGTTTCACAATGGAGCAGGTGACTATCTCTGCATAATTCCGGACACGGACAGTGAGCATGCTGCAATCTGGTGGCATGAATTGCCCGACAGGCTAGAGAGTGGAATTGACTTTTGGGATGTAATGGACACATGGATATCTATATTTTTGGAAGACATCATTATTCAACGAACACTGTAGCCCATGTCAAAATCTCCTCTCTTGTAACAGCAACCATCGAGACCTACCAAGATTGAGGATCTAAAACCCCCCCCTCATATGAGCCAGGATTTTTAAGAGATTTTACAGGAAAAAGAATTAGACACTTTCTAGACAGAACGCGTCCCAGTCTTCAGATAGACATCTCGACCAATACGAAAAGAGTGCGGCAACAGCCAGGAACAAGACATCGGAAACCTCCTGACAGGAAAGAATTGAATGCTCGCGCCTCATCCAGACCGTTTTTTCAAACAACTGCTTTCCGGCATGCTCTGCTGGAGCAGCCGCTGACCTGATGCCCCTTCTTCTACTGCCCTACCTGTTGATTTGCGTGTGGGCCTTGGTGCGATTTCTGCGAGTATCCTGCATCAGCGATGCGCTTTCTCGACTTCGCCAATACCGCAATCATCAACTGGCTCGCTATCACCTCGATGCTAAGTCTGGTGATGGGAATCGCGGCATTTCAGCGCTTGGGCGGGCTATTGCAATTGCAGGCGCTCGGTCTAGCCCTCATCCCCTGCGGCCTGACGGCGGCGGCCTATTGGCTGGCAAGCCGTCGCAGCAACTTCACTTCACCGTTTCAGGTTCGCCACGATCAGGTCAGCTATTCTGAAGAGGGCGGCAAAGGCATCAGCGCTCTGGCCGGCGGTGTCTTGGCCGCGCTTTCCACCACTGCGATGACAATGCTGGGCGAAACCGTAGACAAGGTCCGTATAGCGCTCTGGCTCTATGGATTCTTCGCCGTCGTCTCCCTGTATTACGTGTACTGCCTGCGCAACGCGATTCCTGCGCTCAAGTCGCTGGCCAATCAGGAGCGCAATAGCGGAAAGCCATTCACCTTCGACAACCTGCAGCAGATTCGCGAGTGGCGCCAACGTTTCTGGCTGGCCAGGCTGCTTGCCTGGCTGTCGCGGCCACTCGGCTAGGAACATTCATGGGCCCATGCCAAGCCTGATGGGGCACGGAGTACACGCATCGCCAAGCTGACTTATTGGCTGCTTGATACTGCACGCCCGCCTCAGCGTTCAATCGAAGGCCTTTAATCAGGATGGTCATCCCTGCGCATCCAGCAGGGTTGGAGAGTTGCCTCGTTCGGCAATATGCTGACGCTCACTACAAACGTTGTGAGTTTCCAGCCATGCCAGGGATTGCAGTCTTCGAAAAGCCACGCTGGTTGCGCGATCTTCTGCGCTTTCTGCCTCTGAAGAGCCAGTTCGTCCTGTCGGGGAACATCCGTGACCTGCAGGCCTGCGAAGTGATGCCGGGGACCGTCACCGCGCAGGGCTTCAGCCAGACCCTGTGCGATGCGCTGCTCGATGCGGGTTATGCCCAGGTGCTCGCCTGGGACCCGCTGGCGGGTTTCCGCGTGCTGGGGCGGCCGGGTAGCGACCCGAATGCCGGCCAGCAGGTTCTCGGCGAACTGGGCCTTACCCCGGTGGACGGCGCGGCGCCCGCCGGCATCGATCTGCTGGGCGCTACCCTCCAGCGCCTGGTGAATCGCAACGGCGAGCCCGTCGCCCTGATCGTCGACTTCGCATCCCGCCTGGTCGTGCGCAACGATTCGCTGAGCGCGGCGGAGCACCAGTTGTTCACCCAGGCCCTGGTGCTGTCCCACCAGGCCCGCAGCCGGCCGGCCGGCGAGCAGCGCAAGCCGTTCTTCAACACCGTGCTCTGGGTGGTGGAAAAGGAGGGCGACCTGCCCGACTGGCTGCTGGTGGACAACCCGCGCCTACGCCACATTCCGGTGTCCAGGCCGGACCAGATGGCCCGGCGCGCCCTGGCGCCGGCGCTGCTGAAGGGGCTCGGCGGCAACCAGGGGCTCAACGACGGGGCGCTGCAGCAGGCCGTCGACACCTTCGTGGAAAACACCGAAGGCCTGTTGCTGCTCGACCTCAGCGCCATCGTCCAACTGGCGCGGGTCGAAGTTGTGCCCGTGGAGCGAATCGCCGACGCCGTGCGACGCTACAAGGTCGGCGTCACCGAAGACCCCTGGCTGAAGATCGACCGCCAGCGCATCCGCCAGGCCGACGAGATCGTGCGCCAGCGGGTCAAGGGCCAGCAGCATGCGGTGACCCACATGCTGGACATCGTCAAGCGGGCGATGACCGGCGTCGGCGCCAGCCGCAAGGGCAACCGCCCCAGAGGCGTGGCGTTCCTCGCCGGCCCTACCGGGGTGGGCAAGACCGAACTGGCCAAGACCATCACCAGCCTGCTGTTCGGCGACGAGGGCGCCTACATCCGCTTCGACATGTCGGAATTCAGCGCCGAGCATGCCGACCAACGCCTGATCGGCGCACCGCCGGGCTACGTCGGCTATGACGTCGGCGGCGAGTTGACCAACGCGATCCGGGAAAAACCCTTCAGCGTGGTGCTGTTCGACGAAATCGAAAAAGCCCATCCGCGCATCCTCGACAAGTTCCTGCAGATCCTCGACGACGGCGTGCTCACCTCCGGCCGCGGCGACCGGGTGTACTTCTCCGAGGCGCTGATCGTCTTCACCTCGAACCTGGGCATCTACCGCCAGGGCGAAAATGGCGAGCGGGTCGCCAACGTGCTGCCCGGCGAAGCGTTCGAGGCTGTGCAAGGCAAGGTCCACAGCGAAATCGACCGCTACTTCAAGCTGGTGCTCAATCGCCCGGAAATCCTCAACCGCATCGGCGAGAACATCATCGTCTTCGACTTCATCCGCGAAGACGTCGCCAAACAGATCTTCGAGCAGATGGTCGATGCCACCTTCGCCGACCTTCGCGAGCAGCAACTGACCATCGAGTTGGCCGAGAGGGCGCGCCAAGTGCTTCACGACCTCTGCCTGCAGGACCTGTCCAACGGCGGCCGCGGCATCCGCAACCAGCTCGAGGCCCGCCTGCTCAACCCTCTGTCGCGGGCGCTGTTCGACCAGGATGCGCGACCGGGCGAGCGCTTCCTGATCAGCGACCTAGACGCCGCCGGCCTGACCCTGGAACGCCGCTGACATGGAGCTGAGCCTGTCCCGCGTGCACTTCCCGGTCACCACCCTCGGTCCGGGACGGCGCCTGGGCATCTGGTTCCAGGGCTGCAGCATCCGCTGTCCCGGCTGCATCTCCACCGACACCTGGGGGCCGGGACAGCGACGTATCGCGCTGCACCAACTGCTCGCCGACATCCGCCCCTGGCTGATCGAGGCCGACGGCATCACCCTGTCCGGCGGCGAACCCTTCGACCAGTTCGACGCCCTGCTGCTCCTGCTGCGCGAACTACGCCAGCTCAGCCGCGCCGACATCCTGGTGTACAGCGGCTACTCGCTGGAAAGGCTGGAACCCAGGCTGCGCGAGGCCGCCGGGCTGATCGATGCGCTGATCAGCGATCCCTACCAGCAACACACCAGCCAGTCGCTGGCCCTGCGCGGCAGCGACAACCAGCGCCTGAGCCTGCTCACCGAACTGGGCCGGGCGCGCCTGGGCGACTACGAACGCCAGCTGGAATCCGCGGACAAGGCCCTGGACCTGATGTTCGACAACGACGGCAGCGTCTGGATGGCGGGCATTCCCCGGCGCGACGACCTGCTTCGGCTACAGGACCTGCTGCGCGAGCAGGGCCACCAACTACGCCTCAGCGCCCACCGGCCGCGGCCTCGTTGAATGGATCGATACCGATGATACGTTTCTGCCCCAATTGCCAGAGCGAACGCTCTCTTTCGGAAATCTTCTGCGAGGGGTCGGTCCAGGGCCAACCCTGCGGCTGGGACCTTTCCGGCGAAACCGTCCATCCCGCCGGCTGGCGCCCGCAACCGGTGGTGACCCAGGAAGCCATCGCGCAGCCCTCCTCCACAGCCCCGGCGTCCGCTCCAGTTTGCGCGAACGGCCACCCGATGGATGCCGGCGACCTGATGTGCCTCGAATGCGGCAGCCCGCCGGCCGATACCGCCGCAGCGACGCAAGCAGAGCCCGAGGCCGGTGCCGCCGCCACGGCGGAAACGCTCATCGACGGCTGGCGCCTGCTGCGGCAGATCAGCAGCACCGACGGCGTGCGTGAACGCTACCTGGCCGAACACGCGGAAAGCGGCCAGCAGGCCGTCCTGACCCTGTACCGGCCGGGCGCCGAGCCGGACCCGGCGATCTACGACGTGATCCGCCGGCTGCCGCGGGACCACGTACCAGAAATCCTCGCTACCGGCCGCTGGGACGAGCGCGCCTACGAGGTGGCCGAGGAGCTCACCGGCGGAACGCTCGCCGACCTCGGCATGGTGGTCGGCGACAGCCATACCGTGCGCCACGTGGTACGCGAGCTGGGCCAGGCCCTGCATGCCTTCAACGAAGCCGGCCTGCGCCATCGCGACCTGCGCCCCGGCACCCTGCTGGTGCGCAGCCGCGAGCCGCTGGACCTGGTGATCAGCGGTTTCGGCTCGGCCCGCCTGTCGGAGTTCGACCTGGACATCGTCTCGCCACTGGAGACCAGCCGCTACATGGCTCCCGAGGCGATCGCCGGCGGCGTCGCTGCGGCCTCCGACTGGTGGAGCCTGGGCATGATCCTGCTCGAGCAGCTGACCCAGGGCGCCTGCTTCGACGGCATCAACGCCAATGCCTTCCTCATCCACGTACTCGCCAACGGCGTTCCCATCCCCGACGACCTCGACCCGCAACTGCACCTGCTGCTGCGCGGCCTGCTGGCCCGCGACCGCCACCAGCGCTGGCAATGGCCACAGGTGCAGGCCTGGCTGGACGGCGAAGCGGTGGAGGCCCCGGCCTCGCCGGGCAGCGAGAAGGACGACGACGAAGGCGCCAGCATCACCCTGGGCGACCGGCGCTTCCGCAAGCCGTCGATATTCGCCCTCGCCGCCGCCCAGGCGGACAACTGGACGCAAGCGCTGGACCACCTGCTGCGCGGGGTGATCGTCACCTGGGCCGAATACATCGGCCTGCCGCCGCGCCTGGTCGCCGGCCTGCGCCAGGTAGCGCAGCACGAAGGCCTGGAGGACGACTTCCGGCTCATGCTGGCGCTCAAGCTGCTGAATGCGGAAATCCCCCTGATCCAGCGCGGCGAAATCGTCACGCCGGGCTGGCTGCTGGAGCATCCCCAGGAAGGCTATCGGCTGATCAGCGGCTCGGTCCCCGACCTGCTCGAGCAACTGCAGACGGAGAGCTGGCTGTCGCGGCTGAAGAGCCGCGCCGAGAACGTCCGCCAGCGCGCCTTGCACCAGCACATCGAGCTTGCCGAGGAACAACTGCGCATCTACCTGCTGTCGACCTCTCGGGCCCGCCTGGCCGCGCAATGGCAGGAACGCCAGCGGCTGCTGCCGGACACCGATCATCCGGGCCTGCAGGCATTGTCGGAGCGCCGGGTGATCGCCGAGGAAGACCTGATCGTCCTGCTCGGCGCCACTATCGGCCAGTTCCGCTCGGCCGCCGCCATCCTCGACGAAGCCGCCGCCCTGGCAGGGCACGCCGAGGTCCAGGCTTTCGACACCGAAGCGGCCAGCGCCTTGCTGCAGCACTCGCGACAGGAGCTGTACCGCGGCGTCGACGAACGCATCAGCGGTTTCGCCCGCAGCGGCGTGCCGCTGGTGGACGAATGGGCGGAACAGTTCCGCCTGGAACGACGCATGCCGCTGGCCAGGGTCCTGGTTCTGCTGGCGATCCCGCCGGAGCAGTGGCTGGAGCCGCAGAAGCAGCAATACGTCTCGCAGATCCTCGATTTCTTCGAGAAGAAAGTGGTCACCGCCGTGATGCGCGGGCCGCTGGTGCGCATGAGCATCGGCAAGACCACCGCGCGCATCGACCTGAACGAACTGGACAGCGAGCGCCGCCCCGCCGCCGCGCTGCTGGACCACCTGCTGCAGCGCAACGCCCGCTCGGTGGGCCTGGACCCGGCATGCTTCCTGGCCAACCCGCAGCTGGAATCCCGGCTGAACGCCCTCTACCGGCAAAGCTCGCTGTACAAGCGCGACACTGGCATCGACGGCCTCTACCTGGGCTTCCCCTTCCTGCTCAACCGCGACCCGCGCGGCACTACCCGCACACGGATAGTCCCGCTGTTGCTGTGGCCGCTGAAGCTGCTGCTGGAAGTCGGCAGCCGTGGGCAGGTGGCGCTGGCCTTCGATGGCGAGCGCGAGGAAGTCCGCCTCAATCCGGCGCTGGAAAGCCTGCTCGGCCCCGAGCCCTGCAAGCACTGGCGCAAGGCCGCCGACGAACTGCTCGGGCGCTCCTCCATTCGCGCCGCCGACGTGATGGACGCCTTCGGCATGCTCGCCACGGCGCGTGGACGTGCGCTGGGCGCCCTGCCGCCGACCTCGGTCGAGGTCGTCCCCTACCAGGACGAACTGGCCTGCGCGGCTGTCCTGTTCCACGTCACCTTCATGGGCCAGGCCATCGGTGAAGACCTGCGCCAACTGAAGACTCTGCCCCCTTCCGGTACCGGCCTGGAAACGGCGCTGCGCCTGAGGGAGACCGGCGAAGCCGCGCCTCTGGAGGCCACGCCGGAGCTGCAACGCTACTTCACTGTGGCCAGCGACCCGTCCCAGGAAGCCGCCGTGCTCCAGGCCCGGCAAAGCCCGGGCCTGCTGGTGGAAGGCCCGCCCGGCACCGGCAAGAGCCAGACCATCGTCAACATGGTCGCCGACGCCATCGGCCGCCAGCGCAGCCTGCTGATCGTCTGCCAGAAGCACGCGGCGCTGGAAGTGGTGCACAAGCGCCTGGTGGCCGAAGGGCTGGGCCAGCGCATCGTCATGCTCAACGACGTCAACCGCGACCGCGAGCCCGTCATCCGCAGCATCCGCGAGCAACTCGAGGCGCTCTTCCTCGATGGCGACAGCGCCCAGGCCTGGGCGCGCCAGCGCGAGCGCCTGGCCGCACGCATCGAGGCCCTGGAAGGCGAGCTGGACCGCTTCCACCAGAGCCTGCACCGCCAGGACGAAGCCACTGGGCTGAGCTACCGGCGCCTGCTGGGCGAACTGATCGAACTGGAAAAGGGCCCCGCCCCGCTCGACTTCCCGGCGCTGCGGCAGCGCCTCGCGAGCCTGGACATCGCCAGCCTGACCCGCCTGGAGGAAAACTGCGCACCGCTGATCCGCCTCTGGTTGCCCGCGCGCTACGAAGGCAGCCCGTTGGCGCAGCTACGCCCCTTCGCCACCGACCAGGCGACCTTGCAGGCGTTCATCGATAGCCTGCGCGGCTTCGGCGAAGCGGAAAACGCCCGGCAGAAGGCACTGGAAGAACACCCGGCCAGCTTCGAAGTCGACGACCCGACCCCCTACCGCACCTGGCTGGCCGGCCACGTGGGCACGCTGTTGAACCTGAAGGAAGAGCAACGCCAGCGCCTGGCGCACTGGCTGCCGCTGTTCCGCGGCAACAAGCCGGGCCAGCCGGTGCAGGGCGATGCGCTGCTGGCGGAGCTGGAGCAGCTTGCCCAACAACTGCGCCAACTGGGTACGGACCACTACGCGCCCCTGCTCTCCCCTGCCCTCGGCGCGCTGGAGGAAAAAGCCCTGGAGCGCTTCCAGTCGCACGCTCGTCAGGTGCTGGAGGCACGCTCCTGGCTGGCCCGGATCAACCCGCTGCGCCTGCTGCGCCGCAGCCGCCTGCGCGGCTTCCTGCAGGCCCACGGGGAAGCCGACGACGATGCGCGCCTGGCGGCGCTGCTCGCCGCCACCGGCCTGGAGCGCCAGTGGCGCCCGCTGCGCAGGCAACTGGCGAGGCTGCACCAGGCGCTGGGCCTGGACGAAATCGCCGGTAACGCCGGGCCGGAGCTGACCACCGCGGTGGGCAGCGACATCCAGCATCTGCGCGAAATACAGACGCTCGCCTGGGAACTGGCGCAAGCCCCGCGCGCCGAACAGCTCGACGCGGTGATCCTCACCGGTGAAAAGCAACGCTTCGAAGCGCTGCTCAACGACCTGGACGCCGCCCTGATCCGCCAGGCCGCGCGTCAGCTCAGCTTCGACAGGCTGAAGTCCCTGGCCGACTGGCTCGGCGACGAACTGCTGGAACAGCTGCACAAGGCCATCGCCAGCAACCAGAGCAACCTGCCGGCCCTCGGCCGCCTGCGCGAGGCCTTGCCGCACCTGGTCGCCTACCAGCGCTTCCGCGGCCGCGCCGGCCAGCTCCAGCCGGCCGACCTGCAACTGCTCGCCCTGTTGCGCCAGCGCCAGGAACAGCTGGACGCCATCGCCCCCGAGCAGCTCGAAGCCACCGTCCGCCGCCTGCTGAATCGCGAAGCGCGGCTGGGCTGGAAGCACCGCCTCGAACAGGCCAACCCGGAATTGCTGTTCAGCCAGGACGAAGCGCAGGCCAAGGTCGCCAGCCTGGCCGAAACCGACGTGCAGATGCGCCGGCTCAACCGCGAGCTTTTGGGCAAGGGGATCGACCTCGCTCGCCTGGGCAGCCGCAAGCAATGGGAAGACGTGACCCGCCTGACCGGCAAGCGCTCGCGACGGCTGCGGGAGTTCATCGAGCTGGGCGCCGACCTCGGCCTGATGCACCTGCGCCCGGTCTGGCTGATGAACCCCGATGTCGCCAGCCGCGTGCTGCCGCTCAAAGCCGGCCTGTTCGACATCGTCGTCTACGACGAGGCCTCGCAGATGCCGGTGGAGTTCGCCCTGCCGACCCTCTACCGAGGCCGGGTGACGGTGGTCAGCGGCGACGAGAAGCAGATGCCGCCGACGGCCTTCTTCTCCAGCCGCATCGAGAGCGACGAGGCCGAACTGTTCGACGGCGAGGCGCCCGACGAGGACGCCGACGAAGAGCAGCGCGAAGCCTTCGAAGACACCTGGAACCGCCGCGAGATCAAGGACTGCCCGGACCTGCTGCAACTGGCCCGCAGCGCCCTGCCCAGCACCACGCTGCAGATCCACTACCGCTCGGCCTATCGCGAATTGATCGGTTTCTCCAACGCCTCGTTCTACGGCAACCGCCTGAGCGTGCCGGTACGCCACCCGCAGGCCAACATCCTGCGCATCAAGCCGCTGGAACTGATCCAGGTGAACGGCCTGTACCAGAACCAGAGCAACGAGCAGGAAGCCGAACGGGTCGTCGACTACCTGGCCGAACTCTGGCAGCGCCCCTATGAAGAGCGCCCATCGGTCGGCGTGGTCACCTTCAACCGCAAGCAGGCCGACCTCATCGAGGAACGCCTCGAACTGCGCGCCGAGCAGGACGCGGCCTTCCGCGCCGCCTACAGCGAGGAACGCGACCGCAGCGAGGACGGCGAAGACATGGCGGTGTTCGTCAAGAACGTGGAAAACGTGCAGGGCGACGAGCGCGACATCATCGTCTTTTCCTCCACCTTCGGCCGCAACGGCCAGGGCAGCTTCCGGCGCAACTTCGGCGTCCTCGGGCAGACCGGCGGCGAACGGCGGCTGAACGTGGCGGTGACCCGCGCACGCAGGAAGGTGGTGATGATCACCTCGATGCCGATCGCCGATATCTCCGACATGCTCGGCACCCAGCGCGCGCCCAGCAGCCCCCGCGACTACCTGCAAGGCTACCTGGAATACGCCCGGGCGCTGTCGTCCGGCGAATTCGCCAGCACCAGCCACCTGCTGGACCGCCTGCAGACCGATCGCAGCGACAACCGCCGGCAGCAGTACCTGCAGCGCGACGGCTTCACCGAGATCGTCGGCGAGTTCATCAAGTCGCTGGGTTGGCCCGCGGCCCCCGCCAGCGAGGGAGACGCCTTCGGCCTCGACTTCGCCATCGAGAACCCGGCCACCGGTCTCTACGCCATCGGCATCGAATGCGACGCCCCCTGCCACCCCCTGCTGGGCCGCGCCCGCGCCCGGGAAATCTGGCGCCCCTCGGTACTGCAACGGGCGATCCCGCACATCCACCGGGTTTCCTCCCAGGGCTGGTACCACGACGGCGACAACGAACGCGCCCGGCTGCGCGCCGCCATCGAGAAAGCCCTGGCGCCCATCGCGCAACCCCAACCGAAAGCACCAGCGGAAGCCTCCCAATGAGCGGACCGAAAGTCGTACGCATCGTCACCCGGGAAGAGATCGTCGCGCTTTGCGAAAGGCATCTGCAGCGCCTGGAACAGGCCATCGAGCGCTGGCAGGCACAGGCGCGGAAAATCGGTGAGCTCACCGACAGCGAACAGGCCGCGACCCTCGCCCGCCGCGACCGCCTGCGTGCCCTGCTCGCCGAAGACCGGCTGGCGCAGTTGCAGAAAGAGGTGCCCATCGAGATCGACTACCTGAAACGCGACCTGGCCGAACGCGAAGAACGGGCCATCGCCCGCGCTGCGGAAAAGCGCCGGCAACGACGCCGGTGCCAGGAGAACGCGACGGCCTTGCTCCAGGCGCTGCAGGCCAGGCCGGAGCTCGCTACGGCGGAGCTCCGGCATGCCCTTGCCACACTGTCCGAAGGCGCCCAGCGCGACGACGCGGAAACGCTGCTGGCCCAAGGCTTCGCCACGCTCGCCAGCACGCCCGCCGATGAAGTCCTCAGCGATGCACAACGCGACCTTGCCCGCAGCCTGAAAGGCGACGAGGCCCCGGTCTCCCTCGAACAATGGATCGCCAACCAACAGCAGGACGCCCCACGCGAGCAGCACCTGGCCCGCATCGACCGGCACATCGCCGAACTTCAGCTGTTGCAGGGCCCGGAGGGCGCCCAGTCGTTTCTGGAGCGGCTGGCCAGGGCCGAGGCCGAACAACGCACCCAACAACGCAACCTCCTGCTCGACAGCCTGGTCCTCGACCTCGCCCAGGCCACCCGCGACCACCAGCAACAACGCGAGCGTCTCCAGCAGCTGCAGGACCTCGCCAGCGAGGTCGCGGCGCTGGCAAACGCCGAGCACGCCGAACTTCTCCAGGAAGCCGCGGCCTGCCAGGCCAGCACCGAGCCACAGCGGATATCCGCCCTGGCGGAGCAATGCAATTCCGTCCTCACCCGCCACCTTCAGCAACAAGCCGCCCTCGCCCGCCGCCAGGCAGTCCTCCAGGGCCTCGCCAGCCTGGGTTACGAAGTGCGCGAAGGCATGGCCACCGCCTGGGCGGAAACCGGCAAGGTCGTCCTGCGCAAGACCGCCACCCTGGGCTACGGCGTCGAAGTCGGCGGCAAGGCCGACAACGGCCGCCTGCAGCTACGCGCCGTAGCCCTCACTGCCAATCACGACGTCCAGCGCGACCGCGACATCGAGACGATCTGGTGCAGTGAACTCCAGCGCCTGCAGGCACTGCTGAAGTCCCGGGGAGAAGACCTGGAAATCGAGCGGGCGCTGGCCGTTGGCGAGGTTCCCCTGAAGGAGGTAGCCATCGAGATCGAACAGTCGGGAACAGGCACAGCGCAGCACAGGACGGTCTGAGCGTTTTAGCTGCAGATCCAGCCAGCCTCTCAAGAGCCAGGCGTTGAAGGACTCACTGGCCCGGGCCGTCGACTAGACGCCGGGCGGCAACTTCGAGCGCATCGCCTTGCGCCGGTCGAGCTTCTCGCCATCCACCACGAAGGTGCCGTCGCCGACCGCATGCAGGGTACGGCGCTCCTCGCGTTTGGAATCGACGTAGGCGGCGATGCCGTCGAGCACCACTATGTTGTGCCGCTCGACCACGTCGACCACCCGGCACTCGATGTTCGCCAGGCACTCGCCGATCAGCGGCGCGCCGACATGCCGGGCCGGCACGGCGG
>Ga0180219_1000307_pt1 | contig 45623 bp, 34 predicted proteins | sample eDN3rd30CBELigMG_FD_151338 | JGI IMG/M metagenome (GOLD analysis project Ga0180219, IMG submission 151338) | Enriched Miracle-Growth compost microbial communities from Emeryville, California, USA - eDNA 3rd pass 30_C BE-Lig MG (version 2)... ... | reverse complement strand
AGACGCAGAACGACGACCAGAAGGTCGGCATCGACATCGTGCGTCGCGCGCTGCAGGCGCCGGTGCGTCAGATCGCGGAGAATGCGGGCCAGGACGGTGCGGTGGTCGCGGGCAAGCTGCTCGAGAGCTCGGACACCAACTGGGGCTTCGATGCGCAGAACGAGACCTACACGGACCTGATCAAGGCGGGCATCGTCGACCCGATGAAGGTCGTGCGCACCGCGCTGCAGGATGCGGCCTCGGTCGCCGGCCTGCTGATCACCACCGAGGCCATGATCGCCGAAAAGCCCAAGAAAGAGGCACCAATGCCCATGGGCCACGACCACGGCCACGACCATGGCATGGGAATGATGTAAAATTCCGCCAAATGAAACGGGCGCCGGGTAACCGGCGCCCGCCTCATTTTCGCCTGATTTAACTCTAATATCGCCGTACTAATTTGGGGACGTAACGACGCCCTTGCGGCTTCGTCCTGGGAGGACTTCATGAACGGTGCGGATGAGATGATCTCCATCCAAGGTCTTACCAAGCGCTTTGATGCGCTTACGGCAGTCGACAACATCACATTCTCGGTCAAGCGCGGCGAGGTCTTGGGCTTCCTCGGTCCCAACGGCGCCGGCAAATCGACCACCATGAAGATGCTGACCGGTTATCTTCCGATCACGGCGGGTAAGGCAAGCGTGTGCGGCTACGACGTCGAGAGCCGGGCGCTGGAATCGCGCCACCATGTCGGCTACCTGCCGGAAGGTGCTCCGCTCTACGGCGACATGACGACACGGGCCTTCCTGGGCTTCATCGCCGAAGTGCGCGGCTACAGCGGTGCGGAAAAGCAGCACAGCATCGAGGTCGCGGTGAAACGGCTCGGTCTCGAACCCGTTTACAACCGTCCGATCGAAACGCTGTCCAAGGGCTTCAAACGCCGCGTCGGTTTCGCGCAGGCGATCCTGCACGACCCCGATGTTCTGATCCTTGACGAGCCGACCGACGGCCTCGATCCGAACCAGAAATTCCAGGTGCGTGAACTGATCAAGACGATGGCCTCCGACAAGGCGATCGTGATCTCGACGCACATCCTCGAAGAAGTGACCGCGGTGTGCACCCGCGCCGTCATCATCGCCAACGGGAAGCTGGTGTTCGATGGAACACCCGAGGCGTTGGCTAGCCGTTCGCCCACCCGCCACCTTGACGACGTGTTCCGCGAACTGACGACCAAGCATTAACGGGCAGGGACTTCCGATGCGCTACGTTTGGGTGATCATCAAACGCGAGCTCGGCGCGTATTTTTCTACGCCGCTCGCTTACGTCTTTATCTGTATTTTCCTGGGGCTATCCGGCGCGTTGACGTTCTTCGTCGGCAATTTCTTCGAGCGCGGACAAGCCGATCTGAATTCCTTTTTCAATTTTCATCCCTGGCTTTATCTGTTCCTGATCCCGGCGGTGTCGATGCGGCTATGGGCGGAAGAGCGCAAGACCGGCACGGTCGAGCTGCTGCTGACCTTGCCGACGCCGACCTGGGCGGTGGTGATCGGCAAATACCTCGCGGCCTGGACCTTCATCGCCATCGCGTTGATCCTGACCTTTCCGCTGTGGATCACGGTCAATTATCTGGGCGAACCCGACAACGGCGTCATCCTCACCTCCTACATCGGCTCGCTGATCATGGCGGGCGGCTATCTCGCCATCGGGTCGTGCCTGTCGGCCGTCACCAAGAACCAGGTCATCGCCTTCATCATCTCGGCGGTCGCTTGCTTCCTGTTCCTGATGAGCGGGGTGGAACTGGTGCAATCCTTCTTCCAGGGTTGGGCGCCGGACTTCGTGCTCGACACAATTCGCAGCCTGTCCTTCCTCACCCATTTCAATGTCATCAGCCGCGGCGTGATCGACCTGCGCGACATCGTCTACTTCGCCAGCCTGATCGGTGTGTTCCTGTACGTGAACACCGCCGTCGTCGATCTGACCCGGGGAGCGTGAGACGGCCATGAAATTCCTCGAATCCATCGACCGCGCCAAGCTGACCGCGGCAAGCATCGTCGTCGCCGGCCTGTTCCTGTTCTTCGTCAACATCCTGGCGACGCAGACGGTCCACAACGCCCAGGTCGACCTGACCCAGAGCAAGTTGTTCACGCTGGCCGAAGGCAGCAAGAAGATCATTGCGACGATCGACGAGCCGATCACCTTCCGGTTCTATTATTCGCGCAAGCTCGGTGAACAAAGCTCTTCACAGGGCAGCTACGCCACGCGCGTGCGCGAGCTGCTTGAACATTACGCCGAGATCGCAAACGGCAAGATCGATCTCAGGATCATCAACCCCGAACCTTTCTCGGTCGAAGAGGACGAAGCCGTCCGCCTCGGTATCCAGGGCATCCCGCTCGACGATTCGGGCGAGCAGGCCTACTTCGGTCTCGCCGCGACCAACTCGACGGACGACCGCCGCACGGTGTCGTACTTCAATCCGCAGCGTGAACAGTTCCTGGAATACGACATTACCCGTCTGATCTACGAACTTGCCAACCCGGACAAGAAGAAGGTGGGGCTGCTGAGCTCGCTGCCGCTCGAGGCCGATCCGCAGATCCAGTATCAGCCCTGGCCTATCCTGCAGCAGATCTCGCAATTCTTCGAGATCAGTTCGCTCGACAGCGACCAGGAAGTGATCCCGGACGACATCAGCGTCCTGTTCATCGCGCATCCGAAGAACCTGAAAGACAAGGCGCTCTATGCCATCGACCAATATGTGATGCGCGGCGGCAAGGCCGTGATCCTGGTCGATCCCTATAACGAAAGCGTGCGCACCGATCCGCGCCGTCCGGGTGGCGCGGGTCCGTCCGATCTGAACCGCCTGTTCGACACCTGGGGCATCCAGGTGAGCAACGGCAAGTTCGTGGGCGACCGTGAGCATGCAGTGCGCGTCTCGGCCCCGGTGAACGGCCGCGACACGGTCATCGACTATCTGTCGTGGAATCAGTTCGACAAGCGCAACATGAACGCTGACGACGTCGTCACCGGTCAGCTCAATACGGTGATGTTGGCGTCCGCCGGCGCGCTGTCGGTCACGGAGGCCTCCGGTCTCAAGATGACGCCGCTGATCCAGACCGGCACCGATGCCGCGCAGCTTTCGACCGAATTCGTGCAGGACATGCCGAACCCGGAAGGACTGCTGGATTCCTTCAAGTCCGAGAACAAGAAATTCACGCTGGCCGCGCGCATCAGCGGCAAGGTGAAAAGCGCCTTCCCGGACGGCCCGCCGCCACCCGATCCGAAGGAGGCGAAGAAGCCCGCCGATCCCAACAAGCCGAAGCTGGAGCTGAAGCCGCACCTGAAGGAATCGCAGGAACCGATCAACCTGATCGTCGTCGGCGATACCGACTTCATCACCTCGCGCTTCTGGCTGCAGGAACAGCGCTTCTTCGGCCAGCAGGTTTCGACCCCGATCGCCAACAACGCGGATTTCGTGGTCAATGCGCTCGACAACCTGAGCGGTTCGGAAGACCTGATCAGCTTGCGCTCGCGCGGGCTGTCGGTGCGGCCGTTCTACCGCATCATCAACATCCGCAATCGGGCGGAAGAGACCTACCGCGCGAAGGAACAGGAGCTGCAGGGTCGCCTGAAGGAGCTTCAGGACAAGGTCTCCAAGCTCAAGATCACCGACGAGGAGGGCTCGCAGGCCCTGCTCACCACGCAGCAGCGCCGCGATTTCGCCCAATCGCGCCTCGAACTGCTTGCGGTGCGTAAGGAACTGCGCGACGTCCAACTGGCGCTGCGTCAGGATATCGAGCGTCTCGATAACATCCTGAAGGTGGTCAACATCTGGACCATGCCGGTGCTGGTCGCGATCATCGCGATCGTGCTCGCGGTGTTCCGCCGCCGCCGTTACCGCCAACAGACCATCCAAGGCTGAGGAGCGAACAATGACTCCTAAATCATTTATCGCCTTTTCGGCAGTCACGGCGATCATCGTCGCCGCGGCGAGCTTCGTCGTCGTCGAGCGCTATGCCACATCGACCTTCGTGAAGGAAAAAGAGCCGATCTTCCCGGCCATGCACGACAAGGTGAACGACGTCACCGAAATCCTGTATGAAGACAAACAGGTCCGTATTGCGGTCGCGCGCCGCGACAACGGCCAGTTCGTCTTGAGCGAGCGCCACGACTATCCCGTTTCCAACGAGATCGTGCGCGAGTTGGTGGTGGGGCTTGCCGAGCTTAAGGTGCTCGAACCCAAGACCAAGCTCGAGAAGCTGTATCCGCGCATCCAGGTCGACGATCTGGCGAATGAGAAGTCGCTGGCCAAGCATCTGGTGGTGAAGGGCAAGAACGGCGAAACGCTGATCGATGCGCTGATCGGCCGGCGTAACTTCGATACCACTGGTCTTACCGACGAAGGGCGCTATGTACGCCGCGTGGGCGAGGCGCAGTCCTGGCTCGTCGCCGGACGTTTCGACATTCCCGATCAGATCAAGAAGTGGGTCGGCAAGGAGTTCATGAATGTCGATGCGAAGCGCATCGACACCGCGACCACCACGCAGCCGGACGGCACCAAGCTGATCGTCCAGCGCGAGGAGAAGGACGGCACCCGCTTCAAGGTGCTGAATGTGCCCAAGGGTCGCGAGGTCGAATACCAGATCGACGTGGACAATATCTCCGACGGGCCCGACCGCATCGAATTCGAGGATGTGGCCAAGCCGGGTGAGGTCGAGTTCCCCAAGGACAAGATCATCCACACGACCTACAAGACGTATGACGGCCTGATCATCGACGTGGATGTCTATCCCAAGGACGAATCCAAGTCGGAATTCTGGGCCCGCTTCAAGGCAAGCGTGTCGGACAAGGCCGAAAAGAAGGACGAGATCCAGAAAGAAGCCGACAAGATCAACGCCGAGGTGACCAACTGGGTCTACCGGATCCCGGCCTTCAAATACCGTTATATGAGCCGGCGTCTGGACGAAGTCCTGAAGAAAGAGGACAGTTAGACCTTCATATAAGAAAACGGCGACGCGAAAGGGGGCGCGGCACCGATGAAGGCATCTTTCTTTAGTTCGGTCTTTTATATGGGCCAGGCGGCCGGCGGCTGGCCCACACCGAAAACCCACTATTCCAACGACGAAGCCAGCCAATCGATGGCGACGGCGCTGGAGCATTACAAGATCGCCGAAGAGGTCGGCTTCGACTGGCTGTCGCTGGCCGAGCACCATTTCGGCCCGGTGGGTCTCACCCCCAACCCGATGGTCTTCGCAGGTCTGCTGACCCAGATCGCCAAGCGCGCCAGGATCGCGCTGCTGGGCTCCACCATCCCGATTCTGAACCCGGTCCGCGTGGCCGAAGAATTCGCGATGCTCGACGTGCTGACCGAGGGGCGCGTGGTCGCGGGCATGCTGCGCGGCACGCCCAACGAATACGTCACCTACAACGTCAATCCGGCGGAATCGCGTGCGCGTTTCGAGGAAGCCCTCGAACTGATCCGCTATGCCTGGACCCAGACGGTGCCGTTCGCCTGGCAGGGGCGGTATTTCCAATACCGCGCAATCTCGATCTGGCCGCGCCCGGTGCAGAACCCTCATCCGCCGATCTACATGTCCGGCTCCAGTCCGGAATCGGGCCTGTTCGCCGCCCAGGCGCGCGTTTCGCTCGGTCTTGCGGTGACGACGGTGCCGCGGGCGACCAAGGCGGCCGAGCTGTACCGTGCGACCGCGCGCGAGAACGGCTGGGAGCCGAGCGTCGACAACATCCTCTATCGCATGTCGTTCCATGTCGCCGAGACCGACGAACAGGCCATCGCCGATTATGAGGAAAGCAAGAAGTACCCGCAGCGCCTGAGCCCCATCGCGCTCAACCAGGGGCTCGAGCGCGTCGTCGCGACGACCGGGTATTACGGTTCGGAACTGGATAAGAATTCGGCGCGCAGCCTGCGTGCGGCCGGGCTCGAAGACCGGGTCCGTGAGGGCCAGGTGGTGATCGGCAGTCCCGATACCGTCGTGGCGCAGCTCAAGGCCATCAAGAAGACCTTGAACCCCGGTGTGCTCGATCTCAATTCCGCTTTCCAGATCGGCGAGCGGACCTCGCAGTCGATCCGCCTGTTCGGCGAAAAGGTCCTGCCGCGGATTAGAGAGTTCTAGCCGGCTAAATAGCCGTCATTCCCGCGAAAGCGGGAATCCAGCCAATGCATCCCTGGACTCCCATTGCGCGGTCGGTCGCGCATCCGCGCGGTGGTGACGGAGTATTTTTTGGTTAAGCAGACCGCTCGAACAATTGTCCGTAGCCGTTGAGCTTGCCGCTGTGCCCGGCAAGACGTACGGCATCCCACAGCGCGGCCGGCGTGGAGGAAACGACGGGCAGGCCGTGTTTGTCCTCCAGCGGCTTCTGGACGTTGAGCGTGCGCAAGCCACCGCACGAGATCAGCAGTGCATCGGCCTGCGGCGCCTTCACGTAGGATTCGCTGGCGAGGTCGATGATGTCCTGCGCGCTCTTGTTGCTCGCCCCGCCACCGCCCGCACCGCCGAACTGGGTGATGCCGAAGGATTCGAGCGAGCCGACCTCGAAGCCATGGAACTCGAGCAGGTCCTGCAGCTTGTCGTTCACGCCCTTGGTGTAGGCTGTGGTGACCGCGACCTTCTTGGCGCCGACCGCCTTGAGGCCCTGGATGATCGCGGTGCTCATGGAGCTGACCGGCAGACCGGTGCGCTTGCGCACCTCGGCCTGGATGTCTTCGTTGAATTGCGGCCCGCGATAGAAGGTGAGCGAGGTGCCGAACAGCGAGATCGCATCCACGCCCTGCTTGGCGAGATTGTCCGCGGCCGGGATGATCTTGTCGGCGGCCTGATCGTAGCCTTCGGTGGTCAGCGAACCGACGCCCGTGCCATGGGGAACGAACTCGACGTCGGGATACATGACCTTTGCATCCGACGGTGTGACGTTTTCCGCGTTGGGGACGACCAGACCGATTCTCATGGTGTGAAACCTCCTGTTAGATTTTCTTTATCCTAGCCTCAAATGGCCTTCTTGGCGCGCAGTTCCGCGACGGCCGCCGCGTCGAGGCCCAACAATTCCTTGAGCACGTCGTCGGTATGCTGGCCCATCATGGGCGGCGCAGCGCGGTAGGTCACCGGCGTGCCCGACATCTTGATAGGACTGCCGATCAGCTTCACCGGTTTGCCGCCGGCGGCCGGGTGCGGCATCTCGATCTCCATCTCGCGCGCCACCACCTGTTCGTCGGCGAAGACCTGGTCGAGCCGGTTGATGGGGCCGCAGGAGATTTTGTTCTTCTCCAGGCCCTCGATCCAATAGGCGGTGGGCTTCTTGCTCATCACGTCGGCAACGATCTTGCCGACCTCGGTGCGGTTGCGCACGCGCGCCTCGTTGGTGGCATAGCGTGCATCCTTGGCGACTTCGGGGATGCCTGAGAAATCGCAGAAGCGGCGGAACTGCTCGTCATTGCCGACCGCGATGATGATGTTGCCGTCGGAGGTCGGGAACACGGCGTAGGGGACGATGTTCGGATGCGCGTTGCCGAGCAGGCCCGGCACCTCGCCGGAAGTAAGGTAGTTCATGCCCTGGATGGAGAGCGTGGCGACCTGGGTGTCGAGCAGGCTGATATCGATGTACTGCCCCTTGCCGGTCACTTCGCGGTGGCGGAGTGCCGCGTTGATCGAGATCGCCGCCCACAGGCCTGCGGTCAGGTCCGCAATCGGCACGCCGACGCGGTGCGGCTCGCCGCCCATCGGGCCGGTCAGCGACATGATGCCGCCCATGCCCTGTGCCATGAAATCGTAGCCCGGCTGCTCCGCCTTCGGGCCGGTCTGGCCGAAGCCGGTGATGGAGCAATAGACGAGACCGGGGAATTCGTCCTTCAGCTGTTCGTAGCTGAGGCCGTATTTGGCGAGGTTGCCGACCTTGAAGTTCTCGACCAGCACATGGCACTTGGCGATCATCTTCTTGGCCAAGGCCTGGCCTTCGGGTTCGTCGAGCGACAGCGTGATCGAGCGCTTGTTTCGGTTGGCGCCCAGGTAATAGCCGCTTTCAGTCGTGTCCTTGCCGCTCGGGTCCTTCACGAAGGGGGGGCCGAACTTGCGCGTGTCGTCGCCTTGGCCGGGCCGCTCGATCTTGATCACGTCGGCGCCGAGATCACCCAGGATCTGGGTGCAGGACGGGCCCGCCAGAACGCGAGTCAGGTCGAAAATGCGGATACCGTTGAGTGGGCCTGGCATGGTTACTTCAATCTCCCGAAAAGCTGTAGGGTGCGTTCATGCGCCTTTTCCGCGTGTTCCTTCGAATAAAGCGAAGGCAGGTCGGAATTGGCGAACGCATGTCCGGTGTCGTAACGCCACACGCTGATATGCGGAATGCCGATCAGCGCGGCGAAGATCTCGTGCACATCCTCGGGCTTCAAGGTGTGATCCTTGTCGCCCATATGCAGGGTAAGGGGGCAGGCGACCTTGCCGCCCTCGTTCGTGTAATGGTGGATGCCGGTGCCGTAATAGGACACGGCCGCATCGATGGGCAGGCGCGCGGCGGCGAGGTAGGCGATGGTCCCCCCCATGCAGAAGCCGACGACGCCGATCTTGCCGTTGCAGCCGGGCATGGCCTTGAGCGCGTCCGCGCAGGCGGCGACGTCGTCGACCGCCTTGTCGTAATCAAGGCCGCGCAGGTAGCTCCAGGCCTTGTCGTAATCGTCCTTGTTGGAATGCTCGCCGACGAAACCCGGGTGGAAGCGCCAGAAGATATCGGGGGCAAGCACGAGATAGCCTTCGGCGGCGATGCGGTCCGCCATGCTTTTGAGCCACGGCGTGACGCCCAGCATCTCCTGGCACATGACAATACCGGGGGCATTGCCATGCCCATTTCCCGACCCACCTTGCGGCGGTTTCGACAGATAGGCAGCGAAAGATTTCCCTTCCTTCGATGCGATCTGGATGGTCTCTCCCGCCATCGAGCCTATCCCGCTCTTCCTCACATTATTGAATGGATTGAGGTTTTAGAGGGCGGGGGCGGCGGGTCAAGCCTGTCGGCCGATCCAGCGTGTTGCGGCCGTGCCACGGGGAAGCGTTCCGCCTTGTGAATAAGCCTGTGGGTAAAACTACAACTAAAAGTGGGGTGGCCCGGACTTGGGACGAGTCCCCCTGAAATCCCGCGGAAATCATAGCATTTCAAGCTTTTATGAAATACCGGCCAGAAAAAAAGACGTTCCGAAGGTGTGCACAAAACGATGCGGCGTCGCACGATCCATAACAGCCACAGCCCATTTTCTGACAGATTCTCGCCGTCCCCAGGCCGCTTATCCCTAGAAATAGGCGATGAGGCGGCCGAGCGCAGCGACCGAGAGCCACAAGGCGAGGGAGGCGAGCGCCGCTCCCTTGGCCGCGATGGGGATCGGGCCTGCGGCGCGGTCCCGGCGAAGCGCAATTTCGAGTATGGCGACGTTAAGGATGGCGACTGCGATCAGCGACAGCTTGATCCGAAAGACCGGATTGCCGCCGATATGGGTTGCTTCGGGCACAAAGAGCAGGAAGCCGGTTGCGAGCATGAGGGCCAGAGCCGCTGCCGCCCATGGCCGTAGACGCGCGATGAAGGCGCGAGCCCCGTCCGCTCCATAAACCAAGATGCGCACATCCATGGCCGCAACAATCGCGAACAGCACGATCACCCCCAGCACATGAAGAACATTCACGGTCGGGTAAATCCACGTCGAACTGCGGATCGCGATGCCGAGGGCCGAAGCCTCGAGAAGTGCCGGGACGCCGTCCAAGGTGTTCAGCGGAGCTGGAAGCGCCGGCCGCCGGCCTCGATCCATTCGGCGCGAATTTCCGGTGTGCCGTCGCGCTTCGGATAGCCGTACGTGGTGACATTTGCGCCGACCGGCAGCAGATCGGCCGTCGCTCCTCGCGCGTTCATCCGGCTGAGGGGCGCCAGCGTGATCAGCCACGGACGGCCCTCGTGGGTCAAGGTCATCTCGCCATGCGGGTTCTTGAGCGCGATGTCACGGATCGGCCCGGCGATGGTCATCGGCTTGTCGGAATTGTAGGAACCCCAGCCATGGTGCGCCGCTGCGGGGGCCGCGGCAGCCAAGCCGAGCAGGAGAAGCGGTGCGAAACGCATTCGTGTCCTCCATCGGTCGATATGATCAAAGCAAGTCTAGCGCCATGTTCGCCAACAGCGAAAGCCCCGCCATCGTGTGAGGGCGGGGCGGTAAGCATCTTGCTCCTGCGTTACGCGGATCAGCGCGGCAGCAGGGTGTATCCCATCAGGAATTCGTCGACCGCGCGGGCACATTGGCGTCCTTCGCGGATCGCCCAGACCACCAGGGACTGGCCGCGGCGCATGTCGCCGGCCGTGAATATCTTGGCCTTGGACGTGGCATAGGCTTCGGTATTGGCCTTCACGTTGCCGCGTGGGTCCAACTCGACGCCCGAATCCTTCACCATGCCGTCGTGCACCGGATGGACGAAGCCCATGGCGAGCAGGACCAGTTCGGCCTTGATGACGGCCTCGGTGCCCGGCACCTCGACCAGCTTCATGGTGCCTTTTTCGTCCCTCTGCCATTCGACGCGCACCGTTTCGATACCGGTGAGCTTGCCGTCTTCGCCCAGGAAACGCTTGGTGGTGATCGCCCAGTCGCGCGTAGCACCTTCCTGGTGCGAGGAGGACGTGCGGAGCTTCATCGGCCAATCGGGCCAGGTCGTGCCCTTGTCCACCGCTTCGGGCGGCTTGGGCATGATCTCGATCTGCAGCACGCCCTTGGCCTTGTGGCGGATCGAGGTGCCGACGCAGTCGGACCCGGTATCGCCGCCGCCGATGACCACCACGTTCTTGCCGGTGGCCCAGATCTCCTTGTTGACCTTCAGGCGCTCGCCGGACACGCGGCGGTTCTGCTGGGTCAGGAAATCCATCGCGAAATGCACACCGTCGAGCTCGCGGCCCGGCACCGGCAGATCGCGCGGCTGTTCCGCGCCGCCGGCGAACACCACCGCGTCGAATTCCTGGGTGAGTTGATCGACGGTGATGTCGACGCCGACATGGCAATTGGTGCGCATCTTCACGCCTTCGGCCGTCATCTGGGCGACGCGGCGGTCGACGTGGCTCTTTTCCATCTTGAAGTCGGGGATGCCGTAACGCAGCAGGCCGCCGATCTTGTGGTTCTTCTCGAACAGCGTGACCGTGTGGCCGGCGCGCGCGAGCTGCTGGGCACATGCCATGCCGGCGGGGCCGGAGCCGACGACGGCGACCGTCTTGCCGCTGCGGTGGCGCGGCATGACCGGTTCGACCCAGCCTTCGTCCCAGGCCTTGTCGATGATCGCGCATTCGATCGTTTTGATCGTGACCGGCTGATCGTCGATGTTCAGCGTGCAGGCTTCCTGGCACGGCGCAGGGCAGATGCGGCCGGTGAATTCCGGGAAGTTGTTGGTCGAATGCAGGACCTCGATCGCCTTCTTGAAATCGCCCCGGTACACCAGGTCGTTCCAATCGGGGATGATGTTGTTGACCGGGCAGCCGTTGTGACAGAACGGGATGCCGCAATCCATGCAGCGCGCACCCTGCTTCTTCAACTCGTCCTCAGGCAGAGGGAGTACGAATTCGCGATAATGCTGGATGCGTTCTTCAACCGGATCGTAGTCGCGGTCTTCGGGCTCGTACTCGAGGAAGCCAGTTATCTTACCCATCCGAATTAATCCCGCTGGGCCGTCATTGGGATTTCGGACTTCGCTTCCCGCTCGGCCGTGGTCTGCATCTTGGCCAGCGCGTTGCGATAATCGATCGGCATCACTTTGACGAACTTCGGCAAGTATTCATCCCACTTGGCAATAATTTCGCGCGCGCGGCTCGAATTGGTGAAATGCATATGCCGCTCGATCAGGATACGCAAACGCAGCGCATCGTCGCCATTCATGTTGGTGAAGACCTCGGAAAGGCCGTTCACCTCCGTCGGCGGACGGTTGGTGGCGCGCGGATCCTCGCTCACGGGTTCAAGCGCGACCATCGCCTTGTTGCAGCGCAGTTCGAAATCGTTGCTTTCGTCGAGCACGTAGGCGATGCCGCCGCTCATGCCGGCCGCGAAATTGCGCCCCGTCGCGCCGAGCACGACGACCACGCCGCCGGTCATGTATTCGCAGCCGTGATCGCCGACACCTTCGGCCACCGCGACGGCACCGGAATTGCGTACGGCGAAACGTTCGCCCGCCACACCGCGGAAATAGGCTTCGCCCGAGATCGCGCCATAGAGCACGACGTTGCCGACGGCGATGTTGTCCTCGGGCTTATACTTCACGTCCTTCGACGGATAGACGATCAGGCGGCCGCCCGACAGGCCCTTGCCGACATAGTCGTTGGCGTCGCCTTCGAGTTCGAGCGTGATGCCCTTGGCGAGGAACGCACCGAAGCTCTGGCCCGCCGTGCCGTTGGCCTTGATGTAGATCGTGTCGTCGCGCAGGCCGGCATGGCCGTACTTCCCGGCGACCTCGCCCGACAGCATGGCGCCGATGGTGCGGTTGGTGTTCTTCACCGCGGTCTCGATCTTCACCGGCTTGCCGGTATCGATCGCGGATCGCGCCTGGGCGATGAGTTGGTTGTCGAGCGCCTGGTCCAGCTTATGGTCCTGGCTCTCGCGGTGATAGACGGCAACGTCCGGGCCCATCTCCGGCTTGTAGAGGATGCGGGACAGATCGAGGCCCTTGGCTTTCCAATGCTTGATGGCTTCGACCGTGTCGAGGCGGTCGGTGCGGCCGATCATCTCGTTTATGGTGCGGAAGCCGAGCTTCGCCATGATCTCGCGCACTTCCTCGGCGACGAAGAAGAAATAGTTGATCACGTGCTCGGGCTGGCCCTTGAACCGGGCGCGCAGTACCGGGTCCTGCGTTGCAACGCCGACCGGGCAGGTGTTCAGGTGGCACTTGCGCATCATGATGCAGCCGAGCGCGATCAGTGAGCCGGTCGCGATGCCCATTTCGTCCGCGCCCAGCAGCGCCGCCATGACAACGTCGCGGCCCGTGCGGATGCCGCCGTCGCTCTGGACGCGGATGCGGCCGCGCAGCTTGTTGAGCACGAGGGTCTGGTGCGTTTCGGCGAGGCCGATTTCCCACGGTGCACCCGCATGCATGACCGACGTGATGGGCGAGGCGCCGGTGCCGCCGTCGCCGCCCGAGATCAGGACGTGGTCGGCATAGGCCTTGGCGACGCCCGCCGCGATGGTGCCGACGCCGACGATGGAGACCAGTTTCACGCTGATGCGCGCCGTCGGATTGACGTTCTTCAGGTCGTGGATCAGCTGCTTCAGGTCTTCGATCGAATAGATGTCGTGGTGCGGCGGCGGCGAGATCAGGCCGACGCCGGGTGTGGAATGGCGCACGCGCGCGATAACCGCATCGACCTTGTGGCCGGGCAGCTGGCCGCCTTCGCCGGGCTTCGCGCCCTGCGCCATCTTGATCTGGATCTCGTCGGCGTTGCGCAAATATTCCGCGGTGACGCCGAAACGGCCCGATGCGACCTGCTTGATGGCCGAGCGCTTGGAATCGCCGTTGGGCAGGGTCTTGAAGCGTTCGGCTTCTTCGCCGCCTTCGCCCGTGTTGGAGCGCCCGCCGATGCGGTTCATGGCGACGGCCAGCGTCGAATGCGCCTCGTAGCTGATCGAGCCGAACGACATCGCGCCGCTCGCGAAGCGCTTCACGATCTCGGCGGCCGACTCCACCTCGTCCAGCGGGACGGGTTCGTCGGCCCACTTGAACTCGAACAGGCCGCGCAGGTTCTTCAGCTTGCGCGAATTGTCGTCCATGGTGGCGGAGAACTGGCGATAGACATCGCGCGAGTTGCCGCGCACGGCGTGCTGCAGCTTGCCCACCGTGTCCGGGTTCCACATGTGCTCTTCGCCGCGGATGCGGTACTGCACCTCGCCGCCGACATCGAGATCGTCGCGTAGCGTCGGATCGTCGCCGAACGCGGCCTTGTGGCGGCGCAGCGTTTCTTCGGCGATTTCGAGCAGGCCGACGCCTTCGATGGCAGTCGCGGTCTTGGTGAAGTAGGCATCGACGAAGGCGGAGCTGAGCCCGATCGCGTCGAAAATCTGCGCACCGCAATAGGACTGGTAGGTGGAGATGCCCATCTTGGCCATCACCTTCATCAGGCCCTTATTGAGTGCCTTGATGTAGTGGTAGTGCGCATCCTCGACGCTGCAATCCTTGGGCAGCGCATCCTCGAGATGCTCGATCGAATCGAACGCCAGGTACGGATTGATCGCTTCCGCGCCGTAACCCGCGAGCAGGCACATGTCGTGCACGACGCGCGCTTCGCCGGTTTCGACAACGAGACCGGAATGGGTGCGAAGCCCTTCGCGGATCAGATAATGGTGCACCGCGCCGGTCGCCAGCAGGGCCGGGATCGCCACATTGTCGGCATCCAGCCCGCGGTCGGACAGGATGATGATGTTGTAGCCTTCCTTCACCTTGTCGCGCGCGCGGGCGCACAGTGCATCGACGGCATCCTTCATGCCGGCCGCACCGTTCTTCGCCGGATAGCAGATGTCGAGCGTCACCGAGCGGAATGGATTGTCCTCGCGGCTCTCGATGTGGCGGATCTTTTCCAGTTCCTCGCTGGTCAGGATCGGCTGCTTCACCTCGAGGCGCATGTGGCTGCCGCCGGATTCCATATCCAGCAGGTTCGGGCGCGGGCCGATCAGTGAGACCAGCGACATGACCGATTCCTCGCGGATCGAATCGATCGGCGGGTTGGTCACCTGTGCGAAGGCCTGCTTGAAGTAATCGTACAGCATCTTCGGCCGGTCGGAGAGCACGGCGTGCGGGATGTCACGGCCCATGGAGCCCACGGGATCGTCGGAGCCGACAGCCATGGGCAGCAGGAAGAACTTCAAGTCTTCCTGGCTGTAGCCGAAGGCCTGCTGGCGATCGAGCAGGGTCTTGGGATCGGGCGCCATCGGTTCGACGTCGGCCGGCAGGTCCACGAGGCGGATCTGCGTCTTGTCGAGCCAGTCCTGATAAGGATGTGCGGCGGCGAGTTCTGACTTGATCTCGTCGTCGTCGATGATGCGGCCTTCTTCGAGGTCGATCAGGAACATCTTGCCCGGTTGCAGGCGCCACTTCTTGACGATCTTGCTTTCGGGGATGTCGAGCACGCCGACTTCGGAGCCGAGCACAACCAGACCGTCATCGGTGACGATGTAGCGCGCCGGACGCAGGCCGTTGCGGTCGAGCGTCGCGCCGATCTGGCGGCCGTCGGTGAAGGCGACAGCCGCGGGGCCGTCCCACGGCTCCATCAGTGCCGCGTGGTATTCATAGAACGCGCGCTGCTTGGCATCCATCAGCGGGTTGTCGTTCCACGCCTCCGGAATCATCATCATCATCGCGTGCGCCATCGAATAGCCGCCCGAGATGAGCAGTTCGAGGGCGTTGTCGAAGGTCGCGGAGTCGGAGGCGCCGTCGCCGATCAGCGGCCACAGCTTGTCCAGATCCTTGCCCATGCGCTTGGACGACATGCTGGCGCGCCGGGCGAACATCCAGTTGATGTTGCCGCGTACCGTATTGATTTCACCGTTGTGGCACAGGAAGCGGAACGGTTGCGCGCGTTCCCACGAGGGGAAGGTGTTGGTCGAGAACCGTTGGTGCACCAGCGCGATCGCGGATTCGATGCGCGGGTCCTTCAGGTCCGTGAAATAGCCGTCCACGTGCGTGGCCAGCATCATGCCCTTGTAGCAGATGGTGCGCGACGACAGCGTCGGGATATAGAAGGCTTCCGGGCCGGCCAGCGACTTCTCGCGGACCGTGATGTGCGATTGCTTGCGGATCACGAACAGCTTGCGCTCGAACGTGTCGACGTCCGGGCAATTGTCGCCGCGTCCGATGAAGATCTGGCGGACGAAGGGCTCGATCTCGCGCACTTCGTCGCTGAGGACGGAGTTATCGACCGGCAGGTCGCGCCAGCCGAGCACCTTTTGGTCTTCGGCGGCCGCGCAGCGCTCGATGGCCTGCTCGCAGGCCCGTCGCTGGGCCTCGCCCTGGGGCAGGAACACCATGCCGACGGCGTAGTGGCCGACCTCGGGCAGGGTGATGCCGAGAGACTTGCATTCCTCGCGGAAGAAGCGGTCGGGAACCTGGATCAGGATGCCGGCGCCGTCGCCGGTGAGGGGGTCAGCGCCTTCGGCGCCGCGATGGTTGAGATTGGCGAGTACCTGCAGGCCCTGCCGCACGATGGCATGACTCTTCACGTTGCGGATATTGGCCACAAAGCCGATACCGCAGGAGTCGCGCTCCCGTGTGGGGTCGTACAGCCCCTGCGCTTCTGGCAAACCTGCCCGATACATTGTGGTTACTCTTGGCTCCATACCCCAAAAAAATGACGACAGAAAAACGCCAAAAAACGTCTGTGTCGCTTACCTACCGTTTTCGGTCACAATCCGACTCAGGCTGGCACCACCTTGGTCCAACCCGCCGTAACGGGCCCGTCTCCACCGGAATTTTTTGATGTCCGGCGGTCGCCCGCCAGCCACGAAGGGAGATTTTAGGCGCACGACAGTCGCCGGTGCAATGCAATATAGGCGACGGCCTTGAAGTGCAATGACAAAGTCCGGCAGAGTCCCGCCCTCGAAACCACGACCCTGGACCGCCGCCCGCCGTGATTGTCCTTTTTACCGATTTCGGTCTCGAAGGCCCGTATATCGGGCAGATGAAGGCGCGGATTCTGCGCGATGCGCCGGCGGCGGCGATCATCGATCTGTTCGCGGATGCGCCAACGGCCGACCCCAAGGCGGCGGCCTATCTATTGGCGGCCTATGCCGATGAATTCCCGCCCGGGACGGTCTTTCTGTGTGTCGTCGATCCCGGCGTCGGGACCCAGCGGCCGGGCATGGTGCTCAATGCCGATGGCCGCTGGTTCGTCGGTCCGGGCAACGGCCTGTTCGAGTTGGTGGCGCGGCGGGCATCCAAGATTGCGAAATGGGAACTCGCGTGGGACGAGAATCTGGTGTCGGCCAGTTTTCACGGCCGGGATGTATTTGCACCGGTCGCGGCACGTCTCGAACGGGGCGATCCGCCGGATGGTGAAGAGCGTCCCGCATCGTGGAATACCTTCCCCGATTGGCCCGATGATCTGGCGGAAATTGTCTATATTGATCATTATGGGAACGCCATGACGGGCCTACGAAAAGGTTTCGTAAATCCGTCATTTGTATTACAAGCAAACCATGTTTACCTAAAGGCAGCTCGAACATTCGCTGACGTTTCGTCAGGTGAAGCCTTTTGGTATGTGAATGCCAACGGCTTGGTGGAAATTGCCATCAATAAGGGCAATGCCGCTGACGCGCTGGGGATCGGACTGAGGTCAAGCATCGGCGTCGGCGACGATGGGTCTGGGTCGGGCAAGTTTCGTTAAACGGTTGCACGAATGCGGGGGACCGCAGTAGCCGGCGAAGGGACGGTCCGTCGGGGGTAATCTGAATGTCAATTCGTGTGAAGATCTGGGGGTGTCGCGGAAGCATCGCGTGCCCAGCTCCCACTCACCTCAAATACGGCGGCAATACGACCAGTCTTGAAGTCGACGTCGACGACCAGAAGTTCCTTCTGGATTGCGGGACAGGGATTCGTAACCTCGGCCAGCAGATCATGAAATCCGATCTGTCGCATTGCCATATCCTGCTGACCCATACCCATTGGGACCACATCAACGGCTTTCCGTTCTTCGTTCCGGCCTTCGACAAGCGCCGCAACTTCGACATCATGGCCGGCCATGTGACCGACAAGGGCGGCGTGAAGAACATCTTCGAGACGCAGATGGACAATCCGATGTTCCCGGTGCCGCTCGAAGCCATGCATGCGAAGCTGACCTTCAGCGATTTCAACTCGGGCGAGACGCTCGACATCGGCGCCAGTTCGAAGACGATCGTGCGTACCGCGCCGCTTAACCATCCCAACGGGGCGACGGGCTATCGCATCGAGCATAACGGCCGCGCTATGTGCCTGATCACCGATACCGAGCACAAGGTCGGCCAGCTGGACGAGAATATCCTGGGCCTGATCGAGGGCGCGGACCTGGTGATCTACGACTCGACCTACACCGAAGAGGAATTCCCCAGCAAGATCGGCTGGGGTCATTCGACGTGGAACGAGGGCGTGAAGCTCTGCAAGATGGCGGGCGCCAAGCGGCTCGGCATCTTCCATCACGATCCGGACCATGACGACGTGTTCATGGACAAGCTGGCCGATGACGCGGCACGCGCCTGGGACGGCGCCTTCGTCATCCAGGAAAACATGGATTTCCTGGTCGAATAGACGCCGCCCCTGCGATCAGCGCTTCTGGGGCTCAGGCCGCGCTATTGCGCGGCCATCGCTTCCTTCACCTTATCGATCTGTTCCTTGGGCGTCGCATAAACGTCCTTCAGAAGTGCTGCGATCTTTTCGCGCGAATAGTATTTCGCGCTCATGGTCTGCTTTTTCGCTTCCGCCAGGTATTCGGGATCCTTGGCGGTATCCTCGATCGCCTTGGCGAGCGCGGCGAGGCGATCCTCCGGCACGCCGGGTGGAGCGACGATCGGGCGCGAAAAGGCGAGGTTGGCCAGCACGACGCGGAAGACCTGCTTGTCGGCCTCGGTCGGCAGGATATCCATGATCCAGGGCACATCCTTCATCTCGGGTTCGCGCTCCGGGCCGATCTGCAGGAACAGGTTGGCGGTCTTGTCCTTCAACCATTGAGCTTTGGTGGTCTTGAGGCCGTACCAGTACCAGCCGACGAAGGCGGGCAATTCGCCGCGTTCCATGGCGAGCGTGATGTCGTTGGAGCCGCGATAGCCGGTCAGCACCTTGAACTTGGTGCCGATCATCCCGTTCATCAGCTTGGCGTAGACGGCCGATGAATCCCCGCTGCCGCTCGACCCGATCAGGACCTCACGCTTCTTCGCATCCTCGATGCTTTTGATGCCGCTGGTATGCCAGGCAACGCCGATGGGCGTGAAGGCATCCAGGCTGCCCAGCCAGTTCAATTCGCGCGGATCGAACCTGATGGAGGCCTCGGTACTTGCATTGCCGAGCAGCGGATCGAACGCAATGGTGGACGCGATCATACCGATCTGCAGCCCGTCCTTGGTCGCCACGTCGTGCATATAGGCCGCGAGCTTGGCGGACCCTGCGCCCGGCATGTTGCGCACGACGGGCGTCGGATTGCCGGGCAGGTGCTTGCTGATATGGCGCGCGAGCAGGCGGCCGTATTGATCGTAACCGCCGCCCGCCCCATAGCCGACGAAGATCTCCAGGTTCTTGCCTTTGTAGAAATCGGCGACGGATTGCGCGGCGGCTTGTCCGCCGAAGGCCAAGACGGTGCCGATTACTCCCAGAACCAGCCCGAGAGGCGAAATTGTCTTCGGCACCCATCCGTTACGTTTCATCACATACCTCTCGTTACGTTACATCTACGTCGTTCGTTCTAATTCGGTCTGTCAACTTAGATCGGTCTACTTCGAACCTGGCGGGTTCATTGCCGTCTTCACCTTGTCGATCATTTCAGGCGGAGTGGCATAGACTTCCTTCAACAGCGCATCGATCTGTTCGCCGGTGAACAGGCGTACAGTCTGCTTCACTTTCTCCATCTCGGCCAGGTATTCGGGATCCTTGGCGGTCGTGTTGAAGGCGGTGCGCAATTCCTTCACGCGGTCAGCGGGCAGGTTCGGTGGTGCGACGAACGGGCGCGCGAGCGCCAACTGCGACAGTACCAGTTTGAATATCTGTTTCTGTTCGTCATTGGCCAGCACGTCATAGATATGCGGCACGCCCGGCAGATCCGGATCTGGCTCCAGGCCGAATTGCAGGAAGACGTTGATCTTCCACGGTGTGCTCTGCAGCCAGTCGCCGCGCGTGGTCTTGAGCCCACCCCAATACCAGCCGACATAACCCGGCACCTCACCGCGATCCATGGCGAGCGCAATGTCCTCCGATCCCTTGTAACCGGGCAGGATCTTGAACTTGGTGCCGATCATGTTGTTGAGCAGGTTGCAATAGACGGCCGCAGCGCTCGGGCCCCCAGTCGATCCGATCAGGAATTCCTTTTCCTTGAACTGTTCGATCCTGGTCATGCCGGTCGTGTGCCAGGAGATACCGATGGGCGTGAACTGATCGAGACTGCCGATCCAGGTGAGTTTCGACGGATCGAACTTGATCGCTTCGGCCGCTTCGCCGCCAAACAGCAGATCGAAAGCGATCGTGGCGTTGATCAGGCCGAACGCGGTGCCGTCCTTGGGCGCCACGTCCCACAGATAGGAGGCGAGCTTCGCCGATCCCGCGCCCGGCATATTCTTGACGACATAGTTGGGATGGCCCGGAAGATATTTCACCATGTGTTTGGCGAGTACTCGGGTATAGAGGTCGTAGCCGCCTCCGGGTGCGTAGCCGGCATAAACTTCGAGCGTCTTGCCCTTGTAGAAGCCTGTGTCCGATTGCGCGTTCGCATTGGTAGCGAACGCGCAGAGGCCGAATGCGAGAAGTGCGATACGTGTGGCTCTCATGCACGTCATGATCACATCTCCCTCGTCTTGCATTGTCGGGATAACTATTTGCTTTCCATCGCGGCTTTGACCTTTTCGATCATCTCCGGCGGTGTCGAGTAGACTTCCTTGAGCAGCGCATCGATCTGTTCACCCGTATAGAGGTGGACGGGCTGCTTGGCCTTTTCCATCTCGGCCAGGAACTCGGGGTCCTTCGCCGTCTCGTTGAACGCCGCGCGCAGTTCCTTCACCCGTTCGGCCGGCACACCTGGCGGTGCGATGAAGGGACGCGCCAGCGCCAGCTGCGACAACACGAGGCGGAAGATCTGTTTCTGTTCGTCATTGGCCAGCACATCGGTCACGTGCGGCACGCCGGGCAGATCGGGATCGCGATCGAGCCCGAATTGCAGGAAGACATTCATCTTGCCGTCCCTGACCCAGTCGGGCTTGAAGGCCTTGAGGCCCGCCCAGTACCAGCCGACGAAGCCCGGCAACTCGCCGCGTTCCATGGCGAGCGCGATATCGTTCGAGCCCTTGTAGCCGGCGAGCACCTTGAACTTGGTGCCGATCAGGTTGTTCAGCATGGTGCAGTAGACAGTGGCGGCATCCTGCCCGCCGGTGGAGCCGGAGATGAATTCCTTCTTCTTGATGTCCTCGATCGATTTGACGCCGGTCGTGTGCCAGGCGATGCCGATCGGCGTGAACTGATCGAGGCTGCCGATCCAGGTGAGTTTGGACGGATCGAATTTGATCACCTCGGCCGCATCGCCGCCGAACAACGGATCGAAGGCGATCGTGGAATTGATCAGGCCGAAGGCGGTGCCGTCCTTGGGCGCGACTTCCCACATGTACTGGGCAAGCTTCGCCGATCCCGCGCCCGGCATGTTGCGCACCACCACTTCGGCGGGTCGGCCGGGCAGATGTTTGATGATGTGTTTGGCAAGCGTTCGGGTATAGAAGTCGTAGCCGCCGCCGGGGCCGTAGCCGACATAGACTTCGAGCATCTTGCCCATGTAGAAGCCGTCAGCCGACTGGGCCGCATGGGCAGGACCGTGCACAACAAACGGCGCGAGCAGCGCGAAGGCTGCTGCGGCCGCGATCGTTCTCCAGCACGGAATGTTTATGCCGAATAGCCTTACGACCGATACTTCTACGACCAATACTTCTACGCGACGACCGATCATGTTCGCCTCCCTGCGACGATTATGGGATCGGCCCATCACAACGGGACGGGTCGGTTCAGATTCCTCCAGACTTACGGTTTCGTGACGGCCAATTTCGTTATGGCCTTCGTGGCGCTCACTTGCCCCACATCGCCTTCGAGACTTCGACGACGCGGGCAAGCTTGGCCTTTTCGATATTGATCGAATCCGACTTGCTCATGAAGATGCCCGTCGAGAAGCCGCAATGCGGCGAGAGTGCCAGCTGGTCCATGGGCACGAACTTGGCCGCTTCCTCGATGCGGCGCTTCAACAGATCGGCCGATTCCAGTTCGGGATTGCGCGAACCGACGAGGCCCAGCACTACCGTCTTGTTCTTCGGCACGTAACGCAGCGGCTCGAACGTGCCTGCGCGCGGATTGTCGTATTCCAGGAAATAGGTGCCGATCTCCATCTGGTTGAAGATCGCGTCCGCGATCGGATCGTAGCCGATGTCGGCCTGCCAATTCTTGTCCTGGCTGCGGCAGATATGGATGCCGATGGTCTGGCCCTTCGGCGCACCGCGGGCGACCGCGTTGCACGCCTCGACATACTGTTTGAGCAGGTCTTTCCAGTCGTCGCCGCGCTGTTTCAGCAATTCCTGCACGCGGCCCTCGCCGAGCTTCACCAGCGAGGTTTCATCGATCTGCACATAGGTGCAGCCCGCGTCATACAGAGACTTCAGCTCCTTGTGATAGGCGGCGACGAGATCCGACCAGAAATTGTCGATATTGGGATAGACCTCATTGCTGATGTTCTCCCGTCCTGCGCGGTAATGGACATATGCTGGGCCGGGGATTGTGATCTTGCCGGTCGCCTTGGTGGTCGTCGATTTTAGGAAGGCGAAATCGTTGGCGTTCTGCGGGCCCGCCCATTCGAGCTTCGAGACGACGCGCGGGATGCGGCGCGCCATGCGATGGCCGGCCTGGGCATCGGCCTGGTAGCCCTTATCGTCGGTCATCTGGATCGAGATGCCCTTGATGCCCTGGGTGGTAAAGGAATCGGAATAGCTGGACCGGCGGAATTCGCCGTCGGTCACAACTTCGAGACCGAGATCCTCCTGCAGCTTCACAACCTCACGGATCGCCTCGTCCTCGATGGCGCGCAACGCGGCGGCGTCCATCTGCTTGGCGTCGAAGGCACGGCGTGCATCCACCAGCTTCTGCGGGCGGACGAGGCTGCCGATATGTTCGGCGCGGAACGGAGGATTGTGAGGTGCGGTTTCCGCCATATGTCTGCTCCCTATGTGTGTCCCGGCCGGGCAATCCGAACGGACGATGTTGTATCTGCCGCGCGAACGGCGGCGCTTCACGCGATCATGGCAGATTATCGCGCACGATAGAAGATCGTTACGTCAGGTAAAGATTTAGGGCAGCTTCCCGATGGGACGATGGAGCTTGCCACTCGCGGCTTAGTTAGTGCTTCGCGTTGCGCCTGGCGATATCGGCGTCATTGTTCGGCGCGGTGGAGCGGCGGAACGATGGGACGCGTATGGTCTCGTAAATCGGCTTGCGGCTGATGCGCACGACGACCCGGCGATTGGCCGCCTGGTTCTCGGGGATCGGGACGCCGTTCATGTCGCGGTTGGGCAGCTTGGGTTGGCTATCGGCATAACCGATGGCGCGCAGCCGGTTGGCCTGGAACACGGTTTCACCGTCGGGTGCGGCCTGGGTCGGCGCGGTGCGCGCCTGCTGGAAGAAGCGCACGACGGTCGAGGCGCGTCCCGTGGATAATTCCCAGTTGGACGGATAGCGCGCATTGTGGATCTGCCCGTCGTCGGTATGGCCTTCGACGCTGATGTTGAACTGCTGATAGAGCGGGCTCGACAATTCCTCGACGAGGCCCGTGAGCACGGGGATCGCCTGTTCCTGCAGATCTGCGGAGGCCGGTCTGAAGAAGGCGCTGCTGTCCAGCGTCAGGGTGATGGACCCTTGTGCATCGGTTCCCATCTGGACGACCTGATCGGCGCCTTCGTTGGAGATGATGTCCTTGAGATCGCGCTGCATGGTTTGCGTGCGCTCTCTCTCCTTGCTCTTCTCCCTCGTGCGATCCTCGTTCAGCGCGGCCGAAACGTTGTCATAGGCTTCCTGATCGATCTTGGAGACCGACGCCAGAAGGACGAAGAACGCCATGAGAAGCGTGATCATGTCCGCGTAGGTCATGAGCCATGATTCGTCTTCCGGTTCGTCGTGCGGTTTGCTTGGGCCGGCCATGGATCGTCTCCGCCGCGCGCGCCTAGGACTTCATCTTGTCGATGTTGAAGTGGATCGCGGGATCCAGATAGCTGTTCATCTTGTCCTGGATGAAGCGTGGGCTTTTACGTTCGGCCAGCAGCGCCAAGCCTTCGGCAACCAGGTAATTGCGGAAGCGCACGATTTCCTCGCGTTGCTTGATCTTTTCCGCCGCCGGGAACCAGATGAGGCGCGCCGACAACACGCCATAGAGCGTGGCGAGAAGCGCCACCGACAGCGCGCTGCCCAGGCCGGAAGGATCGCCGCCCATATTGGCCATCATCATGACCATACCGACCAGCGTGCCGACCATGCCGAAGGCAGGACCAATACCGCCCATGGTCTTCAGGATGGAGGACGGCACCATGTTGCGCCCGAAGGTCGTCTCGATGGTGGTGTTGAGGATGTGGCGTACTTCCTCGCCCGAATAGCCGGCGATCACCATGTCGAGGCCGAAGGCCAGGAACTTGTCGGTGTTCTTAAGCTTCTTGGTTTCGGCTTCGAGCGCGGGGAGGCCGGATTTCTGCACCGTGTAGCCCCAACGGATCACCCGGCCGACCTCGGATTTCAAGAGGCCGCGGTTGATCGCGGGCGACGAGAAGATCCGCATTGCGGTCTTGAGCGCCAGCCACACGTAACGGGCTTCGTAGGATAGGAAGGCGGAGGCCAGCGTGCCGCCCAGGACCATGGCGAGGCCGGGCACGCTCAGATACATGAGAATCGCCGTGGTGGGGCTCATGCCATTGTGGTTGGCCTCCACAATGATGGCGCCGAAAAACAGCACCAACCCCACAATAAAGGCGACGACTGTACCTATCGACATTGGCTGTATGACCCCAAATTCTTCGCGGCCGCAACGCCCCAGGCCAACTTCTTGGCCAGATTTCTGGCCAATTTCCCGGCCATATCTATCACATTTCCCCGAGCGGTGTCGAAAACCCCCAGCGGCCCAGGTGGGCAGGTACCACGCAACCGGGCAGGGATGCAATTCGATTCGCTCTTTTCGATTCCTCCCCGGTGGGCCCCGATCCTCGCGTTAACGTTCGCGGAAAGCCTCCGCCATCACTTTTCGGATCGGGTTCAGGAACAAATTCATGACCGTTTTCCGGCCGGTATGGATGTCGACCGTGGCCTGCATGCCGGGCGAGATCGGCAGTTCGCCCTCATGCTTGCCGAGATAGGCCTTGTCGGTCTCCACGATGACCTCGAAATACTGTTTGGACTTGGCCTTGCCCGGGGCCTGGTCGTCAGTGGTGACGTCGCCGCCCACCAGCGCCACGTGACCGGCCAGGCCGCCGTAACGCGTGTAGTCGTAGGTCGTGATCTTGACCATCGCGGGTTGACCGACCGAAACGAAGCCGCGATCAGCCGGGTCGAGCTTGGCCGAGACGACCAGGGTATCGCCGGTCGGCACGATTTCCATGATCGGCTCGCCCGGCTTCACGACGCCGCCGATGGTGGTGTAGCGCATGTTCTTTACGATGCCGTCGATCGGGGACTTGATCTCCAACCGTGCGCCCTTTTCGTCGGACGTGGTCAGGGTCTCGCGCAGCTTGGCGACCGTTTCGACCACGGTACTGAGTTCGGTCTGCGCCTCGCGTCGGAAGGTATTGTTGCGTTCCGCGAGGCGCGCCTTGGCTTCTTCGACGGCGGCATCGGCCTTGCCGATCTGCTCGCGCAGCGAATTGACGCCCGCGCGTAGGTCTTCGACCTCGGCCTCAAGCTTGCGGTATTCGTCACGCGAGACGAGCTGATCCTTGATCAGTTTGGCGGAATCCTCGAGCCGCACCTTGGCGAGATCGAGGTTGGAATTCACGGTCTTAAGCTTGCCGCGCAGGTCCTTCGCATCCTGCTCCTTCTGGGCCTGCGCACTTTTCAATACGCTGAGGCCGGATTCGAGCTCGGTCTTGCGTGCTTCGAATGCGCTCTGCTGCGTCTCGACCAGTTGGGGATAACGCTGGCGCACTTCCTCGGGGAAGATAGGCGCGTGTCCGCCGGCCTCAGCCTCGAGGCGCGCGCGGAGCGCCATCTGGCTATAGAGTTGGACCTCGATTTCGTCCTGCTTGAGGTTGGAGGCCCGCACGTCGAGGCGCATCAGCAACTGATCCTCCACGACGGGGCTGCCCTCGCGCACGAAAATCTCCTGGATGATGCCGCCTTCGAGATGCTGCACGACCTTCAAGTCGCCCTTCGGGACGACCTTTGCCTGGACCGTCGTGGTCTCGTCGATCTCGGTGACATAGGCCCAGATCAGGACCGTGGCGATGGTAATGACAAACAGGATGATCAGCGGCGTCCAGCTCGGAAGCGGATTGCTCTCGACCAGCTTGTTGAGCCGCGTATCTTCGGGGGGATCGAACGGCATCGCCCGGCGCCTTACTGGAGGATCAGCCGGCGCTTGCGCGCGGCTTCAACGGCGGTGTTAGGCTCCGCATCGGTGTATTTCTCCTCGAATGCGGAGGTCTTCATCTTGATGACCGGTTTGATGAGGAAGTCGATGGCGCTCTTGGTGCCGGTATAGATATCCACGGTCGCGTCCATGCCCGGCGTGATCGGCAGTTCGCCTTCCTTGCGGCCGAGGTAGTTCTTGTCGGTCTCGACCACGACCTCGAAATAGGGACCCTTCTCGGGATCCATTGCGGCGTCGGCGGCGAGGCGGGTCACCACGCCGTCGAGCGTGCCGTATTTGATGTAGTCATAGGTCGACAGCTTGACCGCGGCGGGCTGTCCCACTTTGACGAAACCACGATCGATCGGGTTGAGGTGCGCGGTGATGACCAGCTTGTCGCCGGTCGGCACGATTTCCATGATCGGCTCGCCCGGCTTCACGACGCCGCCGATGGTGGTATAGCGCATGTTCTTGACGATGCCGTTGATCGGACTGCGGATGTCCAGGCGCGCGCTTTTCTCGCCGGACTGGGCAAACTGTTCGCGCAACTGGCCGATCTTTTCGCGCGTCTTGCCGAGTTCGGTATTGGCTTCGCGGCGGAACGCGTCGATCTTTTCGCGGATGCGGCCTTGTTGTTCGCGCACGGCAAACTCGGCCGTGGCGATGCCGCCCTTGGTCGTGTTGTAGGTCTGTTGAAGATCGGCGACTTCAGCCTGCAGTTTCAGGTTCTCGAAGCGCGAGACCAATTCCTTCTTCAGAAGCTCCGTGCTGTCGGCCAGGCGCTGCTTGGCGAGTTCCAGCGTGCGCGTGGTCGATTGCAGCTTGGCGGTCAGATCTTTGACTTCCTGTTCGCGCTGCGCCGCCGTGCTGCGCATGACTTCGATGGTCGCGTCGAGCTCTTCCTTGCGTGCCTTGTAGGCGGACTGTTGCGCTTCGACGATTTGCGGACGCTTGGCCCGGATCTCAGGCGGAAAATCGGGGACGCCGCCCGCGGCTTCCGCGTCGAGGCGCGCGGCGAGAGCGATCGCGCCGAACAACTGGACCTCCAGTTCATCTTGCGACAGGCCGGCGGCGCGCACGTCGAGCTGGATGAGCTGTTGGCCTTCGCGAACCTGATCGCCTTCGCGGACGAAGATCTCCTGGATGATGCCGCCCTCCAGATGCTGCACGACCTTCAGATCGCCGAGCGGCACGACCTGGCCTTGCGCGACCGTGACCTCATCGAGCTGGGTCGCGAAGCCCGCGATGATGCTGACCGCGAGCAGGCCCATGATCGCCCAGGCATAGGGGCGCCATGTGGCGATGGGATGTTCCTTGATCAGATTTTCGAGGCGCTTGTCCGCCGCGCTGTTCTTCGCCGCCACCACAGCGTCGGTCGTCATGGCGGCCTCTTAGATCTGAGGCGCCGCGGCGGCGGGACGCGGCTGCGTCGCGGACGCGGCCGATGACGGAGCCTGTGCCTGGGCCTGAGTCTGTACCTGAGCTGCCGCTGGAGCCGATTGAGGCTGAGCCGGTGCGGCGGCCTGCCCGGCCGGTGCCGGCGGGCGGGCTCCGCCGAACAGACGCGGCAGGATGTCTTTGGCCGGACCGGCGAGCGCGATCTTGCCGCGGTCGAGCGCGATCAGGTTGTCGCAGCCCTGCAGCAGCACCGGCGAATGGGTGACCAGGATGACGGTGTGATCCTGCGAGAGTTCCTTGAGCGTCGCGCGCAATTCTTCTTCGGCCTGACGGTCCAGGTGGCCCGACGGCTCGTCCATCAACAGCACCGGCGGGTTCGACACCAGCGCGCGCGCGATCGCGATGCGCTGACGCTGGCCGCCCGACAGGCGCTGACCGGCTTCGCCGATCTCGGTACCGTAACCGTCGGCGAGGTCGATGATGAACTTGTGCACGCCGGCCGCTTCGGCCGCCTTGATGATCTCCTCGTCGGAGGCGCCCGGCCGCCCGTAGGCGATGTTGTCGCGGATGGTGCCGGCGAACAGGACGGTTTCCTGCGGCACGTAGCCGATCCAGGTCACCAGTTGCGCGCGGCTGAACTGCGCGATGTCGGCACCGTCGAGCAGCACGCGGCCCGAGGCCGGCCTATAGAGGCCCTGGACCATCTTGATCAGCGTGGTCTTGCCGCAGCCGTTGCGTCCGACGATGGCGGTCAGCCCGCCCGGGCGGATGCCGACCTTCACACCGTCGACGACGTTTGGGCCCTTTTCGCTGTAGCTATAGACCACGTCCTCGATGACGATTTCACCCTTGGGGCGTTCCATCTCGATCTGTGTGGACATGCGGTCGGACGCTTGGCTGAACACGCTGCCGAGGCGGCCGACGGATTGCGAGAAATTGGCATAAATGCGCCAGGTGCCGACGAGCTGATTGAGCGGGCCTAGCAGGCGGCTGCTCAGCATGTTGGTCGCGATCAGCGCACCCATCGTCAGTTCCTGGTTGATGATGGCAAGCGCGCCGACCGTGGTCAGTCCGACTGTGGCAATCACCGAAAGGCTGGCGCCCGTGTTGGAATAGGTGTCGGTCTTGTTGCCGCGAAAGGACGACTTCTCGATATTGTCGGCGTGCGCCTCGATCCAGATCGGCCGCATGGAGCGTTCGAGGCCGAGCGCCTTGATGGTCGTGCGGCCGTTGATCATTTCGCTGACCAGCACGTCGCGCGTTTCGGTCGATTTGCGTTCGCCCCGGTTGGCGCCGCTCATCACCGCGGACGAGCGCCACGCGATCACGATGTACAGCGTCCAGATCACGATCAGCACCGGCACCAGCGGCTTCGCGATGATATACATCACGACGAAGAAGATGACCGTGAAGGGCAGGTCGGCGAGCAACACGGCAGGCGGGCCGGACAGCGTGCTGCGGATCAGGTCGACGTCGCGGAACAGCGCCTGCCAGTAACCTGACGATTTGCTTTCGAGCACGTTGAGCGGGAGCGAGGTGATCTTGTCGAACAGCTTGCGCCCGACCTCGACATCGACGCGCAGTGCGACACGCTGCATGATCCGCGAACGCGACGTTTTCATCACGTAGTCGAAGATCAGCACGAGCGCGACGCCGATCACCAGCCCCCATAGGGTCGAGAGACCGGATTTGCCGATGACGCGGTCGTACACCTGCATGGAGAAGATCGGCACCACCAACGCAAGCAGGTTGATGAAGACCGACATCGCCAGCATTTCGTAGAAAATGGGCCGTAAGGGCGCCAAAAAGGGCTTCAGCCAACTCTTATCGGGTTGGGGTTCCGCCATGTGTGAAATATCCCTAGATGCCCCAAGAAGCGTCCTCGGCGGCGCTATAAACGCCAGAGTCCGGCCCCACGTCTATTAGTATTAACCAGTCGTCCGATTATAATCCAGTTAAGCGCCGGCTATTCCAAAGATATTTGTATTACGCGAATGCATGTTGCGGGGCTGTCGGCACGTCTCGGCGGGCGGCTTTTCACCTTGACGCTCAGGGTGGCCACAGGGTCTAGTACCGCGAGATTATGGCGGTATTTCGCCATATGGGGGTATTTCGGGACAAGGTCAGGGGCAGGGGGCCCGGGTAGGCATGAGCGAGACCGGAGCCGCAGCGCGGGCGCCGTCATCCGGCATCTTTGGGCGTTTGCGGCGCAAGGCCGAAGGCTCCCCCGAAGCCCGCGCCCAGCAGAAGACCCAAAGACCCCGGCGCCGCTTCCGCATCGGCATGGCCCGTTGGGTGGGCTTGTTGATCCTCGGCCTGTTCATGTTCGTGCGCTACGAGGATCCTGGCCCGCTGCAGACCGTGCGGGCCAAGGTGTTCGACTTCTATCAGCAGATCAAACCACGTCCGTTGTTGGAGAACAGCCCCGTCGTCATCATCGATCTGGACGATGCCAGCCTGGAGGAGGTCGGCCAATGGCCGTGGCCACGCAACGTGGTGGCTCAACTGGTCGCCAACCTCTTCAACATGGGTGTCGGCGTGGTGGGATTCGACGTGTACTTCGCCGAACCCGACCGGATGAATCCGTCCAATCTGGCCACCGGCGTCGTCGGCCTCGACGACGAGACAAAGGCCAAGCTGGAAAAGCTGCCGTCAAATGACGCGATCTTCGGCGATGTCATCCGTCAGGCGCGCCGCGTCGTCCTCGGCCAGGCCGTGCTGTCGGCACCGAAGCCTTATCCGCCGGATCGCAAGCCGCTGCCGACGCGCGTGTTCGAGAAGAAGGGCAGGGGCGTAGCGCACTATCCGCGCGACTGGGCACCGGAAGCCCCGGGCTTGCTGCGCAATGTCGAAGCCATCGAAAGTCAGGCCGCGGGGCACGGCCTGGTCTATATCATCCCCGAGGCGGATGGCATCGTGCGCCGCGTCCCGGGTTTCGTGCGCTACGAGAACCGCCTGTTTCCCGCGCTGTCGATCGAGATGCTGCGCATCGCAGCCGGCCGGCCGAGCGTGGTGGTCGAGGCGAACGATGCCGGTATCTCCAACGTCGGCATCGATCCCAAGTTGCGGGTGGAGACCGACCGTATCGGCCGCATGACGCCGTACTTCAGCCACACGGACCACAACAAATACGTCTCAGCGAAGGACGTGCTCAACGGAACGGTCGATAAATCCAAGATCGTGGGCAAGCTCGCGATCATCGGCACGTCCGCGCAAGGCCTGCTCGACGTGAAGGCCGTTCCGACCGAACCGTTGATTCCCGGGGTGGAGGTCCATGCCCAGCTCATGGAATCGATCATTACGAATTCGTTCCTGACGTCGCCCAATTACGCCGACGTGGCCGAGATGGGTCTCGCCTTGGTTGCGGGCCTCATCCTCATCATCCTGGTGCCGTGGCTCGGCGCGCGATGGACCTTGCTGTTCTTCCTGGTCGTGGTCGCGGGTGCTGCGGGCGCATCGTGGTACATGTTCGATCAGCAGCGCGTGCTGATCGATGCAGCCTATGGCATCACGGCGATCCTGATCATCTACGTCACCATGACCTACATGGGCTACGCATCGGAAAACGCGCAGCGCCGCGCGACCCGCGACGCGTTCTCCAAATACATGTCGCCCGCGGTGGTCGAACGCGTCGTTGCGGACCCGAACCTCTTGAGCCTCGGCGGTTCCAAGCGCGACATGTCGGTGCTGTTCTGCGATGTGCGCGGCTTCACCAGTATCTCGGAACTGTTCGACGCCGAAGGCCTGACGGACCTGATCAACAAATTGCTGACGCCGCTCACCAATGTGATCCTCGCCAACAAGGGCACGGTCGACAAATACATGGGCGACGCCATCATGGCGTTCTGGAACGCGCCGCTCGACGATCCGGATCACGCGCGCAACGCCTGCGTCTCCGCGCTCGGCATGATCGCCGAAATGGATCCGCTGAACGCGCGCCTGGAAGCCGAAGCCAAGGCGGAAGGGCGCAAGCATATCCCGCTCAAGGTCGGCCTCGGCATCAATACGGGGGATGCTGTCGTCGGCAACATGGGCACGGCGCAGCGCATGGATTATTCGGTGCTGGGCGACACCATCAACACCGGTTCGCGTCTGGAGGGTCAGTCCAAGACCTATGGCGTCAATGTCGTGCTGGGGCCCAATACCTGGGCGCGCGTTCCCGATTTCGCGACCATCGAGCTCGACATCATCCAGGTGAAGGGCAAGAAGATCGGCCTGCATGTTTATGCGTTGATGGGCGATCCGCAGATGGCGAAGGATCCCGCCTTCATCAAGGTGAAGGAAATGGTCGACCGCCTGATGGCTGCCTACCGCGCGCAGAAGTGGGACGAGGCCGATGCGGCCATCGCCGAGTTGCGCGTGACCGGTACGCCGTATCACCTGGAAACGCTGTGCGATCTCTACGCCGACCGCGTCAAGGCCTACAGGCTCGAACCGCCGGCGGCCGATTGGGATGGTGTGTTCGTCGCGACCAGCAAGTGATGGCTTAAGCCGTCACCCCGTGCCGCGCGCGTTATCAGCTTAGCGCAGCGTGTCGCCGAGGATGATGTCGCCGGCGCCTTCGGCGGAGACTTCAAGTTCCGGAAGGGTGAGCCGGCCCATGGCCAGCAGCAGGCCGTAAAGCGCCTCGCGTTCGTCGAACGAGGCAGTGGCGAAATTGATGCGTGCGTTCGAGATTTCGGTTTCCGCATCGAGCACGTTGATGACGGTTTCTTTGCCCGCTGTGCGCAGCTTCTTGCGTGATTCGAAAACTTCGGAGGCGATGTTGACCGCGTTTTCGAGCAGGGTCAGACGTTCGCGCGATGTCTTCAGCTTCTGCCAGGCGAGGCGTACGGCCTCCACCGTCTTGCGGATCGTATAGTCGTAGGTGTCGCGCGAGGCGGCGTAATCGTAGGACGCTTGCGCAACATTGGCACGCGACGAAAAGCCGCTGAACAGATCCCAGTTCGCCTGCAATACGACGGACATGTCGCGGCGTACGCCTTCGGTCGCCTCGTTGTCGCTTTCGTAGCCCATCTTCCCGACGATATCGATGTTGGGATAGAGGTCGAACCCGGCGCCCTCCTTCTTCTCACGCGCGACGGCGACTTGGCGGTCGCTCTGCTGAAGCGCGGGATTTTCCGCAAGCGCGATGTTGATGGCGTTTTCGAGCGAGTCGGGCAGCAGGTCCGACGACGGCATCGGCTCGATCAGCTTGTCGATCTGCGGAGCGACGTTGAACGTCTGGGTGTAGCGGGTGAACGCATCTTCGAGCGCGCCTTCGAAGCGCACGCGGCGTTCCTTGGAAAGCTGGAGGCGCGATTTGGCCTGCAGCACGTCGACCGCGATGCCCGAACCTTTCTGGACGCGTTCGTCTTCCAAATTGAGCTGGATCTGGATGGTCTCTTCGTTCTGGGCGGCGAGTTCGACGAGCTGGAGCTGGCGCAGCACGTCGATATAGGCTTTGACGCCTTCCATCAGGATCTGCTGGGTAGTGTCGTCCGCCTTGGCTTCCTGGGCATATTTGGAAAGGCGCGCCTGCTTGGTCGCCGAAGTCGTGGCGCCGCCGTTATAGATATTCTGCGTGATGGTCAGCGAGCCGGTCGTCTTTCGCATGGTCGATTGCTTGCCGTCTTCGCTGCGCGTCGTCGGACTGTCGACGATTTCGGGACCGATGGCACCGAGCACGTTCACCTTGGGCAGGAAGCCTGCTTCGGCCTTGTCGATGTTGGCGCGCGCCGAGGCGACGCTTTTGTTCGCCGCGCGGATGTTCGGGTGGTTGGCGAGCAGGCTGGATAGCGCTTCTTCGAGCGTGACGGCATGCGCGATCGTCGGCGCGCAAAGCACCGGTCCGAACGCCAACAAAATGCCGAACTTCGTAAGTCTATCCATGAACGCCTACCAAGGCCGGTCCCACAACGAACGTTTTCCCATTCTCATCTGGATACAGTATGCGGGTTTAAGAAAACATAAGGGTGAATATCAACACGGACGACGGGTCTTGTGGATCGCATTACTACTTTGATTCGAGTTTCCAAACGCCATCCCAGTGATCGGGTGGATTCGCCTTCATGTATTCGCAGCGCCCGATATAGATGTCGGACAGCTTGTCTTTCGGATGCGCCGCGAGCGCTTGGCGGAACGAGCCGATCGCCTTGTCCCAGGCACCGGCGCCGAAATGCTTGCGGCCTTCCTTGAAGTGGCCGACGACCTCCATGAGGTTCGGAAAACCGTCGTCGGAATGATAATCCAGTACCTCGTAGACGCGGACCGGCTCGGTCTTGCCTTTGACGATCACCTCGTCGATGTCGCGGGTGCGATAGGTGCCCTTCAGTTTCCTGAACGTGTATTCGCTGATCAGGAGCTTGGCGGCGTATTGCTTGCAGGCACTTTCGAGGCGCGAGGCGAGGTTCACGCCGTCGCCGATCAGGGTGTAGTTCATGCGCGTGGGCGAGCCGATGTTGCCCGACACGATCAGATCGGTATTCAGCCCGATGCCGATATTGACCGGCAATTGGCCTGCTGCCTGGCGCTCGGCGTTCCAGACGTCGAGCGATTTGAGCATCGCGATCGAGCAGCGCACCGCGCGGTCCTCGTCGTCGTCATGCTCCATGGGCACGCCGAAGGCCGCCATGATCGCATCGCCGATATATTTGTCGAGCATGCCGCCTTCCTTGACGATGCAATCGACCATCAGCGTGAAATAATCGTTAAGAAGCGTGACGGTGCCCGTGGCGCCCAGCGCCTCGGTGAGCGGTGTGAAGCCGCGGATGTCGGAGAACAGAACGGTCGCAGTCGTCTCGCGCCCGCCCAGGAGATCGCCCGAACTCATGAGCTCGTCGGCCAACGCCGGGTCCATGTAGCGCGACATGGTCGATTTCATGCGTTTTTCGGTCGAGATGTCTTCGATCATGATCAGCGTGCCCAGCGTCTTGCCGTTCTCGACGCTGATCAGCGGCAACACGGTGGCGTTGATCGACTGGGACTCGCCGCGGAACGAGACCGGGCGATCCATCATCACTTCGGATTGTTGGGTTTCCTGGACCGACTTCACCTTCTCCATGATCCAGGCATTGTCGCCGACGAAATAATCGGCCGCGATCTTGCCGAGGATGTCGGCGGATTTGACCCCCATGATGCGGTAGCCGGCCGAGTTGCAGGTCGCGATCTTGCCGTCCTCGTCCAGCGTGATGACCGCGTTCGACATCGATTCCAGCATGCCTTCGGCATAGTTCTTCATGTTCTGGACGTCGTCGAACAGCTTGGCGTTTTCGAGCGCGATCGCCACCTGCGCGGTGAAAGCCTTCAGGCGCTGCTCGTCTTCCTCGGTGAAGGGGCCGCCGCGCTTGTTCAGGATCTGGGTGACGCCGATGACCTTGCCGCTCTTGTTCGTCACCGGCACGCACAGGATCGAACGCGTGAAATAACCGGTCTGTTTGTCGAAGGCCGGGTTGAAGCGCAGATCGGCATAGGCGTGCGGGATGTTGATGGTCTGGCCCGACGAGAATACCGCACCCGCGATGCCCAGATGGTTGGGCAGGCGGATTTCGTTCACGCCTTCACCCATGGCGATGCGTGAAAACAGCTCGTTCGACTTCTCGTCGTTCAGGAACAGGGTCGAGCGCTCGGCCTTGAGCATGCGCGTCGCCTCACCCATGACCTTGGCGAGCAGCTTGTCGAGTTCGATTTCGCTGGTGACGTCGGATACGACGTTGAGGAATTCCATCTCCTGCAGGCGCGATTTGCGCATGCGTTCGACCTGCTGCATGGATTGCAGCGCGACCGCGGCCTGGCACGCCATGGCCTCAAGCAGGGCCAGGTCGTCCTTGGTGAACTTGCCCTTGGTCTTGTTGAGCGCCTGGATGACGCCGATGATCTGGCCGGACACGGTGCGGATGGGCGCGCAGATGATGTTGCGCGTAACGTACCCGGTCTGCTGATCGATGGACCGGTTGAAGCGGGAATCGCTATAGGCGTCGTGGATGACGAGGCCTTCGCCGCCCTGGAACACGATGCCCGCGATGCCGGTATCGTTGAGGATGCGGATTTCGCGCATCAGCTCGCCCTGGGCCACGCGCGAATAAAGCTCACCCGTCTCCGTATCGTTCAGGAACAGCGTGCCGCGCTCGGCGCCGGTTTCCTTGGTTGTGATCTCGACGACCTTTTCCAGAACCTCGCTCAGCGTTTCGAAGCCGGCGACCGAGCGCGAAACCTCAAGCAGCAGCTCGGCGCGGCGCAGTTTCTTGCGAACATCGTCGTCGCCCGCGTTGCGGCCGGACTTCGCGGTGCCGTTCGTCTGGGGCGTCTTGGCCGGGGCGGTGGCCGGTTCCAGCGCGCCGCCCGCTTCGGTCTCGGGCAGGAGGGTTCCGTCCGGGCTATTCGGCATGGGGGTGATCCAGTTGCTGGCGCAGCGCGACGATGGTGCCGCGCAGATGCGACAGCTCCTCGCGTGCGCTACGGTCCTTGTCTTGCAATTCGTCGGCGAAATTGAACTTCACACGTTCAAGTTCATCGCGGAGCGAGCGCGCGGTATCGCGCAATTGTGAGATTTCCTGCGCGGAATCGATCCGCACCTGCTGCATGGCTTCGGTCATGTCGAAGCGCAACTTCTCAAGCTCGTCGCGCAGCCGTTGCACGGTGGCGCGGAGCTGAGCGTTTTCGGTGTTCACCTCGACCACGGCCGACTGGACCGCTTCCTGCTTTTCGAAGTGCATCTTTTCGATTTGTTCGCGCAGCGCCTGGGCCATGTATTTGAGCTGCTGAAGCTCGCCCGCCGATTCCGCGACCGCCTTCTGAACGGCTTCGCGCTTCTCGAATTCCAGCTTTTCGAGCGCGTCGCGCAACGAACGGGCGGTATCGCGCAATTGCTGCAATTCCTGGCCGGTCTCGGCGACGGCGGTCTGCACGGCCGCCTGCTTTTCGTGGCTCTGGCGCTCCAATTCGGCGCGCAAGGTCGATACGGTATCGCGCAAATGGCGAATTTCCGTCTCAGCTTCGTGCAGGAGGTTGGCCTGCTCTGCAGCGACGATTGACTGACTATTCATGAATTCCGGCCCAAACCGGGCAGTGTGCCCCACGCCGGACATTATATCGCCGGTTGAATTCTTCGGCTAGCTTCCGCCGCCGCCGAAAACTCCGGTGATTCCACCGAAAAACCGCGAGATCGCATTGCCGGAAGAGGTTTTGCGCGGTTTGCCCGCGGCCGCGGCCGATTCCGGCGGCACGGTCGGGGTGGTTGAGGTAAGCACCGGCAGGCTGGCGGGCTCGGCGTTCTGCGGATCGAACGGGTTGGGTGCGCCGGCCGGCAAGGCAGGCAGGTTGACCAAGCTCACCTGCTGGTTCGCGGGCTGCGGTGCCGCCGAGGCGGCGCCCGGTTTGGCTTTGGCGGATGTCTTGGCGGACGTGGAGCCCGTTTCTGCGGCTTTCCGCTGCGCGGCCTGGGCGGCGCGGCTCTGACCCGTGATCATGGTCGCCGGTGCAATGACGCTGGAGGCTTGCTGCGGTGCCGACAGGCGGGCAGCCGGAATCTCGGTCGCCTGGCCGGGAACCGCGGTGTCGCGCCAGGTCACGTCGGGTGCGCGCTCTTCACCGGGCGAGGCCGGCAGAGCCGCGACAGGCGCCGGTGCGGGGGCCATCGGCGGGGTGCCGATCTCATCCTGCCCATTGCGCCGGTTCAGCGCTTGGCGCTGGTTGCGCACACCGAGGATGTGGTGCGCGATCTCGAAATAGCCGCGATCGACGGCGATGCCGGCCGGGGTCTGTCCGTTGGCATCGACCGCCATGGGGTCCGCGCCATTGGTGAGGACCAGACGGACGGTGGCGATATCGTTGGCGCGCACGGCCGCGAACAGGCGCTGGTTGAGCGCTTCGACGTCCGCGCTCGGCGCGCCCTGCTGGGCGAAAACAGGTTGGGCAGCCGCCACTACGACCGCAAGCATGCTCGCTGCGATGGCGGACCGGATCGGTCTGGTTCGTACGGTATCCCAGGACTGCGACACTGAAAGGTCCACTTTACCCCCGATGCGTCGGACCGTATCAGAGAATACATAATATTGCCACGCTTTCCGCCGACCCTTGTTCACTTCCCGGTGCGCGCCGACGCCCATTAGGCTGCAGCGGTTTGATTTTGTAGGGCCCGGAAGCGGGCCGGAAACAGGATTGGCGGCAGGCCGCCAGGAGATCGCGGTGTTTCGGCGTTGGAGACCCTTATTCATCTATGCGCTACGGCGCGCCAATGTGGTGGCGGTTCGCCATATGCCGCTGGGCACGCGGGTCGGCGCCGGTGCTATCTTCATGGTGGGCGGCGTGTTCGGCTTCCTGCCGATCCTGGGCTTTTGGATGCTCCCCTTCGGCGTTTTCATGGTGGCGAGCGAGTTCCCGCGGTCGCGCCGGCCGATGCAGCGATGGCTCTATAAGGAGAAAAAGAGGCTCACCCTGTTCGAGCGCCAGCACCCCAAGGAGGCGTGCGGCCTGAAGGCTTGATCTGCGTCAACGGCTCGCTTTGGCGATTGATGTATAACTCAACAATTGGGATAATGCATTGAGAAGTTGAGTAACGATCGGCTGCGCGAACCTGTGGGCTCCGTGTGCCGCCAGACGCTGTTCAGGAGTACCGATGACCACCGCCGCCGAAAACAAGATCCTCACCGAAACCGGTCCGGGCACGCCGATGGGCGAGTTCATGCGTCAATATTGGATCCCGGCAGCGAAGTCGTCCGAATTGACCAAGGACGGCGATCCCGTCCGCCTGTTGCTGCTGTCCGAACAGCTCATCGCGTTCCGTGATTCGAACGGCAAGGTCGGCATCATGGACCATCGCTGTCCGCACCGCTGCGCGTCCTTGTTCTTCGGCCGCAATGAAGAAGGCGGTCTGCGCTGCGTCTATCACGGCTGGAAGTTCGACGCCGACGGCAACTGCACCGACATGGCGAACGTTCCCCCGCATCAGGACTTCAAGCACAAGGTTCATGCGAAGGCGTACAAGACCGAGGAGCGCAACGGCCTCGTCTGGGTCTTCATGGGCGATCAGTCCAAGATCCCGCCGTTCCCGAATCTGGAGGCCTTCCTGCTGCCCGAGGATCAGCTCGAGCTCAAATTCATCCAGCGCGAATGCAACTGGTTGCAGGGCGCGGAAGGCGAGATGGACACCTCGCATATCGGCTTTCTGCACTTCGGCAGCTTCGATCCGTCGCGCTTCGAGAACGTCGAACATCAGACCTTCGCGGTCGCCAACCGCGCGCCCGAATACATGTCGCAAGAGACCGATTACGGCTTCATGTACGCGGCCTATCGGTCGGGCGAGCCGGGGCATCAATATTGGCGCGTCGGCCAGTTCGTCTTCCCGTTCTGGTGCCTGCCGCCGATCCATCCCATCAATGTGAATTACCTGGCGCGCGCCTACGTGCCGATGGACGACACGCACACCATGATGGTTTATCTGCGCTACAAGCATGCGCGCGCGAAGGACACGCCGGAACAGACGGCAGCGCGCGCGGCGCGCGTCGGCACCACGGCGCAGGAACGCTTCCTGCCGAACACGACCGACTGGTACGGCCGCTTTCGTCTGTCCGACCACAAGCGCAACGACTACAAGATCGACCGCGCGGTCCAGCGCAACGGCAGTTATTCGGGCATCGACGGCATCCCGCTGCAGGATCAGTGCGTGACCGAAAGCATGGGCGAGATCGTCGACCGCACCTTCGAGCATCTGGCGCCCAGCGACGTAATGATCACCAAGACGCGCCGCCGCCTCGTGAAGGCCGCGACCACGTTCTTCGAGAAGCGCGAACTGCCGCAAAGCTACGGGCGTGAGGACGCGTTCGATGGCGTGCGCGGCGGCAACTATCAGTCGCCGGATGGATTGGATTGGCTGAAGGGTTATCGCGATCAGCTCGACCGCTCGCCTCTCTCCACCATTTTCGCGAAAGCTGCAGAGTAGGTTTTTTTCCGTCATTCCCGCAAAAGCGGGAATCCAGCAACCGATCCTGGACCCCGCGTTCGCAGGGTGACGAATAGCGAAGTTGAGGAAGGAACAAGAAAGATGACGACCGCGGCTGAAAACAAGATCCTGACGGAGACCAATGCCGGCACGCCCATGGGCGATCTGTTCCGTGAATATTGGATTCCCGCCGCCATGTCGACGGAGCTCAAGGCCGACGGCGATCCCGTGCGCCTGATGCTGCTGGGCGAGCAACTGATCGCGTTCCGCGACACCAACGGCAAGGTGGGGATCATGGACCATCGCTGCCCGCACCGCTGCGCCTCGCTGTTCTTCGGGCGCAACGAGGAAGGCGGCATCCGCTGCGTCTATCACGGCTGGAAGTTCGACGCTGACGGCAATTGCGTCGATATGGCCAACGTTCCGCCGCACCAGGACTTCAAGCACAAGGTGCATGCCAAGGCCTACAAGACGCTCGAGCAGAACGGCATGGTGTGGGTCTATATGGGTAAGCGCCAGGCGAACCCGCCGCCGCTGCCGAAACTCGACATGGCCGAGATTCCCGAGGACCGCGTCGCCATCCGCTTCACCCAGCGTGAATGCAATTACCTCCAGGGCGTGGAAGGCGAACTCGACACCAGTCACGTCGGCATCATGCATTTCGGCCTGCAGGACGCGAGCGACTTCAAGGAGCGTGGCGACAGTTCCAAATACGCGGTGATGAACCGTGCGCCGGAATACAAGCTCCAGGAAATGGATTACGGCTATATGTACGCGGCTTATCGTCCGGCCGAGGAGAACACCACTTACTGGCGCTACGGCCAGTTCCTGTTCCCGTTCTGGACAATGCCGCCGATCAATGGGCTGTCGACCAACGTGCTCGCGCGTGCCTATGTGCCGATGGACGATACCCACTGCATGGTTGTGGCCCTCGTCATGAAGGGCGCTTATGCGCGCGCCGGCGGCGGCGAACCGGGCGCGAACCCCGACAATATCGCGGGTGCGTCGCAGAACTATCCTTACCTGCCGAACACCACCGATTGGTTCGGCCGCTGGAAGCTGAAGCTCAATTCATCCAACGATTACGGCATCGATCGCGAAGTGCAGCGCACCAAGAGCTATACCGGCATCGAGGGTGTACAGATGCAGGACCAGGCCGTGCAGGAAAGCATGGGCGAGATCCTCGATCGGACCCTTGAACATCTGGCGCCTAGCGATTCCATGATTACGCGGGTGCGTCGCCAGATGATCCGTATGGCGACCCAGCATGCCAAGGATGGCACGCTGCCGCCCAGCGTCGACGGGGCCGATCTCTATGCCAATGTACGTGGCGGCCACATGGTGGCGCCGACCGAGGCGGATTGGATCGACGCCTACAAGCACGAGCTTGCCGCCAATCCGTGGCAGGGTGTCGGGCGTAAAGTCGCCGCCGAATAAAATCGGTCCCCGTTCGCTATTGCGTCGGGGCGCCTGTCGAGAGACCATTCCTTGTCCCTGACCTTCCTCCCTAAGGGGGAGGGAAGGGGGGAGGTTCCGGCCTCTCCAAGAACAATGAATCGTTCGACAGTCGAGGTGCACCGATGACCACAGCAGCGGAAAACGACCTTCTCACTCGCGTCGGCCCTGGCACGCCCATGGGCGAGTTCATGCGCCAGTTCTGGTTGCCGGCGGCGATGTCGTCGGAACTCAAGGCTGACGGCGATCCGATGCGGCTCAAACTGCTGGGCGAGCAGTTGATCGCGTTTCGCGATACCAACGGCAAGGTCGGCGTGATGGATCATCGCTGCCCGCACCGCTGCGCATCCTTGTTCTTCGGCCGCAATGAGGAAGGCGGCATCCGCTGCGTCTATCACGGTTGGAAGTTCGACGCCGAGGGCAACTGCCTCGACATGGCCAACGTTCCGCCGCATCAGGATTTCAAGCACAAGGTCCATGCCAAGGCCTACAAGACCGAGGAACGCAACGGTCTGATCTGGGTCTATATGGGTGACCAGTCCAAGGTGCCGGACCTGCCGGCGCTCGAGGCCAATCTCTGCCCCGCCGATCAGGTGGATATCAACTTCCAGCTTCGCGAATGTAATTGGTTGCAGGCGGTTGAAGGAGAGATCGATACCTCGCATCTCGGTTTCCTGCATTACGGCCAGGCGATGGCGGGCAGTGCGAGCCGCGACATCAACGCTTTTTCGATGAAGAACCGCGCGCCGGAATACGTCGCCAAGGAAACCGATTACGGCCTGATCTATGGCGCCTATCGTCCCGGCCATACCGATGACGAACATTACTGGCGCATGGCGCATTTCATGTTCCCGGTCTGGACCATGCCGCCGCTCGATACCTTGCAGGCCAACGTCTCGGCACGCGGCTATATCCCGCTCGATGACAACAACACGATGATCGTCATCATCTTCAAGAACGACATCCGTTCGGAAGAGATCGCGCGCGAGCGCGAGGAACGCGCGGGCGGGCCGGACTTCCAGTATCTGCCGAACACGACCGACTGGCTCGGCCGCTGGCGCCTCAAGCAGAACCGAGACAACGACTATTTGATCGACCGCGAGATGCAGCGGACGTTCAACTATACCGGCATCGGCGGCATCATCCTGCAGGACCAGGCGGTCACCGAAAGCATGGGGTCGATCGAGGACCGCACGTTCGAGCATCTGGCGCCCAGCGACATGGCGATCACGCGCACGCGCCGCATGCTGATCCGCGCGGTGCAGGAATTCCAGGACAGCGGCAAGCTGCCCGGGCTTGCGACCAATCCGCAACTTGCGCGCGGCGTGCGCGGGGGCGCCTTTTTCGCACCCAAGGCTGAGGATTGGCTGGATTCCTATAAGCGGGAGCTCGAACTGTCCCCGCTGGAAGAGCGCATCGCGCATCCGCTGGCGGCGGAGTGAAACCAGTTCATTTTGTCATTCCCGCGAAAGCGGGAATCCAGTGATGTTTCTGAACCCCCGCTTTCGCGGGGTGACGAAAAAATCAAAACAGGGACACAGGCAAATGACCACAGCCGCAGAAAACGACATCCTCACCCGGGTGGGGCCCGGTACGCCGATGGGCGAATTGATGCGGCGGTATTGGATCCCGGCACTGCAATCGTGGGAATTGAAGGCCGACGGCGATCCGGTCCGCGTCAAATTGCTGGGTGAGGAACTGATCGCGTTCCGCGACAGTGCGGGCCGTATCGGCGTCATGGATCATCGCTGTCCGCATCGCTGCGCCTCGCTGTTCTTCGGTCGCAACGAAGAAGGCGGTATCCGCTGCGTCTATCACGGCTGGAAGTTCGATGTGGAGGGCAAGTGCCTGGACATGGCGAATGTGCCGCCGCATCAGGATTTCAAGCACAAGGTCCATGCCAAGGCCTACAAGGCCGCCGAACGCGCAGGCCTCATCTGGGTCTATATGGGTGATCAGGCGAATGTGCCCGATCTGCCGCCGATCGAAACCAGTCTGCTGCCGGCCGAGATCGTGAGCACGCAGATGCACCTGCGCAATTGCAACTGGCTGCAGGCGCTGGAAGGTGAGCTCGATACCAGTCATGTCGGCCTGCTGCATTATGGCAGCGTCGGCGCACAGAATTTCCAGGCGGACGGCATCCGCAAATATTCGGTTGCCAACCGCGCACCCGAATACATGACGACCGAAACGGATGCGGGCTTCATGTACGGCGCCTACCGGCCGGCGGACGCGGGCAACCGCTATTGGCGCGTCGCCCATTTCCTGTTCCCGTTCTGGGCGATGCCGCCGATCAATGCGATCGAGATTAATTTCCTCGCGCGCGCCTACGTGCCGATCGACGACGAACATACGATGTCGACCTACATCATCCTGAAGGGGACGGAGCCGACCAAGCGCGAGGCGACCGGACGCAACGTGCCGGGCGCGACGCTCGATCTCGATTATCTGCCGAACACGACCGACTGGCTCGGCCGCTTCCGTCTCGCGACCAACGCGGAGAACGATTACCGGATCGACCGCGAGAAGCAGCGCACCATCAGCTACACCGGCATCAACGGCATCACGCTGCAGGACCATGCGATCACCGAAAGCATGGGCCCGATCACGGACCGCACGTTCGAGCATCTGGCGCCCAGCGACATGACGATCAACCGCGTACGGCGGTTGCTGGTGAAGGCGGCATCCGATCTGGCCAAGACCGGCACGGCGCCGAAAAGTGCGACCGATCCTGCCGTCTATGACGGCTTGCGCGGCGGCCAGTTCGTGGCGCCCGAAGGCCAGGATTGGCTGGAGGCATGGCGCGAGAACCTTGCCAAGACACCATTGTCGTCCGCATCCGCCTTGGCGCAGGCAGCCGAATAGTCGCCGTCTAAAGCTTTCTGATTTCCGACGGACTGACGGCCGTCGTTTGTCCCGCTGGCCCGCCTGGCATCGCCCAGGTGCGCCGGCGATTGCCTTGCGCCCATCGGATTGATATTACGAAATACAAGTTATTAATCGGGGAAACGATGTCTATTTTCCGTGCTGCGGCGAAAATCGGTTTTGTTGTTGCGGCCATGGCCGCGCTCGGGGCGCCGGCGGTTCAGGCCGATCCGGTCGAGGATTTCTACAAGGGCAAGACCGTTACAATCATCATCGGCGCTGGTGCCGGCGGGCTATATGACGGGCATGCGCGCCTGATCGCGCGCCACATGCGCAAACACATGCCCGGCAATCCAACCTTCGTTCCGCAGAACATGCCGGGCGCGTCGCAGCTTCTGGCGACGGAATATTCCTACAATATCGCACCCAAGGACGGCACCAGCCTGCTGGTCGTCCAGGCCGCGAACATCGTCAGCAAGCTGCTCGATCCCGCGTTGAAGTTCGACACCAACGAATTCACCTGGATCGGCCGCGTGACCACGCTCAATACCGTTGGCCTGCTGTGGCATTCGGCGGCGGTGAAGACGGTGAAGGAAGCGCTGGATAAGGAAGTCATCCTGGGCGCCAATGCGCCGAACGGCCGCGCTGCCATGGTGCCCAACGTGCTCAACCGTCTCGTCGGTACCAAGTTCAAGCTGGTGCTCGGCTATCAGGGCGAGCGCGATGAAGCGCTGGCGATGGAGCGCGGCGAGATCCATGGGGTCGGCAATTATTCGATCGGCAATCTGTTCACCGGTCCGGCCTATTACACGAACAAGCTGATGAACGTGATGTACATCGTCGGTCTCGAACGGCTGCCGAACATCCCCGAGGCGCCGACGATCGTCGAACTGGCGAAGAACGACGCCGACCGCGAGGTGATGCGCCTGATCGCGGGCACGTCCAATGTCGGCGTGTCGGTGATGGCGCCGCCGCAGATGCCGCCCGAGCGTGCCGCCGCGCTGCGCAAGGCCTTCATGGAGACGATGAAGGATCCGGACTACATCACCGAGCTGAAGAAGATCGGCTACGAGCCCGAACCCATGGAAGGTTCGGAACTCCAGAAGTTCGTGAAAGCCAACTTCAACGCGTCGCCGGAACTGGTCGCGCGGGTGAAGGATCTGACGGAGATGAAGTAACCTGATGAGCGAGGGCCGTCATACTGCTTTCGTTTCCGGCTCGGGGCGCAATATCGGGCGCGCAATCGCCCGCGAGCTTGCCCGCAAGGGCTGCAACATCGTCCTGAACGGCCTGACCAACCGCACGGCCTGCGACAGTGTGGCGGCCGAGATCGCGGCCGAGGGTGGGGCGGCCATCGTTGTCATGGGCGATGTCGGCGATTCAAAGGCGGTACGCGCCATGGCGGATGCCGCACTCGGGCGTTTCGGCACGGTCGATATCCTGGTCAACAATGCACCGCAGCGCGGGCCCGCCCGGCCGTTCATCGAAATGGCGGACGAGGATTGGCATCGCATCATCGCGGTCGAACTGCATGCCTGTTATTATCTGTCGCGCGCTTTTCTGCCCGGCATGTGTGCGAACGGATGGGGCCGCATCGTCAATCTGACGGGGCTCAACGCCATCGCGGGCCACCCGGGGCGCGCGCATGTCGCGGCTGCCAAGCAGGGCCTGTGGGGCCTGACCAAGGCACTGGCGAGCGAGTTCGGTGCACAAGGTG